>Ga0255757_10001731_pt1 | contig 21025 bp, 16 predicted proteins | sample 071ome_27_FD_179957 | JGI IMG/M metagenome (GOLD analysis project Ga0255757, IMG submission 179957) | Coastal salt marsh microbial communities from the Groves Creek Marsh, Skidaway Island, Georgia - 071409AT metaG (version 2) | ecosystem: Environmental > Aquatic > Marine > Intertidal zone >...
TGTTTCCTGCGCCTCTTCCTTCAATTGATTCAGTCTCTGCTCGTTTTTATCGCTGAGTTTAATAATTCTCTTTGTGGTTCTAAGAAGCTTGCCGTAGTGATTTAGAAGCTCAGTGTATGTTTCCGGGGATGTCTGCCCATCTTCGACTAGCTGCTTGGCTGCGGCTAAGATTTTGGTTTCTTGGCCAAAAATATCCGTTTCCATTGGGTTCCCTTTTTCGTTTTCTCGGTGAGGGTATTGGCTCAGTGCCGCAATTGCTTCCTCGTTAATTCATCACTGAGGCGGATTTGCTAGTCGTCCTAACGATTTGCCATCTCCCAGCACGCGCCCAACAAAGCCCTTTACAACACCAAACAGGCCTTTGTTGAGTTTTGAAATGAGTGTATAAGCTGAGTCGCCATCTACGGCCCATGCATTGACAGAGGACAGCACGTCAACCGCATCATCAAAAGGCACTCCCGCCAACACCTCTGCCAATCCCACCACAGCACCCTCGCCCATAACGCAATTAGCTGATCCACGTCGCACAGCCAGCTTGCCAGAACTGATGATCAGAGCCCTGCCAGCGAGAAGCTGATTTTGTATAGCACTTCCGTCGGAGCAGTAAATCGAATTTAAGGTTGTTCCTTTCGTAAAGGTGTCCCAAGCGTGCTCTGCGGGGCTTCCTGGATCAATCACAAAATGGCCGTCACCTTCTCCGCTGTTCAAAAGTGAGGCGATGTAATTTCTTTGGAGCAACTGTAGGGTAAGTGCAGAAAACACCGTTTTCAGAAGGGGTGGTGCTGTACTGAGTTGACGACCCAGCCAGTCAGCTGGAATCTCCAAGCATACTGCTTGCGTTCTAGCGGTTGCTGTCGCCATTCGGTACTTGGTACCGACTACAGCTTGCTCTCCAAAGCTAGCGCCCTTTTCCAGAGTCGCTAGAGTATGCGCACCTTTGTTGATGGCGATATCGATCTCGCCTGCCTGTACGATATACATCGCATCGGCTCGGTCGCCCTCTGAAAATAAAATAGTACCAGCAGCGAGCGTAACTTCATTTAATTTCGGGTTTGCTTGGGACGGTTTTCTCTCAATGCCACTCATGTTTTACCTATGCTTTAAACTGAGGTCCCTTCTGGGGCCTTCAAAATTACGAATTTTCTTCACCTAGCTTGGCCTCTAAAGCCAAAAAATTCTCTGCCTTCTTGCTCGCAAATAGTTTCTTTCCTGCAGGACTTTGCCAGTCATGGCGTGCCATAAGAGCTTTTGTCATGGGCATCATGTCTTCCATATCTACATTGAGCTCCTTGGCTAAAAGTTCTGTCTGGAGCCAGAAATCCTCTCTGCCGAGATTAGCAAGGTCGGCGTCTAGCAACCATGGCGAAAGCCTTGAATTTGAGATTTGGGCAGGCCCTTCCAAAACCAATTGCGTATCTAGAATCATCTGCTGAACCAATTCTTGCTCAGCCTTGCTGAACCGCCCTGATTCAGCCATAGCTTTAGCCGCCATGCTCGCGCCAATTGGCTCATTCTTAGGACGCTGCTGTATGAATCCCGCATCATGGAAAGCGGCAGCCACTGCAAGCAACAACATATCTCGCTGATTTAGACCATCCTCCCTCGCCAATTCGATAGATTGTCGAAGCACGTCTTTAGTGTGTTCGGGGGAATGATAAAAGAGGGTGTCATCCAGCGCTGAGTCGAGCCACTCTATGGTTTCTGTGACAAGCGGTTCCTCAGTGAACTCTGTACTTAGATCTTGCATGAAGCACCTCATCAAGACAGTAGCCGGAGGGAGCGAACGTCATCAACAATAACAAAACTTGATTGTGACCGCATTAGCGATAACGCTGTATCTTTATGTACCTTAGCTGACAGATATAGAGGGCCATTGGAGTATCAATCTTCTGGCAGTAGAAGTGCATCCTTAGCCACATCATTCCGCTATTGCGTTAGCTTCCGACAGTCGCCACTTTCCGTCAAAGTCTTTTAGCTCAAAATCTCCAAGCTCGCTAAATTCGAGACCAGACCCAAAAGCTAAACTCTTCAACACGTCTGAAACAACGACCTGATCGGCCGACGCAACTCCCTGAATGCGGGACGCTAAATTTACATTGATTCCGCTAATATCGGACTGGTCCTTTTCAATCTCGCCTACATGGAGACCTGTGCGAAGCCTAATGTCTAGGTCCTTGGCTTGCTCCTTTATGGCAATCGCGCAACGAATAGCTCGAGCGGGACCAGAAAATACTGCTAGAACACCATCACCAAGACCTTTTATGAAAATACCATCAGCATTACTAATCTCTTTTTTGCACATGGCCTCAAAGCTTCGAATCTTCATTCGCCATACCTCGTCGCCCAGATCGGCTTGAAGGCGGGTAGAACTGACTATGTCGTTAAACATTACGGTAGCAAGGACCCGCCCTTCATGGCCAGACTCGTTAGCAGCAGAGTGTCCCATAGCAGCAAAAGAAATAATCTCATCACCAATTCGAGGATCTCTTGACATAAAGTAAGTGTGACCTGCGTCAGACAACTCTATAAGCTCAGAGTCTGCGATGCCTTCATGGAGTGCGTGGCCATATTTGAATGCGATCAGTTGGTCGTCGTGGGAGTGCATTACTAGGGTCGGACACCTTACATCTCGGAGGAAAGCGCTCACGTCCATCTCTGCAAGCAGTGACATCATTTTTGCCATGTTGGATGCATTGGTAGATGCCAGCTCGAATTGCTTGAATTTTTGGCGCAGCTCATTGTTTATTAGCATCCGGGACGGAAGTACCTTGCGCACGAACTCCCCGTTCCCCCATGTTTTTTCGACATTTTTCACAGCCTTCCAGACCATGAACTTTTTTAGCAGTCCTGTAATAAAATTGGGAAGTCGCTTTAGTTTCTCAAGTCCAGGTGTGTGGGCAAAAGCGCCGAATAAAATAAGCTTTTCTGTTCTTTCCGGATACATGGCGGCGAACAGGGCGCTGAGAGAGCCACCTTCAGATACCCCCATCACTGTAGCTCTCTCGGAGCCAACGGCATCTAAAACCAACCTTATATCATCCATGCGCTCCTCAAGAGTTGGAGCCGAATCTGCAAGTTTTTGCGATAAACCGTTACCTCTTTTGTCAAAAACTATTATGCGGAAGTGGGGCGTAAGCTGCTGAATAAAATCGTTGTAACCTGGCAACTCATGCGCGTATTCAACATGAGAAATTATTCCTGGCACGATTATTAGATCTTTTGCTCCAGTTCCATAAACCCGGTACGCGATTTTGGTATCCTCACGCGCCGCAAATTGAGTTTTAACGTTTTGATTCATGTGGGTTTTGACAATGTTCCTGTGCAGATAGTTTTAAGATCCCAGAGTTTTTCAGCGATTTGTCTCTTGAGTCAAGGATCGGCGCCGTGCTGGCTTGACTATACAGCTTCCAACACCTAACTGCCGCTGAAAGGTTTGCTCAATTAAATTTGGAAGTGTCTTTGCGGCCAGGTGCTCGCATGTACCCCACCAGTGCAACGGCACTTTTTGACGACTCAGGCGGAGGGGGGGGGTAAACATCATCAAGGACCACAGTCCCGCAATTGAGGGTCACCGGCAGGGTATTTCCGTAGAATAGAACGCCGGAGCGAATGAGCTTTAAAAAATTGAAGACTGTGGTGTCTAAAGTTTAAAAACTTAGGGTTATGCGAAAAGGCACTATAATAAACACAAAGAATATCCTGTATGACAAAAAACCATGCCTAATGGTCGTTGAAGCGGGGGAACTTCCATATAATCCGCGTCCGTTGAAAGAGGCACCCCATGGAACTCGATCCCTTTGTACTCTCGCGCATTCAGTTTGCTGCGAACATCACTTTTCACATCCTGTTTCCGACCATTACGATCGGTTTGGGCTGGTTTTTGCTGTTCTTCCGGGTTCGTTTCACCCAAACCCAGGATATGTACTGGGAGCACGCCTACAACTTTTGGGTCAAAGTCTACGCGCTGACCTTCGCATTGGGCGTGGTATCGGGCATTACCATGAGTTTCCAGTTCGGCACCAACTGGCCGGGCTTTATGGAACGGACGGGTAATATCGCGGGCCCTCTACTTGGTTACGAGGTGCTTACAGCGTTCTTTCTTGAGGCATCCTTCCTCGGGATCATGCTTTTTGGTAAGCAGCGGGTCTCCAACCGCACCCATTTGATTTCAACCTTTCTGGTGGCTTTCGGTACCTCGCTGTCGGCCTTCTGGATTCTTGCCCTGAACTCATGGATGCACACCCCTGCGGGCTATGAAATCCGGGAGGGTCAATTCTTTGCCGAGAGCTGGGCGGCGATTATTTTTAATCCCTCGTTCCCGTATCGCTTTACCCATATGATGCTGGCGAGTCTGTTGACTTCAGCCTTCTTGGTGGCGGGCGTGTGTGCTTACCGAATCCGTAAAGGCGTGGATGGCCCTGCGACCAAAATGGTACTCAAGTCGGGTATCTACACTGCGGCTATCGTCATCCCGTTGCAGATAATAGCGGGCGACCTTCATGGTCTGAACACCCTCGAGCACCAGCCCGCGAAGGTGGCGGCGATGGAGGCGGTCTGGGAGACCGAGCAAGGTGCTGGTTTTACCCTCATTGGGCTCCCCGATGAGGAAGCGCGTGAAACTCACTTCGCAATCAAGATCCCGTATGCGGCGAGCTTGATTTTGACCCACGATCTTGAGGGAGAGGTCAAAGGTCTCAATGATTTTGAGGCCCACCCCCCGGTAGCGCCGGTGTTCTGGTCCTTCCGCGTGATGACCGGTGTCGGCACACTGATGCTATTGGTATCGTGGTGGGGTGCGTGGCAGCTATTTCGTCGCGACAAGTTGAGCAGCTTGGCGCTGCGCTCGGTATCGCTCATGACCTTCTCCGGCTGGGTCGCCAGTGTGGCAGGGTGGTATGTGACCGAGATTGGTCGTCAGCCATGGATCGTGCAGGGTCTGGTGTCTACGACTGAAGTGGTTGCGCAGCATCCGTCTGCAACGCTCGCGGGCACGTTGTTTGGCTATGTGGGTCTGTATCTGGCGCTGATGATTGCCTATATGAAGGCGCTGCGGATTATGGCGGTGAAGCCGGCCAAATCACTTGAAGAAGACTCGAACCCGCTGGGCACGCCACTGGTGGGGACCGCTGCGTGAGTGAAGCGCTACCGCTTTTCTTCGTATCAGCGATGGGTTTATCGCTGCTGCTGTATGTGATTCTCGATGGTTTTGATTTGGGGGTTGGCATGTTGTTGCCCTTCGGCACGGATGCCGAGAAGGACGTGATGATTGCCTCCATCGGTCCTTTCTGGGATGCCAACGAAACCTGGATCGTGATGGGCGTAGGTGTGCTGCTGATTGCGTTCCCGAAAGCCCATGGCATTATTCTCACTGCTCTCTATATCCCGGTTACCATCATGTTGGTCGGGCTGATTCTTCGCGGCGCTGCCTTTGACTTCCGGGTGAAATCTGCCGATCACCGACAGCCCATGTGGAATAAACTTTTCGCGCTTGGATCGCTCATGGCGTCCATGGCGCAGGGCTGGATGCTCGGTGCCTACATCACTGGACTCACCGGCGATCCGGTCAGCCTTGCCTTCTCTGTGTTGATTTCCCTTACATTGCCCGCCCTTTACATTATGCTCGGAGGCGCGTGGTTGCTGATCAAGACAGAAGACGAGCTCTTCGACAAAGCCGCCCATTGGTGCCGACTGGCGCTACCTCCTATGGCCTTTGCGCTGCTTTTGGTGTCTATCGCCACGCCTTTGGTGAGTCAGGATATCGCTGATCGCTGGTTCAAGCTGCCTGACGCTATCGGTCTGCTACCTATCCCCATGAGCTGTGGCCTGGCCATTTTGGGCATGGACTGGATGCTGCGCCGGCCGCGCGTGCTGCACGCCGGCTACGGCTGGTTTATCTTTGTGGCGCTTATGGTGATTTGCCTGATGGCCGCCATCGGCCTTGCCTACAGTATCTATCCCGATATTGTCATTGGGCGCATGACTCTTTGGGAGGCGGCCGCGGCCACTGAGTCACTGCAATTCATCTTCTGGGGAGCAATTGTGACCCTGCCCGCGATTTTGGGTTATACCCTTTACGTACATCGGGTGTTTTCTGGGAAGGCAACTGAGCTTTCTTACGACTGAACCAGTGATGTTGCGGGAGCGGCTATAACTGGTCTATCCTCGCCGCTAGGTGGTGACTGACGATAAGGGTTCAGTCTGACGATGACGCTTCGCGGCTATAAAAAATATGCTCGGTTGGTGCTTTGCGCGGCAATGCTGTTTGTTGTCGGCAACACCGCCCATGCGGTCGAGCATGATCCCCTTGGTGGCTATGCCCAAAATCATATTGAATGCCACCACTGCTCTTTTGAGCAATCCGCAGCGACCTCAATCGTTGTTGTCAATCCCGTCGTATCACATCAAATCGCGAAGACGAACAAACCTGTTGCGGCGGTCCCCGTTGCGCCAACTTCTTCCTTCAGAGCTCGTGCCCCGCCTCTCAGCTGAATCTTAATAACCTTAAGTTCACTGAAACCTTATTTTTAGGAGGCGAGCATGCGGCATGCAGCAGCTTTAGCTCTCGTTACTGTAGCGGTGTCCCCGCTTACGGTACTTGGCAATGAAGAAACCTTATTAGAAGAGATCGTGGTAACGGCATCCTTTGTCGGTATCAACGAATCGTCGGCCACCCGTCCGATTCATGTATTGGAAGGCAAACAAATTACAGAAGCTGGTGTGCAATCCCTTGGAGAGCATGTCGATGGACTGCTCGGTGTTTCTTCTGCGGATTTTGGTGGGGCGGTAGGACAGCCCATCATCCGTGGGATGAGCGGTAACCGGGTCAAGGTGCTTAATAACGGCACCGTGATCCGCGATGTTTCAGCCCTTGGACCCGATCATGCGGTGGACGTCAGTCTTAATGACGTTCAGCAGGTGGAAATAGTTCGCGGTCCTTCGGCCCTGTTGTACTCCAATGGCTCTGTTGGAGGGATTGTCAATGTCGTGGACAACACCATTCCAAAGACTGATCTGGATGGGTTCAGTGGTTCTGTGGGCGCGGAAGCCCAGTCTGTTAACGACGGTGAAGTCGTTGATTTGTCATTGCGAGGAAAAGTGGGTGCTTTAAATCTCACCTATAGCTTTCAAGATACTGATATGGGGAATTACGAGATTCCCACCGGTGCTGTGCTTGATATGCACGACGGTCATCACGATGAGGAGCATGAGGAAGAGCATGAGGAAGAGCACGAAGGAGAGCATGAAGAGGGGCATGAGGAGGGTCATGGAGACATGGACAAGCTCGCCAACTCTGACGTGTCGACAACGTCCCATCGGTTTGGTGTTTCTACCACTGGCGACTGGGGATACGTTGGTCTCTCCTACAGCGACTTAAGCAGCACCTACGGAATTCCCTTTCACTCAGAGGCTGCCCATGAGGAACATGGAGACGACCATGAGGGTGAACATGAGGACGAGCATGAAGAAGAGCACGAGGGTGAGCATGAGGATGATCATCATGAGGAGCATCATGAAGAACACGGCGAGGAGCGTATTTTTTCTGAGACTCAGTCAGAAATCATTTCGTTGACCGGCTCGCTCAACACCGGGCTTCCTTTGCTAAACTCCATCGATTTTGCAGTGAAGAATACTGACTACGAGCTCACCGAGCAGCACGCCGAGGGTGAAGAGGAAGAAGGCCATGAGGGCCATGATCACGCGGAGGGTCCCACCGTATTTAGCAATGAAGCGACGGAGGTCTCGGTAGCATTAGACCTGAGTGCTGGCGATCGCATCCGCAAGGTCGTGCTCAACTACGCCGAAGAGGAAATTTCTATTATTGGCGAAGAGGCGTTCATGGCGCCGGTTGACTCCACCGAGACAACCCTGGGCTTTTTCAGCTCCGACGATCTCGGTTTTGCCACGCTTGATTTTGGTCTTCGTTACGATCTTGTCGATCGAGATGGATTCGTAGCAGAGATGCACCACGAAGAGGGCCACGAAGGTGAGGACGAGCATGAGGAGGAGCACGATGATCACCATGAAGACGAGGTCGTGTTTGATCCAGCATCCTTCAGTGACGAAGTGTTTAGTGCTGCAGCAACGTTGCGGCGAGACCTCAGTCAGCACGCCTCCTTGTCACTTGGACTGGCCAGTGTGAGCAAGACCCCTTCGGCGGTTGAGTTGTTTATGAACGGGGAGCATTTGGCCAGCAGCCGATACGAGATAGGTGACGTCAATCTCGATACCGAGCGCTCAAACAACATTGATTTGGCCTTTAATTTTGATGTACACGGGTGGTTCGGTTCTGCCTCCGTTTACTACAACCGGGTCGATAATTATATCTACCTCCGCGATGAGCTTGATGAGGAGCATGAGGCTCATATGGATGACGATCATGAAGGTGAGCATCACGAAGAAGGGCACATTGATCATGGAGGTCTGATCTTATCGGAGTATCGTCAACAGGATGCGGAATTCACCGGGTATGAGATAGAAATCGGTAAGCGTTTTGAACTCCCCCGCGGTGAGCTCGAACTCACGCTGGGTCGTGATGAGGTAGATGCGGAATTTACCGCTGGCGGCGACGTGCCGCGCATCGTGCCCGCGAGAAATATGTTCACAGCGCGTTACATGCTTGAGGATTTCTCCGCCAAGCTGCTGGTAAAGGATGTGGAACGGCAAACCAACGTGGCTCCCGGTGAGTCGACCACTGACGGCTTTACAATAGTGAATGCGGATGCATCTTGGTCCTATGGTTTCAACGATTCAACGCGCTTGACGTTGACAGCATTTGCCCGGAATCTGACTGATGAGGTGGCCCGCAATCACGCGTCGTTTGTGAAGGATCAGGTGCCACTGCCTGGCCGTAATCTTGGATTACGAGTTCGTCTCGAGTTCTGAGCGGTGATGACAGGAGAGCCCCAGAGCTCTTAGTCTCTCTTGCGCCGGCCGCGCTTACGCGTGCCGGTGCCTGAGTTACCGTTTTCGGAGAGACTTTTCCACGGCTTACCCAGTGCTGCGAGCATGGCGTCGGGATTCAAATCTCCTCGCTCATTCGCTTTCAGTGCCGCCACCATGGCTGCCACGTGCTCAGGGGTAGTGCCACAGCAACCGCCAATGACGGTTGCCCCGGCATCTCTTGCGAAGACAGCGTATTGCGCCATGAGCTCAGGACTGCCTTCGAAGGTAACGGCGCCGTTTACATACTTAGGGATGCCACAATTGCCCTTGGCGACTATCGGTATATCGATACCGGTAGCCAGTATTTCCTGGGTTGAGTCCATCAGTTCGGCGGGTCCAACGCCACAGTTCGAGCCCGCCATGTCGAGACCGATAGTAACGGCGAAGCGAGCAAAGTCAGCGGGTGTAATACCCATCATGGATCGCTTGGCCGTATCAAAGGTAAGAGTGGCACAGACTGGCAAGCCGGTTGTTCGCGCCGCCTCGGCTGCCGCAGCAACCTCTTCGAGCGAAGACATGGTCTCGATCCAAATAACTTCCGCGCCGCCTTCGGCTAGCGCCATCGCTTGCTCCGTGAAGATGGCAACAGTGTCTTGATGATTCAGTGCACCCATCGGCTCGAACAGTTCACCGGTGGGTCCCATCGAGCCGGCCACCACCGTCTGGCGTCCGGTTTCTTCAAAATGTTTTTGTGTGGCCTCGCGTGCCAAAGTAGCGGCAGCTCTATTGAGCTCAGCGACGCGATTTTCGGCTTGATGTAGCTTCAATCGCGGTGCGTTCGCCCCAAAACTATTGGTCAAAATGATATCTGCACCGGCAGTCAGAAAGGCATCATGGAGCCACAGCACCTCCTCCGGTTTCTCTGTGCACCAGAGATCCGGTGGATAACCGGCTTCAAGGCCCCGGCTAAAAAAGTTTGAGCCGGTCGCTCCATCGGCAACGCACCACCCCTGTTGGGCAATGATTGCGGTTATCGGGTTTGTCATCGTGATACTCCCTAGACTATCAACTCCTGAATCGGGGGAGATGATAACGATAAAAAGTTTTTTGCATTAACTCAATGAACAGAAAAGCAGTTGTTGCACAGCAAAGTGTTTACAGGCGGTATTGAATAGACAGGCGGACGTTCCTTGGTTCGAGAGGGTGGTAGTGTATATCGGCGATACCCAAGGCCGGTTCTTCCGGTAGTCGCGACTCGTAGAAATAGCTGATGTCGGTGTCACCACTGTCAAACACGTTTAGCACTTCTAGCTTTATTTCAGTCCGCTCAAGCTTTAACGAGGCCGCGGCATTAGCAAGTAATGAAGAATCACTGGTCACCGATCTATCTTCTATCAAGGGAGCGCCGCCTAGGTAGCGCACTCTAAAGCTAGTCGTAACGTTGTCGCTCCAACGTGCATTGATGCCTGAAGAGAGCGTTGTTTCTATTGCACCCGGTATGCCGTCTACACTGCCGGGCACTCCGGCAAAAGAGGCTCTAGTGCGGGTGTATGCAGCATCAAGCTGTAATGTCCGATTCGCCTGAAAGAAAAAGGCTGCTTCAAAGCCACGTCGTTGTGAGCCTTCGTTAGGTTCTGTTGAGCCACCATCTCCAACGAAGACCAACTCCGAATCCAGTTCAATTGAAAATGCTGTCAGGGTTAGCTTGAGGCGGTCTTCTAGTTCATATCGCACCCCCAACTCCAATCCTGTGGAGGGGACGAGTAGTGGCACCCTATCGGCAGGGCTTCCGGTATTCGGGTCGATGGATACGACCGTGCCCCGAGCGTCATTCGAGTGCATTCCTCGGCCGACATTGACGTATAGCTCCACCATTTCTGATACGAGGTACGCCAAGTTGAGCTTTGGACTGATTAAAAGATCTGATGCTCTGCCGCTGTTCGCTGCGCTCGCTGCCCTTACGTCAGTCGAAAAGTAGTCTGCTCGCAGTCCGACATTGGTCCGCAAACGGTCATTCACCTGCCAGTTCAGTTCAGCGAAACCGCCGACGGAGGTTTGCTTTACTTCATCGTCTCTGGTTGTAGCCCATCGATGCCGTGCCAATGTGCTATATAGTCCGAGCTGACTGATGTCGTCATGCCGGAAATCACCCCCGGCACTGATCGATATTGCACTGTTGATATCATGCGCTCCCTCGAGACTTCCCCCCCCAATAGTTCGCTGATCAACTTGCTCAAACTCATCCCCAAGATCCTGATTTTCAAGCAGGTAGGTGAAGTTGCTAAATAATTCGAAGTCAGATGCCACCCCGTAAAGGCGGCCTTCAAACTGATCGCCAATTGCTGTCATATTGACGCTGTAGCGACTGCTTGAGCCGCCGAGATCGGGATCGATAAAACCACGTGGAGTGATCATTCCCTGGCTAACAGCCCGCTTTGGTATTTGATCACTCGCCTGCCAACTTGAGCGGTAGTAGTCGAGGTGTAATCGTGTGGTGAGATCACCCGTTGGGATAGACCATCCAACGTGCCCCTTTGTCTGCACAAGATCTTCATCGATGTCCCAGGGGCCGCTATATCTTGTGGTATCGAAAGCCGCAACGGTATTTCTGTTACCAAGGGTCAAGAGTGCCCTGCGGAATCCATAGCTGCCGATGCTGACTTTAATAGCGGGTGCATCCAGTTCGTGACGATACCTCAAGTCAACGCTGCCGGCCGATGAAAAGTCTCCTTTTCTTACAGCGTAAGGACCTTTCTGATACTCAATTATCTCGACAAGTTCCGGGATGATTGGATTCAGATCGAGGTAGCCTTGCCCGTGCCCATGAGTCCTCATATTCAGTGGCATGCCATTAAGGTGAGCAGAGAAATCTGTTCCATGGTCCAGATTAAAGCCGCGAAGAAAGTATTGGTTGGCCTTGCCTGTCCCGGAGTGTTGTGTGGCGACCATGCCAGGCACGGTCTCGACAAGCTCACCAACTCTGAGTAAAGGTGGTGGATCTATATCTTCGAAGCCAACAAAACCATGAGACGAACTAGTAGAGAGACCAACTTGTCCGGTCCCCCGACCGTAAATCAGGACTTCTTCAATTGATTCGTCAGTCTCGGCGCATTTGGCGGAGCTCGCAGCTGAGGTTAGAAGGGTAATTAGGATAATGACGGCGTGCACGTTAGCGGGGGACCTGAAAGCGATACCGACTCTGCCCGGAATAATAACTCAAGGCGTCTTGTGATGAAAAAATGGCATCTAGTCTGATAGGCTTGGCGGCATGAGCGCTTTCGTTTCCGCATCCGTTGACGGCTTCAAATGCTGCTTTGATTTCAAGGGCAGGTCTTCGCGATCTGATTTTTGGTATTTCATGCTGCTGTTTGTTGGGTTGTACATCATCGTCGCTGTCGTCGATCAATATCTCGTCAGCGCAACAGTGGACATCCGCGACCTCCCGTTGGGCCGTTACATACCCATGGGGATGGTTGACCCCGAGGTGGGTGTGCTGGTGCTCATGTACCGACCCGTGATGGCTATCCCCTCATTAGCGGTGACGGTTAGGCGACTGCACGACGTGGGTAAATCAGGGTGGTGGTGTGTTCTGTGGGTATTGCCTCTGCCGGTTCTGGGCTGGCTATACCTGATACCCCTGTTATGCAGGCGCTCTGTCATCTAGAGGCGCATAGTCGCGACCGGTGACGTCACCTCAGGCGGGCGGTTAGGACGTCTTCTCATACCGACTAGCGCCAAGCCCTGGGGCATCGAGCCCTGAATAGGGGGGGGGAATCAAAACGTTAAAAAGCCACGGAAATTAATCTCTATGGGGCTTGTCTTTACTACTAATACTAATGATAATGATTCTCATTGACGTAGTAATTGGCGAACATAATGAATCAGGTTGTAGGGCGCGCACTCTCAGTGGTTTTAGCGACGCTCATAATTATTGCGGGAACACCGCTATACGCTGACACGACGGAACAGCTGCCCCTTGAAGAGACTATTGTTAGGGGCAATTACCTCCAATCCAGCGAAATCAATGCGCTGAAGACGCCAACGCCGATTCTCGATGTTCCCCAGAGCCTCAGCATTGTGAGCTCAGAAGAAATCCTGAGACGTGGTTTCACCAGCGTGTCCGACATCATCGAGTACTTACCCGGCGTGAGTATGTCTCAAGGCGAGGGTCACAGGGACGCTGTGGTGTTCCGGGGTGTTCGGTCCTCGGCTGACTTCTTTATTGATGGCGTGCGTGATGACGTGCAGTACTACCGTCCGCTCTACAATTTGGCACAGTTAGAGGTATTGCGTGGACCCAACGCCCTGCTGTTTGGCCGCGGAGGTACTGGCGGTATCCTCAACCGGGTCACCAAGAAGGCTGAGATAGGAAGCACCTTCTCTCAGGTCACCGCTTACGCGGATTCCTTTGGTGCGGGTGGATTGCAGGGCGATCTTAATGTGGGCCTGACCGACAACATGGCGTTCAGGCTCAACGCCATGGCTGAGGGCTTGGATAACCACCGAGATTATTTTGATGGTGAGCGGACAGGGGTCAACCCAACCTTACAAGTATCGCTGTCCAAGGCAACCAGGCTCGACCTGTCATATGAATATGTAGATCACGGGAGATTCATTGATCGCGGTATCCCAACTGGCGCCGATGGCCTTCCCGTTCAGCGGTTTGATCGCGTTGTTTTTGGCGATCCCGATGTCAATGTGACTGAACTTGAGGCGCACATTTTTTTAGCAAGTCTGCAGCATCGTTTCTCGGACACAGCGAAAGCTAAAGTGACCGCGTTCTACGGTGACTACGACAAGTTCTATCAGAATTTCTACGCCGCGTCCTACGTGGAGGCCAACTCTCCCGATGTTGTCACCCTAGATGGCTATGTCGATAGAACCCAGCGTGAAAATTTAATTCTGTCTGCCAACCTAATTAAAGAGGCATCCTTCGCGATGATGAGTCATCGTTTCCTGCTGGGTGCCGAATACGTTGATACGTCGTCAGATCAGGATCGCTGGAACTCGCATTGGTCTGAGACGTCCAGTGATAGAGAGACCTTTATCGTGACAAGGCCAATGGATATCGTAGGCGGTGTCGGTATCAATGCCTTGGGCGCTCAGACGGTCAATGACTTCACCGTGGATCTCAATGACGATACGCGAGTCAACATTGAGGTTGCATCGGTCTATCTTCAAGACGAGATGGCGATCACGAACTATCTGGATGTTGTTTTAGGGGCGCGATTCGATCAATTTGAAATTGATGTCTTTGATGTTCCTGCGAGTGATTCACGATCAAAGCGAGATGATCAGGTGTCGCCTCGGCTGGGCTTGGTCTTAAAGCCGATGGAGAATATGTCCTTATATGCCAGTTACAGCGAGTCATTTTTGCCCAGGAGCGGTGAGCAATTTGCCAACATCAACGGCAGCAAAGGGGAGCTTGATGCAGACACCTTTGCCAATACCGAACTCGGCTTTAAATGGGATATCTCCCCCGGGTTAAGTTTTACCGCCGCTGTCTTTGAGATAGAGCAGGAGTCACCGCAAGTCGCGGACAACGATCCGGCGACTCTCGATGTGATCAAGTCCCAGACTGATGGTTTTGAACTGCAACTAGAAGGTCAGTTGACCGAGACTTGGTATATGTCGGCTGCTTACAGCTACCTCGATGGAGAGCAGATGGATCGCGCCGGATCAACAGGACTGCGGCCGAGAGAGCTTCCTGAAAATATGTTCTCTATTTGGAACTTTGTGCAGTTCACGCCAAAACTGGGCGCTGGACTCGGGCTCACCTATCAAGATGAGAGTTTCATCAACAACAGCAATACAGCACGCTTGCCGAGCTATACCCGCGTCGATGCAGCATTATATTACGAGTGGTCCGACAAGCTTCGGGTACAGCTCAACGTGGAAAATCTTGGTGATACAGAGTACTTCCCGAGCTCACACAGCACTCACCAAGCGACGGTGGGTGCGCCATTCAATGCCCGCCTTGCGCTCACTATGGACTTCTAGTTTTACCGCACCTGATAGTGACACCGGGCGGCTGCTTCAAAATAGAAAGTGGCCGCCCCAGCCCCCAGAGTTTTGTTACTCCATCAAGAGTCCCGCCAAGATCTACCGGCATCTCGCGCTGACCCAGGCGGATCTCGCCCACACAGAAGCCGCCATTCGAACAGCGGCCACAGTGCTGTCTCATTGATGGATTGACTCTGTCGTTTAGCGTGTTTTGTCGGTTTAGAAAGATCAGGCAAATTGAACCCAGCGGGCGTCTTTAGAAATGATGGCTAGGTCTATGGTGGACGGGTTCGAATGACACGCTCAAATCTGTGAACAGATTTTTCGGATCAATATACGGGTAGTGCGACAAGTCATCGGGTCCAGTCGACACAACCAGTGAGGATGTGTACTCTCATTTGGTCGTTAGTATTTCCTATCATTACGTAACGCGTAGATAGAGTAGACTTTTAGCTGAGCCGATCCGGGGCGTTTCCTGATGAGTAAGCCGTGGCGCCGTTACAGCACGGGGCATTTTTTTGATGAATTGATGACCGAGCAAGGCAGTCCGCGGGTTGCGGCACGGCGTGCAGTGAATTTCTTCAAGAGTCTGTCGGTTGGTGAGATGCAGGCACGGCGAACGGCGGCTGCACTGGCCATCAAGGAGATGGGGATCTCCTTTACCGTCTACACGGAGGGAGGAAACATCGATCGGGCTTGGCCCTTCGACATGATCCCTCGAGTTATCTCTGCGCGTGAATGGTCCCGGGTAAGCCAAGGTTTGGTGCAGCGGACACGAGCACTCAACTGTTTCATCGATGACATTTACAACCGGCAGCGGATTCTGGCCGACGGTCTTGTGCCCGCAGAGATTGTGTTGGGGTCGGATAATTACAAAGCCGAGTGTGAAGGCGTGAGCCCTCGCTTTGGTGCCTGGGCACATATTTGCGGCAGTGATTTAGTGCGTGACCACAGAGGTCGTTTTTTTGTGTTGGAAGATAATCTGCGTGTGCCTTCAGGCGTGTCTTACATGGTGGAGAACCGCGAAATCACCAAGCGCGTAGTACCCGAATTATTCAAAAACTACAGTATTCTACCGGTCGATGATTATCCGCTAAAACTCTACGAGATGCTGTCAGCGCTCTCTCCGAGAGCGGTCAAACGCCCTAACATTGTTGTACTGACACCGGGCATCCATAACTCGGCGTACTTCGAACATGCCTTTCTGGCCCATGGCATGGGAGCCGAACTTGTCGAAGGCACTGACCTAACCGTGGGTGATGATGACGTTGTCTACATGCGCACAGTGGACGGGCCGGTTCGAGTCGACGTGATTTATCGGCGCATTGACGAGAACTTTATGGACCCGGAGGTGTTCCGCCCCGAATCGGTGTTGGGTGTGCCCGGGCTTATGCGCGCATGGCGCAGTGGCAAAGTAGCGATCGCAAATGCGCCTGGCTCAGGGGTTGCCGACGATAAAGTGATTTACGCCTTTGTGCCCGACATGATTCGGTATTACTTGAGAGAAAATCCTTTGCTGGATAACGTGCCGACCTATCTGTGCATGCGCGAACGCGATCGAGACTATGTACTGAAAAACATTGCCAAATTAGTGGTGAAGCCAGCCAATGAATCCGGTGGGTATGGGATCATGGTAGGACCGCATAGTAGTGCCACAGAGCACCGCAAGTTTGCGCGGCTCATTGAGAAAGACCCGCGAAACTACATAGCCCAGCCCACGCTGTCTCTCTCTACGGCGCCAACCTATGTTGACGGCGAGATCCAGCCTAGGCACCTCGATCTGCGGCCTTTTATCTTGCAGAGCAAGGACAGCTGGGTGACCCCGGGTGGACTAACGCGCGTGGCACTCAAAAAAGGTTCTCTGGTCGTCAATTCCTCACAGGGCGGTGGCAGTAAAGATACCTGGATTGTCGAGGGTAAAGCGTGAGCATGCTCTCGAGCGTCGCCGAGCGGCTGTATTGGATGGCGCGCTACTTGGAGCGGACGCAGGATACCGCGCGGCTGATTCAGGCTTACAGTCATTTGATTATGGATATTCCAAAGGGAGCAGAGCCTCCTTGGGACATCATGATCGATATTCTTGATGCACGGCCGTTGTTCCGCGCCCGCTTCAAGGCCGGCAGCGAGCAAAATGTGCTCAAGTTTCTGATTGCTGACAACAAGTCGAGCTGCGGCATTCCTTTTGCGGTCAGAGCTGCAAGAGAAAACGTTCGTACCACACGGGACGTGCTGCCAGAAGAGGCGTGGGAGCTCGTGAATGAGCTCCATTTGTTCGTCGAGGACCACGCCGGAAATGCATCAGGGCGGCGTAACCGCCATAATTTCCTGTCTGAAGTAATTTCGCGATGCCAGATGATCAACGGTCTGTTTACGGCATCGCTGCCGCGTGATCATGCCTACGGTTTTATTAAGTTAGGGCGATTGGTTGAATGCGCTGATATGACGACGCGGATCATGGATGTGGGTGCCCGGGATATCATGGAGCGGGCAGGGCGCTTCGGTGCGATTGACCCACTGCTATGGGGGGCGCTACTACAAGCGTTATCAGCAGCAGCGGCTTATCGCCGGGAAGTAGGACCTATCATTGAAAAAGATGCAGCGCTGAATTTCATTTTTCTCAGTAGTACCTTTCCCAGATCCATCAAATATTTTGTCCGCGAGACTCGCAAAGAGCTTATGCGGCTGAATAATCATGATCTGGCTATCCGCGCAGTCGAACGACTACGCCGGCGACTGACCCGGCTCGATGCCGAGCACTTTGCGAGTGGGGAGCTTCATGAATATATCGACGATTTCCAGTTGCAGTTAATCAGCCTCGACGCAGCAATTCAGGCCACTTGGTTCAGTTGGGATAATGCATGAAGCGCTTTCAATGTAGCTGCGGTGCCCCCATTTTTTTTGATAACCACCAGTGCTTGCAATGTGGTGCCCGAGTCGGTTTCGAGCTCGAAAGCATGAGTATGGTGCCTGTAGAGCAGCATGCTGATCTCGCTTACTGTGGCAATCACGCCCACGGCGTGTGCAATTGGCTAAGGCCTTCACAGTCAGAGCACGACTTATGCAGGGCATGTCAGTTCAATCGCACCATTCCTAACCTCGATCTTTTATACAATACCGAGCGCTGGGCGGCTTTGGAGCGCGCCAAGAAGCGACTGTTTTATTCGCTTTACCAATTGAATTTACCAATGATTGATGGCTGGCAGGCTGGCGACAATGGACTATTGTTTGATTTTTTGGATGACGCGCGCACTCAACCCGATACCTATCCAGACACTTTCATCACCTCGGGCTTTGCTGAGGGCGTGATCACTATCAATGTGCTTGAAGCTGACGACGCTGCCCGCACCGCTGCTCAAACCGAATTACGGGAGCGTTATCGAACCTTGTTGGGACATTTTCGGCATGAGTCGGGCCACTACTTTTGGTCACTACTGTCGGTAGATGAGATAGCGACCAGTCGGTTTAACGAGGTATTTGGCGATGCGAGCGCTGAGTATCGGTCGTCACTGGATGGTTACTACCGCGAAGGGCCGCCGGCTAATTGGGAGGAGCGATATATCAGCGCCTACGCCAGCTCGCACCCCCTTGAGGACTGGGCTGAGACGTGGAGTCACTACCTGCTCATGCACGATGCTTTGGAGACAGCCCATGCGCATCATTTGATCGATATAGCTCCATCGTCCAGCACGTTTGGCGAGCGGATCTCTCAGTGGCAAGCGGTGAGCGTGGGTTTGAACGAGATGAACCTGAGTGTTGGTCGCGAGGATGCTTATCCCTTTGTGATCAGCCCGCAGGTGCATGACAAGCTGGTCTATGTGGACGCTATGATCAGTCGGCTTCAAACACTTCAGTAAGACTGGGTAGCTGTTGAAACGCTGATCGAATGCTCTCATCCCAGGTATGACGTATACGCGTCAGATAGGGGTGACTTTCTTCCAGTTTGCAGTAGTGCTGGAAGCCATCAAGGCTGTCGTTCCGATAGAACAGACATTCCAACGGCGGGCCTACCGTGGCGTTTGAGCGCATCGTCGAGTCGATCGATAGCAGGCCGCAACGCATTGCAACTTCGGGTGATGTGTTGGGCTGAATAATACGATCCAGAATCGGCTTGCCGTATTTGGTCTCACCAATCTGGAGATAGGGGTGCTGCTCTGAGGCAGTAATGTGATTACCCTCGGGGTAGATAAGATAGAGCTCGCTGGGTTGACCTTTAACTTGACCACCCAAGATGAAAGAAGCGGTAGCGTTAAAAGCCTCTGCATCGGGTCCCTCGGGGCGCCGATGCTTTTCTTGCTCGGCGACATTGATCTGACCGATATAGTCGGCGATGTCCGATACATACTTCGCATCTGAAATATTGAATTCGGCGTTTTCCTGAAGGTCTCGCTGTATCTGCGTTACAACCGCTTGACTCGTCGCCAAGTTACCGGCGGTCAACAGAATCAGTGAGCGGTCTCCTTGGACGGCAAACCGGTGCATTTTGCTGTAGGTGCTAACCCGATCGGCGCCAGCGTTAGTGCGCGAGTCAGAGCAAAAGACGAGTCCCTCGTCCAATTTAATGGCCAGACAGTAGGTCATGTACGGATGGTTACCGCCAAAACAAAAAGATTGAATGCCCACAATATAAGACGCCGTGAATGATCCTGACAAGGGATTGTCTTAACCTCGTCACTGTTTTACCGCGACTGCCCGTATCCGGAGGGTCGCCATCAAAATTGCGCTAATCTCTGGATGAAACCAATAGAACTAGGCGGATTGACTTCAATCGCCATTGCCTCTGGAGATTGAACCCTTGGGGTGCCTCCGCGCGCGACCTGCAGCGGACCAAACGGTCCGTTGGGCGCGTTTGTCGAACAGCGGCTCTCACCCAAACCTAACCCTCCAAACGAAAAACCCCCGCCGATGGCGAGGGTTTGTCATTTGGTAGGACCAGGCGGATTGCCCGAAACAGGCGCACGCCTGTTTCGTCCTCGCGGGCTGCGCGCCAAAGGCGCTCGGTGCCAAATGCTCCTAGGGTTGCATTTGCTCGAACTTCCAGTTCGAACCCCCAGCTAGCGCTGAGCCAAATACGACAAACCCGGCACAAGGCCGGGTTTGTCGTATTTGGTAGGACCAGCCAGATTCGAACTGGCGACCTCTACCATGTCAAGGCCGATGGGCCGCACCAAGACACGCGTGGAAGCATTAAAACCAATAGATGAATTTGCTTGTGGAAAGCGATGAGGAGCGGAGTTGCCTTTTATCCGTCGCGTCGATTGCCGTCAGTCAGTTTGTAGTGGCGTGGTTGCGCTGCCATCGCAGGTAATCGCTGGCCAGGGAGCGCCCGAAAACACGGTTTAGCCGACGGTAGATGGCGGTTGCCAGCCTTAATTTCAGCGGACCTGCAGCGACCTCTTTTGCAAAGGTAGGGCGTGCTTTGATCCGATCGAAATAGTTTGCCAGCCTGGGGAGATCCTCGAGTGGATAGCCGGCTAGATGCAATCTATAGAGCGTGATGAACCAGCTGATATCGAGCAGGGTCAGGCGATCCCCCAGTAAAAAGGGACGGCTTTGAAGCCGCTGGTTTAGCATCTCCAATGCGCTGTTGAAGCGACCGATGAAGTCAAGAGAGTCCTTTGCATCGCCAACTCGATTTTTCACATCAGGTGCCAAGTACCTAAAGGTAAGGGTTCTAAGGTCTTGATGAAGCTCATTCTCAAGGTCCATCAAATCCTGCATATCTTGACGTTCGGAATCTGATGAAGGGAGGAACGAACGCTCTGGTTGAGCAAAGTGCAAATCAATGTACTGAATGATGTCGTTGCTTTCCGTATGGACTGCTCCGTCATGCACGAGTACCGGCACCTCACCGCGCGGGTTAATCCCGAGGTACCAGTCGCTGTGCTGTTCGTCGCGCATCAGGTTAATGGGATGAGACTCAAAGCCTATTCCCAGCTCGTTAAACAGAATCCGGACTTTTTGTGAGCAGGACGACAGGTCAAAATGAAACAGATGGAGCCCCTGCCAATCGGTAACCTCCCGCGTGGTTACCAATGAATCGTCAAGTAGCATCGCGAATGGTGTTTATCTGCGTACCAAAGTCCTGCGTTCCATCTCGGCTACAGAGGCTGAGCGTTAGCTGGTCGCCGGGCTGCATATA
>Ga0255757_10001736_pt1 | contig 20994 bp, 23 predicted proteins | sample 071ome_27_FD_179957 | JGI IMG/M metagenome (GOLD analysis project Ga0255757, IMG submission 179957) | Coastal salt marsh microbial communities from the Groves Creek Marsh, Skidaway Island, Georgia - 071409AT metaG (version 2) | ecosystem: Environmental > Aquatic > Marine > Intertidal zone >...
GAACGGCAGAAGGTTTTCTGATGGTGGATTTCATTGATCGATGAACTTTCCAATAGCTTTGTTTTCGCCGTAATCTTTATGGTTGGAGCAGTTTTGTTATGCTTTCTTGTTTTGTATTTAGAAGCCCTACGACTTAGGAGATGCCCTGTTTGTCGCATGCAAAGTTGTGATAGTGTTGGACTTGACTCCAAAAAAGAAGTGCAGATTTGGAAATGTTCTGAGTGTTCATTTGTTCGTGAAGAACCCTTTTTAAATTTTGATTATCGAGGGCCGTTTTATAGAGCCTACCTGGGTATCATTGGTAAGACTTAGTTCAGTTGGAATACTGAATACATACAGATTTAAATGACTTGATATTAAAAGCATAGGCTCATTTGAATATGATATACATGAGCAATGGATTAGAACTATTCTAAATTTTAGTTGATATTTTTGTCGAATTTTGCTAACATACACCGTGTAGGTGGCTTCTATGACACTCTCAAACAGAAAATGCTGCTAGCTAATAGGACGTGTAAGTTTCCACCTGCATACAAGGTGCCTCGTCTTATGTTTTGAAAATAAAACAGACTATAAAATAAACAAAAAACGTAGCGTGGAATGTCAAGGTTTCGTCATGCAAACAACTAAAACCAACAGTCAAATTGCTATCAGGCAAATGAGTCGTAATTTTGAACGAATTTCTCAGTTGTTAAGAGAGAGCGGTCACGAGAATAGAGCTTTTGAATACGCTTTGATAGCAAATAGAATTGATGAAAAGCTATCCTACATTACTGAAGAGGACTGGAAGAGCATTGTGTTAAATGATGGTCCTAACGGCAAAGAAATAGCACGTTTAGTGTTTCTTGAACTGACTACTCCACGGCTGAAAGCCATAAAAAAATTGGAGCAAGCAAAAGAGATTTGCAAAGACTATCCAATAGAAACTGAGGTCTTATGGGGATCAGAACACGCAGTCAAAAGCATAGTAGCTCTTTTAAAAGCCAAGAACCATAGATCGAACCACAACGACTTTATTCAAAATGCTCTGAAGTCTGCTAACGAAGATTAAAAATGAAGAGCTCAAAACTGTGTAAGGAGAATATCGAAGGGAGAATATTGATGCTTATATTAGATGTATGCGGTTTGGTCTAATTCAATTTGCTCAAAAAAAGTATTTTGATGATCTGAAATAACTAGTCTCTGAAGCGCTTCAACCCTGTCAAATGTTTAAGGACTGTTGTTTAACATTCGTTGATCCTAATGAAGTTTGCTTCGGCCCCCTAGTTGGGACTCCGCAATTAACTTCCCCGACAACAATTGCTGATGACTCAATCATTAATGTTTGGGTTTTGAGGTTAATTCTACTGCATGACCCGACCTTTAGTTCAGCTTCGTCCGCAGAAACGTTACCTTCGAAATTGCCCTCGTTTGTGAAACTTTTTGCATTTATGTCGCCAGTCACTGAGCCACCAGCTACGATAAACACATCATCGAAATCTAAATTCCCACGTACGTTTCCTTCGATGCGTATAGAACCTTTACCAGTGATATTACCTTCGATTTTCACATCCGAACTTATTACCGAATTGCTCACTCGCCGTTCCTTTCAATTCCTACACTTTATAGGCAAGCAATGTATCATTTTTTGTTGCTCAACCATAGAGTATTCCGATCATACCATTGGGAGTGCGCCCGATCATCTTCCGTAACTTCGTCCGTATTAGGTGTTCCATCATCGTTAAATAATGGGACACATTCGACAATCACTTCGTGCTTGATCGGAATATCTGCCTCGAATTCATCGTAGAATGCCCTCCGCATGGCCTCCTCAAGATCACCTGCATATCCTTGATGCATGATAAAACTATCATGAATGGGGAGGGTCATACGATTCAGTTTGGCAAATTGTAGCATTACACTTTCCGCAATGCAGCTGTCTTTATATTGAAGCTTATTTCCAATTCCCGTGAAGAAAAGATGAGAAATGGGCTTATGCGCATCCAGGATCCGTTGTCTCAGATCCACCCAGTCCATTTCTAATTCGTCCAAATTTATTTTGTAGGGTTTCTGGAGCAGGGGTTTGTTAGACTGAACCATCGCATTAAACGCCTGCTTGACGACATTGCGATGTTCCCCATCGAGAACACGATCATAGGCATCTTCGGTCCCCATCTCATGATTATAGGCGAAGTAAAGCATGTGCGGACTGAGTTGAGAGTAGTCGTACTCAGTCGTCACAAACTCATCGATTGTTATATAGGGACGATATTCACTTGGCACATTCTGCCACCACCCTCGATATAACCTGCCGCCTTCCTCAAATGATCCATTTGTAAATATGCGAACGAGAGTACGTCGGGAGAGATCAATTGGATCTTTGTCCTCATCCTGATTAATTCGTTCCGCAAGTCGTTGGACTTCAGTGTCTTTAATGCGAATATCAGCCCAATGCTTGATGAGGCATTCATTGATTTTTCTTAGATTATTTCTGAAACGTTCAGTTTTAGGGGTCTCTTTATAATCAATATCAGTCTTGATACCCTCGACCTTGTTGCGGAGAATAATCGTTTCCAAATCTATTTGAGGTGATACGACAAAAGCAGGGTGACCTTCCAAGCTTTCAAATCGTTCTAGTAGTCGATCAGTTGGCACAAATCTGGTTAATCCTCCTGATCCTCTATCCCGAGAAAAATATCCTTTTGTCGTCACCTCAATGTAACGACATTCAATCAATGTATCGAAGGCGGCTTTAACTTGCCTGTATGTCAAATTTGGGTCTCTATATCTCTCGGTATTCGAGTAGAAGTTGCTGCGAAGATTCACCGAACTTTCTTTTGGGGGGATCGAAAGAGCATTCCGCCAAAGTTCTTCGAGAATAGATTTAACAGCGTAATTAAAACTTAACTGAGCATCTGCAGTGCGTGCTCTATTTCGGCTTTCCTTCGCCTCTAATTCTTTTGTTATTTCTTTTACAAACTCAGAGAACATAGGAATTATTTATCCTTGGGGCAGGACACTAAGTCCAATTTAACTTTTTAAATTTTAAGTAAAAATAATAGAAAATATGGACTTCTTTAAGTGATCTTTAGCAATTTTTTCTATTTTAATTTAAAAAGTTAATAGAAACCCTTAAGTCACCTGTCGTCAGTTCAAGTTCCAATTTAGGTATCTTCGAGTTATACGCCATGTATCACTTCCCCTATACTGATAACGATAAGAGAAAACTAATCTGATCTGGTTTACAGGGCCTGTGCTATAACCTCTGGCAAAGGCCGTTAATAACTAACGCACACAGGGGGTATGGCCCATGCAGGGGGCTGGAAATTTGACAGCATAGTCACGGTAACGGTTTTGTCAGAAGGCAGTCATCAATAGATTACCTGTCGTCCCATCATCTTGGACACATCCTGTCACACATTGGCACACAGGCATTGGTTTTGTTCGAATGTTGACTGGCAGATATAGCCGTGTAAGCTACACGCAGGAATAGATATGGTGCCATCTTTGAGTTGGCGTGGGGGTTCAAGTCCCTCCACCCGCACCACTTTTTCAATTTAAGCAGTATGACCTTTGCGAAAGGGTGGTTTGATTGTGTAAATCTGACCCATTCAGGGCGCGGTCACATGATTTATTATTGCCCCATCGAAGGTGTTTGGCCAATTATCAAGCGGGTGCAATTCATATCTTAATTTAAATGAAGGTATTAAAATGAAGTTTCAAATTTGGATGCCAATTCTGTCAGTCACTATTCTTGCGAGTTGTGGAGGTGGTGGAGGTGGTGATCCGACAATTCAACCGACATCAATCGAAGAAGATGCAAACGCATTCACAGGCGTGAGAACAAAATCTGTTAGCGCTGGGTTAACAACAGAGTATGAGACGACCAGCTTAAGCAGCGTTTCTAGCGGAACTAACGTATCTTGGAGAGTAGTGTCAGACAACTCTGGCGTGGACACGATTCTTATCAGCGATGGGGCGAATGTAAATGTGGCCTTGCGCTCTGATCAAATGACCACTGAGCTTTTTGAAGATGACGCCGCTGGAACACTCGTCGTTGCACAAAGCAATGATGGGTCAAAAATACTTTAGTTTGTCAGTGATGCAGACAATTATGCAGCGGGGTTTGCAGCGGAAATTGACCTATTTTCCGCAACCAGTCACATTGCTGTATTTGATGCTGGTGAAGACGTTGTTGCACTGCCCGATGTTCCAAACGCACGATACGAGGGAACACTTGTCGGTGTTTTAACAGAGGTCGGATATCGGCCTGTTCAAACCACCGGAGATCTGTTGTCATATGCTGATTTCCAGAACAAAACGCTGAGCGTGAGCGCCTATAATACAATCGCGTTCAAAATCGAGGGTCAGGAAATCAACGATGATTATTCGTCACAAAATTTCTTTGTCATGTTAACCGACACAAATTCGGATAATACCTTTGAAGGGAATGTTACCGATGATGAAGGAAAAACGGGCTCTATTACTGCAACACTTTATGGGCCAGAAGCACAAGGCGTTGCTGGAACCGGGTATGTTGAGCATACAGACCCTGCTATCGACCGTGGACATTTGTTTGCCTTTGGCGCAAAGCGCTAACCTGCATGTCGGCAATAATTGGAACGTTCTGAAACTACTGATTTGGCGCGTGTCGGTGGTGTTGGCTTTTGTCATAACGCCGCCTGCCCAGGCGCGGGAATTGGTTTTGGCGCAGGGGTCGCAGGTTGATCAATACCTTGCCGCTGTAATTGTAGCAATCAAAGCGTATGATCGTTTATTGGGTATGCGTCAATTACAGGCATTGGTGCTAAACCCAGATACATCGCCCATGATGCGTCAGCACTTGTTGGGGCGCATCAAATCGATCCGGGCGACCTATCCCAAATTTTTCTGGTCTGCGTCCGTGGAAAACGACAATCGAAATTTTGCAACGGATACCATGTTGATCACGCTGAATGGTCAGCAGTTGCCCTATACGGTGTCGCGCAACACGGATTATGCAACCCGAAACGGATCGACAAAGGCCATCGTGGTCGTGATGTTAAAATCCTGCGTGACGATCAGGTTGATGGTTTCAGCAGGCATTTTTCATGTTCTATCACGGTTCTTTTGGTTAACAATACCGTTCTGCCGTTCGTGATTGTGCGTGCGAATAGCGATCACCATAAGCAAAGCCGACGGGCAGGATTGCCTCAATCTCATCCATATCACTTTGGCTTAGTATGATTTGATCTGCGTTGCTCCACTCTGCCAAATGTTCGGCTGTGCGCGTTCCGGGAATGGGGATCAGATGATCGCCGCGATTTAGGACCCAAGCCATGGCAAGGGCGGAAACCGTTAAACCCCGATCCGCGGCATAGGTTTTGAACCGATCAATGATCGCAATATTGCGGGCGTAATTGTCGGGTTGGAACCGCGGAATTGCAGCGCGAAAATCTGTTTTCGCCATGGCCTGAATGTCCGGGTAATTTTGGCCAAAAACACCGCGCGCCAATGGGGAAAAGGGCACAAACGCCACGCCCAATTCGCGACAGGCCTGGATCATTCCCAATTCGGGTTGGCGCGTCCACAGGGAATATTCGCTTTGCACCGCCAAACAGGGTTGAATGTCCTGCGCCAGACGCAGGGTATAGGGGGCAACCTCGGACAAACCGTATCCGCCGATCTTGCCCTCATTCATCAGATCCACCAAGGTTCCAATGGCGTCTTCTAATGAAACGGTTTCATCGCGTCGATGCAGGTAATAAAGATCAATGTAATCTACGCCTAACCGCTGCAACGTGCCCTCTAATTCGGCCCGAATATAGGCCGGGTCGTTGTTGACAGGGCGGTCAGGATCACGCTGAATTCCCACCTTTGAGGCGATGACAACATCCCGTTTCCCCTTTGCCAACCACGTGCCCAACACGTTTTCTGATCGTCCCATCCCATAAATATTGGCGGTGTCCAAAAAATTGATCCCATGATCAATTGCGGCATCCAAACAACGGTGGCTGGTCGCCTCATCCGTTTCACCAAAAGCGCCTGCAAAGCTCATACAGCCAAGCCCGATGGCAGATACGTTGGGCCCATTTGTGCCTAATTTTCTGTGTTGCATGTGGTATCCTTAAATTGTGCGCCCACCGTCGACCTCAAGCACGACGCCCGTGATAAAAGTGGCATCGTCTGAGGCAAGGTAAAGGCAGGCCTTGGCAATGTCTGTGGGATCAGATAGGCGTCCCATAGGAATGGTTGCGATGAATTTTTCCCGATTTTCTGGGGTATCGGGCAAACCCATGAATGCCTCTAACAATCCTGTGGCGCCCATCACAGGGGCCACGCAATTGACGCGAATGTTATCTGGGGCCAATTCAGCAGCCATAGATTTTGACAGCAGGTTTACCGCACCCTTTGTTGAATTATACCACGTTAGGCCGGGGCGCGGGCGCAATCCCGCAGTTGATCCAATGTTGATGATATTGCCATGCCCTTGGGTGCGCATGATGGGAACAACCGCGTAAGTCATGTGAAAATGGATTTCACGTTGATGTCATAAAGGCGATCAAATTCATCCTCTGTCACATCCAGCATGGGTTTGTTTACATGTGTCCAACCCGCGTTGTTCACAACAATATCCAATGCATCGCCAAAATCGCGGGCGGTTTGCGTGGCGCGTTGAATATCGCAGGATTTGGTTACATCACCCACAATCCCGACGCAGTCATTGCCCAACTTTCCTGCCATATCCTGCGTGGCGGGCGCATTTATATCCATGATGGCGACACGCGCACCCTCGGCGATGAAACACGCGGCAATTGCGGCGCCAAATCCCGATGCACCCCCTGTAATCAGAGCGGTTTTCCCAGCTAATCGCATATGTCCAACCCGTTGATTGTTTTTATATCTTCAGGCTGGATTGGATTGGGGCAGCTGTCAAGAATTCCCTTTGTGCACAGGCGAAATCAAATACACTACCCCCAACAGGGCGAGCGAGGCCATCGCGAGCGGGAGTGAGGTATATTGCGCCCCAAATCCAATGATCGCTGGGCCCAACAAAATGCCCGCATAGCCCACGAATGTTACGGACGCGACAGCCATGTTTGGGTCCATATCGCTTTGCTGACCCGCGGCCGAAAACACCACAGGCACAAGGTTTGCAGCGCCCAGGCCAACCACGGCAAACCCGATCAGGTTAAGGGCAGGGGATGGCAGGGTTGTTATGGCAATCAATCCCAAAACCACCAATGTGCCCCCACCCAGCAGGATCGCACGTCGCCTGATGCGCGGCACAACGAAATCCCCAGACAGGCGGCCAATCACCATTGTGATGGAAAACGCGATATAGCCCAATGCCGCCTGTTCCATGGAGAACACTGCGCGTTCAATCATCAACAACGCACCCCAATCCATAATCGCCCCTTCGATCAAAAACGCGATGCCCGCCAAAAGGGCAAGCCATTTCACAATTCCGCTTGGGGGGCGAAACGTCTCTGGTGCATCGCTTTTGGTGATCAGGTAATGGGATTGGACCCAGAGGATCGCAATGATAACACTGCCCGTGACGCAGAGGGTCGCAATTAGCGGCGCGACACCGTAACTGATCAACAGTGTCACAAACCCCGCGCCACAGATGGCACCAATGCTAAACATACCATGAAACCCCGACATCAGCGCGCGGCCACTGCGCTTTTCCACTTCGGCTGCGTGAATATTCATGGCGACATCCAATGTTCCGATTGAGGCCCCGAAAATCAACAGGGTGACCGCAAGCTCCCAGTATTTGACAAGATAGGCCAAAAACGGCAGGCCGCAGGCCATGATCATGGCGCTTATTAGGATCATGGGCCGTGTTCCGTGGCGTGCGCAAAGCCAACCTGTGATTGGCATTGAGATGACCGACCCAATCCCAAGGCAGAGGAGCAGTAGGCCGAATGCCGCCTCATCCGCGCCCGTGTTGGCCTTGGCGAATGGAATGATCGGTGCCCAAGAGGCAAAGGCCAACCCATTTGCGATAAATGCAATGCGCGTTGCGTGCGCCGCGGATCTAAGTGATCCATCCGTTGTCATGATGACGATCCCAATTCAAAAATTTGTGCGACGTTATCCGCCGAAATCCGTAAAAGTAAACGATTGAGTAATCAGAGTTTCCAATTTTTTTTCCTGTTTCGCGCAGAAATGTGAAATTAATCGTTGGTTTGGCGCATATGGCCCAAGATTAGGGTTGATCCCGCCCAGATAGCCAATTAGGAAAGCGCAAACAGTTTTTGGGCTGCCTTCGGGTGGCCTGTTATCTTTCAAGAGGATGTCAATGCAAGTCACCGAGACCCTGAACGAAGGCCTAAAGCGTGCCTACACAATGGTCATCACCAATGCGGATTTGGAAGCAAAGGTTGATGAAAAACTGAAAGAGGCCCAGCCTCAGGTTGAGATGAAGGGCTTCCGCAAAGGCAAAGTGCCTATGGCGATGCTGAAAAAGCAGTTCGGCCAACAAATGATGGGCGAAGTGATGCAAGAGTCAATCGACGGCGCCGTCAACACGCACTTTGAAGAAACAGGCACACGCCCTGCGATGCAGCCTGCGATCAAAATGACCAATGAAGATTGGAAACAAGGCGACGACGTTCACATCGAATTTTCATATGAAGCGCTACCAGAAATCCCCGAACTGGATGCAAGCGGCATCACATTGGAAAAAATGGTTGTTGCAGCAGATGACACATCTGTCACAGAAGCGTTGGAAAACCTAGCATCAACTGCGCAAAACTTCAAAGATCGCCGCAAGGGATCAAAAGCAAAAGACGGCGATCAGGTTGTGATCGACTTCTTGGGCAAAGTGGACGGCGAAGCCTTTGAAGGGGGTTCTGCCGAAGATTACCCACTTGTTCTAGGTTCAAACAGTTTTATCCCAGGATTTGAGGATCAGTTGGTTGGCACAAAAGCGGGCGAAGAAAAGAAGGTTGAAGTGAACTTCCCTGACGATTACGGCGCAGAAAACCTAGCGGGTAAAGCGGCCGTGTTCGAATGCACAGTCAAAGAAGTGAAAGAACCCGTCGCCGCAGAAATCGACGATGAATTGGCAAAACGCTTTGGAGCGGACGATCTGGACGCGCTGAAGACTCAGGTGTCTGAACGTCTTGAGGCGGAATACGGCGGTGCCGCACGTGCGGTCATGAAGCGCGCGTTGTTGGATCAGTTGGACGGTTTGGTGAAATTTGATCTGCCACCTTCCATGGTCGAGGCAGAAGCCAAACAAATCGCACACCAGTTGTGGCATGATGAACACCCAGAGGTAACAGATCACAACCATGATGAGATCGAAGCAACAGAGGAACACACAACATTGGCAGAACGCCGTGTGCGTTTGGGCCTATTGATTGCAGAAATCGGTCAAAAAGCAGAAATCGAAATCACAGATGCGGAAATGACCCAAGCGATCATGGCCCAAGCGCGCCAGTATCCAGGTCAGGAACGCCAGTTCTTTGAATTCATCCAGCAGAACCAGCAGATGCAACAACAACTTCGCGCCCCATTGTTCGAAGACAAAGTTGTGGATCACATCATCGAAGGCGCAAAAGTGACTGAAAAATCAGTCAACAAGGACGCCCTTCAGGCCGCCGTTGACGCGATGGAAGACTAAGGTCTTTTTCCAAAACATTCTGAAAAACCCGCCCATTGCTGGCGGGTTTTTTTTATTTTAACATCCGCGTTCTTACTGTTTCCAGTCAATCGATAGATTGGCAAGCGCCGACCTCCCCGTCAAATCACAGGTTTGCCTACGGCAAAACGAGAGGCGCTTCGCTTCCTCCCGAGGTCGGCTTGTGTCATGTAGTTGATGAACCCCCCTTGGCATTTGTCTCTAAACCTGCGAAATCGTTCCGCATGACACAAAGTATTTCGTTTGATCTACAATCCACCGATGGCAAGGCCCGTCACGGGGTGATTTCCACACCGCGTGGTGGGATCCGTACACCCGCCTTCATGCCCGTAGGAACCGCGGGAACGGTTAAGGCGATGATGCCCGAAAACGTGCGTGCAACGGGTGCTGACATCCTATTGGGCAATACCTATCACCTGATGCTGCGCCCCACGGCGGAACGCATTGATCGTCTTGGGGGATTGCATAAATTCATGAACTGGGAGCGCCCCATTTTGACCGATAGTGGGGGGTTTCAGGTGATGTCGCTATCCTCTTTGCGCAAACTGACCGAAGAGGGGGTGACGTTTAAATCCCATTTGGATGGGTCGCGTCATGAATTGACCCCTGAACGGTCCATGGAAATTCAACGCCTGTTGGGCAGCGACATCGTCATGTGTTTTGACGAATGTCCCGCGCTGCCTGCGGATCGTGCGCGGATTGAGGAAAGCATGCGCATGTCGATGCGCTGGGCTGCGCGTTCGCGCGATGCCTTTGGCGATCGTCCTGGACATGCCCTTTTTGGTATTCAACAAGGTGGCTTGGAACAGGACCTGCGCGGCGAAAGTGCCGAGGCGCTGCGCGCAATCGAATTCGATGGCTATGCGATTGGAGGTTTGGCCGTGGGCGAGGGGCAAGAGGCGATGTTTTCCGTTCTGGATTACGCACCTGACATGATGCCCACGCACAAACCACGCTATCTGATGGGCGTCGGTAAACCTGATGACATCGTTGGCGCCGTCAAACGGGGCGTTGATATGCTGGACTGTGTCCTGCCATCACGCTCTGGACGTACTGGCCAGGTGTTTACGCGCAATGGCGTTGTTAACATTAAAAACGCCCGCCATAAGGATGATCCACGCCCGCTGGATCATGACTGCACATGCCCCGCCTGTTCAAATTACTCGCGCGCCTATTTGCATCACACTTTCCGCAGTCAGGAAATCATCAGCTCGATGTTGTTGACATGGCACAACCTGCACTATTTCCAAGAACTTATGGAAACCATGCGTCAGGCGATTGCAGCAGGCAGATTTGCAGAATTTGAGGCAGAGTTTCACGCAACCCGCGCCAATGGCGATATTGATCCGCTTTGATGGGTGAATTCGCGGCCGTGGTCCTGATAGCGCGCGATGACCTTATCCAAGGGTCTGCCGCGCAGATGCGGGCAAACGGGCGTTGTCCCCATGTCTATATCAGGGAATAGAGCGTGTAATTCAAGGCGGCTTTCGGCGGGGATCATGCGCAGCGCTTAGGGCCCTGTGAACAGGGTTTCGCCCAGACACCCATGCGCTATGATCAACTGATGTTCGGGTGTCATTATATGATAATAGGTGATGGGGGCGTCGGTATCCACAACATCAACGCCCTCTAGCTGCAATAAATCCTTGACACTGACCAAGGCCTGATGTTCCCGTGTGCTGTGTCCTATAATGCTTGAAGACAGGCGCAAACGGTGCCGCGGTGACAGGATAAGATCGCGTTCGGGTTGGTTGTTACCCAAGCAAGGCATGCGCCGACACTCGAATGGCCCGCAAATGGGGTTTATGCGCCAATTCCGCTGGGGGTAGGGTGCGTTTACCAATCCAGACAATCGGTTGGTATCCTGCGACAATGGTCCATAGCAAATCACCAACGCTTAAATCTTCAATCGCGATTTCACCCTGAATGGTGCGCAACCGTGTCCCCGCCCCATAACAGACCGCGCCCGTGAATTGTGACGGAAACCCATCATATAGATCGGAGTAGGCCACATAGGTCACATTTGCCTTCGGGTCCCCATCCAGGTTATCCAGGCTGTCGTAGCGTGATTTCGGAATAGGTATATCCCCTGGTTCGATTTGGCCGTTTGGATAGTGCATGTCCATCTGGCTTAGGTCCTGATCCGCCGTCGGGAAAAAGAAATAGGTGGCCGCACCTTGCGTGCTTTGCATGGAAATCAGATATCCAACAACGGGCGATCCCTCTTGCACCCCTTGATAACTGTCAAACCGCAGGCCGATCAATTTCGGTTCAACAATAAAATCATAGGTCACGCCCGTATCAGTGACAGAGTTCCAGTCCCCAACCTAAAACTGAGTCCCCGTCATGGGTTCCATGTGGGCTGATGAGCTGTCGTCGTAATAGCTGTTTTCCACCTGCGCATTTGTTTGCACTGTGCCCGTGTCCGTAAAGGTCGTAAGCCCGGATGACACCAATGTTGCACTGGTTGAACCTGGATTCCCCAAAAGCTCTAGGAAAAAGCGATTGACCTTGGCATCCGCCAATTGCTGCGCTGTTAAACTTGTTTGTTCGGTATGGTGTGTGTTTGTTTGATACCCTGTGCTGAACACGCCGCCTGATGTGCTAATGCTTGCCATGATTTATGTTGTCGTTCTTTAAGTTTCTATTTGATACTTAAACGAAAAAAAATCCGTAGATATTAAAGCCCGCGAACAAAAGTGGTTGATGGATCAGATAAATTGCCAAGCTGTGACGCCCCGCAAACGCAAAGGGGCGCGCCCAACCCCATGCGGGCCCATGATAGGCAAAGACGTTTAATCGCGTGAACAGGGCATGCGCTGCCATGCCTGCAAAAAACGCATAACCCCATGGCATAATGGGGCGGTAATCCACACTGCCCGTGGTTCCACTGGTCCAGATGATCCACATCCACCACACCGATCCCTGAACAGGTCCGTCCGCCCAAATAAAATAGGACCCAAGGGCCGCAGCACAGGCCAGCGGAACAGCCCAATGCAAGGACAACAGAGGCAGGGAAAGAAGGCTCATCACCAAGATCAGATGCAAAATCCCAAAGCGGATCATATAGGGCCCAAAGGTGAAATAGGTGACAATGGAAATCCCCGCCGCCGCAACCCCCAGCAATGCCACACGCCGCCAAACGGTTAGCCATTTGATGCCAGCGCGATGTATGTGTTGCCACGACAGCCCCGCCAAAAACAGAAAGGAAATGGCGATTGAACCTTCAAACATGCGCCATTCGGGCTGAAACACCGTTCCTGCCTTGATATAGCCGAAATACATCAGATCGAAGGTGAAATGAAACACAACCATGGCCAAAATCGCCATGGCCCGCAGCAGATCAAGCCAAATGAGTCGCGAATGTGTGTGCGTCATAAGCTGTCATTACCGCATGATCTGTGAAAAGGCGAGCCTTGCCTTAACCCAGTACGAAAACCAACGTGAAAAGTGCCAAAAACACCAACACAGCCGTGGCGACCATCCCGCCCATACGGGCCTCGGATTTGTGGGGTTTGCGATCTGGGTCGGGGCGGTTGTCTGGCATAAAGATTCTCTATTTCAGCTGCATTGCATATATAGATCTTGGATGAACAAAAGCCCAGTATTCCAGTTCACTAAGAAGGGAAAAGATGGTGGGTGATAAGAGACTCGAACTCCTGACATCTTCGGTGTAAACGAAGCGCTCTACCAACTGAGCTAATCACCCGAATACGGGTCTAATAGCCAAAGCGGTGCGCCTGTGCAAGAGGGTTCGCGCGAAAAAATTACCTTTTTCTTCGACGCTTTGGCAAACTACAGCTAAGCTGTCAAAAGAGGAGGGTAAAATGCCGTTTGATCCAGATAAACACCAGATGTTGCCGACCCGTCATTTTGATGATTTTCAGATAGGAGAGCGGTTTTTTGCCCCCTCACGCACGATGAGCGAGGGCGTTTTTACCGCGTTTCAGGCGGTAAGTGGGGATAATCATCCGATCCATTATGATCGCACCTATTTAAAATCATTGGGCCATCCTGATTTAATGGCGCATGGATATATGAGCCTTATTCAGGCGGCGATTGGGGCATCGCCCTTGGCCCATGAAATGGGGCGGGCCTTGATCGGTTTTGTGGATCAATCCAGTCGATTTTTGCACCCTGTTTACAATGGCGATACGCTGTATCCTGCTTTTGAAATCAATGAACTCACGCCCAAAACCACAACGGGGATTTTGGGCGTGGCGATCGAAATCCATAATCAGGATGGCATCCTGTGTGTTTCAGGCAATCAGCGATATTTGATGCGCCTTTAAGCAGGTGGGATCCTCCCCATTTTTTCGCGCGCATCCTGCAGGAACAGGGCATAGGTTGTTTTAATCGCATCCTCATCCACGTCTCCCGACAGATCATCGGCCAATTGGGCGAGGATCAGCGCCTTGGCACCTTTTTGCATCTTAAGTGATTGAAGTGCAGCCGTGCGGTGTTTCTTTTTGTTGGGCGATATCCGCATCAATTACACGCCCCAAGCCGCGATTTGCCGTAATACCATCAATTCCGCGTGAAATTCCTTTTCCTGATCATGGGCAAATTTTGCCTCAAACGCGTTTTCACTGTCGTCAAATGTACTCATCACAAAAGCCCCTTATCCTATTTAATATATGGGGATGAAATGCGCGATTTGCATGAGGAATGGGATAAAAAAAGGCCCCCGTAATGTGGGGCCTCTTTATTAATGTGTGATTTGAGCGCTCCTGTGGGCTTGTTTGGCCCGTTCTGCGGCGGCGGCATCTTCGGCCGCCTGATCCCATTCGATGGGCTCTGGTTGGTCTACCAAGGCCTGTGCCAAGACTTCAGACACATGGGTGACGGGGATGATTTTTAGCCCGTCTTTTACCGAATCTGGCAGTTCGGCAATGTCCTTTTCATTTTCCTCTGGAATGAACACCGTTGTGATCCCACCGCGCAGGGCCGCCAATAGCTTTTCTTTCAATCCACCAATGGCCAGCGCGTTGCCGCGCAGCGTGACTTCGCCTGTCATGGCGATATCCTTGCGCACCGGAATGCCCGTAAGGACCGACACAATTGACGTCACCATCGCCAGACCCGCACTTGGACCATCTTTGGGTGTTGCGCCCTCGGGGACGTGAACGTGAATGTCTAGCGTATCGAACTGGGGTGGTTTCACCCCGATCTGAGGTGAGATTGAACGCACATAAGAGCTTGCTGCGTCGATGGATTCTTTCATCACATCACCTAGTTTACCGGTGGTTTTCATGCGTCCCTTTCCTGGGAGTTTGAGCGCCTCGATGTGCAGCAGATCACCGCCGACGGATGTATAGGCCAGCCCTGTGACAACGCCCACCTGATCCTCTTTTTCCGCCAGACCATAGCGGAATTTGCGCACGCCCAGAAAATCATCCAGATTTTCGGCCGTAACGGTTACGGTTTCTTCTTCTCCTTTGACGATTTTTGTCACTGCTTTACGGGCGACTTTCGCCACCTCGCGTTCAAGGTTGCGAACACCCGCTTCGCGCGTGTAGTGCTGGATCATTGAGGTCAGCGCACTGTCGGTCAGCTCAAATTCACCTTTTTTCAGACCATGGTTTTTCACCGCCTTATCAATCAGGTGACGCCGCGCGATTTCGCGTTTTTCGTCCTCGGTATACCCTGCCAATGGAATGATCTCCATGCGGTCCAAAAGAGGACCGGGCATGTTATAGCTGTTCGAGGTGGTCAAGAACATCACGTTTGATAGATCATATTCCACCTCAAGGTAGTGATCGACAAAGGTGCTGTTTTGTTCTGGATCTAAAACCTCTAGCATGGCAGAGGCGGGGTCCCCACGGAAATCTTGGCCCATCTTGTCGATTTCATCCAGAAGGATCAAAGGATTTGTAGTTTTCGCCTTTTTCATAGCTTGGATAATTTTTCCCGGCATTGATCCGATATAGGTGCGGCGATGTCCACGAATTTCAGATTCGTCGCGTACCCCACCCAATGAAATACGGATAAACTCACGCCCTGTCGCCTTGGCCACGGATTTGCCTAGGGATGTTTTACCCACGCCGGGTGGGCCCACCAAACACATGATCGGTCCGCGCAATTTGGATGAACGCTGTTGTACGGCCAGATATTCGACAATGCGTTCTTTGACCTTATCCAATGAATAGTGATCGTCGTTCAAAATACGCTCTGCTCGGCCCAAATCCTTTTTCACTCGGGATTTGGTGCCCCACGGGATGGACAGCATCCAATCCAAATAATTGCGCACCACGGTCGCCTCGGCAGACATCGGCGACATGTTTTTCAGCTTCTTGACTTCGGCATTGGCTTTTTCCAATGCCTCTTTGCTTAGCTTCATGCCATTTATGCGCTCTTCTAATTCGGCAACTTCGTTTTGGCCTTCTTCGCCATCCCCAAGTTCCTTTTGAATCGCCTTCATCTGTTCGTTCAGATAATATTCGCGCTGCGTGCGCTCCATCTGGGATTTCACGCGCGTCTTAATCTTTTTCTCGACCTGAAGAACGCTCATTTCGCCCTGCATCAGGCCATAGATTTTTTCCAAACGATCGCTGACAATCAGGGTTTCCAACAAATCTTGTTTGTCGGCCACTTCAATGCCCAAATGGCCTGCTGCCAAATCCGCAAGCTTATCTGGTTCGGTTGAATTTGCGATTGCGGTTAGCGCTTCTTCTGGGACGTTCTTTTTTATTTTGGCATAACGCTCAAACTCTTCTGAAACCGTGCGCAACAATGCCTCAATTGTGGCATCATCGCCCAGGTCCTCTTCGACATATTCGGCAGTCGCTTCAAAGAAGTTTGGGTTATCAATGAATTCATTGATTTTGACGCGTGATTGTCCTTCGACCAACACCTTAACCGTGCCATCGGGCAGTTTCAGCAATTGCAATACATTGGCCAAAACCCCCATGCGATAGATTTGATCCGATGTTGGGTCATCCTCGGATGGGTCCTGTTGGCTGGATAATAGAATTTGTTTATCTTCCTGCATCACCTCTTCTAGGGCGCGGACAGATTTGTCCCGCCCCACGAATAAGGGCACGATCATATGTGGGAAAACCACGATATCGCGCAGTGGCAACACAGGGTAAGAGGCATTTAATGGTGACTTCATGCTCGTTCCTTTTTTTGGCAAAACAGCGACTGTCCCAAATATGGCAACGCGCGCCGTTTCCGTGTCAGATCAGATAGATGTGTCTTACTGCATCACATTTCAAGCAGACTCGGTTGAAATAACGATGCCTTTATGTGGGGCAGGGTGCAAGGTCAGGCACCTGAATATTTTCAAAAAATTTGTGCAAAACTGGCATTTTGGTTTTGCACCTACAAAGACCAAGATAAAATTGTGCGGTGTTTTTTGGCAAAAGTTTAGAGGTCGCAAAATTTTTCTGCAAATCGTGAAAAATTTCGAAATGTCCGCTTGACCATTATCGTATCACGCCATAATACCCTTTTCACGCGCGGTTGTAGCTCAGTTGGTTAGAGTACCGGCCTGTCACGCCGGGGGTCGCGGGTTCGAGCCCCGTCAACCGCGCCATTTTACCCACATTATTGAACGCATGGCTGCAATCCCAAAAGTTTTTTGGATATAGCGCACATCCTTCATTAGGTTTTTATTGATTACCCAAGGATTTTCATGCGCACCCCGATTTCCGAACACCATCGCCTTTCCTCAATCGACACACTGCTAGGTTTTGCGCTGTTGGGGATATTGGTGATGAATATCCAATCCTTTGCGATGATTAGCGCGGCCTATATATTTCCCAATTTACATATGGATATCACCCATTTGGCTCTCTAAATTCCGATTTGGGCCTTTTGAATGGCTGTGGCGGTCACTGACATATTTCAAATTTCAACAGATGCTTAAATAGATGTCATTCGATGCGTTTTCTCTATTGACGCTCCATGTGAAAACACATATCCAACAAGCCACGCGCGGTTGTAGCTCAGTTGGTTAGAGTACCGGCCTGTCACGCCGGGGGTCGCGGGTTCGAGCCCCGTCAACCGCGCCACTTTCATAAAAAATTCATGCACAAAATGGTGGCCCAAGCCGTACCAAGGGATATTGCCGTGACGGCCACGGCTGCGCTGCCTGCATCCTTGGCCTGTTTTGCCAGATCGCGGCGGTCCATACCGATATCATCCACCACACGTTCAATCGCCGTATTCATACATTCCGCGGCCAATACCATGATGCCGCCCATAATAATGATCGCCGTTTCCGCCGCGGACAGGGGCAGGTAAAGCGCCAAAGGGGTCGAAATACAATTCGCCACAATCCACTGTTTCAGGCTGGGTTCAGTTTGCCAAACATTGCGCCACCCATCCAGTGACCAAACCACGCGATCACAGAACCTTTGCCATTGCTGCGATAAAAAGCCCACTTTAATCCCCTTTGCCCATCGCGTTAAGGTCTGTTGCACTTTGCTTTATGCCGATGAACATGTGCAAGGGAAAACTATGCGAACACTTGTATCCAAGATCAATTGGCCCATCCTAATTGTGGCCTGCGCGACGATCGGGTTGGCCCCCCTGTTTCCTGAACCGCATGTCTGGGAAAAGCTGCGGATGCTGGTGCAAGGCAATCTGACCCGCGCGATTGATTGGTTTGATTTGGTAATGCACGGCACGCCATGGGTTTTGGTGGTGCTGAAGATCTGGGGAACTTTCGGCAGGGATGCGGAGTAAACTTTCAAAAGCCGATGTGTGTTTTTGTCGTGTTTGGGCGAGGCTTTGTCCACATTGATCATGCGCGGTCTGAGCCGAAGCGAACGCTTATACATGAGCGACTGGATTTTATCGGTCAATTCAAGCCACCCAGTCAATCGTTAGATTGGCAAGGCGCTGTCCGCCCCACAGGCGGCGCCTTCGTTGCCACCTCGGGCAGCTTGTGGCTCTGTTCCAGCGCGTTACTAATGCGATCAAATTCCAGTCGCTTGGGTTACGCGTATGATCCAGCCCACGCCCGTCCGGTCACACCGTAGGTTTGCCTTCGGCAAAACATGGCGGGGGCTTCGTTGCCTCAGCCCTGTTAACCGCCCACGGGCCTGTGCCTAACCGTTGATACAGTAAGAATAGGAATAACTACTCTATCACACGCAAATTGCTATTCGTGGCTCAGATTTATAAATTTTCTGCATCATGATTGTATGCCTTACTCACTCTGCCGCCTCAGTTTCGGCCTCGATCTCGGCGGCGCGTTTTTCGACTAGCTCGACGATGTGATCGACCATATCATCGTTGCTGATTTTGTGATCTTGCTTGCCTGCCCAATAGACCATGCCATGACCACTGCCACCGCCTGTAAAGCCGACATCGGTCATCAACGCCTCGCCCGGGCCATTCACAACACAGCCGATGATTGACAGACTCATCGGGGTTTTGACATGCTCTAGACGCTGTTCCAATGTTTCAACGGTATTGATCACGTTAAACCCCTGACGCGCGCAAGAGGGGCACGAGATGATATTCACGCCACGATGACGTAGGCCCAGTGACTTTAGGATGTCATAGCCAACTTTCACCTCTTCCACAGGGTCGGCCGATAGGGACACGCGGATCGTATCGCCAATACCCATCCACAATAGATTGCCCAAACCAATGGCGGATTTGATTGTCCCGCTCATCAAACCACCCGCTTCGGTGATCCCAAGGTGCAGCGGCGCGTCGGTGGCTTCTGCCAATGCTTGATAGGCCGCTGTCGACAGGAAAACATCAGAGGCCTTCACACTGATCTTGAATTCGTGGAAATCGTTATCCTGCAGGATTTTGATATGATCCAGACCGCTTTCGACCATCGCATCAGGGCAGGGCTCCCCATATTTTTCCAACAGATGTTTTTCCAAGGATCCCGCATTCACGCCAATGCGCATGGAACAATTGTTGTCCCGCGCCGCTTTGATCACCTCGCGCACGCGCTCTTCTGATCCGATATTGCCGGGATTGATGCGCAAACAAGCGGCCCCTGCTTCTGCGGCCTCGATCCCGCGTTTATAATGAAAATGAATATCTGCCACGATGGGAACGGGGCTTTCTTTCACAATTGCCTTTAGCGCTTTTGAACTGTCCTGATCTGGCACAGAAACGCGTACAATGTCTGCGCCGGCTTCTGCGACCGCTTGGACTTGGGCGATTGTTGAAGCGACATCTGTGGTCAATGTGTTTGTCATTGTCTGCACGGCGATGGGGGCATTCCCGCCAATTGGGACATTGCCCACATGAATTTGGCGAGATTTACGGCGATAGATATTGCGCCAAGGACGCACATGGTTCAGCGACATAGCAACCTCGTGTTTGCTGTTGTGTAATGTATAATTGACAGAAAGCGTTCGCGCAATCAAACATCTATTGATCTAAAGGCAGGTCAAAGCTTTCAAAGTTGACTTGCGCGATTAATGTGCGCAACTCGCCGTCATTGTCAATGATGGCAGGGGTATAGGTTTCTGACAGGCTCGCCACAGACAATTCAACGTCTTTGACAACATTACCGCCTGATCCAGCGGGACCATAAAGTTCGCGGTTCACGCTGAAATACACGGATCCCGACATGCCCGCACGCATGGTTGGTGCACCCTCAGTCTGGGGCAGCGTGAATTCCTCACCCGGTTGCAAGATCTTGGCCAAGATGACTGACCCAGTTGATGAGGTCACCTGAACCCAGGCTTCGCGTGTCGCAACGATCGCGATGGTGGGTGGTAAATCTTCGACTACTTGTGGGGCGACACTTGCCACCTCATCCAAATTCACCTCTTCCACAACATCTGCGATAATGGCATCCAATCCCGCAAATGTGGGTAATGCCTCTTCTGCTTTTGGTTCGGGGAAGTTGGTAAAACGGTTGGGGTCGAGCGTTGAAATCGGTGCATCACGTGCCACAAGGATTGGGGTATCCAGCGCAGGGGGCCGATACATGCGTTCCAATTTATCGCTGCGCTGATCTGGAGAAATTCCAACAATATCAGTGGTTTCCTCACCCTCGGCGGCACCGTTGAATTCTGACAGAACAATGGGCGTATTTTCGGATGGAACGACCTGCACCTTTTGGATTTCTTGGAACACGGACCATGCGCCATAGCCAAGGCCCGCAACCAGTAGGCACAAAACGGCGATTGATCCAACAGCCGCTGCCTCAAACTGATCGGTCCATGATTTCTTATTAGGAACAATCGCAGAGGGGGATTTGGAAAAGATCGCCTCATCGATGTCACTGATCATCGGACCCGCGATAGGAACCGCTTTACCATTTCGCAGGGTCGAGGCCTCATCCGCCAATCCGTGCGAGGGTATAAATCCGCTTTCTTCACAGAACTGGCGATAAACCTGTTCCTGATCCAACTTCAAATATCGTGCATAGGATCGTACAAAACCCGACACAAAAC
>Ga0255757_10001755_pt1 | contig 20912 bp, 13 predicted proteins | sample 071ome_27_FD_179957 | JGI IMG/M metagenome (GOLD analysis project Ga0255757, IMG submission 179957) | Coastal salt marsh microbial communities from the Groves Creek Marsh, Skidaway Island, Georgia - 071409AT metaG (version 2) | ecosystem: Environmental > Aquatic > Marine > Intertidal zone >...
CCACCGCGAGCGCGGACGGGGATCAGTAGTGCGCCGACGAGACGGGGCGCCCAACGGCGTCGGAGCCCCGTGGTGAGTCGTCGCGCGTCGTCGTCGTCGTCGTCGTCGTTTTTCGACGACGTCTTGGCGCGCGTGCTCCCGAAGGAAGTGAACGAGGCGCGGAGGGAGATGGCTTTTTTCGACGGACCAACGGGGATGCTTCGCGGGGTGCTTCCCGAGGCGATCGCCGGGGGGAAACCGACGGTGCGCGCGCCGGAGGTTGGGAACGGCGGCGGTGGTGGGGACGACGACGTGGTGTTCGATTTCGGGACGATGTCGAGAGAGACTTTTGACGGGACGTTTCGCGCGCTCAACGACGTCGTCATGGGCGGGGCCTCGGACGCCGAGGCGACGCTGGAGAACGGGGCGATGCGCCTCGCGGGGACGACGGAGGACCGGCGCGGGGGGTTTGCGAGCGTGAAATCGAGGGATTTTGATCGGGCGCTGGATTTGAGAGGGTACGAAGGGGTCAAGTTGACGTGCAGAGGCGACGGGAAGAGGTACAAGATGATTTTGTACGATACGAATGATTCATTCAACGTCGCGTTTCATCAAGAGTTTGATTGTCCGAAAGATGCGAGCGGTGAGGGCTTTACCACCGTGGTGCTGAAGTTTAGTGATTTCGTTCCAGTTCGACGCGGGCGCGCGGTGGCGAAGGATGATCCGGAGTATCGCCTCACCGACGGTCGAAAAATCGTCGCCATGCAATTCATGTTGAGCAAGTTTGCGTACGGAATGGAGGAGAAGAACGCCGGGTACGAACCGGGTCCGTTTTTCATCGAGATAACGCGCGTCGAGGCGTACAAGTGAGCGCGCGCTTTGTTGCCGCTGCGAGCGCGACGCCGCGCGCTTTTCAGTTTAATGAGTCGTGTAATGTGAAAAATCAAAGCGCGGGCATCCGTCTGTGTACCAACGATTTCGTCTTTCATTTCAACTCGCGAGCGCTTTCATGTTTGTTGATATATATATCGCGTGGGGGGATTAGCTACAGTGGATTATATGTTGTACACGATCGATCACGGGCGACACCGTCGCCGTTCGTGTGATCATCGTTGCGTCACGGAACAACGCGTGACTTCGGCGCGAAGACACTTGTGCAGCTTGGCGGCGAGCGCTTCGTCGCCGCCGCACATATTCTTCAACACGAGCGGGCTCATGCGCACGAATTGGCTTCCGGTGAGCGTCGACGGAATCTTGACCGTCTTGAAAGCACCCCTAGCTGCGGTCGCGATCCATTCCGTCACCTCTGCGTGACTCCACTTCACCGGAGCGATGAGACGCTCGGCCGCCTTTTCCGTAACTTCGCCCGTCTTTGCATCGATGCGGAGCGCCGCCGAGACGTCCTCCTTTTGTTCGGCGTAGCCCTCCGTGTCGTCGTTCCCGCCGATCGCGTTGATCGTCTTGAGCGTCGCGATGGAGTGTTCCGTGTCGATGGACGCGGGCGACATGGTACCGATGACGGCGACGCTGGCGTCTTCGCGCACAAAGCACTCCGCCAACACGCGCGTCAGAGGACTGTTGCGGTACGGCACGTGCACGTTTGACTTGCCCCCGGAAAATTTCAATCTTCGGAACCGCACGCACTCTTTCAGGGCGTACAGGCTCGCGTTGATTTCAGCCGTTTCCTTGCGTTGTTTTTCATTGTGATGCGTGTTGTCCTCCTTGCGTTCGCTCCCGGCGCAATCCACTAACGTCAATCGGCCCTTGGAACCGTCGCTCAGCGTCACCGTCAAACGCATGACGGCGTGCGACCGAGACGATGCCGCGTTACACTGCGTCGCACTCGTCTGTCGTCTCGACTTGCCTTCATCGATAACTTTTTTCAAATCTGCAGCATTCTCAACCGTCGGTTCTTTAGCGCCCATGAGCTCGACTTCCATTTGCCCGACCAACTCGTCACCTTGTTCCTCAAAGAGTTCCTTGAGCCGCAGCTCGACGCGTCCCGGTTGCAAGAGATCGACGCACGTCTTGCCTTGAATTTCAAAGTACGACACCGTGATGCAAGTTGCGCCTGGAACATTTGCCTCGCCGTCACCGATAAAGAGGGCGTCCATAGCGTGCTTTTCAATATTCTCCATTGTGTGCGTCTTGCCGCTCCCGGTTTGACCGTACATGAAGAGAGCGCCGACGCCACCCTTGAGCGTCTGCGCGACGAGCGGCGCCGCGCTTCTGGCGTACACTTCATGTTCTTGCACCTTGTCGTCGAAAACACCCCCGGAGAGCGTGTACGCGCAGTGTTTCACAAACATGCGCTTCAAATCGGCGTGCATTTGACAATTGTGTACGACGGCGGTATTGGCATCCTTGACGCTCACGACGTCGTACTCACCTTTTTTCCTCTCCGGATCAAACAACGGACGCTTCCGCGCGTATACGTTGATTGAACCCGGCGCGGTGCTCGATGCATCGTTGCAGACGGACGTCGTCGCTTCCGTGTTCGCGCCGAGATTCTTGTCCCGCCAGCGTTTGACTGAAGCGGAAAACGGCGTCCGGTTCATCCGTCTGCTCTCACGCTTGTCAAACATCTGACGGTGCACTTTTTCTTCATCTCTGGACGCCGTTTTCTTCACCGGGGGAACCGACGAGCGTACACCGTTCCCGACAGGTCGCGCCGGTCGCGTCGTCGTCGCCTGCGGTTTCGCACCGGGCGTCGGTTTGATAGACGATTTGGTCAACGACGGTTTCGTTGCGCCCGGACGCACCTTGGTCTTTGTCGCCTCAGTTTCGTTATTCGAAGCCAATGGCGAACGCGACCGCTTCCCACCCTCAGCTTTCTTCATTGCTTTTGGTGGCGACCACTCGAGTTTCACGCCTCGCGGCGTCGGCGCCGGCGCTCGTTTCTTTTCCGGTTCCGGCTCTCGCGTTTCATCCACGCGCAATCGCTCGACGCCTCTCTCCACTGGACGAACGCCATCCCCCTTTGGCGTCGCCGTCGCCGGTTTCTTCTTTTCCGGTTCTGGCGCGAGTTCAATCTCGGGCGTTTCTATCGGTGTACCATCAGGGACAACCTTGGCGTACACCGTCGTCGGCTTTCCATCGTCTCCCTCCGCTCCGCCGCATTCGGCTTCGATTTCCCGTTCGCGCTCGGACGCCAACTCCAACTCCACCTCCTTCCGAATCTTCGCTGCCAGCGCCTCTGCCTCCCTCTTCGCCGCCCGTTCGCTCGCCGCGTTCTCCGCCGCCTTCACCCGTCTCGCCAACCGTCGTTCCTCCTCTTCTTTCGCCGATTGTCGCGCTCGAGACGCCAGCCCATCGTCTCTCCTCGCTCGCGACTGTTTCGCGCGTTCCATCGCCTCTTTACGTTTCGCCGCCCAATCGCGCGCCGCCTCGCTCGCCTGCGTCGTACGAATCGCGCGAAAGTAAACAGTCAGTATGACGTTAATGCAACCGGGTCGTCGCGACGGTCTAATCGTCGTCGCGCGCGTCTCCGTAGACGAGCATCGAACGACAGTTGGTTGGGGGAACAAAGCGTTGCGCATCATCTTTTCGAAACGACATCGACGTTGTTCGCGCCCGTTCGCGTCGCGCCTCCCGCGCATCCGCGGCCACGTCGCGTGATATCGAATAAAATAAAATTCTCGCGCACCTTTTTCGCATTCATGACGACGAAAGGTCGATCGCGCGCGCGCGCGCGTGGGACTGCGGATGGGGTGGTTGGATGGTGTCGAGAAATCTATCGCTTTTTCTTCAGTCTCACCTGACCTGTCCGGTTAGTGGCATTTTTTCGATTCACGACGTCACGTCGCGACGCGCGGTCGGACGTCGGTATCGTCGTGATTCGGCGCGAATATGAAGAGGGCTGTATCGTCGGCACTCGTCCCGTCGGTCGTCGGTGTCGTCGACGCGATGTCGTCGGTGCGGGTGCGTCTCAACCAGCAACGACATCGATGTTCGTTGAGCAGGAGGTCGGTGAACGGCGTCGAGGCGAACGACGCGGTGAACGTCGAACGCGTCGTGCGACGATTGAATCGACGGATAGAGAACGCGGTGGGGGTGTTTGAGGGCGTGGCGACGCCGTCCATCGCCGGGGCCAGGGCGTGGAGTCGGAAGGAGACGACGCACGCGCAGTCGCAAACGCAGACAAAAAGGAAACTCTTACTTTGGTTTCATGGGTTCGGTGATGTCGCCGGGGCGAGTTGGGAAGAGTTTTGTCGCGCCGTCGTCTTCGCGCCAGACGGTGGCGGTAGCGACGTGATGATTGCTTGTCCAGACGCGCCGATGCGGGCGACGGAGAGCGGGGTCGGGGAGACGCGCGCATGGTTCGAGCCTCGGTTGTGGGTCAACGCGAATAGAAAAGAGTCGTCAAAGTGGACGTGCGATGGGATAGAGGCGTCGCTGGAGATGGCCGTTCAGATTGTGAATTCGATTGAGCGTGAACATGGGATTCCGCGGCATCGGGTCGTACTCGGTGGGTTTTCGCAAGGGGCATGTTTGGCATTGGCGTGCGCTCGAAGCGAGCTTCACGACGTCGCGGGAGTGCTCGCCGTTCGCGGGTACCTGCCAAATCGGGTGACGGCGTCGACGCCGACGGGACGTTGGCCAGAGACGCTGATCCTTGCCGGTGGGAGAGATCCGTTGGTGCCCACGAATTGGTCGTTCGAGGCTGGTCGCGCCACAGGGGCTCAAATCGTCATACGCGATGACATTGGCCACGAACTCTGCGTGGAAGATGTTTACCGAGCGCGTCGGTGGATGCGCGAGCGTTTCGACGAGAGTTGAAGATTGTACTGTACTAAGTAATTTAAAATTGTTGTAAGCTATTAGCTATAGCAGATTACGCCGCATTGCCTCGAGAACGCCCCGTGCATCGCGCGACTACATGAATCTCGGCTTTTTCGACTTGCTCGCGAGTTTGGCGCGAATGCTAGACACGTCCACCTTGGGCGCTGTTTTCTTCGTCACTTCGACGCGCGCGGCATCGACGCCGTCGTCGGTTTCGGTGTGTTCAAAGTGGATGGACTCGTCGTAAGTCGGGGCAGCGTTCATCATGTCCTTGGAGACGTAATTTTCCTCAGCCGCCTTTGTCGCCATCGCCCCGGCGGCGTAGTGCACACCCGTGTATGACACGTATCCACCCTGGATCTTTCCCTCGGCGCGCATTTCATCCACCGCCCTACGCACAGCCATCGTGAGAAACTCCCTGCGTGTATCCTTGTGACTGAGCAAGTCTTGCGCGTTTTGCACAGCGCGTTGTGCTTTCTTCGCCAACGGGTGATTATTGCGCGACGAGTCGAGGCGTAAACTCAACAATTTACACCGCATCGCGATTTCATTCGTCTTCAGCACTTCGTGCCCGCTCCAATCCACTTTACCCAAGGCGTCGATCGGAACGCCCTTGAGTTTGAGCAGCCGCAACAAGTCTCTATCCTTGTGCGCAGCCAATATCTCATTAATCTCGCTCGCCGTTGCCAACCCGAGCTTGGCATTGATTTCATCCGACACTCTTTCGTCGACGGACACTTTCGGCGCAAAGTCCGCCTCGGTTGCGCCAGACATCCGAACCTCTCCTCCGCCGCCTGAGGTTGAGGCGGCGCCGCCACCGCGTGACTCTCCTTCGATACCTTGTCTCGCGCGCGATTTCGCCATCGACGCCGCCACCGCCGCTTTCAGGTCATCCTTTGTCGCTGGCGCGTCTTTTGAGCTCTCTCTCTTCTTTTCTTTCCCGTCTCGCAGCGCCGCGTGAAGCGCAACCTTAAACTTGGTCGCGTTTGCTCCAGAGAGACCGACGTCTTCGATGAGCCCGTCGAGGTCGCGCTCGTACCGCAAGTCTTCGAGCGCCTCGATGCCTTGCTCGACGAAACGACTCGAGTACTCTCCGAGGGCGATCGAGTCGAGGAATTCCGCGAGGGTTGACATCGTCGGTCGGTGCGTCGCTCGCGTTAAAGTGAGGTCTGATGCAGCGTTTCGCTGAGAGTACTACGGCGGGCGATACAATTTTACAATCCAATACGTGTTACTGCGGCGTGAAGACGATCGACTCGTCCGCGGTAATAATTCCCCCTGAGTGGGTCTAAAGTGATGAGGTTTCCGAAGAGCGCAACGGCGTGGTTGACGCGAGACGCGTCGGCGTCTCGAGTCGCTCGCGCGGCGGCTCGATCGGCGAGAAACAACAACCCGTGACGGGATTTCGTCTCGACATCGCCGCGAACGCTCGCGCGAGCGCACGCGACGGCGACGGCGACGATTTCGCGAGCGAAAGGCTCCTCTACCGGTTCGTTTTCAACCAAATCACACAACCCGCGCAGATAGTTCCACGCGCTTTCGTTGTCGGCGTCGCGTTCAATCCAACCAGTCGAAAACGCAGTCTCAGAACGAATCGCCTCAACCCCGGTCCCGTTCTTCACCGCTCTCAACACGCACTGAAAGCGCGAATTCCACGCACTGTTATTCCTCCAATCGCACTCGATCGCCCGTTTCGTGAACTCCCACTCATCCTCCCACGCGTCGAACCGCTCCACACACCACGCTCGATGCGACCACGCGTGAATATTTTTCGCGTCCAGACCCAACGCCGCGTTCACGTGCGCGAACGCCCGCTCCCGAATCCCATGAACATCAATCGGTATCGCCCCCAACACCAATCTCGCGTGATTCCAAACCTGATAGTTTTTCGCGCTCTTCATCGTCTTTTTCTCCGCGTACTCCAGCTCGTCGTACAAAACCGCTCGAGCGTCCGCGTCAGTTCTCTGCAGCGCCGCCAGCGCTTTCGCACACCTCCATCGCGTCGCCCACGCGGTGTAATGCGCGGAACATGACGCGATGACATCGTCAGCGGCGCGTAAGCCCTCCGTGTACTGTTGCACAGTCATCGCATCGGCTTCAGCGGCGTCACCGCTATTCATCCTCTCTAAAGCATCAGCTTTATTCCCACGCCCCGGCGCGCCCGTATCACCGTCTCGCACGTCCACGAACGCGCGCAATCGCGTCGACGCCTCGATGTACGCCTCTGCGTACGCCGGTCGCGCGATCATCACTTCGTCGTCGTCGCCTTCGGTCGACATCGGTACCGAAAACTCGGTTCGGTCGAGCTTCACAGTCTGACGCGACAAGACACTTTTTGGTGACGATTTGGACCGATGACGCACCCGATCGTCGACGATATCGACGATATCGAAAACGATGCGTCCCGTGGAAATAGTGGACGATCAACGCCGACGACGCGGGAACGTAAACTCGGTCATCCCGGCGATGCGGCGCGACGCGCGCAAGACCAACGAAGAGGACGAATCGGCACCAACGAAGGACACGCCGCAGCACCGGTGCCGGCGCCGCCGGCGACGACGACGACGAACGAGGTACGATTGGATGTGCGACGCTTATATTTTCTCCATTGTCGGTTGTCGCGAAATTAAGCGCCGGGGCGCGTTCGGGGGATGCGCGCGAAAGGAAAACACGTTCGGGGGAACAACGACGCGCGCGGGCGCGGTTGTAACCGACTCGGCAGACTGACCGATGCGTCTACACCTCGGAAACGCAGGATGATTCCGTATCGTTGGCGCGAATGCTTCAAGACCAAGAGCGCGCTTACTTTATGATGCAGTTTGATGACGCCGCGACGATGCAAGACGCAGTCGGCGCCGACGCAAACAACGAAGCCGAGGATGAATCGCTCGCGTTGGCTCGGCAGTTACAAGAGGAAGAGGAGAGGGAGTATCGGAACCGGTTCTTAGCCATGGCGGGGATCGATCCAAACGCGGAGGGGGATTCCGAAACGGCAGAAGGTTTGGATACGGACGTGATGACGTACGAGGAATTGATTGAACTCGGCGAACACGTGGGAAAGGTTACGTGCGGATTGACGGATCCGCAAATCGCGTCGTTGCCAAAGATGAAAGCGGGTGACGCGAGCGTGAATGATCCGCGATGCGCGGTGTGCTGCATGGAATTTGAGGTGAATGAGGACGTTTGTAGTTTACCCCGATGTAAACACGCGTTTCACGGGGAGTGCGTCGAGCCTTGGTTGCGGGAAAACAAGACGTGTCCTGTATGCAAACAAGAGGTCTTCGATGAAGAGGGAAAGAAATAAACGAGATGAAAATTTCGAGTCTTTTTTTCGATTCTGTTTTTTGTAACGAATGAATGGATGATTTCTTTCAATTCAATACATCTATCTGACGCGCGTTTCTCGTTGCTACTGGTAAACTAAAAGTTGTCGGGATTGAGAAACATTTCGGCACGTTCCTTGGGATCCCAGCACATGGCGACGCCGTCTTTACCCGCTTGCGACGTGAGCCCGACGAAACCAACGGCGATGTCGCGCGGTATCCCTTCTACATCCAACGCGGCGGCGCACGCCTGGGCGCTCTTCCCGATGAGTTGAATGCGGATCTTATCCCCGGCGTGGTCATTGAGATACAAAATCAGCATGTCGAACTTCTTGCCTGTCTTTGGATTTTCTTTGACGTCCACGCCTCTCGACGGTTTGCGCGTGTCGAGCTGACCGACGACGTTCACGACCGTTCCCTTGGGTTTCGTCACGATGGACGCGAACGCACACGGCGCCTCGGTGCCCGCGGGCCAGGGAGTCGGCGGAATCTCGATACGAGTCAGAGGATTCACAGCGGGCGATGGAGGTACCGACGTCACGTTCGCGGGCGGTTCGTTTTCCTTTGTATCCTTGAGCAATCCGAGTGATGTCCAGAGCGCGTGCACGTGTGGTTTCAACGTCTGCCTGGCGTGTGAATCCCTGCGATTCATCGCCGCTTTAATCGGCGATAACACGTACGTTTGTACCATTCGCCTTCCAGACGCGTGCGAGGTTCCGAGTGCGGTGATGAATCGCAACGCGGCGACCGCGACGGTCGTCAGTGTAACGGCGGCGCCGGCGCTATTCGCCCCGGGATCACTGCTGACGTTCTTGACAACTACTTCAATCGGAGGCTTGAAGGATCGATACACCTCTTCTAACGTCGTGTTCGGCGCCGAAGCTGGAATGCTCGCTCTCAACTTCCTCCCGGCGACGTTTCTATCGTTTTCAGTGAGGGGAAGGTAGCCCTTGCTCATTTCGGCGCTTCCCAACGCGTAGGTTATCTCACCGAGAGCTGCACGCGCGATGGCTACAAAGAAGACGTTTTCGGCGTTAGACGCCGGGTCAGATTCGTTGCCAGTCACCGAAGCAACAACAGCCGGATGACGCGAGACGATTGCCGTGAGTGTCGCGTATAGAGCGGCGCGGAGAGACGCATCAGAGATGGATATGGGCGGCGGAGCTGCGCCTTTACCGATTGGAACCGCCGGCGATTGGAGCGCATCCAAAAACGGATGCATCAGCTCGCGAAACCAATCGTGATTCGAACTCGTCTTGGCGAGAAGCGACAAAGCCTTGGCCCACCCAATCGCGCCCTGCGAAGCAGATTTACTCGACGCGGTGTATCGCGCACGTTCGATGGCACGTTTTGCGCAGAATTTGAGCACGAAATCTCTGAGCGCAGTCACTTTTTCAGCGGGAACGCCGAGACTTTGATAAAGTGCGCCGCCGCTTGCGTCGAGCGCTGACCACATGGCGCTCACCGTCTGCTCTCCGTCCGCGGCGTGCGGTCGTTCAATTGTCTCGTGTAAAACAGCAACAAGTGTGTTGAGCGTCGCCGTATCTTTCCCGTTGAAATTTGCCGCAATGGTGAGCAACGCGTGCGATAGAATATCAGCGCGAAGCGCGGAATTTCTACCTCCGCGCGTGGCGCTCAATTGAATCGTCTTTACGAGCATCGGTATAAGTTTCGGCGGTGGCGCGTTGAAGGCCTCAGACAAGTGCGATACGGCAATGGTTAAAACTAACGCACTCGCCGCTGCGAACTGGCCTTCGTTGTGCTTCCCTCTCACTTCAGCCTCTCGCGTGGACAAGACGTCCCAAAACGCATTCGCCGCCGCAATTGCGGCCAAGCGCGCCTTTGGAGAAACAGTCGTCGTCGCAGCCTGATGCAAGACCTCGGCGAACCAACGCCCGCGTACTTCCAATGACGCGTTCTCAGATCTCTCGCATCCTTCGAGTAGAGTGGATGACGGGAACGCGGCGAAGAGCACAGGATGTCGCTTGGCTGCTCGCGAAAATCGCGCACGAGCTCTACTCACGCCGGACGCACCAGACTCGCCCGCCGAGGGATCCATCGTGGATAACGCCCAAAGTTTCAACAGAGGCGTACCGACGCCGGCGTATAGCACAGGAGTGGCGTCTAGCAAACGCGCATACAGCCGCATCGCGAGCGCCCGATACGGAGCGCCCGCCAATCTCCAGAAAGTACCAGGTGTGTGTGGTGCGACGATGGCCGCCTCAACGTTACCCCAAACCCAAACCCCGGATCGTAACAGAAGCGCCATGACGCGTGCGGTGCCTTCAATCACGCCTCGAGTGACACCAGACCCACCGAGTACGACCTGCGGTGCGTTTGCTGATCTCGCTGGGAAATCGGACGCCAACAGACTAGACATTGCTGGCCAAATGTGTTCGCTACAATTCTTCGCCAAGGCGACAATTTCCGGCGACTTGGGATCACCCCAATCGCGCGCGGCGGCAGTGACAGCTGTGGCGACTAATCGCAACGCTTGCTTCCGCAACTTGATTTTAAATGGAAATTCAGGCGACAAGAAAGCTGCGAGAGTGGGGCAAAACAGTTCCTCTCGGCCAGCCAACGGCGGGCCGCGCACAAACCGCCGTAGTGCCGCCATCGAAGCGAAGAGCAGCACGTGTGCCGCCTCGAGTCTTTCCAACAACAAGAGCGCTACATCGTCGTCATTCAACGACACTTCAATTTCGTCGCCCGCATTATCATCGGCGCGTTCGGCGCGTAGCTCAGCGATGGATGCCTGAATGTGCTCCGGCAATGGCGTCGACGCGGATTCTCCCGGTTTGGCCCGCATCGTCTCGCGAATCAAACAGTACTCTTGGCCGAGCTCTGCCATAAGCGTGAGCACTTCGATCAGCGCCGCTCTTACTTGCACGTTTCGAAACGCTGCGTGATCTGCGCACCGAAGCAACGCTCGCAAAATGATCGCCCTCGCCGTTCCTCGATGCATGCGAAACGTTTCGGCGTCTGCGAGCACTTCTCTTGCATCCGAGATGACACTCAATCCAGCCTCTGTCTTTGGCGATACACGCGCAATTCGGACGACGAGCGCGCAAAAGGCGCGCAATTCAGCCTCATCCACGGTGATCCCCGCGTCTGATTCAACCGTGGACGTCTTGAGCGCTTGATTGGAATCGACCAAGGCTTCTCTGTACCTGGATTCATCGATAATGTCCCCGCATCGAACGCTTCGCAAAATTTCCGCGCATGCACCTTCACCCTCCGCTGCTTTGCTTTCTTCCTCTTCTTCTCGCGCAGAGGCGTGTGTCGCCCGTGACTGCGAGGCGGCGATGACTTCTGGGTTCACCGTTGCGAAAACGCCTTCGTCTCCTGGTCGAGGCAAGCGTCTACGTCGGCGGCGACGGCGTCGTACGGTGGGTGCTCGGGCGACGTCACCTTCACGAACAACCAATGTTTCGCCGTATTCAGAAACCATCGTCGTCACTACGGCGGCGGGATCGAGCGGTTCTTGTCTCGAAATCTGTCGCGGGACGACAATTTCGTCCTCATTCGCCACTTGTGCGACGCTTCGCTCGATGACGATGGGCTCGATAATATCGTCACCGCCGTCGTCGACGTCCGAACGCCATCCGTCCACCGGTGGATTACCACCGTACGTCGTCCGTGCACGCTTATGTTTCGTCTGTCGAGCGACTGTTCCGCCGTCGTTGCCTCGAGCGCCGTATGGTCGAGGACCTGATATGGTGTGCGCACGTGCTCGGAAAGGCGCAGCGTCGATAACTTCCACGTTTATGGGTTCATCAATCACTGCGTGTGTCGCTACGCCGGTTTCAGCAGCCGTATGCGCGACGTGCGACTGGACAGAATGCCGCACCGGCGCGACGTCCGTTTCCGTTTCCAAATCGCTCTCACTATCTGACGAATCCAATTCAGATCCGTCAGAGCTATCGTACGCGTCTCGGTTCTCTGTACGGCCGCGAGCGCGGCCTCTCGACGCTCTAGATCTTCGTGAGCGCACCCCTTGCGCAGAACCCTCGCGAGCACCGCCTCGCGTCGGCGTGTCGTGCTCGTCATCGAGACCTTCGTCGGCGTCCGCGTCGTTGGCGCCTTCGTCGCGGCCGTCGTTGAGTTCACCGAACGCCGCGCGAACGCTCTCAGCCACCTTGGCCCGGAGCGCCATCGCCTTGGCCTCTTTACCCGAACGCGCGCCAAACATTCCTGGAATGGTTCCTCGCCCGCCGCCCGCACCATCGGCGCCTCCTCCAGCGTTTGGATTGCGCCTTCTGCGTTGGCGTTCAGCGTACGCCGCCGGCAAATCCAACATCGGTGGCGCGTCTCGCCCGCTCACGATGGCGGTCGTGATGAGATAGTGCGCGACAGACTGCCACCCGTACGTCAAGGCTTCGTTCGTCAACTGTTGCGTCGGGAACAAGTTGCGCTTCGCTCGCAAACAATTCGCTCCACTGCAGTTACAAATGTCTCGGCAAACCGGACATCGCCACTCGGCGTCGCTCACTGCCTCATCCAAATTTTCACCCATTCGCATCTCCAAACACCATCCACACCACACCCCTCGCCCGCGCCCACCTTCTGGCGCACGTTTCCAGAACCCGCACTGACAAGTCGTCTTTCTATCCGTCGTCTTTTGTCGACAAAAGTGACACGACGTGCACTCCGTGCATCCGGGTCCATGTACATCCTTACACCAAACCTTTGACCCACGCGATTCCCGCCTCCACGGCGCCTCGGATCCGTATAACCGATCGTAGTGACTCATCGTGTAGTACTCTGCGTGTTCACCCTGCGCCGAACGAAGCTCACGAAGTTCCGGACCGATCCTTCCGACGTTGACGCTCGCGTGCGCCGTCTGAATACCGCCCACGTTCGCGTTCGATACCACAGCCGTGCCGCCACCGCGGTCCGTCGCCCCAGCCACCGAAACCCCGGTAGAGATTGTTTCAGCTTCCACAAACCTCCGCGCGTCGTCCTCTGTCACCGACATCGTCGGCGGCGGAGCGCTCACGCCATCCAACATCATCATCGTTCTCAAACCATCATCGTCACCCGTGACGACGACGTCCTCGTCGCAATCGTCCTCATCGCTCGCCCCATCGTCGGAATCACTAAACGCCGCGCGCCATCCCAATCGATCTTCGTCGTCGTCGTCGCCGCCGCCGCCGCCGCCCGTCGGCATCGGTGTTCGGCGCTCGGCGTCGACGTTTGGCGCGGCGACAGCTGTGTTCATCTTTCAAAAAAAAACAGCTTCAAGGGCGATAAACGTTAGTAAAAATAACCATACATCCTGTTTGAGAAACTTCAGTATGTAAAACACCCGGACGTCTCATTGACCCATGGGGTCAAATAACGGTTCGTGAACCGTAAAATTAATGATGAAAACACGTGATCGGACAAGTGGTGTCACCCTCGAAAAGCGATGGGGAAAGCCATCCATCGGCGTCCGCGCGCGCCGTCAAAAGTAGCGCGTCATGTCGACGAGACTGGCGATGACGGCGACGGCGACGACGAGCGCGTCTTCGGCGGGTTCTATGCCGACGGCGGCGATGCGAGGGGCGGTGAGACGCGCGTCGACGCGTGGTGGTCAACAACGTCAGCGATGTGCACCGAGAAGAGGGTTCAACGCGTTCGGCGCATCCGCGACGCGTCCACGACGCGCCGCGCTCGCCACCGCGAGCTCGGATCGCCCGGTGGTGATCATCGACAACTACGATAGCTTCACCTACAACCTCTCGCAGTATCTCGGCGATTGCGGGTGCGAGCACGTGGTGTATAAGAACGACGAGAAAACCGTGGACGAGATCAGGCGGATGAACCCGCGCGGCGTCATGGTGTCCCCGGGTCCGGGACGTCCCGAAGACTCTGGGATCTCTCTTCAAGCCTGCGCCGAGCTCGGGCCAGAGTTTGGGGTTTTCGGCGTGTGCATGGGGCATCAGTGCATCGGCCAGGTTTTCGGTGGCACTATCGTTCGCGCGCCCACTGGTTTGATGCACGGCAAGTCTTCGCTCGTGTGGCATCGAACGGATATGGATACCGTTTTATCCGGTTTACCCGATCCGTTCCAGGCGGCGAGGTACCACTCCCTCGTCATCTCGCGAGAGGGGTTTCCGGAGGACGAGCTCGAGGTGACGGCGTGGACGGAGGATGAGACAATCATGGCTGTCAAGCATAAAAAGTACCCCTTGATTCAGGGCGTGCAGTTTCATCCGGAGAGCATCATCACCGAAAACGGGTTGTTGATAATCAAAAACTGGGTTCGAGCCATCGACGAGGCGGCGGCCAAGGCGGCGGCGTAGCGCATCATCATTATCATCATTATTGTCATTGCTATTCGTCAGCGCCATCAATTCATTAATCCATTCATTCATCCGCTCACGCACGCGCGCTCGCGCACGCACTCAACCGCGACGGGCACTTCTAGGTCGGCACCGATCGAGGTCGGTGCCGTCACAACGATCCACGTCGAGCGCTGGACCGAAGAACGACGCGCGCACGCACGCGAGCACGAACGAAAGACGCTTAAAGAGATTAGAACGATGGCGCACGGATTGATTCGAGCGATGGCGACGCGGATGTACGCGCGAACGGCGGCGATTACGACGACAAAGGTGCGTCAGCAACGTCATCAGCTTCAGCGTTGTGAAGCGACGAAGGCGCGGGCGTACGTCGCGGCGGCGGGCGCGCCGTTGACGAACATCGACGTCAAGGAATTGGCCGAGTTGTTGGAAACGGCGGACGATGAGGATACAATGTTTGTGGATGTGCGGGAACAGGATGAGTGGGATGCGGCGCGAGTGCGTCGGTTCCAGTTGAAGCCGTTGAGCGAGGCGGCGACGTGGTTGGGAGATATGCCAAAGGATAAGAAATTAATCGTCATGTGTAAAGCTGGCGGGCGAAGCATGAGGGCGTGTGAAGCGCTCGTGGCGGGTGGACACGAAAACGTGTACAACGTCGTCGGGGGTATCACGCAGTACGCCAACGAAATCGGTTTGTAAGCAACCTGAAGATGCGCGCGTCGGTAGTACGGTTTTGTAATGTCGAATACGTGCGATAAGAGGAGGTGGACAGAGGATACATGCACTCTTTAATTTACATCGCATACAGTAGGGACGAACACGTCTTTCGTTTGTTTCACGCGGCGAGGCTCGTCGTTCGCGACTTTGGCGGCCAAGGCGCACCCATCGGCGTTCGCTCCTTGGCTTTGAGAAGCAGGCTTTGATGCCAGATTTCAAACGAGTACGCGTATCGTCCATCCTTCGTTTTGGCAAAAAAGTTGATGGGTTGACCGACGAGATGCGTGTGCAGCATTCTCTTGGCGATGCCGATGTCCAGACAATAATCGTCAAAGAGCAAGACGTTTTGGAAGTAGTCAAACGTGTACACGTCCTCCGTATTGAACTCGTAATTGGCCGCCTGTTGCGCGTCGGAAAATATTCTCGAACGTTCATTGAGCGACACTTCGCGCTCAGCAAACTTACCCCCAAATAAACGCGTGTTTTCACCAATGTCTGACGTGATATCCGGCACCTGTCCGTTTTCATGCGCGGCGAGTATAGAAACCGTCGAAGCCATCGGAGCGTAATAATACGGCGGATCCGCGAGCATGTCCACCTCCAATCCTGGGGTGAGTTGCATGAAAAACTGCTGACCCGCGTACACGAGCGATTTCGGTGGCACACTTTCAAACGGGTGATAAAACTCTCCTCCCGTCACCAACTGGTCGGCTCGAATGCGTTCCTTAAATTTCCCCTGCACGAGCACTTGAAACGTACAGCGTTTTCTCGAGTAAAACGACTCAGGCGTCTTCGACGCTGTCTTATCGACACCCTTGAACCGACACAAGATTTTCCCAGCGAAGAGCTCCGTTTCAAACTCCATCGCCGTCTCGGTGTTCACCGGAACGCTCGCCTCGCGTTCGTCAGCCCGCGCGTTTGGATGGTTTCTCCTAAACACCGGACCGCTCGCGCTCGCCCACCCGTCAACAGTCCGCTGCGTCACAGACCTCGGACTCGACCGCACGAAGACTGGTCTGTGCGGCCACATATTCACGGGTGGGAGTCTTCGTCGTCCCGGCGGAAGTGGCTCGTCCGTCGACGCCGACATTCTCTTCGACGCCGAAACGAAGGACGCTTCGTCCGCGTTCGCGCTCGCAGCCGACAGATGCCTCTTCCCACCCAACCCCCACGCGATCGCGATCACTCCGTACCCCGGCACGCGTTCAAACACCGCTCTCGCGAGATCTCTCGACGTCAACCCTTTCGCTCGCATCGACCCGATGGCGTGCGTCGGCACGAACATTTGCCAACTCGACACGCTCAAGCACCCAAAACAAAACACCAGTGGAACCCGAAGCACCGCCGCGACGATGAGCGAGACGACGAAGACAAACGCGAACCCGACAGTGATGTGCGCGAACCATTCTGCGGTTTCGACGGCGAAAACGACGTCGGCGCGTTTCATCGTGGCACCGCTCGCCCGCGGCGCGTAGTGACGCCGGTTGACGGATTACGGTTACGTCCACACAACGAGCATGCGTGCGGGGGTTTCACCGACGTCACGGATCATCGGTCGACATCATGGCCGGTGGTGTTCAGCGTCGCTAGCGTTAGCGTCGTCGTCCTTGTCGTCGCGGCCCGATCCGAGACGTGTGTGCGCGTTCAAACGCGTCGTTGATGATGCTGATGATGCAGCGCTCGAACAACTGTTGAAACTAGACGAAGTGTCTGCAGCTCGAACGGCTGCGCACGCGGCGGTGACGACGGCGATGCGCGCGAAGAAAACCAACGCGATCGCGACGGTGAAATCAGACTCTAGCGTAGCGACGACGGCAGATTTAGCGGCGCAGATTGTGTGTAGAAGGGTGCTCGACGGGTTCGCTGCGACGACGACGACGGGCTTCGTGGGCGAAGAGACGCAAGTCGAGGCGTTGGAGGACGCGAGAACGCTCGAGGCGGTGCTCGAGGCGTGTGGAGCGGTGATAGAAATTGATGCGAACGACGCAGTGGAGGCATTGCGGGTCACCGTGGATGATTCGAGGGAATGTGGTGAATATTGGGTGTGCGATCCGTTGGACGGCACGAAGGCGTTTGTTTCGGATGACGAAACAAAACAGTTCGTCTTCGGCCTCGCGCTCGTCGATAATGCAGGGCCGAGAGTCGCAGTCATGATGGCGCCAAATTGGTGCGGCGGTGACGGGATTGAACTGTTCGCCGTTCGTGGTCAGGGGTGTTTTGCGCGAGCATTTGGCGACAATGCGTTTCGCACTTTGTGCTCGTCCGCTCCAGAGAGTCTGAATGACGCGCGCGTCGTAGTTTCGGCGCACGAGGATTTCGAACATTTACCGCTCGGTCGGGCGGGGGTTAAGCCAGCGGGTGTTTCAAAGTTGTGTTGCGGGTCGCTTTGCAAGTACATCGCGGTGTGCGTCGGCGATGCGGATATTTTTGTCCAGCATCCGAAAAAGGATGATCCGTACGTCAACTCTTGGGATCACGCCGCGGGCGTGTTGTGCGCGAGAGAAGCTGGCGCGGTCGTCACAGACACGAACGGTGAGCAACTTTCGCTGACGGGGCAAGATGGCGATCGGCGATTGATGCTACCCGGCGGTGGAGGTGTGATTGTCGCGTCAAAGGTGATTCATCAAGACGTCGTTCGCGCCTATGCACTAGGAAAAATAGATTGAAACCGAAAAATATATTTTACACGCGATCGATGGATGACACCGTGATGTCTGAAGTCGCCCACGTCAAATACGCAAATGCTCGACGTATCTCCACGACGAAGTCAGAATCGCAGTCGCTCTTCTCGACGAGTTTTCTCCGCAAGGCATCGCGCTCGGTTGACATGCGACGAATCGCCGCGCCCAATCTTTCCGCGTCGTCCGAGAGAGCACTTTCGTGTACCGATCGTGCAATGTACGCCCGAAATTTTCTTAGCATATTCTGAAAGCAGCTCGTGCCAAGGACGGCGCGTTCGTACTTTTCGCGCAAGTGGACCTTTGCTTGATGCAGCAACGAGTCGCGCTTGGATTGCAAACTGAGCACGCCTCGCCATACGTTTTCGTGCGAACGATTAGTCTCATCTAAGTCACCCTGTAAAGCTTCAATCTTGAATTGCAGATTTCGCATGTCATTTTCAGACGACGTTATCCTCCTCGCGACGTCTTCTTGAGCGCGCAGTGCTGAAGTCATGTGTTCAGCCTCTCTCAATTCAGATTCGTTGGCATTCGCGCTCGTGTTTGAGGCATCGCCCTTTGCGACGATGAGTTTCCGACGATGTATGCACGACTGGATTTGAGAGCCGACCTGGTTTTTGATGGAATCGAGTTTTGAAATCGTGCTTCTTAGTCGCGCGTTTTCCTTGATTGCTTGGGCGACGTCGGCGTCACCCTTTTCAGGATCTAAAGCAACTTGCGCCTCGTGCTCGACGTGAATTTTCCGCTCTTCATCGGCTATCAATCTCAAGAGTTTTTTAGCATCCATCGTTGCAGACCCGATGGAACTCTGACGACGTCTAATTTCAGCGATAATCCCGCTGTTCTGAAGAGTAAGTGCATCCGTCTCTTGCAACTTGATCGTTTCTGCTTCTATGATGCACGTCGCCCGTTCTCGTAAACAACATTGCGCGCGCGCGATGGATTCGTCGATGGACGTCAATTTGCGCTGCTGTCGAATCATCACTTTTTCAATCGCCATAGCTTCGTTCGACAAGAGTGAAATGTTACGCTCATGTCGACACTTTTTCTTTTCGAGTATTTGCTGGTCTCTTTGCATGATTGCGAGTTGTTCCATAGACTCTTTGCTCAACTTGTCGCATCGCAGCAGCGTCGATTGAGTATCCAGCCATTCGGCTCGCAGACGCGCGCTGGCGCACTCCAACTCTTGAATGTCATTCTTCAAGTGTGATATTTGAGCCTCCAACGGACCAACGTGCTCTGGACTTTCCCCACCGAGAGTTTCGAGTCGCCTGTTCGACTCGTCTATCTCGTTCGTAACCTTCCCAATGTCTTCAAGGTTCTGCGCAAATTCAAGCTCGCTGGCGCGCACATCTGCTTCTTGCGTCTCAATCTTTTTCTCCAAATCCTCCAAGATTTCAACCTGACTCGTGATTTCGTTCTCGCAAACCATCGTCTCCACGTTTACTTGCGCTATCTGATGCTTCGTGCCCACGTAATCGCCGATGTTTGCCTCCGTTTGCGCTCTGAAATCCCTGGATTCTTTCACCAATTTCTGCACGAGCTTGTCCGTCGTCATCGTGTCCGCCATGCGAAGTAACGCGCACTCCTTGAGCTCTTGCAGAGCGCGCATATGGGTGACATAGGATGAATCAGCCCTTTTGATTTCGTTTTCTACGTCTCCTCTGCGCTTCTCTTCACCTCGAGATCGCGCTTCATAATTTTTAGACTCGAGCTGAACGGTATTGTATCGCGCCTTCTTATCATCAATCGCGGCAGAAAGAGACGTCGCAAGCGCGTCAGTCGATTCGATACTGGCCTCGGCATTCTTTATATCGGTGTGATGACTGTTCGATATCTCCGATGAAGCCAATATCGCGGCGTCTATTCCCGCACTCTCAGCGTCCACGATGCGTATGTCGTCTTGCTTCTCTTCAAGTTCAATGCGGTACTGCACGAGGAGCTCATCACGTTTGCGCACTTGCTCGAGCGTCATTTTCCAACTCCGCAAAGTGCGCTCGACGTTCGAATCGACGTCTCGAATCTTTGAATCGCAATCCTCGATAGCGCTCTCAACGCCAGTCGCCTCCAGCTCGAGCTCCTGAATGACATCGGCGCACTCGCGGCAATTTTCTCTTGTTCTTTTGATGTACTCTTCGAGAGTCGCAATGCGTTTGTCTCTCGTGCTGCGATCCGCTTCGGACCGATCCAACGCGCTCGACAATGCGCTCGAGACACGTCTCGCAACGTTCGTGTCGCTCTCTCTTGCGTTCGCGGCGTTTTCACTCTCCAGTTTGAAGAGTGAATTATGCTCCAGCTCGATTTGCCGTTCTTTCGTGCGCCTCGCGGCTTCCTGGTACGACTCGGCGAGTTTCTCGCTCTCTTCGACAGCGCACCGCGTCGCTCTCTCGGACACTTCTCGCTCGTCGCGTGCGCGTGTCGTCATCGCATCGCTGGATACCCAATCCGCGCGCACGCGCGCTAACGCGCTTTGCAGAGAGTAGAGTTCAATCCCCGTGTCCTCTCGCGCTTGACGCGCGAGCGCGAGCGAGCGCGATTCCTCAACTAATGTGAGCTCCAAATCAGTCAACTGTGCTTCGAGTTGCGCCGCGAGCGCGCCCTGCGCATCGCGTAAGTGCGTCACCAAACTCTTCTTTTCTGGGAAGTCTGAGTGCGCATCGACACCCGTCTTTTCCGGTCCCGGGAGCGTGAGAGAAACGATCGCCGTCATCAAACTCCCGCGCACTGCGATTGGGCGGTAGCGCGCGCACTGGTCGCGGCGACCACGACTCGACGAGGTCCGCGGGAATTCGTCCCGGCGACGTGTGACGGTTCGTGTCGTTCTTCGACTCCAAGTCAACGCCAGGGAGTAAAGACGAGCGCTAAAAATAGTCCACAACGCGCCGCGCGAGACGCGGTCGAGCGTTGCAGTCGACGTGCAACGGGGAATTGAAAGCATCGCGAACGTAACGGCGCCGTCACAGATGGGGTCGCTCGCACCGAACGAGACTATGGAAGTCAAAGCGCCGATGACGGAGAGCTCAATTGTCGAAAAGTGGAAAGAAGTGTCGCGCACGCAACGCCGCGAGTCGACAAAGGCGGATATTCTCGTCGCCGCAAAGTTGCACGACGATCTCTTGGACGTGCACGAGCGTCGCGTGTCGAGG
>Ga0255757_10001775_pt1 | contig 20720 bp, 17 predicted proteins | sample 071ome_27_FD_179957 | JGI IMG/M metagenome (GOLD analysis project Ga0255757, IMG submission 179957) | Coastal salt marsh microbial communities from the Groves Creek Marsh, Skidaway Island, Georgia - 071409AT metaG (version 2) | ecosystem: Environmental > Aquatic > Marine > Intertidal zone >...
ATGCTGGCCGACGGCACACCCGAAGAATTGCAGAATGACCAGCGCGTCATCGACGCCTATCTTGGAGGACATTGATGGCCGAGGACGAAAAGGCAAAGGCCGCGAAGAAGAAGGCCGCAAAGAAAGCTGCCAAAAAGGCCGCCAAAAAATCAGTCGCCAAGAAGGCAACGGCGAAAACCGCGCCAGTAAAGAAGGCGCCAGCAAAGAAGGCATCGGCGAAGAAAGCCGTGAAGAAAGCCGCCAAGAAGGGTGCCGTCAGCGGTTATGGTGGCGGGTCCGTCGATGTCGTGATGTCGGTCGACCAGGTGGCCAAGGAGGCCGCCTCGATTGCCGCCAACGCGCCGACCGTGCCCGAACTCGACGGCATGATCAAAGGCGATGCCTTCCTGTCGATCAACAATCTTCGCGCCGGCTACGGCAAGATGGAAATCCTGCATGACTTCAGCCTGCGGATCGGTCAGGGTCAATCGCTTTGTCTGATCGGGCCGAACGGTGCCGGCAAATCGACGGTGCTGCATTCCATTTTCGGCTTCACCAACATCTTCTCCGGCAGCATCATCATTGATGGCAAGGACGTGACCGCGTTGACGCCCTCGCAGAAGCTTGCCGAGGCCGGCATCGCCTACATCCTTCAGGACAAGTCGGTATTTCCGCAGATGACGGTCGAGGAAAATCTGTTGATGGGCGGGTTCCTGAAAAACAAGCCCGCCGAGGCGAAGGCCGCTGCCGAGGAGGTGTTCTCGAAATACAGCCGCCTTGCCGACCGTCGCGACAAGCCTGCCGGCGTCCTGTCTGGCGGTGAGCGGCGACTCCTGGAAATCTCGCGGGCGCTGGTCATGCAACCGCAGGTCCTGCTTGTCGATGAACCTTCGATCGGTCTGGAGCCGCGCTTCATCGACATGGTCTTCGAGATCCTCGACGACCTCCAGCGCAAGGATGGCAAGACCATCATCATGGTCGAGCAGAACGCGAAAAAGGGCCTTGCCTTCGCCGATCTCGGCTATGTGCTTGTGTCCGGTGAAACAGCCATCGCCGGTGACGGTGACGAACTTCTCGACAACCCGGATGTTGGCCGCCTGTTCCTTGGCGGCTGACCGGATCGGTGAGTCGGTTTGGCACGTCAGGGACCAATCCAAGGTATCCTTGATGGAACCCGGCCGACCGCGCTGATCGCTGTCACCTGTGTCGCCGGGGTTCTGGCGATGATCAGCTATGCGATCTGGCCGGTCTTCCTGGTCACGCTGGGGCCGGTATGGGGTTTGAGCAACACTGAAATCGGCTGGATCAGCGGCGCCTATTTCATCGGTTATGTCATTGCCACGCCCTTGCTGGTGGGGTTGACCGATACCATTGATGCCAAACGCGTCTTCATCGGCGGCAGCCTGACCGCCGCCATCGGCTGCGCCGGCTTTGCCACCATCACCAACGGATTCTGGGGCGCTGCGGTCACCTGGAGCCTTGTCGGCGCCGGACTCGCCGGTACCTACATGCCGGGGCTGCAGATCCTGAATGCGAGGCTGTCGGATCAGCAACGGTTGAAGGCGGTGCCGTTCTACACCTCATGTTTTGGCATTGGCACTGGTGGGTCCTTCTATCTGAACGGCTATCTGCTGATCAATTTCGACCATCTGATCGCCGCCTGGCTTGGCTGTGGCGGGGCGCTTCTGGCGGCGCTGGTGGTGTTCTGTCTTGTTCGTGCCGCGCCGCCTGCCGAACGCCCCCCTGCCGAACGCCGCCGCCATCCGCTGGATCTGCGGCCGGCCTTTCGCAACAGGCTGGCGCTTGGCTATATTTTTGCCTATGGCGCGCATACCTATGAGCTGTTCGCCTATCGCGGCTGGAGCTTTGCGATGTTCGCCTTCATCGGCGCCACCGCGCAGCCGGCGCTGTCGCTGTCGGTTGTCACCTTGCTGGTCAGCCTTCTGACCCTGACCGGCATGGCGGCCTCGATCATCGGCGCGCGCTATTGCCTTGCCTATGGGCGGCATCGGGTGATCGCGATCATCGGCGCGCTGTCGGTCGGTTTTGCGGTGCTGTCGGCGCTGGCACTCGACGGGCCGGTATGGCTGGCGTTGGCCTGCCTGTGGGTCTACAACATCTGCATCATGCTTGACAGCGGCGCGCTGACGGCTGGCACGGTGGCGGCGGCACCGGCGCATGAACGCGGCGCGCTTCTGGCCGTGCATTCGATGGTTGGCTTCTCCGGTGGTGCGCTTGGCGGGCCGGCGGTCGGGATGATGCTTGATCTTGGTGGCGGCGAGGCCTCGATGGATGCCTGGTTCTGGGCGATTTTGATCATGGGTGTCGGATCTGCCATTGTCGCGGTTATCCAGTGGCGGGCCTGGCGGTTGCGGGGACATGGGGTGTAGCGGGTGGTGGCAGATCGGGTGCATTTCACCGTCTGTGGCGGCTGTCATATCGACCGGCAGCTGCGTCTGAGCGCGCCGCCGCAGCCCGGCCGGACCAACCCGGCCAGTGCCATCGAACGGCTTGGTGGTGTCGCGACGAACATCGGCTGTCAGCTTGCCGGGTTTGGCGCGTCGGTACGGCTGGTTTCGGCACAGCCGCCAGACAATATTGCGGCGATCGAGGCACGGCTTGCCGATGCTGGGATCGATCCGTGGCTGGCCCCGCTGGCCGGTGACCCACCCGGATATACCGCGCTGCTCGCGCCGGATGGCGAGCTGCTGATCGGGGCGGCGGCGATGACACTTTATGAGGCGGTGCCGGCATCCGCGATCCGGCCCGGACTTGCCGGGGCGTCTGGCCCGCTCATTCTCGACGCGAATTTCCCGGTCGACACGATTGTCGCCATCGCCACCGAATGCGGCGCGGCGCGGTCACTGTTTGCCGCCGGCACCTCGATCGCCAAGGTCGGCCGGGTGGCGGCCGTGCTGCCATCGCTTGATGCGCTGGTGCTGAATGCCGGCGAGGCAGCGGCGCTGTGTGGCGAGGCGGGACCGGTGGACCGGATGGCGTCGGCGCTTGCCGCGGGCCTGCGTGGCAACGGTATTGTTCTTGTCAGTGACGGTGCGGATATGGCGGCGCTGGCATCAGGCGGCGAAGTGGTGACGGCGTGCCCGCCGCGAATTCGCCTGGTGAACGCGAACGGGGCTGGCGACGTGATGGCGGCGCGGCTATTCTTCGACCTTGAGGACCGGACTGATATGGCGCTGGCGAGACGGCTTGACGCGGCGCTGGCGGCCGGGGCCGATCACGCGGCCGGGACGCGGACGGAGACATGAAGATGGCGGACCAGCCCGATTTCCCCTTCCGGATGTCCGATGAGGTCACCGCCGCGCGCCGCGACGGCCGGCCGCTGGTCGCCCTGGAATCGACCCTGATCAGCCACGGCCTGCCATACCCGGAGAATATAGAGGTTGCCCGGGCGTCCGAGGCGGCTGTCCGCGCCGCCGGGGCGCTGCCGGCAACAATGGCGGTGCTTGACGGGATGGCGCATGTCGGGCTTGCCGGGTCTGAGATGCAACGGCTGGCAACGGCCGACGGTGTTGCAAAGCTGTCACGACGTGATCTGGCCATTGCGCTGTCCGGTGTTGCGGGCGCGCCGGCGCTTGGCGCGACAACCGTGTCGGCGACGATGATCCTGGCTGAACGCGCCGGCATCGGCGTCTTTGCCACCGGCGGCATTGGCGGGGTGCATCGCGGCGGCGAGGCCAGCATGGATGTCTCGGCCGACCTGTTCGAGCTGGCGCATACGCCGGTGGCGGTGGTCTGTTCCGGCCCCAAGGTGATCCTCGACCTGCCACGCACGCGTGAGGTGCTGGAGACGATGGGGGTGACGCTTGTCGGCTACCGGAGCGACGAGATGCCGGCATTCTGGGCGCGGCATAGCGGGCTGGCTGTTGATTGCCGTGCTGACAGCCCGGCTGAGCTTGCCGCCATCATCCGCGCGCGCACCCGGCTTGGCATTGGCGGGGCGGTGCTGATCTGCAACCCGGTCGATCCGGCGCTGGCGATCGGGATTGACGAGATCGAGGGCTGGATCGCCGCCTGTATCAATGACGCCCCGGCCGGCGCCGCGGCGACACCCTGGTTGCTGGCAGAAATCGCACGGCGATCAAAGGGCCGCAGTCTTGCCGCCAACAAGCGCCTGATCATCGACAATGCGGCGCTTGCCGGTGCCGTGGCGGTGGAACTCGGAGCCTGACCTGCCGGGCGGCTTGACAGCCTTCATGTTGCCGTCATCATACGGGCAGGGATGTGGGGCATCGAATGTCGTGTCCTGTCCCGCATGGCTGATCCGAGGGAGATTTTCATGAGGCAGCATTACGAATCCATGCCGCGGAACGATGCCAATTTCGTGCCGCTGTCACCGCTCAGCTTCATCTCCCGAACGGCCGATCTGTTCCCTGATCGCACCGCCGTGATCTATGGCGAGCGGCGTTATACATGGGCCGAGAGCTATGCCCGCATGCGCCGCCTCGCATCGGCGCTGACAGCGGCCGGCTATGGACTTGGCGACACCGTATCGGTGATCGCGGCGAACACGCCGGAAATGTTCGAGGCGCATTCCGGTGTGCCGATGGCCGGCTGTGTGCTGAATGCGATCAATACCCGCCTCGAGGCAGAGACCATCGCCTATATCCTCGAACATGGCGATTGCCGGGTGCTGATCGCCGATACCGCCTTTGCCCCGACAGTGGGCGCGGCGCTTGATTCGCTGGATCCCGAGGTGCGGGCCCGCATCCGCGTGATCGACATCTGCGACCCGGCGATGGGTGATCTGCCGCCGCTTGCCGATGAGGATTATGAGAGTTTCCTGGCCACCGGCGACCCTGACTTCGACTGGCAGATGCCGGCCGATGAATGGCAGGCGCTGGCGCTGAACTACACCTCCGGCACTTCCGGCCGTCCGAAGGGGGTCGTCTATCATCACCGCGGCGCTTATCTGATGAGCATGGGCACCGCCACCGGATGGCAGTTGCCGCAGCATCCGACCTATCTCTATATCGTGCCGATGTTCCACTGCAATGGCTGGTGCCATGCCTGGACGATGACGATGATGGCCGGCACCATCGTGCTGATCCGCGAGATCAGCGCCGCCGCGATCTTCGGCGCGATTGGCATGCACCGGGTGACGCATTTCGGTGGCGCGCCGATCGTGCTCAGCCTGCTTGTGAACGCGCCCGAGGCGATGCGCCCGAAGCTGGATTACCGGGTCAAGGCCTTCACCGCCGGGGCCCCGCCACCGGCCGCGATCCTGCAGAAGATGGCCGAGATGGATTTCGAGGTGATGCAGGTCTACGGCCTGACCGAAACCTATGGTCATGTCACGCAATGTGTCTGGCGCGAGGAGTGGGAGGAGCTGTCGTTCGATGAACAGGCCGACCTGCAGAGCTGGCAGGGTGTCGCCTTCCCGATGCATGAGGGCGCGGCGGTGATGAACACCGATACCGGCGAGATGGTGCCGCGCGATGGCGAGACGCAGGGCGAGATCGTGCTGCGCGGTAATGCGGTGATGAAAGGCTATTACCGGAACGAGGCGGCGACTGCCGAATCGCTTCGCGATGGCTGGTTCTTTTCCGGCGATGCCGCGGTATGGCACGAGAACGGCTATATCCAGATCAAGGACCGGCTGAAGGATGTCATCATCTCGGGCGGCGAGAACATCTCCTCGGTCGAGGTCGAGGGCTATCTTTATCGTCATCCGGCGGTGGCGGCGGCGGCGGTGGTGGCGAAGCCTGACGAGACATGGGGCGAGGTGCCCTGCGCCTTTGTCGAGCTGAAGCCCGGCGAGAGCCTCGAGGAGGCCGAGTTTCTTGACTGGTGCCGCGGCCAGATGGCGGGATTCAAGCGGCCGAAACAGGTGGTGTTCGGCGAGCTGCCGAAAACCTCGACAGGCAAGATCCAGAAATTCGTCCTTCGCCAGAAGGTCACCGACGAGGCGTGAGGGAGACGACTTTCCCCCCAAACTCCGCAAGAAACGGGTCGATGTGGCGGGGCACCTGCCGTTATTCTTGGCAGATGAAGGTGCCTGACGATGGCACCCTGGCAGGAGGCCCCGATGCAGACCCACACCCGGCCCGAAGACACCCGGCCCGATCAGGCCCGTCTCGATTATCGGCGGATCGAGGCCGCCATCGCCTATATCGCGGCGCATTACCGCGATGCGCCGTCTCTCGACGAGATCGCCGCCGCGGCCAATCTCAGCCCGTTCCATTTCCAGCGGCTGTTCACCCGCTGGGCCGGCGTCAGCCCGAAGGCGTTTTCCCGCTATCTCAGCCTCGACCATGCCCGCGGGCTGCTCCGCCATCAGGGTGCCAGTTGCCTTGATGCCGCCTATGAGGCCGGCCTGTCGGGCCCCGGCCGTCTGCATGACATGTTCGTACGGATCGAGGCGATGACGCCGGGCGAATATGGGAGCGGCGGAGCCGGTCTGGCGATCCGTTACGGCTTTGCCGACAGCCTGTTCGGCGAGGTGATCATCGCCGCCACGCCGCGCGGTGTCTGCCATCTTGCCTTCTGTGACGATGGCGGTGGTGCCGATCGCGCCGCCGCGCTTGCCCGTCTTCGTGCCGCCTTTCCCGAAGCTGACCTGTCTCCGGCGGAAACGGGGCGGCAGGCAATGGGCATGGCGGCGCAGGCAGCCCTGGCGGCGCTGGACCGAGACTGGTCATCACCGGCCGAGATCAGGCTGCATCTTCGCGCCACCCCGTTTCAGCTGAAGGTCTGGGAGGCGTTGCTGCGAATCCCCACCGGGCGGCTGGCAAGCTATGGCGATGTCGCCGCCGCGATTGGCAAGTCCGGTGCCTCCCGCGCCGTCGGCACCGCCATCGGCGCGAATCCCGTGGCCTGGCTGATCCCGTGCCACCGGGTGATCCGGCAGAATGGTGCGACCGGCGGCTATATGTGGGGGCCGAGCCGTAAACAGGCCATCATTGGCTGGGAATCGGCACAATGTGACAGGATGGCCAGTGCCTGCGACACGGCTGGGACATCGGCATGATCCGGCATGATCATATCGACGGGGCGGCGCTTCACCGGATGATCCGGGACGGGAGGCTGACCTTTGCCGGCAATCGGCGGCTGAAGATCTTCGGGCGGCTTGACTGCCGGGCCGGGCGGCGGCTGGCGCGCGCGAACAGGGTTTTCTTCACCAGCCGGTCAGAGGCCGAGCGGTCTGGCTATCGCCCCTGCGCGCGTTGTCTGCCTGCCGCATACGATGTCTGGAAATCGACGGTAAAATCCGGCATACAGATAGCGCGTGGTCCCGTAGCTCATCAGGATAGAGCGACAGATTCCTAATCTGTAGGTAGCAGGTTCGAGTCCTGCCGGGATCACCATTTCCCTGTCAGTACGACGCATGCAAAACGGGCAGCCCCCTGTGGCACTGCCCGTCTGCCGTGGTAGTGAGGTTGATGACATAAGGCGCCGCCCGGCAGAGGGAGGAATGCCGGGCGGCGCGGCGGACGGCGATGGAGGGGCGCCGTTCTGGTCAGCTCCGTTCGGCATTGTTGCCGATGCGCGGATCGTGGACGCGGGCCAGCCCGGTGACGGGCCGACGGGTCAGCGTGCCGGGAGTCGCCGCCTGGCTAGCGGGACGCAGCATGACATGGCCGGTATCGACGTTGAGCTTGCCGACGGTCGCCGGCGCCATATCAGAGAAGATGGTGCCAATGCCAAGGCTTTCATCGAGAGCTGCCGGTTCACTCATGAAAGCGGGTTCCGACCGGTCAGGAGCGTTGGCAAGGGCGGCTGTGGTCAGCGTGCCGCTGGCAAGGGCCAGACTGGCCGCGCCGGCGATGAAGGCGGAAATTCTGGTGTTTCTGTTCACGGTTCAACTCCATTAGCAAAAGGTGATGAACCGAAGATGCAGTCTAAGTAGTAAACAAAACGTTAACGACTGATCACATAAGAGTTACCAAATAAACTAATTTAGTTTTTGATCATATTTTCATATACATACATCTTTATTAACATCACAAAGTTGCTTTTGTGACGTCGTTCGGATAGCTGTGAATGAAGAAAATTTCATAACTGGAATGATGCCGGAAATAAGGCCGGAAATGATGCCGGGAATGAGGCCCGCCACGGCTGCCCACCACAATCATTTGCATTACCCGGCCGATCCTGCCAGCCAGATCCCCTGGCCTTGCCGGTAGACTGCGCACGGTCTTGTCCCCCGGCCCCAGAAACTGGTATACCAAATACTGAAAGAGACGGCGCAGGGTACGGCGCGTGGCATAAACCGGGGGACGTCAGATGATTACCATCAAGTCAATTCGCGCGCGGGTGTGGAACTGGAACGGGCCGACCGTGCCGCCGCAGGGGAATTTCTGCACCAACGCCTCGGACATTCTGGGTGACCGCGGTGACGCCATGCAGTCCTTTCGTTTTCACCAGTGGCTGACCTGTGAGGTCGAGGCCAGTGACGGCACCGTGGGAATCGGCAACGCGGCGTTGGCGCCCTCGCTGGTAAAGCGCGCCATCGATGAATTCTACGCGCCGATGGTCATTGGCCAGGATCCTTTCGACTATGCCTATCTGTGGGAGAAGATGTATCGCCGCACCCATGCGTGGGGGCGCAAGGGAGTCGGCATGGTGGCGATCTCGGCGATTGACATCGGTATCTGGGATCTGATGGGCAAGCTTGCTGGCAAGCCTGTCTTCAAGCTTCTTGGCGGGCGCACCAAGGAGCGCATCCCCTGCTACTACTCGAAACTCTATGCCGGCCCGGTCGAGGCGATGCAGGCCGAGGCGGAAGAGGCAATGAAGAACGGCTATACCGGGTTCAAGACGCGCTTCGGCTATGGCCCGCGCGACGGCATGGCCGGCATGCGCGAGAACATCAAGCGTGTCGAGGCGGTGCGCGAGGTCATCGGATGGGACCGCGACATCATGCTTGAGGCCTATATGGGTTGGAACCTCGACTATACGCGCCGGATGATCCCGAAGCTCGAGAAGTTCGAGCCGCGCTGGCTCGAGGAGCCGGTGATCGCCGATGATCTCAGGGGCTATGCCGAACTGAACCGCGGGCCGATCCCGATTTCCGGTGGCGAGCATGAATATTCGCTTCTTGGTTGCGCGCAGCTGCTTCAGGAAAAGGCGGTGTCGGTGCTGCAATATGACACCAACCGGGTTGGTGGCATCACGGCGGCGCAGAAGATCAATGCGGTGGCCGAGGCGCATCAGATCCCGGTCATCCCGCATGCTGGCCAGATGCATAATTACCATCTGACGATGGCCAACATGAACTGCCCGATCGCGGAATATTTCCCGGTCTTCGATGTCGAGGTCGGCAATGAGCTGTTCTATTACATTTTCGAGGGCGACCCGGATGCCGAGGACGGCTATCTGCAGCTCGACGATAATCTGCCGGGTCTCGGGATCAGCATTTCCGACAAGCATCTTGAACATTTCGAGATCGAGGAATAGCGGCATGGCAGCGGCGCCTGCCGGGCCATTGTGGTGAGCGGTGACAGTGATATCCGGGGCCGTGATATCCGGGGCCGTGATGAGGGGCTGACGAATTTGCCGCTTGGCGTCAGTGTGGCGCTTGGCGAGATCACCATGATGGTGGTGGTCTCGGCGCTGGTGAAGCTGGTCTCGGACGATATCGCGACAACGACCATCCTGCTGTTCCGCTATGCGCTCTGCCTGCCGCTCTTGCTGGCGACGGCGGTGTGGCAGCGTGGGCGGTCGGCGTTCAGCATCAGCCGGCCGCGAACGCTGTCGTTGCGAATCGCCACCGGGTTGATCAGCCTTGCCTGTTTCTACGCGGCGCTCGACCTGATGCCGCTGTCGCTTGTCACCGTGCTGTTCCAGACGCTGACGCTGTTCGTCACGCTGCTGGCCCCGATGATGCTTGGCGAGCGTGTGGGCTGGCGCCGTTGGTCGGCGGTCATTGCCGGCTTTGGCGGGACCATGCTGCTGCTGAACCCGGCGGCGGGGGGATGGACATTCACAGGCATTCTGCTTGGCCTCGGCTCACCCTTCTTCGGCGCGCTGATGATGATCACGCTGCGTCGGCTTGGCCGGCATGACAGCCCGGCGACAACCGCCGTCTGGCATAATGGCATGGGGACGATTGTCTTCGCGCTGATCGTTGTGGCGGCCGATGCACCGCTGCCGACCGGCGGGTCGGATCTGGCGCTTCTGATTGGCATCGGCGTGCTGTCAAGCTTCCAGCAATTCGGCCTTGCCTTCAGTCACAAGCTGGTGCCGGCCAGCATTTTGGCGCCGCTCCACTATCTGTCGATTCCGATGGGGATCGGCGCCGGTGTGCTGATGTTCGGCGAGGTGCTGACGGCCGAGATCCTTGTCGGCAGCACCATCATCATCGCCTCGTCGATCTTCATCCTGCGGCGCGAGCGCCAGCTTCGCCGGGCTGGCCGGGAATCGTGACAGACCGGTTGGTCACGCCTTAGCTGAACAGCTCGCCATGCGCCTTGCGAAGTTCGGCCTTCTGGACCTTGCCCATGCTGTTGCGGGGCAGCGCATCGGCAAAGATGACTGATTTGGGCTGTTTGAATTTCGCCAGCTGTGTCGCCAGTGTGGCTTCGATGGTCCCGGCCTCAAGGGCCATGTCCTCACGAACGACAATGGCGACAACGGCCTCGCCGAAATCGCGGTGCGGCACGCCGATGACAGCGCTTTCCAGCACCCCGTCAAGCGCGTCGATCAGCCCCTCGACCTCCTTTGGATAGACGTTCAGGCCGCCCGAGATGATCAGGTCCTTGTCGCGCCCGACAATACTGACATAGCCGTCACCATCGCGCATGGCCATGTCGCCGGTGATGAAGAACCCGTCATCGCGGAAGGATTCCGCCGTCTTCTCCTCCATCTCCCAATAGCCGAGAAAGACATTGTCACCGCGCAGCTCGATGATCCCGATCTCGCCATCGGCAAGCTCGGCGCCGGTCCTGGCATCGGCGATCCGCAACTCGACCCCCGGCAGCGGAAAGCCGACCGTGCCGGCGCGCCGGTCGCCATCATGGGGGTTGGAGGTGCACATGTTGGTTTCCGTCATCCCGTAACGTTCGAGGATCGCCTTGCCGGTGCGCTGCTCGAACTGTCTGTGCGTCTCGGCGAGAAGCGGTGCCGATCCGGAGATGAACAGCCGCATATGCGCGCTCGCCGCGCCGGTGAACCCGTCGCTGTCGAGAAGGCGGGTGTAGAAGGTCGGCACGCCCATCATCGTGGTGGCTGTTGGCAACCATTTGAGCGCCGCATCCACCGAGAATTTCGGCAGGAAGATCATCGACCCCCCAACCATCGCCAGCAGGTTGCTGGCAACAAACAGCCCGTGCGTGTGATAGATCGGCAGCATGTGAAGCAGCACGTCATCGGCGGTAAAGCGCCAGTAGTCACGAAGCACTTCGGCATTGGACAACAGATTGCGGTGGCACAGTTTCGCGCCTTTCGACCGGCCGGTCGTCCCCGAGGTATAGAGAATGGCGGCCAGATCCTCGGGCCCGCGGGGCACGGCGGTGAAGTGCGGCGGATGCTGGGCCGCCGCCTCGGCAAGGCTGCCGGTCTCATCGCCGTCGAGAGTGAACAGCACCGCCCCGCCGCGCGCCGCAAGCGGCGCAATGGCATCGGCGGCGGTGGTTCCGACAACGACGATCCGCGGCTTGGCGTCGCCGAGGAAATAGTCGAGCTCGGCTGCCGTGTAACCGGTATTCAGCGGCAGATAGACACCGCCGGCCTTGACCGTCGCCGCATAGAGCGCCAGCAGCATCACCGACTTGTCAGCCTGTACCGCCACCCGGTCTCCGGGGGCCAGCCCCGTAGCAACAAGAAGCCCGGCAAGCCGATCGGTGAGCGCGGTGAAATCGGCGAAACTCACCGCGCCGGCATCGGTATGGAGGAAGATCCTGCTGCTGGCGGCATGCTGTCCGAAGACGCTGTCATAGAGATGATTGGTCATGGTTACGATCCTGTTTTGAATGGCTCGGCGGTACGCCGGAACCGGGGCTCAGGTCAAGTCGAAACGGGTATAGAGTTCGGGCGGCGCCTCATGTGATGCCATTTCGGCGCGAATCAGCTCGCACATCTCCGCCTCCAGCCCGGTATCGCGAAAGGGTGATGTCTGTTGCGGGTCGGTGGCGAGATCGTAAAGCACGGTCGCCGTCTCGGCGAATCCGCCCTGACGCGGTGATCGCTTGGCGTCGGCGCGGGCGGGGAGCCGCAGCACCGGCGCGCCGCAAGTGAAATCAAATCCGCGATGCAGCGTCGCGGGCGCCAGCTCGCGGGTGGTGAACAGGCTGCGGTTATGCGCCGGCATCAGCGTGTATTCGAACAGGTCGTGGCTTTCCATGGATTCCGGATAACGGAAATAGCAGTGCCGCCCGTCGGTGGCGTTGATCGCCCCGCCGAAGATTCCGTAAAGCGCGACATCGCGGATCTTTGTCTCACGCCCGTCAAGAAGCGGCAGCAGCGAGCGTCCCCGCACATGCGGCCCCGGCGTCTCGCCGTGCAACTCAAGAAGTGTCGGCATGATGTCGATGGTCTGCGTCAGGGCGCTGATTCGCCGCCCGCCGGGATGGTCCGGATGATGGATCATCAGCGGGATTCGCGCGACCTCATTGTAGAAAGGCATCCTGTTCTTGGCCCACCAGTCATGTTCGGACAGCAGGAACCCGTGATCGGTCGTCAGGATGATGGCGGTATCATCCCACCCGTCAGTGTCGTCAAGATGGTCAAGCAGGCGGCCAAGCTGGGCATCACACAGACGCACCAGCGCCGCGTAATTGGCGCGAAGTTCAGCTATTTCGGCCTCTGTTTCATCGACCTTTTTGTAGCGTGGCCAGTCAAGCACTGGCCCCTGATGGCCATTGTCGGCGTCGCGATACTGATCCGGGGCGTGAAAGGGTTCATGCGGATCGAAGGTTTCCATCTGCAACACCCAGTTGTCGGAACCGCCATTCTCTTCCAGAAAGGCGATGGCGGAATCAACGCATTTCACCACTGGAAAATCGCCAACATCCCTGATCCGTGTCCGGTTGATCATGCCCTGAAGGCGGTGTCCGTCGCGATGATCCTCGAACTGTAGCGGATGATATTGCGCGCGGAACATGTCGAGCGGCGGGGCGACCATCGCCACCCAGGGGTCTGATTCCTGGCCGCGGATGAAATCCCAGCTGGCGTACCGCGTATGGTAGGTGGCCCCACCATCCTCGAAATAATGATAATGGTCCGATACCAGATGGCAGTAGGTGCCGCCTGTCTTCAACTGCGCGGCGAAACTGTCATCGAAGGGCTCCAGCGGTCCCCAGCTGCGATGCAGGAAATTCAGCCGCCCGGTCTGCATGTCGCGCCGCGCCGGCATGCAGGGGAGCGAGCCGGCATAATGCGAGTCGAAAACCGTGGACCGGGCCGCCAGCCGGTCAAAATTCGGCGTCGGGATGGTCCCGCCCCAGGCACCGAGCGCCGACCGGTTCAGGCTGTCGAACAACAGGAACAGCGTCTTCATGTAAGTGAATCACTCTCCGGGGGCGGTGCCGGCTGTGGCTGATCATCGCGTCAGCGCGCATTGGCAAGTTTTGAATTGACTTCAAAAAGGCTATCGTTTTCTAATTTGGTATACAATATTTTTTCAGTGTTGATGGGGCGTTATACCCTGTCCAACCTACATAAGTGACGAGTTTCAGATGCCTTTCGAGCCTGCCAGCGATATCCTGTCCGACTACACCGTCCTTGATCTGACACGGGTGCGTTCGGGGCCGACCTGTGTTCGCCAGCTTGCCGACTGGGGTGCCAATGTCATCAAGATCGAGAACCCCGATACCGCCGGGTCGGACATGGGCGGCTCACGCCAGGGCTCGGATTTCCAGAACCTGCATCGCAACAAACGCTCGATGATCCTCAATCTCAAGGATCCTGACGGCGTGGCTGTCCTCAAGAAGATGGCGGCCACCGCCGATGTGGTGGTGGAGAATTACCGTCCCGACGTGAAGTTCCGCCTCGGCATCGACTATGAAACGCTTCGCGCCATCAATCCACGCATCGTCTATGCCTCGATTTCAGGTTTCGGCCAGGACGGGCCGCTGGCCGGCCGGCCGGGTTTTGACCAGATCGCGCAGGGTATGGGCGGCCTGATGTCGATCACCGGCGCGCCGGGCGAGGGCCCGATGCGGGTCGGCATCCCGATCGCCGACCTGACGGCTGGCGGTTTCGCCGCACAGGGCGTTCTGCTGGCGTTGCTTGGCCGCGAGAAGACAGGCGAGGGACAGTGGGTGCAGACCTCGCTTCTGCAGGCACAGATCGCAATGCTGGATTTCCAGGCGGCGCGCTGGCTGATGGATGGTGATGTGCCGGCACAGGCCGGCAATGATCACCCGACATCGATCCCGACCGGTGTGTTCATGACGTCCGACGGCTATATCAACATCGCCTGCGCCGGTCAGCATATCTGGCTGCGCCTGAAGGATGAGCTGGCAGATCCGCGGATGGACCATGAGGATTATGCGGACCAGCCGACGCGAAGCAAGAACCGCGTCGCGTTGAACGCCATCATCAATGAGAATACATCACGGGAAAGCACCGAATATTGGGTGGCGCGGCTTGCCGAGATCGGTGTTCCCTGCGGCGAGATCAACAATATTCGGCAGGTGTTCGAAAACCCGCAGGTGCAGCATCTTGGCATGGCTCGTGACGTCGACAGCCAGGAACGTGGTCCCTCGCAGATTGTGGGCCAGCCGATCAGAATGAGCCGCTCGCGTGCCGATATTCGCCGTCCGCCGCCGACAAAGGGCCAGCATACCGCCGAAATACTTGCCGAGTACGGCTATTCGGAAGAAGAGATCAACGGCTTTGCCTCGCGGGGAATCACATGAAATTCGACCAGCTCACATCGCATGCCGACGGCAAACTCCTGACCGGCATCGTCGAGCGTGTCGGCCATGTGGTGATCAACAATCCGGAACGGCACAACGCCATCTCGCTGGCAATGTACCGGGCCGGTGCCGAGGAGGTGGCCCGCATGGCTACCGATCCCGAGGCGCGGCTGCTGGTCATTCGCGGTGCCGGTGGCAAGGCTTTCGCCTCTGGCGCCGATATCTCGAAATTTGAGACAGAACGCTCCAGTGCCGAGGATGTCGAGACCTACGCGCAGGCAAGCAAGGCGTTCTATGATGCCGTCTTCACCTTTCCCAAACCGACCGTCGCTGTGATCCAGGGCTATTGCATCGGTGGTGGCATGGGGCTTGCCGTCGCCTGTGATCTGCGGCTGTGCGAGGACAAGAGCCGGTTTGCCGTGCCCGCCGCCAGGCTTGGTGTCGGTTATGGCTATGAGGGGATCAGACGGTTGGCCAATCTTGTCGGCCCGTCGATGGTGAAGGAAATCTTCTTCACCGCGCGCCAGTTCAGCGCCGCCGAGGCCTATGAGATGGGGCTGGTCAACCGGGTGCTGTCGCCACAGATGCTGACCGCCTATGCCGATGACTATGCCAGCCGGATCAGCGAGAATGCGCCGCTAACAATCGAATCGGTGAAGGCCATCACGCAGGCGCTGCAGCTTGACGAGGCGAATCGTGACCTCGATGCGTTGGACGCGCTGGTGAAGGGGTGCTTTGACAGCGAGGACTATATCGAGGGACGTCGCGCCTTCATGGAGAAACGCAAGCCGAAATTCACCGGCAGCTGATACAGCCGGCCGTGGGGGCTGGCATGAGACTGGGGAGGGATCTGTGACCGGCATGACTTTGAAAGACAGAATAGGTGTTGATCTTGGCCGCAGATTGCCGCTCGAGGACGGCATTCGCTGGGCGGCGGAGAATGACGTCCGCTTTATCGACGCGCAGACCGACATCGCGCCGAACGCGCTTGAGACTTTCGATGATGCCCGCTGCGGGACGCTTCGCGATCTGCTGGCCGAGACAGGGGTCCATTTCGGGCTTCATACCCTGTCCGGGGTCAATGTCGCCGAAATCTCACCCTTCTGCCGCGATGCCGTCGACAGTTACATGAAGGCCTATATCGATCTGGCGCCCAAACTCGGCGCGAACTGGATCGTTGTTCATGGCGGCTATCATTTCACCGCCTGCCGCAAGATCAGGATGCAGGCCGCAATCGACAGGCTGCGCCGCATTGGCGACTATGCCGCTGAGCGAGGTGTCCTGCTGCTGCTGGAAAATCTGAACTGGGAACCGGTGCTTGCCGAGGTGAATTACATGCCCGTCACGCCGGCGGAATGCATGCATTTCTTCCGCGAGATCGACAGCCCTTCGGTACGCTGGTCATTCACCGCGAACCACGCGCATTTCCTTCCCGGGGTGGGAATTGCCAATTTCATCGACGCGATGGATTTCAGCCTGTGCCACGAGGTCAGGCTTGCCGACAATAACGGGTCCTACGAAATCCACCAGCAGCCCGGTGATGGCACGATCGATTTCGGCGCCATGTTCAGCAAGATCGAGGGTATGGGCTATACCGGTCACTACATGAACGGGTTCGGCTCGATTGACGATATGCTGGCTGGTCGTGACCACATGGTCGCCCGCGCCCGCGAGGCCGGCCTCGCCGTCGATTGAGCAGCGGTAATGCGGATATGCCGGCGCCGGGCGATGTGGCGTTTTTGAACATTGTCTCGCTTCGGGATTTGGTATACCGTATTTCGAGGCTGGCGGTGTCACTCCGCCCATGGGCGTCGTGATCATGAAGAGGAGCGTGCCGCCCTGGCCCGAAAAAGTGACCAGGTCAAACACTGGTCCAGCATGAAAGATGATTTTTGGAGCAAACTTCTGGGAGGAACCAATGCTCAGCACTAAGAAAATCCTGTCGGTTGGTGTCGGCATCGCGTCGATGGCCGGCGTCATGGCGATGTCATCGGCACCTGTTGTCGCTGCCGAAGGCACAATCGAGGTGGTTACCCATGCCGGTGCCGGTGGCGGTACTGATGTCAACTCGCGGATGATGATGATTCGCACACGCCGTGCGCTGAAGCAGGACATGGTTGTTGTCAACAAGCGTGGCGGCGGCGGCGCTGCCGCGATGCAGTATTTCAAGAGCCGTCCGGCCGACGGCAACACCGTTCTGACCTTCACCGTCGGCCACGCCATCACCATGGCGAAGGGAAAGACCGAGCTGCGGGTTGAGGACATGGCGCCGATCGCGCGTGGCACCAACGACCCGCAGATCCTGATGGTCAACTGCAAGACCAGCCCCTACAAGACGCCCGAGGACTTCGTTGCCGGCATGAAGAATGGCGACGCGCTGAAGTTCGGTGGCACCTCGTCGGGCACCATTGACCACCTGACCGTCTTCCTGTGGGCGAAGCGCCTCGGCGTTGACATGCCGACCTACATCCCGTTCGGCGGTGGTGGTGAGCTTGCCACTCAGGTTGTCGCCGGTGCTGTTGATGTCGGTACGCTGAACCTGTCCGAGGCTTCGGCCCCGATCGAGGCCGGCGATCTCTGCCCGCTGGTGATCCTTGGCGAGAATCGCATGGATCCGATCCCGGCAGCCAAGACCGCCAAGGAAATGGGCATCGACCTCGTTCTGTCCACGACCCGCGGTTTTGTGACTCATGCCGGTGTGTCCGAGGAGCGTCGCGCCGAGCTTGAGGCTGGCATGATGAAGGCCATGGGTCATTCTCTCTATCAGGCTTATCTGATGAATTCCGGCCTTGACGACACGTCGCCGATGGGCTCCGAGGCCTGGGGCAAGCAGATCAAGATGATGGTCGGTGAGTTCGGCCCTGCGCTCAAGGAAATGGGCCTGATCGAATAGGAAGTCTTTCCTGAACGGACCGGTGGGCGGCACAAGCTGTGTCGCCCATCGGTGATTACCGGGGGACCGTTCTGATGCGACCTTTGATTATACCGGGTATCCTTGCCGCTTTTTCGGTGGTGATCATCTATCTGGCAATGCAGCTCAAGCTGTCGCCGCCGATGATCGTCGGGCACAGCATGCAGCCGCGCTCGTTCCCGATCTTCCTGATGGTGATCAACCTGATTCTGATTGGCATTCTGGCCTGGGAGTGCTGGCGCGCGCCGCCGCCGGCAATCGAGCTGGAGGGGATCACGACCTGGGTCAGCATCGCGACATTCGCCGCCTTCTATTTTCTGACCACCTATGCGGATTTCTTCATTGCCATCGCGGTGGTGATGTTCGTTCTGTCGACAAGCTGGGGTGAAAGGCGGCTTCATGTTGCCGCGCTGATTTCGGTGACCGTGCCGCTGACGCTGTTCCTGCTGTTCGATGAAGTTCTGAAGATCAGGTTCCCGCGCGGGCTGATCACCAACTGGTATTACGGCTGAGGAGAAACAGCGGGATGTTGGAAGCGGTTTCCGCAATGGCCTCGGTGATGGGCGACCCGTATCTTCTGGGGCTCATCACCGTCACCACGGTTCTCGGCATCATCATCGGCGTTCTGCCGGGGCTTGGTGCCACAACGGGCGCGGCCTTGCTGCTGCCCTTCACCCTGACCATGGACCCGGTCCACGCCATCGCCGTTCTGGCGACGCTCTATGTGTCGGCGACTTTTGCCGGATCGATCACCGCCATCCTGATTAATACGCCGGGGACCTCGGCAGCCGCCGCGACGACCTTTGACGGGTTCCCGCTGGCGCAGCGCGGCGAGGCTGGCCGCGCGCTTGGGGTTGCCGTTGTGTCGAGTACCATTGGTGGTATTTTCTCGATTCTTGTGCTGTGCCTTGCCGCGCCGATGCTGGCCAAGGTGGCTTATGAATTCCGGCCGCCGGAATATTTCGCGCTGACGATCTTCGGCCTGTCGATGCTTGCCAGTGTGGGGGCCGGCGGCGCCGTGAAAAACCTCATTGGCGGAATCTTCGGCGTCTGGCTTGCCACCATCGGTGCCGAGCGGGTGACCTCGATCGAACGCTTCATGTTCGGCAATTACGAACTCTATGAAGGCCTGTCCTTTGTGCCGGTGATGATCGGGTTGTTCGCCATTTCCGAACTTCTGGTGCAGTCGAAACATGCCCACCGTGTTGCCGACATGGTGACCCTGAAGGCGGTGAAGCTTCCCAGCCGCGAGGATTACAAACGGATCTGGAAAACCATCGCGCGCTCATCCGGCATCGGCACCTTCATCGGCATTCTGCCGGCCGAGGGCGCGACTGTGGCGTCGATGATCGGTTATTCCGAGGCGCGCCGCTGGTCAAAGAAACGCGAGGAATTCGGCAAGGGCTCCGTCGAGGGCATCGCCGGTGCCGAGGCCGCCAACAACGCTGCCACCGGCGGGGCGATGGTGCCGACGATGGTGCTTGGCATCCCGGGAAGCGGCACCACCGCCATCATTCTTGTCGGTCTGATGGTGCACGGGCTTCGCCCCGGCCCCTATCTGTTCACCGAACAGGTTGAATCGGTCTATCAGATTTTCGGCTCGATGCTTGTCGCCAACATCATCTTCCTTGGCATGGGGCTTTACGCGGCAAAACTGTTTGCCCGCATTTCCCTGATCCCGACAGCCATACTCTGGCCGATTGTTTTCGCGCTGTCGGTGATCGGTGCCTATGCGCTGAGCGCCTCGCTCCTCGATGTCTGGATCGCGCTGATCTTCGGTGTCGTCGGCTTCTTTGCCCGCCGCCACGGTTTTTCGGTCGCGCCGATCGCGGTTGGTCTGATCCTTGGCCATATGGTCGAGGTGAACCTGCAGAACTCTCTGAAGATGTTTGATGGCGCCTGGTGGATGATCCTGACGCAACCGCTGGCGCTGCTGTTTCTGGTGCTGGCCTTCCTCGGCCTGTTCGGATCGCAGATCGTAAAGCTGATCACGCGGGGAGGCCGCGCATCCTGACTGGCCGAATTGGCGGACCGCTTGCCGGTCAGATAAGGTGGTGTTGCAGGCGCTCGCGATTCAGCTCGAATCCGAGCCCCGGCGCATCGCTCATCGTCAGCCAGCCATCGACCGGTTCGGGAAGCCCGTCATAGATCAGACGGCAGACCTCGACCGATGAATAGTGATATTCGACAAGGCCGCCATTGGCGATGCCGGCATGCAGATGCGCATTGAAAAACGGCCAGGCACCGCCATTGTCGATCCCGCCATTGAATCCGGACGCCAGCGCGGCGATCTTCTGGCACTGGGTGAAGCCGCCGGTGATGACGACATTCGGCTGGATGATGTCGACGGCACCCGCCACCAGCATGTCACGAAACCGGTAGGATTGTGCCTCGTTCTGGCCGCAGGCGATCCGCATGCCTGTCTGGCGGCGCAGTTCGGCCATCTGGCGGACGTCATTCTGCGTGATAGGTTCCTCGAAGAAGCTGATGTGATAGGGCGTCAGCGCGCCTGCCAGCTCGACCGCGTGGAAGTAATCAAGGCTGCAATTGGCGTCAATGAACAGCTCCGCCTCCGGTCCGGCGGCGTCACGAACACCGGCGACGCGCCACCGGTCCTCGATGATGACATCACTCAGCAGCCGCGGCTCGTCACGCCGCTGCAGGGCGCTGTTGCCGACCGTCATCTTCAGCCGTGAAAAGCCGCGCTTCATCCAGGCCTCGGCAGCGCGGGGCAACTCGTCGGTTTCATAAAAGCCGAAACCGAAGGTGGCATAGACAGGGCAGCGTTCCCGCGCCCCGCCAAGAAGCCGCCAGATCGGCTGGCCAAGCGCCTTGCCCTTGATATCCCAGAGCGCCACATCGATGGCGGCGATGGCATGCATGCCGATTCCGCTCTGCCCGCGCGGCACCAGCGCCCAGTAGAGCCGGTCCCAGATACGGTCATTATTCAGCGGGTCCATGCCGATGATGGCGGGGGCGGCGATGGTGTCGATGGCAGCCTCGATTGGCTT
>Ga0255757_10001776_pt1 | contig 20696 bp, 21 predicted proteins | sample 071ome_27_FD_179957 | JGI IMG/M metagenome (GOLD analysis project Ga0255757, IMG submission 179957) | Coastal salt marsh microbial communities from the Groves Creek Marsh, Skidaway Island, Georgia - 071409AT metaG (version 2) | ecosystem: Environmental > Aquatic > Marine > Intertidal zone >...
TAGGGGATGCCATAGATAGCACGTAATATATCTGGCCCCCCACTTATTGCTAATTCTTTTTTGCCTCTAACCAGCTTATTGACATCGCCCCACTGTAAATTCTTTTTCATAAATTTTTCTGAGCACGACAACAAAATTTCATCCGATTTTTGCAAATCAAAGTCTTTGTTATTGTCCCAAGAATCTCTAAGGTAGCAAACACCAAGTGGTGCAGCTTTATTTTCAATGTTCGTTTTCAGATCCCATGACAATAGTAATTTTTTTGCTTTCTGAAACTGGGTGTTTTGGTTCGATGATTCTTTAATAAGCTCTATGTAGTTGTATAGCTTAAATTCTTTTGAATATTCATCATTAAATTTAAACCCAATAAAATCTTCTTCCGTAATATATTGGTCGTTTGCAAGCAAACTGCCTAGCACAACTGATCTATTGGTCAAATTTTCTTGAAAACCAATTTCACTATCAAAAGCAGATCTTGCTAAATTGTCTTTTTTACCGGCTGTAAAGAAAGGAGACTGATTTGCAGAATACACATACCCACCCGTTGGGTTAATAATTTTTGGGGACGAATTTGTAGGGAGGTACGAATTCCATATGTATTCCGAATTAGTGCCATCAACTGGATCCTGCCAATTGATCCCTTTAAATCTTTGCGGGGTCACGTTGTTATGAACATAGCCAATATTGTTTTGATTATCTGCATAAACAAAATTTATAGAGGGTATTGCTTGAGTTTCAAAGCTCTTGAGCCATTCATCCAAATTAGTTGCTAAATTCATTTGAAGCCACTGTTGTGTTTGTTTCAGGTTCTCAAAGCCAACAAATTTCACAGCATAAAAACCATCGCTCCTCTCCAAAACCAAACCATGTTCTGTAAATTTTGCTTCTCGTTTAATTGGGAATGAAAAAAGATTCAAAATTTTGGTCTCTATTTTGATCTCTTTTGATTGAAACTCTTTCCACTCTCCATTCAATCTATATTTGGTAGCATCGTCGTTTACCTCTAGCTTGAAGAAGTCGACCAAATCCGGCTTATTCACGGTTGCACCCCAAGCTATATTGGGTGTGAAACCAATGAACATGAATGGGGAGCCAGGAAAAATTCCTCCCATTATGTCCCAACCTTCATTGCTTTTTAGTCGTGCTTCATACCAAGTGACAGGGCCTTCGAGTGGCTGATGAGAGTTAATCATGATCATAGTTGAACCGTCCGATGACTTGGTGTTGTCTATTGCATACGCGTTTGATCCTCTTGACTCTGTTTGAGGTAAATCAGCACTAAAAAATTCGTCAATGGTTTCGTCTAATCCATACATGAATACTGACTGCATTGCAAAGCCTGCGACAATGTCTTCTGGTTTGATTGGTAGTAATTTATTTTTGTAGTTATTGCTTTCTGCCCAGTAGTTTATGCCAGCAGAGAAGCCCTCTAAAACTGAAAGCGTTTCTGGAGATATTTGATTCAAAGTTTCTTTAGCCTTCAATGGCAGATCGTAAGCTTTGACAATAAAATCTGATATAGCTAAGTTTCTGCCATATTTCTTTGCTAGCTCGCCCCTACCTAGATAAATATGGAACAACATATTTTCTAAATTATCCTCGGCCTGAGCATACGCAAGACCGAATGCGACATCTTTATTAGTCTCACCATAAATATGTGGCACTCCCCATATATCTCTTTTTATTGATACCTCATAGTTATGACTAGCAGACAGAAAACAACCTATGGTTAAGAGTGTAAAAAGTAATTTATTCATATCAGTTTATTGCTAGATTGTATTCTTTGATTGTATGACCTTTCTTCAGACCTTTGTTATGAAAAGTAGATAGTTTGTATGAAATAGGAAAGCTGGTATCAACTAAAACCAACCTATTTTGTGCCTTAATAACTTCTTCAATATGATCCTGATAAATAGCTGAGTCGGTTACTATTTGTACTTGGCCTTGCTTTACAATCTTCTGATGTAAAAGAGCTAAGAACTCCTTTGATATTAATCTTCTTTTTGTGTGCTTTTTCTTCGGCCAAGGGTCTGGGAAATGGATCCTTATAAAGTTGAATTTTTGTTTTGCGGCCTTCAGATACTCAATGGCGCAACCATTATAAAGGTATAAATTTTTAGGCAAATGCTTCTCATAGAATTCAACTGCGCGAGCAAAGCCTTTTTTATAGGGCTCAACACCAATAAAAATTATATCTTGGTTGGCGAGCACGTCCTCTGAAAACGATTGCGCATCACCAAAGCCAATATCAAGCGCACAAGGTTTAGCAGATTCAGGAACATAGCCAAGCTCAACTAAGCACTTAGATGATAGTTCTAGATACACTTTATTTGTATCCGATAGCCTGCCAGCGCGTGAGCTATAGGTTCTAATCATCCTATGATTTTATTGGGAAATTAATCGATGAAGAAGTGTAATTGTAAATGACTTAGGTTTTTAGACATTAACAAGATTGGTTTTAAGCTTTTTGAATGCCGTCGCCTCAATTTGTCTAATTCTTTCTGCGGATATATCAAACTTATCAGCTAATTCATTAAGAGTTAGCTTTTCATCATCTAGCCATCTTGATCTGATAATTTCTTGTGATCTTCTATCTAAATTAGCAACTCCCTTTAAAAGCGCACCATGATTAATGTGCTCATAGTTTTCTTGCTCAACGATGAGCTCTGGGCTAAATGAGTGATCTTCTAGGTATTGGCTTGGAGAGAAAGCTCTTTCATCGTCTTCATCGTCAGCACCAAGATCGAATGCAGAATCCGTTGAGTTAAGTCTATTTTCCATATGCATAACTTCTTTAACAGAAACATCCAAATCTTTAGCAATTTTTTTAGCTTCGTCGTCAGTGAGCCAGCCAGTGGATTGTTTTTTGCTTCTAAGATTAAAAAATAATTTTCTTTGGGCTTTTGTTGTTGCAATTTTGACTATTCTCCAATTTTTAAGAATAAACTCGTGTATCTCTGCTCTAATCCAGTGAACGGCAAATGAAACGAGCCTAACTCCTTTCTCTGGATCAAATTTCTTGACTGCTTTCAAGAGACCAACATTGCCTTCCTGAATAATATCTGCCAGTGGCAAACCATAACCAGCATAGGATTTTGCAATGTGCACAACGAACCTAAGATGAGAAATAACTAGTTTGTGTGCAAGTTTGACGTCTTCTGTCTTGAAGAATTCTTGGGTGAGCTCGAGCTCCTCTTCTCTAGTTAGAACAGGTATTGTATAAACCTGGGCCAAATATTTATCTATGTCTGACCCTGGGTTTGCTAAAGCTAATGCGTAACTCATAACAAATTCTTATATGTTACTATAAAGATTATTTATCTTTTTAGCAACGGATGGATATATTAGCACTAAAAAATGCCATTTTTCAAATAAATTTGACGTTACTTTGACAGAAAAGTTCATTAGAATACACGCTTACGATGAGCAATATGGATAAACTACAAGAACTTCGAAAAGGCTTGGTTCTGCTCAGCAAGGATCGAGAAGTTGTGCTGTCATTTCATGAGACATTTGAAATGGTTGACGAGCTTTTAGAGATAGTTGATGAACTTATAGATCAAGCAAATTCTTAAGCACTATTTCTGAACAAAAACAAATTCGTTATCTTTAAATTCTTGGAAACTAAATCCTAGCGCAGAAAATTTTTTGATTGGATCAAGAGAGCTGACTTTATTTTTAATAAGAAACCTTGCCATCTCACCTCTGGCCCTTTTGGCAATAATACCAATCACCTTTAATTTTCCATCCTTAAGCGAAGCAAATCTAAAATTTACCACTCTATTTGAGTTGAGATGTTTTTTTACTGCTGCATAGTATTCCTCTGAAGCCAAATTAAACAAATAATTGTCGCCAAGCTCTTTATTAATAGCATCGGCTATCTTGCTGCCCCAAAACTCATACAAATTTTTGCTTCCTAGGAAATCATGCTTTGTACCCATTTCAAGTCTGTAAGGGTTCATTGAATCTGAAGGTTTCAATAGCCCATAGATCCCCGATAAAATTCTTAAATTTTTGTTTAAATAATCTTGTTCTTCCTTGCTTAAACTAGATGCATCTAAGTTTTTGTAAACATCACCCTCAAACTGGAAAATGGCTCTATTCTCAAGATTGTTAGCATTGTTCCAGTTGTTGTATCTATGTTGATTAAGTTTGGCAATGTCTTCGCTTACTCCCATTAAAGACTGCAGCTCTTTGCTGCTTAATGTTGCCATGTGCTCAGCCAGCTTATTTGCCTCAGACTGGAAAATTGGTTCGCTGCTCTTTAGGTTGCTGCTATTTTCTCTATCGACAAGTCTTTTAGCTGGTGAAATTAAAATCATTTTTTATAATCCTGCGTTATTAAAATCCAGTGCTCTTTCAGCTCTATAGCTAGACCTTACCATAGGACCAGATACAACTTCAAGAAACCCATATTTTAGTCCTTGTATTCGGTATTCTTCAAACTCTTCTGGCGTGACCCACCTATCAATAGGATGGTGATTTAGGGTTGGTCTTAAGTATTGACCAAGAGTCACAATATCAACGTTATGATCTCTAAGATCACTAAATGTCTGATAGATTTCTTCGTCTGTTTCTCCCATGCCAAGAATGATGCTTGATTTTGTTAGGATATTTGGATTCAGTTCCTTAGCTCTTTGTAAAACTGTTAGTGTTTTCTGATAGCCTGCACGCGGATCCCGAATAGGGTGGGTGAGCCTTTCAACTGTTTCTATATTTTGCGCAAAGACCTTTATAGATGAACTTACGATAGTCGCAATGGCTTCATCATTACCATTGAAGTCTGAAGTAAGCACCTCAACCTCGATAAGCTGATTCTTGTTTTTAATTTCTGCTACTGTTTCTGCAAAGTGTGCTGCTCCACCATCGGCCAAATCATCTCTAGTTACACAGGTAAGCACAACATACTTAATGCCCATAAGCTCGACGGTTTCTGCTATTTTTCTTGGCTCATCTGCATCAAGCCATCCTTTGGGATTGCCTGTATTAACCGAACAAAATTGGCATGCTCTTGTACAGGTGTCACCCATAACCATAAATGTGGCTGTTCCTCTCGACCAGCATTCTGAAAGGTTGGGGCATTTAGCCTCTTCGCAGACAGTGCTCAATTGTAGATTGTTAACTTTAGATTTTATTAATTCAAAATTTTTATTTGCATGATTTGCTGTGATACGTATCCACTTAGGTTTTTGTTCTCTCTCGACTTGTGAATATAAATTTCCTTTCATACCATCTTTGACTGATGAGACTCCAGCATGATTAACAATTTTTACAGTTGGGATGATATCTTTCATTATTTATCTAACTCTCGGTATTCTTGTAGTAGCCTACTATGTAAATCTTCTTTATTAATATTTATATATTCCAGTAAATTACAAGCTTTTACATTCAAACCACAGGGGTTGATGCTATTAAAAGCTTCTAAGTCCGTATTATAGTTTATGCTGATGCCGTGGTATGAAAAGTTATTCTTTATCCTCATGCCAATGGATGCAACTTTTTGTTCTTTAATATATATGCCTGGGTCTGTTAAATTTAAGTCATGATCAAGATCAAAACTATCAAAAACTTGAGACGTTTTATTTAATATTTTTTTCGTCAAATCAGTGGGCTTAAAAGGCATTTTTTTTAAGTCCAACATAAAATAAAACACCAGCTGGCCTGGGCCATGGTATGTAATTTTGCCACCACGATCAGTTTTTATAATTGGAATTGTTTGATTACAATCCTCTTTGATAAGCTTTTCACTTATACCAATGGTGTAGACTGGAAAATGTTCTAGGTGCCATATTTGGCTCTTACGTGATGTGGATTTAACCAGATCCAACATCTCCTGATGACTCTCTTGATAGTCTATGAGCCCTTTATTGATAGTTTCTATACTCATATTTTTTGTAGGTTGGCATAAGCTGCTACCAACCACTTTGTTCCTACCTCATAGAAGTTTACCTGTATGCGTGCAGCGTCTCCGTTTCCTTCCATACTAAGTACAACCCCATCACCAAAGGTTTTGTGGCGCACATTATCACCAAGATTAAATTCAAGGTCGTTGTGTTCCTCCTTAATTTGAGACACTGTCCCATAGTAGCTAGTGGAATAATTTTGTCTTGGGCGCACAAATTCCAAATGATCGTTTGGGATTTCATTTATAAATCTTGAAGGCGGATTATAAGAATCTTGTCCATAAAGCCTTCTAAATTCTGCGTAGGTTAGATGTAGTTTAGCTCTGGCCCTAGTTATGCCTACATAACATAGTCGTCTTTCTTCTTCCAGCTCTGAAATGTTTTCGGAAGATCTTGAATGCGGGAATATCGATTCTTCCATACCCACCATAAACACGTACTTAAATTCGAGCCCTTTAGCTGAGTGCAAGGTCATTAACTGTACCGCATCATCGGCCTTATGGGCTTGTGTTTCTCCCATGTCCAGTGAGACTGAGCTTAAAAATGCAGCAATCACTGATCCAAACTCTGAAAGATCTTCGCCTTTGTTGAGAGTGTCAAATGATTTAACTGCGGATATTAGCTCGTTAATATTTTCTATTCTTATTTTGCCTTTTTCGCCTCTTTCTTTGAGATGGTGTTCAATGAGTCCACTTTGGTTTATCACCATTTCAACAAATTCATGTGGTGGCATTTCAGGAATTGTTTCAGAAGTCTTTTCTATGAAAGAAATAAAATCGCCTAAAGATGAGCCTCCTTTACCTTTGATTAAATCATTAGCAAGCAGTTGCTTGGAGGCAGCAAATAAGGATATATTTAACTCAGTAGCATGTTCTCGTATTGTCGCAAGCGTCTTCTCGCCAATACCTCTAGTTGGTGCTCCAATCGCTCTTTCAAATGCAGCATTATCATTGAAATTTACACAGAGCCTTAAATAACTGATGACGTTTTTTATTTCTAGCCGTTCATAGAATCTCACGCCGCCATAAATAACGTATGGTAGATTTTCCCGCAACAAAAATTCCTCAATTACTCGAGATTGGGCATTTGATCGGTACAGCACTGCTATATCTTTGTACTGGTCACCCTCTTGAGAGATCTTGATAACTTTATCTGATATAAAGTTTGCTTCTTCTTGTTCGCTGTATGCCTCAAATACCTCTATGAGCTCTCCTTTGTTGCCAGCTGTCCACAGCTTTTTACCGAGTCTGTTTGAATTTTTTCCAATTACAGCGTTTGCTGCATTCAGGATGTTTTCTGTTGATCTATAGTTTTGTTCCAGTCGTACCATCTCTGTTTCTTTTTCTTTTGCAAATTTATTAATATTTTCGATTTTCGCGCCTCGCCAACCATAGATGGACTGATCGTCATCACCTACAGCTGTTACGTTTGTGCGTTCACCGATAAGATTTGTTATCCATTTAAATTGGATGGTATTGGTGTCTTGAAACTCATCAATAAGAATATTTTGGAATTTGCTGCGATAAGCTCTTTGCAGCTCTGAGTTATTTTTAATTAATTCGTAAGATCTTAAAATTAATTCACCAAAATCTAGCAAGTTTTCGCTATCCAAATAATTGCCATACTCAAGGTATATTTTTTTAAGAACCTCAAGATTAAAATCGCCTTTATCGTCAATATCACTCGGTCTTAACCCATCATCTTTCCAGTTATTAATCTGCCAGCGAACCTTTTCTGCAGGCCATTGTTCATCATCAATTTCTAGCCTTTTTAGCACTCTTTTAATTATTCGAAGTTGATCATCGCTATCTAAAATTGAAAAATCTCTTTCTAGACCAGCCTCCTTGTAGTGTCTTCTAAGGATTTTATTTGAAATTGAGTGGAAGGTTCCGCACCATAACTCTGGAATAGGCTGATCTAAAATTGATTCAATTCTACCAGTCATTTCGCTTGCTGCCTTATTGGTAAAAGTCACAGCCAGAACACTATGAGTTGAGCAGCCAAGTGCTTTTATTAACCAAGCTATCCTGTGAACCAAAACTTTTGTTTTGCCTGAACCAGCACCTGCTAAAACAAGTAGTTTTTTTGACTCAGATGTTACAGCTTTGCGCTGCTCATCATTAAGATCATCAAGAATGAAAGAGACATCCATGATTTAGACAAACTTGTTTTCTCTAAACCATAAATTGAAAGCAAACTTTTCTCCTTTCGTAACAGGCCTTCCCGCATGGAGTGAATCGGGATGCACTTTTGTTGTACCAGGCAAGACATTCTTCCAAACGAGAAGACTGCCTCTTTTTGGTTTTACTGAAATATTTAAATCTCTAAATTCCGTAGCTCCGCCTTCTTCAACATCGTTAAGATACCCAAGAGCTGTATAGATTCTCTGTCCACCTCTTTTAAGATGCTTCTTGCCCTCATCTGTTTCGTGGTTAAAAGCATCGTGATGGTCGTTGTACTGAGTGCCACCGGTATAGTAAACAACCTGAAAAGACTCAGCGTTCTTCAAAGGAAAACCAATTAAGTCAGCTATTCTGTCGCCAACTGCTTTTGATACAGCTGAATGCCCATGATGTATCCAACAATTCATGCCTGTTCGGTTCTCATGATAAATGCCATCTTTGCCGCCAATTGTTTTAGCCCTTTCAAGCTTGCTGCGCGATTCATCAACAAAATGTTGACACTCTTCTTTAGAAATAAAGTCTTCAATAACATAAATCAATGGATCTTCGTTGTAGATAATTTTATTGCCATCTTTTCGTATTGGGTCTTTAAACTTTTTAACAGGGGTTGCTGATTTAACTACTGGTGCTGGATTGTTTTGCGATACTTTCTTATCGAGCCCAGCATTTACACCAATAATATATAAAGCTCGCATCGCTAAACCTAAAGCGATAATGGAAAATATAAGTGCAAAAATTGCAATTACAAAGCCGGCTACATCCATGTGATCATTATACTGAAAACATTAGCAATTATTAAAGATACTAAATTGTTTATAACTTATTTAAGTTAATAATTATGTTTATACTTATCTCAAGATGATCCTTAAAAAATTTTTATTCATCGTTTTATCTCTATTGCTGTCCTCTGGTTTTGTGAATGCTAAAGACGGCAGACTTGGAAAGGAACCAAATGATTATTCATATGGCCATCTTGGTTTGCTCTTATCCTACAACGAAGATGACAACATAGGCTTTTATGGTAGTGTGCCTTTACCTGGACCCTTATATGTAACAGCTTCCAGAGTGGCTTATGGGACAAATCTGCGCAGCCTTGATGACGAACAAGCTGAGTTTGAGAAAACCGTAAACACCTTACGGCTTGGAGCTCATGTTGGTATAGGCGACCTTTTAAATTCAATTTCGGTAGGATCTGTGTCGTTAAACCTTCAGAACGTTGTTGATGTATTTATTGAGGGTGGCATAAAAAGCTTTTCGTTCGATACCTCATTTGATAATGACGAATCATTTGGCAGTGTTGTGGCTGGACTAAGATTTGGTAATGCCAATGATTGGGAAGGGCGCATCTATTTAGATTTATCTAAAGAAGTCGAAAACGAGGAAACTTTTGTCAACTATGAGCCCTGTGCGCCTGATGTTGAAATTTGCTTGGTCGATGATTTGGTCATTGAATTTTCTGACGACACAGATGTTAAAGCTGTCTTAGATATTACCTACAACGCTACAAAAAACTTTGGTCTTTTAATGGGGCTTAAAACTTCTCAATATCTAGAAAACGAAGTCTTTCTTGGATTTCAGCTGCAGATTTAATATACAGAACTTTTTGATGTGAAGGCTTTCGATGCTTCTGCAAACTCTTTCTTCATATTGTCTACCAGATCAGAAACTGCTGGTGAGTCTTTAATTGGGCTTAGGCCTTGGCCACAACCTTTGATATCTTTCCAGACTTTTTTTGCTGCATTGCCACCAGAATTAAAATTCATTTTTGTCTTATCTGCCTCTGGCAAATTATCTGGATCCATGCCTGACTTAATTACCGATGGCGATAAATAATTACCATGCACCCCACTAAAGTAATTGGTATAGACCACATCCTTAGCTGAAGAGTCAATCAACATTTGTTTGTACTCATCCTCAGCTTCTGATTCTTGAGTAGCAATAAACCTCGTGCCAACGTAGGCAAGATCTGCACCCATAGCCAAAGCACTTGCTACTGAATACCCATCTGAAATTGCTCCTGATAACAATATTGTGCCATCGTACCACTCTCTAGTTTCCCTTAGCAAAGCAAATGGTGATAGGGCACCAGCATGGCCACCAGCACCAGCACAAACAAGAATTAAACCATCGACGCCTTCAGAAACTGCTTTCTGGGCATGTCTTGTATTGATGACGTCATGAAATACTAGGCCACCGTAAGAGTGTATTGCTTTCACCAGATCAGCAGGCGGTCGTAAAGATGTTATGATGATTGGTACTTCGTGCTTAACGCATGTTTCAACATCAGCCAGCAGTCTGTCGTTTGATAGGTGACAAATTTGATTGACTGCAAAGGGAGCAACTTTCTTGCCAGGGTTTTGTTCTTGGTATTCACCCAGCTCATCTTTAATTTCTTTGATCCAATCTGATAGCAGTTCTTGAGGTCTGGCATTGAGTGCTGGAAAAGAACCTACAACTCCTGCTTTGCATTGAGCGATCACAAGGTTTGGTCTTGAAATAATAAACAGTGGTGCAGCAACAACTGGAATGCTTAGATTGTTTTTTAGAATATCTGGCAACATTTTTTAAGTGGAAAGATAAGATTCTAACAAAAGAGAGTTAAAAAGCTAATTGCTTATTTTGTCAACAACCCAGCTGATTGACCAGTTATGGCCAAGTTTGTTTTCCTTATACTTTTCTGGAAGTCTTGTTACATTGCTATTTTCAATTTCTACTATCTGTGGGTCGTACGGAAGCGCCATAAAAATACCATCCAGATTTTTTTGTGTTCGCCATTCGTAAAGAACAACATTGTTGCTAACTTTCATGGGTGGCTGATAATCGCATAGGCTATTGGTTGGCTCAATACCTTTAAGCGGCGACGCAATAATATGCGCTTCTACAGGCTTGTTGATTTCTAAATCTGCAATCAGCCTTGCTAGAAGAATGCCACCCAAACTGTGTCCTAAAATCGTAATCTTTTCATACTGGCTACTGGCATTATCAAGAAATGATTTCAAATATCTAAGCTCGTCGTGAGCGCATGTCGCTGAAATTGGATTCCATCGGAAAAAAGCAACCCTAGTGCGTTCAGAATTAAGTTGGTTGAGTGGATAGACCCATTCATACCCAAGTGTTCCGCCCCCATGAATAGCAATAACCAGCTCTTTCTGGACTGCTTGCTCCTCCTCTAAAAAATGCAACCCATTTTTTAGTTGAACTAAAACAAGACCAGATTCGAAGGCATTTTTTTTACTATTTATTAGGTCGAAACTATTTGGATGCAGAAAAAACTGAACTAAAAATAGAGCAAAAAGCAGTTTTCTCATTTAAATTTTGCGAGCAACCAGTAACCAAGCCAGGTATTCACTACCAATTTCAAAGTGGACATAACCACTGCTGGAAATTGATAAAAGAAATCAAGCAAAGCGTTCCAAAACCAAGAATATATCCAATCATGTAGAAATTTAAGGTTATCAACCAAAAACTCTTTGGTTGATAAACCAAAAAAAGTGTAATCTGAGGTTAAAACTATCCATAGTTGCCATAGAATGAAGCCCACTTGAATCGGTGATGTGTAAATTAATATGTAGGCGAAATAGAGGCCTGCTTTATTCATTGCTATTTTGAATTAATTCTTTAGGTGGCTGCACAAATGGCCAAAAGATTTGGTAAAACATCGGAGCAGATTTTAAATTTTCTACCCCAAACTCCTTTGGATAGTCTCTGGTAATGATTGCTGTGCCAAAAATAACATCCCATAGAAATAAAAAGTTGCCATAGTTCCCTTTGTAGTTAGTGTTTGGGTCTGATTTATATTTTCCATGGTGGGCAAAATGAGTTGCTGGGGTGGATATGGTGCGTTCAACAAACCACATCAAAGGAGAAAGCCATTTAATTTTATACAGAGGCTTGTCCCACCTAATATCTGAGTGTGCACCATAGATCACCGTCATTTTCATACATATGTAAACAACATAGACCCATCCAGAACCCAAAAAAAGCAACATACCAGAGAACCATAAGCTTGGCATGAATAAGTAATAAAAAGGATTGTTGCGATAAACAATTCTCACCGATAAGTATTCAGCTTCGTGATGAGGTCTATGCAAGTGATAAAGAATAGGGACGTTGTGTACAGTTCGGTGCCACCAATATTGCGTTAAATCATCAAACAACAACAGCAGACCAAATACAACCAAAAATGGCCAATTTAAAATTAAGTCTTGGGCATCGGGCACCACTTGAGAGGTAAGAAAATATCCTGAAGCAACAACAAAAGGTTGGATGAAAAATAACAACATCATACCCGTAACTATCTCAACTATGCCGTCTGACGACTTTTCTTTTGGTTTGTTGAAGAATTTCTTTTGGTAGATTTCTAAAATGACAAAAACCAACCAAACACCAAGTAAAAATAAAGTTTCAGGTCTCATTCTTTTTCACGTAGTTTTCTAAAAAGCATCCCAAAGCCATATATAAACCAAGAAAATACCAAACCCCACCATAGCACAAAAACCCAGTCATTTTTATTTGTGCCATTCCAGCCCAGCCACTCAAAGAGAAAAACCTCATTAAAAAGATTCAGGGCAATTAAAGCAAACAATCCAAAGACCCATTTAATGGCAAATTTCCAGGTTGCCTTAAAATTTTTTGCCTTAAGGATTGCTACACAAGACGTTATTAAGAAAAAGGCAATGATAAAAAGAATTTTCTCCATTTAATTGAGCGCCTCCTTAATTGCTGGATGGATAATTTTGCCATCCATTATGTTCACCCCAGCAGCCAAATGCTCATTGTCACTTAAACTTTTGCTAAGACCACTTTTAACAATCTCTTCAATGAATGGCAGGGTGGCTTCATTTAGAGCAAGGGTTGAAGTAAGTGGCACAGCTCCAGGCATATTTGTTACACAATAATGTGTGACATCCTCAACTTTATAAATTGGGTCATCGTGAGTTGTGGGTTTGCTGGTTTCAAAACATCCACCTTGGTCAATAGAAATATCAACCATGACGCTCCCTGGATTCATCTCAGATAACATCTCTCTGGTTACCACCTTAGGCGCTTCTTTGCCAACAACATAAACTGCACCAATAACAAGATCTGAAGATGAAATGCATTCAACAATTCTTTCCTCAGATGAGATTAAATAATTGATATTGTTTTTGCCAAATTCAGCTTCAAGGTCAGAAAGTTTGGGTGCGGATAAATCAAGAATATTTACTTTTGCACCTGTAGAAATGGCTTTTTTCATTGCTTCTTTACCAGCAACACCTGCCCCTATTACTGTTACCGTTCTTGGCTCTATTTGATCGACACTACCTAACAGAGTGCCTATCCCTTTGTTTGGTTTAAGCAAGAAATACTGTCCAACAACTATACTTATCTTCCCAGCTATTTTGCTCATGGGGGACAGGAGGGGCAAAGAACCATCTGAAGCTGTAACAGTTTCATATGCTATGCCCGTGACGCCAGTCTCAAGCAGTTTTTTTGCTTGTTGTTTGTCGCCAGCTAAGTGCAAATAAGTGAACAGTGTCTTTTCTGGCGCAAGGTATTTAAGCTCTTCTTCTTGCGGCTCCTTTACCTTAATAATTAATTCGGAATTTGAAAATATTTCTGCTGCAGTATCGAGAATAGTTGCACCATTATTAACAAACATCTCGTCCGTAAAACCTATTTCCAGGCCAGCAGATTTTTCAACAAGAACATCGGCTCCCAATTTTGCAAGACGGCCGACGGATTGCGGAGTAAGACTTACCCTATGTTCGTTGTTTTTTATCTCTTTTGGAACACCCAACTTCATATGGGTATATTTTAACTCTGTATTTGTGGGACTGATAGATTTAAGTTAGTCGAATAAAAACGAAACCAATTAATTCTGATCTGCTTCTTGGGTTTGGGCGCCAACATCAGCAGCAATTTCATTGGGAACTAGCATCGTTAAAGCATAATGAAGAATTTTCCATTCTCCTTCGATTAGCTGTACAACGCCAGTACCTCTACAATGTCCTAGCTTTTCATTAAAAAGAATTTCATCAAACCAATGTGTATCTCCAGCCCCCTCCCAGTTGCGCTCAACAACTGAATAAGTCCAACCATTACCATCTGCAAATGCTGGCTTAGCATAAGCTTTGAATTCTTCTATTGTCCAGCGCTCGGTTTTGTCTGTCCCCAGAAAGATTGCATCTGAGGTATAGCGATCAAAATAGCTCTTAAAATTACCTTCGTGTGCATCTTGATGAAGACCATCTAAAAGCCTATCAATAGCATCGAGAGTTTCATCGCCTTTGCCTAATAGTGGCAATAACATTATTAACAGGAAAAGAGGGTGTTTGAATTTCATAGTTTTATTTTACTTTGTAATAAATCATTGCTGCGATATAAAGAATAATTAATGCCTCCAAGACAACACACAACCAAAAAATAATTTCATTAAAGACATCACTTCTAGTGATTTGAGTGAGTAAAATTGTGTTTATAACAAAAGTAGAAAAAGCACTAACTTTATTTGTTGCTGTATCTTGCTGTATTGAATTCTTAATCTTTTCTATCATTCTGCAGTAACGAAGTGGAATTAACCCGACCCTTCTCCAACATCATATCTAATATCCTGTAATTTTAGTATTAGGAAAGTTTTCAATCATCATTTTTAATTTGTCGCTTAGTTCTCCAACGCCTGCACTGCTCCATAAGATGAAAAAACCAATCACAAATAAAATGATAGAGGCTGTTTGTTTATTTAACTTTGCTCTTATGACATCAATCAAAGGAATGTAGTAAAAAACTGATAGTGCCAAAATTGCTAAACCAAAATATGGGTCATTACCCCAAAATGTATTTGCAAAACCAATAAAAGAAAACAAGCCTCCAAAACTAACTAGTAGGATTTTTTTCATAAAAGATTATTCCACTGTGAACAATTTGTGGGGTTGTGTGGGTTTTTCTTAGTACGGTATTCCCTCATCAAGTCTCCTCTTTTTTATTTGATTTTCATCAAGGTTTAACTTTTTCACTACAGGGTGTTTTTCATCAACAACTCTCCAGTAAGGGAAATTTACATTATCTTTATGCTGTTCAATTGCCATCCTCAGAAATATCCCAGTTGTTACTGGACAAGTATTATCTGCCCCTGCCTTTAATGCTAGGTCGCGCCTAAGTTCTTTAATGCTTAAATAAGAACCCTCGGGTATCGAAAAAATAAACTCTGAAATTTTCTCCGGCGAAGAGATTAGCATTTTCTCGCCAGCAGAAATATCGGAAAACCCTTTATCTAAAATTTTTACAATATTTCTACTCAATAATTATCTCCTAAAACCCACACAACCCCATCATTCAACCGTCACGCTTTTTGCGAGGTTTCGTGGCTTATCTACATCAGTGCCTTTGTAAATTGCAGTGTAGTATGAAATTAATTGCATTGGCACAATGCTGATAATTGGGTTCAGAAGATCCAGCGTTTTAGGAATATTAATGTGTCCTCCTTCTTTGGTTATTTTTGTTTTGCCTATCGGCCCTATGGAAAACACTTTCCCTTTTCGGGCAGCAACTTCCTGAAGATTGGAAAGTATTTTATCTAAGTGTTCATTATCAGGCACGACCGCTAACACTGGCATGTTTTTATCAATAAGGGCCAGCGGACCATGCTTTAACTCACCAGCAGGGTATGCTTCGGCATGAATATAAGAAATCTCTTTTAGTTTAAGTGCACCCTCTCTAGCGATAGGAAAGTACATACCTCTACCCAAAAACAGGGCGCTGTTTTTGTTGAAAATCAATTTAGCAACTTTTTTATATGGCTCTAAGTCTTCTAAGGTTTGCTGTATATTTTTTGGCAAATCCATTAAAGCTTTGGATATTTTTTTGATTGAATTTTCTGGTTTATTGTTGATCTTCATTAAAGTGAGCAGCAACAAACTTAAACATGAAAGCTGGGTGACAAAAGCTTTAGTTGATGCAACACCAATTTCCGGCCCAGCATTCGTTAACATAGTAAAATCCGATTCACGACACATTGAGCTGTTGGCAACATTGCATATGGTTAAGGTAATAGGATTGTCTGTTTTCTTTGCAAACCTTAACGATGCCAAAGTGTCTGCTGTTTCTCCAGATTGAGATATTGTAACCAACAAAGTTTTTTGTGTTTTTATGGGTTCTTGGTATTGGTATTCAGACCCATAATCAACTCGACAATTAATGCCGAGGAACTTATGAGACCAATACTCAAATATTCTGCCAGCATGATAACTTGTACCACATGCAACTATCTGAATGTTAGAAATATCCACCAAGGCCTCTTCAAACCCTGCACCAAATATGCCTTCTTGCGGACCACTTTCTAAAACCCTTCCTTCGATTGAGTTGCTCACAGCAGTTGGTTGTTCAAATATTTCCTTCTCCATAAAATGGCTATAGCCGGCAAGATCATTTGTATATGCGGTTGAATCAATCTCTTGGGTAGCTATGTTTTTAGGAGCACCATTTTTTCCAAGAATTTCTATGTTGTCATTTGAAATTATTGCTACCTGGCCATCCTCTAAAAACTTAAATTTATTGGTTACCTGTGATAGAGCCATAACATCCGATGCAATAAAATTTTCATCGATACCCTCACCAACAACAAGAGGGCTGTGTTCTCTCGCACCAATAACAAAATCTGGATTATTTACATCCATAATACCAAGAGCGTATGCGCCTTTAAGGTCTTTAATTGCTCTCATAACTGCTGAATCAAAATCATGTCCTGCATTTTTGTAATAATTTATTAGATGTGTGATCACTTCCGTATCGGTGTCTGAGATAAATTTATAGCCTTCGGCTATTAAGTTATTTCTTAGCGGCTCATGGTTTTCAATGATGCCGTTATGGACAACAAATATTTCATTAAGACTTGAATGGGGGTGAGCATTTTTGGTATTTGGCACACCATGTGTGGCCCATCTAGTATGTGCAATGCCATTGTTTGACTCGTCGGATTTTTTTAGTTGAGACTCTAAATCTGCAACCCTACCAACGGTTTTTACTTGTGTAATTTTTTTATTGGCAGTAAATGCTACACCAGCCGAATCGTAGCCTCGGTATTCAAGTCTCTTTAAACCCTCTACCAAAATTGGCAGTACGTTTCTTTTTGATGAGCCGCCAACAATTCCACACATTACTTCTTCTTCCAGTTTTTCTTAGTAGATTGGCGTGCTCTGCCAAATGCTAAAGAGTTGTTTGGCACGTCTTGGGTAATTACTGATCCTGCTGCTATATATGATTTTTTGCCAATATTTAGTGGGGCAACCAACGATGAGTTAGTGCCAACAAAGACATTATCACCAATGCTGGTTTTGTTTTTATTTTTGCCGTCGTAGTTGCAGGTGATTGTGCCAGCACCAATATTAGTTTTTTTACCAATCTCAGCATCACCTAAGTAAGCGTGGTGATTTGCTTTTGAATTTGTGCCAATTTTTGAGTTTTTGACCTCTACAAAATTTCCAATCTTGCTAGAACTATCAAGCACAGCCCCATTGCGCAGTCTTGCAAAAGGACCAACCTCTACATTGGAGCTAATCTTGCTGTCTTCTATTGAACAGAAGTCTTTTATTGTTGAGTTAGCACCAATGTTTACATTTGATAGCAATGCATTCGACTCAATCACAACACCATCGCCGAGCCTAACTTTACCTTTGATGGTAACGTTGTTGCCAATTCTGACATCATTGCCAACGCTGAGTTCGCCCTCTACGTAGCAGGTTGATTCGTCCTTAAAAATTGCCCCTTTGTCTTTGGCGCTTTTGATGTTCATCTTGACCAAAGACCTGTATAGGTGACCAAGCTCAGACTTGTTATTGGCACCAAGAACTTCATCTGGAGTAGTTGTGTGAGAGCCAACCTTAAGCTCTCTTTTGGTGGCATATTCAACTAGATCTGTCAGGTAATATTCCCCGGCTTTATTGTTTCTAACCAAGCCTCTTAAGCCTTTTTTTAAGAATTCATTTTCAACCACCATGATCCCACTAAATATTTCTTTTATCTTTTTTTCTTCTTTGGAAGCATCGGCTTCTTCTCTAATGCCAACCGGATCTTGTTTTTGAGATCTAATAATCCTGCCATAGCCTTTAGGATCGTCTAGCAGTGTGGTCAGAATTGATATTTTTTTTCTTGCTGAAGATCTGATGAGTTTTTTTGCAGTCTTGTCCGTTAATAGCGGCACATCGGAGTACAAAATAAGTGTTTTTCCTTTATCTGGTATATAAGGTGCTGCTTGCTTAACTGCATGGCCTGTACCAAGACGTTCTTTTTGCTCACAAAAAATATAGTCTCCTTCATTATTTTCCAATACGTATTTTTTTACCTCGTCTTTCTTATGTCCAGTAACCAAAAAAACTTGGGAAGGTTTAAGTTTCTTAATGGTATTTAGTGAATGTTGCACCAAAGGCATGTCTCCCAACATAACTAGGGGTTTTGGTTGCGATGTTTTCATTCTCTTGCCCTCACCAGCGGCAAGCAATACTACACTTAAGCTCATGTTTTGCGTTTATATTTTAAACTTAGTTTTTAAGTTTAACGTTCTTTTTAAGAGCTTCAATAGCTCTCAGCTGCGATAAAGATTGATTTAATTGTGATGATACTTCGGCAAAGTCTTTTTGGTCCTTCTTATCTTTAAGGAGTTTTTCCGCTTCCTCTTTGGCTTTAAGGATTTTAGCTTCGTCCAAATCATCGGCTCTGACAGCAGAATCCACTAGAATGGTGATGCTCTCTGGTTGCACTTCAGCGAAGCCACCATTGGTAAAGAACACTTCTTCCCCTGATTCCTGAATCATTCTTACTGGGCCAGGTTTTAAGATTGCCAAGAGTGGTGAATGGCCTTTAACAATACCAAGTTGGCCCTCTTGGCCATCCATTACCACCATTTTTGCCTCCCCCTCAAAAAGAGTTTTTTCTTGGGAGATGAAACTTATATTAATCACTCTTAACTGTTTTTGCCTTCTCTAATGCTTCATCTATAGAGCCAACCATGTAAAAAGCTTGTTCAGGCACATCGTCATGAACGCCTTCAAGAATTTCTTTAAATCCTTGGATAGTGTCCTTAACAGAAACATATTTTCCTGGAGAGCCTGTAAATACTTCGGCAACAAAGAAGGGTTGAGATAAAAACTTCTCAACTTTTCTAGCCCTAGAAACAGTTTTCTTATCCTCATCAGAAAGTTCATCCATCCCCAAAATCGCAATGATGTCCTTTAGCTCTTTATATCTTTGCAGCACACCTTGAACTCTCTGAGCTACATCGTAATGCTCTTGGCCTACAACCAATGGATCAAGCTGTCTTGATGTTGAATCCAATGGGTCTACCGCTGGATAAATTCCAAGCTCAGCAATTCTTCTTGAAAGCACCACAGTGGCATCTAAGTGAGCAAATGTTGTGGCAGGAGAAGGGTCAGTTAGGTCATCGGCTGGGACGTAAACAGCCTGAATAGATGTAATCGAACCAGTTTTTGTTGAGGTAATTCTTTCTTGCAAGACCCCCATTTCCTCAGCCAAAGTTGGTTGATATCCAACCGCTGATGGCATCCTTCCTAAAAGGGCTGAAACCTCAACTCCAGCAAGTGTGTATCTGTAAATATTGTCGACGAATAGCAAAACATCTCTGCCTTCATCTCTAAATTTTTCAGCCATAGTTAAACCTGTTAAGGCTACTCTTAGCCTGTTTCCTGGAGGCTCATTCATCTGGCCGTAGACTAGTGACACTTTGTCTAGAACTTTTGACTCTGTCATTTCGTGGTAAAAGTCGTTACCTTCTCTAGTTCTTTCACCAACACCAGCAAATACTGAATAGCCTGAGTGCTCAATCGCAATGTTCCGAATAAGCTCCATCATGTTAACTGTTTTACCTACACCAGCTCCACCGAACAAACCAACTTTACCACCTTTAGCAAACGGGCAAACCAAATCAATAACCTTGATACCTGTCTCTAAGATTTCATTTGAATCAGATAGATCAACATAGGCAGGGGGTTTTCTGTGAATAGGCATTCTTTCTTCTGTTTTAACTTTCCCTTTCATATCGATAGGGTCGCCTAAAACGTTCATAATGCGACCTAAAGTAGCTTCACCCACTGGAACACTAATAGGAGCTTTTGTGTTTCGTGCTTTAAGGCCCCGTTTTAGGCCTTCAGTAGTACCCATAGCAACAGCTCTAACAATCCCGTCTCCAAGTTGTTGTTGGGTTTCAAGCACAAGGTTGGTTTCCTCAATCACAAGTGCGTCATAAATGTTAGGGATATTTTCCCTATCAAATTCCACGTCGATAACCGCACCGATTATCTGTTTTACTACGCCAATATCGCTCATTTTTTCTCCTATTAAATTGCTGCGGCTCCTCCAACAATTTCCGACAGCTCCTGTGTAATAGCAGCTTGTCTGGCATTGTTATAAACCAGCTGTAAACTTTTTATTATTTCTTCAGCATTTTCCGATGCATTTTTCATAGCAATCATTTTTGCTGCTTGTTCGCAGGCATTGTTTTCTATAACGGCCTGATAGATTTGTGTTTCAATGAATCGCTTCAATAACCGATCTAATATTTCTTTGGAACCCGGCTCGTATATGTAGTCCCAAACTTTGTGTGCCTCACCTTCAGTGGTAA
>Ga0255757_10001782_pt1 | contig 20673 bp, 23 predicted proteins | sample 071ome_27_FD_179957 | JGI IMG/M metagenome (GOLD analysis project Ga0255757, IMG submission 179957) | Coastal salt marsh microbial communities from the Groves Creek Marsh, Skidaway Island, Georgia - 071409AT metaG (version 2) | ecosystem: Environmental > Aquatic > Marine > Intertidal zone >...
AGTTTCTTCTCGCATCATCAAATGTGATACCAAATTTTGCATCTCCGTTTAACAGACCTGCTATAACTCCATCATGAGAACCAGCAAAAACTTGAGTAATATCGTTTTTGTAATCAATTCCCATATTCTTCAATTGAAGTGATGGATAAAGGTATCCTGAAGTTGATCCTTCTTCAACAAAAAGAACTTCTTGTCCAATCATTGATTCCAAATCAGCTTCACAAGCATATCCAGGACTTACAGTTTCACCTGTTGATAATACTTCAGGTTCTAACCCTGAATCTCCAAAAGCCCAACCAACTTGTAGTGCAGCTACTGCAGGTGGAGCAGATTCTGATCCTTCAATCAAAGTCATTTCTCCATTTACCCACTCAAATGCTCCAATAACTGGTGCTGATTTACATACGCTTTCATCTGTTGTCCAAAAGTTTCCGTGATATGATCCAGAGCCATAACGAACAACTTTTGCAATAGCTTCAAGTCTCTTAGGGAAAGCATTAAGTGCATTTACATAACCTAATGTATTAAATGCTCCAATGTCAGCTTGTCCTGAACCCATAGCAACTAACAATCCTGAATAGTCACTTGTAACAAAACCCTCTACTTCAATACCTAATCCATCGCTTAGAACTTTCATAAGTGGTTGAATGTTATCAAGTAATTCAGTTTGTTCCGCACTAGGTACAAAACCAAAAGTAATTTTATCTAAAGTCGGCGCAGCAGTAGTTGCTGGTGAGTCTAGATTTTCGGTTTCTGTAACAACTGCGGTTTCCTCAACTGTTTCTTCAGTAGTCCCGCCACAAGCAACAACAACTAAAGATAAGATGAGAAGTAATATAATTGATTTTTTCATCAATATCCTCCGCTAACTTACAGTCTTATAATATATAGAGAGAATAAATATGTTTTCGTTTTAGAAATTATTGTACTTAAATTCTCCAAAATCTCGAAAGATAATCCCACCATTTTGATCTAAAACAATTGTTATTGGTTGTCCAATAATCTTAAAGTAGTCCCTTAATTCAGGAGTTGAAAAACCAATTTTTAATTTACCGATTAAGTTTTCTTGTACCCACTCTAAGGTTGGACCAGAATCACTATGAGCCAAAGCGATAACATCATATTCGTCAGAAAATTGATCTAATTTTAATTCAATGACAGGTAACTCCCGTCTGCAAATACTTCAGTAGTCTGCCCAGAATATAATAATGGTTTTTTTATTAGAAATATCTTCAACTTCAAGTTCAAGATTTTTATTTATATAAGTGAAAGAATTGTTTATTAATAAAGAATCTTCAAAGCTTTCATTATTTGTAATTTCAGTTGATAGCTGTTCACTCACTTGTTCAGTTGTATTTGTTTCATTTTTATTTGAGTTAATAGAACATGAAACAAATAACAAAAAAGAAATTATCAAAAACTTTTTCATGATTTAATCATAATCTTATTGATAAACAACCTTGCTATTCTGAAGATGTGAAAATTTCATTATTAAGTGTTGGAACCGAGATATTACTTGGAGATACAGTAAATACTAATCTTTCAAATTTAGGTCAAATTTTATATTCAAATGGTTATATTTTGAACACTGAAATAACAGTGTCTGATATTAAAGAAGACATAAAAAAAGAATTTCTAAAATTATTAAATGAAAATGATGTTGTAATAACTTGTGGTGGTATTGGACCAACAGAAGATGACTTTACAAAAGACGTTATTTCTGAATCTTTAAATTTAAATTTGATTTTAGATACTGAGCATTTAAATTGGATGAAATCTAGGTGGGAATCTAGAGGTTTAGAAATGCCTTTGACAAATATAAAACAAGCGGAACTACCAGACGGTGCTGTCAAACTTATAAACAAAAATGGTACAGCTCCAGGGATTAAAATTTCTACTAAAGAAAATAAAACAATTTTTATTCTTCCAGGGCCTCCTAGGGAATTTATTCCACTTGTTGAAGAAGAAGTAATACCTTATTTATCAAATCTATTTAATAAAACAAATAAAGATTATGACTTTATAATTTTTTATAACCAAGCTGAATCGTCACTCTCAGAAAAAATAACCCAGTTTAAACCTAAAAATTTAGATATCGCTTATTTAGCAAGTAAAGGAGTAATCAAATTACGTTATGATAAAAACTCAGTTGAGAAAGATGAGTTAAATTTATTTTTAGAAAATATAAATAAAAATTTTCAGTCAGATATATTAAGCTTTGAAAATATTTCGCCATCAAAAGTACTTATTAATAAACTGCAAGACAGAAAATTATCCATTTCATTAGTAGAAAGCATAACTGGTGGCAACCTGTCTTCCGAACTAATTAAATATCCCGGTGCTAGCAATTTTTTAATTGCATCAAATACTCTCTATACATCTCAAGCTAAAGAATTATTTTTAGGGGAGCAAATAACTGATGACTGGGTCTCTTTAACTACTAAATTAGCTGAAAAATCTATAAATTTATACAATACAGATATCTCGTTAGCAATTTTAGGTGAGGCAGGTCCAATTCCCTCAAGTAATTACAAAATTGGTGAAATATTCATTTCTATAACTTTTGAAGGAAAAACAACCGAATTAACACATCATTTACGTGGTAGTAGACAAGATATTATTGAAAGAAGTGTAAATAATGCAATATGGGATCTATTAAATATTATTTAATTCTTGACTCGAACAAATGTTCGACTAAAATTTGTCATATAAAGATTTTATATTTGAATTAATTAATGTAAATAAGAGGAGATTAATAATGGATAAAGACAGGGCAAAAAAAATAGACACAGTGTTTTCCCAAATAGAAAAACAATTTGGAGAAGGTGCGTTAATGCGTCTTGGAGCAGATCAAATCAAAAGAATACCAGCGATTTCTACTGGAGCAATTGCAATAGATTTAGCACTTGGTATTGGTGGAATTCCAAAAGGTAGAGTAGTTGAGATATATGGTCCAGAAAGTTCAGGTAAAACAACTTTATCACTACATGTCGCAGCTGAGGCACAAAAAGCAGGTGGCGTCGCTGCATTTATAGATGCTGAACATGCTTTAGATCCTATGTATGCTCGAGCATTAGGAGTTGATGTAGATGAATTATTAGTATCACAGCCTGATACAGGAGAGCAGGCATTAGAAATTGCTGATATGTTAATACAATCCGGTGGTGTTGACTTAGTTGTTATTGACTCTGTAGCTGCATTAGTACCAAAAGCTGAAATAGATGGTGAAATGGGTGATACTCATGTTGGTTTGCAAGCAAGATTAATGTCACAAGCATTAAGAAAGCTTACTGGTTCAATAAATAAATCTAAAACTACTGTTATTTTTATCAATCAAATTAGAGAAAAAATTGGTGTCATGTGGGGATCTCCAGAAACAACTAGTGGAGGTAGAGCACTTAAATTTTATGCATCTGTACGTATAGATGTTAGAAGAATTGAAACTCTTAAAGTTGGTCCTGAACAAATAGGTAATAGAGTTAGAGCTAAAATTGTTAAAAATAAGGTAGCCCCTCCATTCAGAGAAGCTGAATTTGATATTATGTTTGGCCAAGGTATATCTAGAGAAGGTAGTTTGATTGACGTTGGTGTAGAACATGGAATTGTATCAAAAGCTGGCGCATGGTTTACATATGATGATGTTCAGCTTGGACAAGGAAAAGAAAACTCTAAAAGATTTTTACGTGAAAATGCAGATATTGCATTACAGTTAGAGACCGACGTTTACAAAGCTGTTGGCCTTATAGAATCTGATGAAGAACCAAAAGTTGAGGAAGATTCAGAAGAAACTAATTCAGCAGAATAATTAAAAAGTTAGCAAGAATCTTTTTTATAATTCAATTGTGGAACAAACAGTTGAAATTAAATCAAAGGTAACAACTAAACCTTCTCGTATAGGTAAAAAATATTTTGTAAAAACTTTTGGTTGTCAGATGAATGAACATGATTCAGAACGAATTGCTGGCCTATTTGAAGCTGATGGTATGCTTCAAGCTGCAAATGAAGATTCAGCAGATGTATTATTTGTGAATACTTGCACAATAAGAGAAAACGCTGATGATAAATTGTACGGTACTTTGGGACAACTTAAAAAGTGGAAAAACTTAGCAACCAGTAGAAGACTTTTAGTTGGTGGATGTGCAGCTCAGAAAGACAAAGAACTTGTAAGAAAAAGAGCGCCATGGGTGGATGTAGTTTTAGGAACTCATAATTTAACAAACGTAATAAATCTTTTAAACCAGGCTGAAGATTGGGGACCGGTAACTGAAATACTAGATGAGATTTCTACCTTACCTACTGACGCACCATCTATCAGGGAATCAGAATATTCTGCTTGGTTAACTATACAAATTGGTTGCAATAATTCTTGTACATTTTGTATAGTTCCTTCAGTAAGAGGTGAAGAGATTAGTCGTCGTCCTGCAGATATAGTGAACGAAGCAAAACAATTAGTACAAGAAGGTGTAAAAGAAATAACACTACTAGGACAAAATGTAAATTCCTATGGAAGGGATTTAAGAATTGATGGTAAAGCAAGACCCTATTTTTCACAGTTATTAGAAAAATTAAATGAAATAGAAGGATTAGAGAGAATAAGATTTACTTCACCACACCCAAAAGATTTTAAGGAAGAAACATTAATTGCAGTTAGAGATTTAGAAAAAGTATGTAAACAGATACATGTTCCCTTACAAAGTGGAAGTTCTAAAATACTTTCAAAGATGCACAGAGGTTATAGTAAAGAAAGGTATCTTGAAAAAATTGATTTAATACGTTCTATAAACAAAGATGTATCATTAACTTCAGATATCATAGTTGGGTTCCCTTCTGAAACAGATAAGGATTTTGAAGATACTTTAGAAGTTGTTAGGTATTCCAAATTTGATTCTGTTTATATGTTTAAATTCTCCCCAAGACCAGGTACTCCAGCTTTTGACATGGTCGATAAATTTGTTGAAAAAAAAGTTATTGACGAAAGGTTTAATAAATTAAAAGAAATTCAGACTGAAATTAGTACAGAGAGATATTCAAGATTTGTAGGTACTAATCAAAAAGTTCTTATTGAAAATCAATCAAAAAAAGATCAGAGTGTTCTTTCAGGAAAAATTGATAGTGGTCAAATAACTCACATTAAAGAAGCCGACATAAATTTTGGTGATTTAGTTGATGTAATAATATATGATTCAACTCCATTTTACTTAAAAGCAAAACTGATTTAATTGATTTATTTTTTAACAGGAATCACTGCTTCTGGTAAATCTAATTTAGCTCACAAGATAGCACTTGAACTTGGTATGTCTATTCTTTCAGTAGACTCTATGGCTGTTTACAAAAATCTAAATGTTTTAACTGCAAAACCTACAGAAGTTATGCAAGCTCAAGTAAGATATTATGGCTTAAACATAGCTGAAACAACACAAAATTTTTCAGTTATAGATTATCTAAATTATTTAATAAAAGAAGATATTCCCTCTAAATCATTTACGGAAGATATCTTAGCTGTTGGAGGTACTGGATTATATATAAAAGCTATGATTGATAAATATGAATTCAAGCCAACAGATCCAACTATAAGAGCTGAATTAGAACAACTTAATTACGACAATTTGCTTAAATTTCATGAGGTAAACGAAATACCTCTTCCTGAAATCGAACTAAACAAGAGAAGATTAATAAGAAATATCGAAGATTTTATGTTGAATGAATCAAAATATGTTTTTCCTGATTTATGTATGCCAACAAAGTATGTTGGTGTTTTTTGGAATCATCCAGACTATAAGGAAAACATTAGAAATAGAACAAAAAATATGCTTAACACAGGTTTATTACTTGAAATAGATTCTTTAAAAAATCCTTCAAAGACAGTTCTTCAAGCTATTGGATTAAATGAAAGTGGAGATATAGAGGAAAATATTAATCTCAAGACTAACAGACTTGCGAAAAAGCAAATAACTTGGTTCAAAAAAGAAAGTAAAATTAAAATGTTGAACACATCTGATGAAAATATTGTATATAAAGAAATGATGGACATTATAAATGAGTAATTTTGCTTTTATGTCAGGCACTGGTAACGATTTTATTGTTGGAGAATATGAGGGTGAAGTTTCAGAAATTCAAATTATTGCTCTTGTTAGCGATGCTGAAATTGATGTTGACGGTGTAATTTTTGTTGAAAAACTTTCTAATAATTCAGTAAAAATGCATTATTACAATAATGACGGAACAAAAGCTGAACTATGTGTTAATGGTGTTAGATGTACAGCTAAATATTCTATAGACAATAATTTCGTTGACTCAAGTAAATTTATAGTTGTAGCACCAGTAGGTGAAATACCTGTAACTGTAAACGAAAACATAGTTGAAATAGAAGCTCCAATACCGAGTTATAATAAAACTCCACTAAAAATTGAAGATGTTACAGGTATAACTTCTTCTGTTGGGAATCCTCACTTTTTAATAAATGTAAGTTCAGTTAAAGACATAGATTTACCAGCTTTAAGTAAAAAAGTTTTATCTTCAGATCATTTTCCAGATGGAGTAAATATAGAAATTTATGAAGTGTTAGAAAATAATTTTATAAATGCACGTGTATATGAACGTGGAGTTGGAGAAACAGATGCATGTGGTTCCGGTGCATTATGCATGTTTAATTATTTGAGTAAAGAAAAAATTATAGGGGATCAAGGTATAGTCAACTATCCTGGTGGTGATATATCTTTAAGATATGAAAATGAAATTCTATATTTATCTGGCGAAGTTAGATATCTCTGAATAAACTAACTACTTTTCCAATCGGCTCTACATTTTCATCTACTAACAGATTCTCATAACTTTTATTTGCAGGAATTAAATATTTTTTACCAGCAATAGTATCTAGATATTTTACTGTAGCTTCATTTTCATAAACCATGAAAGCGCCTATATCACCATTTTTAGGTATTTTATTTTTATCAACCACAACAACATCCCCATCAAAAATACCAGCTTCAATCATTGAATCACCTGATATTTTTAACGCAAAGAGTTCTTTATTATATTTTTCTTCTGGGTAAGGAATTTCACCAATCCTATTTTCTTCAGCCAATAAAGGTGTTCCAGCTGAAATTTGTCCAATTATCGGTATGAAATTTAATGATGAAAGCGGTTCAGTGCTGCTAATTGATCTAGATTGTCTATTTCTTTTATCAAGAAGACCTTTTTCTATTAAATTGTTTATGTGATGTTGTACTGAACTTGTGGATTTTAAATTTACAGCTTCGGCAATCTCTCTGACGGAAGGAGATTGACCATCCTTTTTTATTTTATGTTTTATAAAAGTTAAAATTTCATTTTGTTTTGAATTCATATGTAAATTATAACACAAATTAGAACAAATGTTCGATTAAATTTTGTCATATTAGATATGTATGTTGTAAATATGAAAATTAAATTTATCTTTTTTATTTTTGTAATATTTATGTCATTTTTGAATGTAAAAATTTCTAAATCTCCATTAGAAAATGAACTGAATAATGAAATAAGCACATACACAGTACAAAAAGGTGATACTTTATGGAGTATTGCTAAACAATTTAATGCTAAAAATAATGAAAAGTTTATCCTTGAAATTAAGAATTTGAATAATTTGAAGAATTCTATTATTTTTGAGGACGATATTTTATATATTCCACAAAATATTTGATACTACATACTGTATTTAGTATAATTATTACTATATATGGTATGTCCTTACTGTAATAAAGTAGAAACTAGTGTTATAGATTCTAGAAAAAACACTGATGGTCACTCTATTCGACGAAGAAGAGAATGCTCTAAGTGTAAAATCCGCTTTACTACTTACGAAAAAGCAGAAATTGGTCTATTAGTTCAGAAAAGAAGCGGTGAAATCCAAGAATTTAATTACCAAAAGCTTTATAAAGGTGTAGAAAGTGCTTTTGGTGGCCTTGATCTTAATGAAAAACAACTAAAAACTCTTGTCGACAATATTCATAATGAAATTAAGGAACAGGGTATTAAAGTTAAGAGTGAGTTTATTGGTGAAACAGTTCTAAAAAATCTAAAAGAAGTAAATAAAGTAGCTTATTTAAGATTTGCGTCAGTTTATAAAGAATTTTCAGATGCTTCAGACTTCGAAAAAGAAGTAGCAGAGCTTTAATAAATAATTTTAAGGAAGTTTATCTATTTTTTCGTAATTTAATAAACTTTTCTCTTTAAAAGCTTCTAAAGATTTTTCAAAAGCTGCAACTTCCGTATCTTTATTAAGAAAAATTGCTGTAGCAATAGAATTTGCAACGTCGTATTCGTTATTTCTTAAGGCTGCAAGATATCTTCCATGTAAATCTTCAGCAGTAGTAATTGCTGTTTGAACAAGATTTTTATGATTTGAAAACTCTGGAATGTCGGGTAAATTTCCAAAATTAACTTTGCTTGTGGCGATTATTGAAGACAATTCTGTAGTTAATAGTTCTATATTTACTGCTTCTTCTGTAACTGGTAATTCTGTATAAATTAAAATTTCAGAAATCAATATTCTATAACTTAATACCAAATCTAATTCATTTATTAACAATAAAATTTGATTTATGTTGTTTTGTACAAGTTCTTTATTCTCAATATCATCTCTTACTAAAAAATTGTTATTATATTCTATAATTGATGACTCAACTTGTTGTAAATTAGCACTAGCATTTGAAACATCGTATTTGGAATAAAAGGTATTCGTTGATATTTCTATAAGCGTTGGAATCAGATTTATAAATTCATTGGAATTATTAGTTAAATCAACAGCTTGTTCAATAATTTCTGTTTGTTGATTTCTATAATTTAAAAAACTAGTAGTAACTGCACTTACTGATAGTACTGTAGCAATAATAATCAGAGCTGGAAGTACCCATTTTCTTCTACTTTCTAAATCAGACCAAACTTTTTGGATTTGTTGAGTTATGTTAAGTGGATTAAATGTATCAGTTGGTGTTGAGTCTACGATATTAGTATTTTTTGAGAATAACTCTTCCATTGATGGTTTAGGTTTTGAAATAGGAATTTCGCTTGTTATCTTTAATAAATCTTCAAAAGTTTGCTTAGCAACTTCTTCTTCGTTTGATATCTGAGTTTCTGATTTAATATAAGATTGATCTAAGGTAATATCGCTTTCAAAACCGAGAAGTTCTAAAATCTTAATTTTATTTGATGTAGTTTTATTTTTAAATAAATTCAATCTATCATTCATCATTGAAAGGTTACCATTGAAAGATAATTTTAATATCAATATTAAACTTCTTAGTGAATTTGGAAAAATTCCAACAAAATCTCATCCAAATGACATTGGTTATGATTTATATTCTGATTGTTCAATTCAATTAGAAGTTCAAAAAGTAACTTTAGTAACATTAGGTATTGCTATTGAACTACCTGATAATATAGGGGGTTTTGTGTTGCCTCGTTCTGGACTATCTAGTAATCATTTAATCGCACCTATAAATTCACCTGGTTTAATTGATCCAGGTTACAGAGGAGAATTGAAAGTTCCTCTAATGAATTATTCAAATACTGTATACACTATTGAACTAAATGAGAGAATTGCTCAACTGGTTTTAATAAAAACAGAAAATTTAACATTTCAAGAAGTATCAGAATTACAGGATTCAGAACGCTCTGACGGTGGTTTCGGTTCAACTGGAAAAAACTAATTTTATTATTTATTTGTTTTATTAATATATAAATTACGCGGAAGTAGCTCAGCTGGTAGAGCGCAACCTTGCCAAGGTTGAGGCCGCGGGTTCGAATCCCGTCTTCCGCTCATCTGGCGACGTGGCGGAGTGGCTACGCAGAGGTCTGCAAAACCTTGTACACCGGTTCGATTCCGGTCGTCGCCTCCAAATATGATTGCTATTACTGGTTCCGGTGAATATTTAGAGCCAATTAAAAAATATGACCAAATTCTTTTAAGCAAATTGCCTGAAAAACCAAAAGTAGTTACTTTTCCAACTGCTGCAGGCTTAGAATCTGAAGATCGTTTAAAATATTGGGAAAATTTAGCAGTCAATCATTTCAAATCAATTTCAGTAGATCACGTTAACTTTAATGCTCGCAATATTCAAGATTTAAATTCAAAAGAAGTCCTAGATGCAGTTACAGATTCTAATTTTATATATTTTTCAGGTGGAAATCCATCACATCTATATTCTTCGATTAAAAATACAAAGTTTGAGACAGCATTAAAAGATTTATTGAAGAGAGATGGAATTTTAGCTGGTTGTAGTGCAGGTGCAATGATTTTTGCTGAGAAGATGATTAAAGGCAAGGGTTTAAATTATATTAAAAATTCAATAGTGATACCACATTATGGAGAATCATTTTATTCGTGGATTAACAATACTGTGAAGTTATTAAATCGTGGAAAGTATAAATTAATCTGTCTTGAAAAAAATACATATTTTTGTATTGATAATGAAAATATCGAAATAATAGGGGAAAATAATATACATATTATTTATCAAGATTCACACCAAACATTTTCAAATGGTGAAATATTAAACCTTAATATACTAGATATATAATGTGCGGAAGATATTATGTTGAAGTTTCACAGGATGAATTTTCAAATTTAAGTAATATTGAAAATTTTTCTTTTGAAACACACTACAATTTGACACCTCAAGCAGAAGTACCTGTGATAATAAACAACAGTATTCAATTATCTACCTGGGGATATTTACCAGAATGGCTTAAACAACAAAGCAATTCTAGACCTTTATTTAATACAAGATTTGAAACGATACTTGAAAAGAAAACATTTATATCTGCATTTCAAAATTCCAGATGTTTAGTCCCAATTTCTGGATGGTATGAGTGGAAAAATGAAAATGATTCAAAACAACCATACTTTTTTAAACACAGTAATCAAAAAATAATGTTTGCAGCTGGATTATATTGGAACAGATCAGACGGAAGAAACGAAATCTCTATTATTACAAGAGAAGCACAACCAGCCTTATCTGTTGTGCACAATAGAACACCTTTTATTTTAAATAGTGAAACTAAAGAATTGTGGATTTCAGAAATAGATACTGAGGAATTATATTCAACTTTATCAATCCAAGAGTATGAAATTATTGAATTTTATAAAGTAAATAAAGCTGTAAATAACCCTAGCAATAACAATCCTTCTCTTATTGAGAAATTTGAAGAAGTTCCATTTTAATGAAAACTCAATCACCTATTTATTCATTTAAATTCACAATTTCGTGGATTATTATTTACATCGGAATAGTTTTTATTTTGAATAAAGTTATACACATTGCTTTATCAATTTATTTAGGACTGTGGATTTTAAATCTTTTAGTTGAGGTCACAGAAAGATTGTTTTTGAAGTTTGGTAAGCGGATATTAACTGTCGAAAAATAATTTCTAAAATATTCTATAGATGGTATATTTTTACTACGGGAGATTAGCTCAGTCTGGCAGAGCACTTGCTCGACACGCAAGGGGTCACAAGTTCAAATCTTGTATCTCCCACAAGTGAATAAATATGAAAAATCAACATTAATTGTTACACCTTTTGTAATTTTTATTGGTTATTTACTAGGCGTAGCTGGAAGTAATTCTAATAATCAAATTGCTAGCATTGATCTATATCTTTTTATAGTTTTAATTACTTATTTAATTCAATATATTGCGTTTATACCATCATATATTTTACAAACAGAAAAGTACTTTGATATAACAGCAGCATTAACTTATATTTTTATCACAATATTTGCTTCTTTTACAAGTGTGTTTCAATCTGTTAAGTCAATAACGGTTGCAGTTATGGTATTGATTTGGGCATCTAGATTAGGCGCCTTTTTATTTAAACGAGTACATGTAGTTGGAAAAGATAAACGTTTTGATGAGGCAAAAAAATCATTTATTCGTTTTTTTGGATATTGGAATTTACAAGCATTGTGGATTACTTTTACTTCAATAGCAGCATTAGTAGTGATAACGTCAAACACAGATCAAAGTATTGATATTTTTTATTTAATTGGAGTTTTTGTTTGGCTTATTGGATTTTATTTTGAAGTTGTTTCTGATTCTCAAAAAATGAAATTTAAAATGAATGAAAGTAATAATGGAAAGTTCATTACATCAGGACTCTGGTCAAAATCAAGGCATCCTAACTATTTTGGAGAAATTTTGATATGGTCAGGAGTAGCGATAATCTCTTTTCCTGTGTTATCTGGAATTCAGTATTTTGCACTTTCTTCACCAGTTTTTGTATACCTCTTATTAACAAGAGCTAGTGGTATTCCTATTTTGGAAAAGAATGCTGATAAAAAATGGGGTGATCAAGAGGAATACGAAGAATACAAAAAAAATACCCCAGTACTGATACCTAAAATATTTAATTAAAATTATCTAATTTTTCTAACAATTTATCTTTTTCACCTTTGTTCATATTGACAGTGAACTCAGTTGATGGAAAATTAAGTGATGAAACATCATCTTTAAAAGCTTTGATGGAACGCAATCTCTCATTTTTAAGTTTTTCCTTAATTGAGTTTCCATCCCCATAACTTTTTGCATGGCGAGGTTTTTTTATACTTTTTGTCTCTCCACAAATATCTTCAAAGAATAAAAATATTACATCTCCACCCGTACCTGAACCTAAAGAGTTTAATACTAAGTTTGTATGTTTTTTGATTTCTTCTAATGCATCTTCAGCAACGCATTCTACTTCTGCACCAAATGCACCTGCGTTTTCAAGTCTTTTCAAATCTTTAAGAATTGATATTGCTTCATCTGCTGTTTTACCAACAGTCCTTATTCCACCATATTTTGTTGCCATTGAAGGCACCATACCTACATGACCTTGTACTTGCATTCCCTCTTTTGCCAACATCTCAATGACATCAAAACTTCTTGGAGTAAGTACTGAATCTGCTCCAGACATCACAACATCAAATGCTCCTCTAAGTATTTCATCATGAGTTACAAACCTTCCAGCAAATAATGCTGCTGTAATAAAAGTATTAGGAGCACCTTTTCGAACATCTTGGTACCAATCACTTCCTGTTATGATCATGTCAATATTAGATTCAGATAATATTTCAGCTTCATCTTGATTAGCTGCAGTCACTTGAGTCATTTTGATATTATTTTTTTTATTCTCAATCATGTCAGCAACAGTTATATTTCTTTCAACTTGTTCATGACCAAACGTATAAACTCTTTTCATGTTTATAAGTATATATCTGAAAGTTAATGAAAAACAAAAAGAGTCCAGTTTCCTGAACTCTTTTTTGAGGTAACAGGCTTATTACCTAATTATTACATTACAACTAATATTAAATTATGGAAGAAATTTCTGTTACCGAACAACGCAGACAAGAAAGAAAAAGAAAGCATCAATTAAAACGAAAAGGTAGATTTGACTACAGAACTGGTCGTACCGGAAAGCGAAAATAGCTTCTAGTTTATTTACTCCTATATTCTAAGGTTTCAATATAATTGATTTCTTATGCCAAAAAATAATATACGAAATATTGCTATTATTGCGCACGTTGACCATGGAAAAACTACTTTGGTTGACGGATTATTAAAACAAAGTGGTACATTCAGCGACCATGAAGTTTTAGAAGAAAGAGTGATGGACTCTGGAGATTTAGAAAAAGAGCGAGGTATCACAATCACATCCAAAAATACAGCAATTTTGTATAAAGATATAAAAATAAATATTGTTGATACACCAGGTCACGCAGATTTTGGTGGAGAGGTAGAACGTAGTTTAAACCTTGTTGATGGTGTTTTACTATTAGTAGATTCTAGTGAGGGTCCTCTTCCTCAAACTCGATTTGTGCTTAAAAAAGCTTTAGAAAAAAATTTGCCAGTGATTCTTGTAATCAATAAAATCGACAAAGCTGATGCTCGAATTGATGAAGTTGTACAAGAAACATATGATTTGTTTATTGATTTAGATGCAAATGACAATCAAATTGAGTTTCCGATAGTTTATACCAACGCAAAAGAGGGAATAGCTCATATTGAAGTGAATGATTCTTCAAAAAATTTAGAACCACTATTTGAACTTATCTTAAATTATTTTAACGGTCCAGAAACAGATGATGATGGTGTACCACAGTTTTTGATCACAAATTTAGGTTACGACTCCTATGTTGGTCAAATTGCTATTGGAAGACTTGATAGTGGAAATTTAGAAATGAATAAAAGTTATACACTTTGCAAAGAAAACTCATTAGTAAAAGGAATTAAATTCTCAGCAATTTATACGTTTAGAGGATTAGAAAAAGTTAAAGTAGATCGACTAGAGTCAGGTGATATTATTGCTGTAGCTGGTGTCGAAAATATAAAAATTGGCGATACTATTTCTAGCAATGAAAACCCTGTGCCATTACCACGAATTCAAATAGATCAACCTACTGTATCTGTATTTTTTCATGTAAATAATTCACCATTCGCTGGCAAAGAAGGAAAATTTATTACTTCAAGAAACTTAAATGACAGGCTTGACAAAGAAATATTAAGTAATGTTTCACTTCAAGTTCTTCCTACTCCAAAAACTGATGTGTTTGAGGTCCGTGGTCGTGGAGAATTACAAATGGCAGTTTTAATTGAAACTATGAGAAGAGAAGGGTTTGAATTAATGGTTTCTAGACCAGAAGTAATCATTAAAGAGTTTGATGGTATAAAAAATGAACCTATAGAACATGTTTTTATAGACGTACCTGAAGAATATGTTGGTACAGTTACTAAGAATCTTTCACAGAGAAAGGGAAAAATGGTTACTTTGTTGAATAATGGTTTTGGTAGAGCAACTTTAGAGTTCAAAATACCTTCAAGAGGATTGATAGGGTTTAGAAATCAATTTCTAACCGAAACTAGAGGTTCTGGAATAATGAATACATTATTTGACGGTTACGAACCATGGAAAGGGGATATTCCTCAACGTTCTAATGGAGTTTTGGTTTCTGACAGAGATGGTAAAGTTACTTCCTATGCCAGCCTAGCTATGGCAGATAGGGGTGTTTTATTTGTTCCTCCAGGAACCATGGTTTACAAGGGAATGATTGTAGGTGAAAGAAACAATGAAGGTGACTTGGTAGTTAATATAACTAAGGAAAAGAAATTAACTAATCACAGAGCTTCAGGTTCTGATGAAACGATCCCATTAAGACCACCGCAGTTAATGTCTTTGGATCAATGTTTAGAATTTATAAGTGACGATGAATTTGTTGAGGTTACTCCTCAATCTATTCGATTAAGAAAAGCAAATTTAAACGTTAAAACTTAATTTTAAAATTGTATACCTTCTTGCTTTAGTAGCTTAAGTTTTGTTTTTATTCCACCTTTACCGCTGTACCCACCTAATTTTCCATCAGACCTTATAACTCTGTGGCATGGGATCGATGGAGCGTAAGGGTTTTTTCCACAAGCATTCGCTACAGCTCTTGCACTTTTTGGTTTTCCAATTGCAATAGCTAACTCTTTATAAGTTTTAGTTTCACCATAAGGAATTTTTGCTATTTCTTTCCAAACAAGTATTTGAAATGCAGTACCTTCTAAATTCATTACTTGTTAATTTTATGTAGGAAAGATGTTTCTTGGATTGGTTTATTTGCTATCGCTTGTAAATTAAAATAATTATTAGTTGTTACAGAGTCTCCATATTTTATAGCTCCTTTTAAAAAGGTGTAACTTGTTAGAGGACTAACAGAGCCAAAAGCGACAAAATCATAATGTTTAGAATCACTTAAGTAATATCCAACATAATTATTATTTGAGTTGATACTAGTAAAGACCTCTATCTCAGTTAATTCATCAGAATCTAGATATCCTGAGTACCAATCCTCACTATAAATAAAATATGAGTTATTTAGCACTTCAAACGAACCATACTTTTCAAAAATCGGAGTTAAAAATGGATCCTGGAAGATAATCGTTTTACAACTATGTTCAAGACAGTAAAGATGTATAGCTCCAGCACCAGTAGAGTGACCCATCACGGATATGTTATTAAAATCAGCAAAGAATTCATTATTCTTTAGATAATCAAGTGTATCTACAATATCTGTTGCCATTGCTGCCATCACTCCAACTACATCAGATGATTGTTCTGATGAGCCAGTGTTAAATACCGTACCACTAGGTAAGTCACTAAACATTGCAAGACCTGTGTGGTCAATGGCAACAACATAATATCCATTAGCAGCTAAATTCATCAATTGATCTGCTGCAAATATTTTCTCACCAGCCCATCCATGTGAATACACAAGTACGGGTAGGGTATTATTAATTGGTTCAATTTCAACACCTACGTTAAATGAGGAAAGTTGCAAGTGGTTTAAAATAAACTCAGGAATTGCAATCTCCCATGCACGATTTAGATATTTGACTACAGATTGACCCCAGTTGCTCTGACTGTTACGTACTAGCTGAACTGGTTTAGTTGACTCATTAGAAGGATAATAAATATCAACAGGAAGGCTTCGTTTTGTATTAGGTTCAAGTGTACTAATTTCAACAAATGCATCCGGGTTTACTTTATCAAGATCAATTACAATTTGTTGAATCCCCACAGAATAATCACCATTTTCATTAGAAAATTCAGGTACTGGGAGGAAATAAATAAACAAACCTGATAAAACAAAAAGCAGTAGCAAAAGTGTCATACTAAAAAATCTTAAAAATCTATTTGAAAGTGCAAATTGAAAAGTGTATTTGATCGAAAAAACTATGATTATGAAATATAGAGGCATGTATTGCCATTTATATCCAACAGCAAAAAATTGAGCCAGTACAGTTAAAACAGCTAAATATAGAGAGTATAAAAATACTTTTTCAGATATAAACTTATGAAAAATTAATTCAAACGTTAAAAGTAGTAATGCTATATCAAAAAAATCCATGAACAAAGATTATGTTTGTAAATTATTTATGAGTGTTTAATATGTTTTTTTATCAATGATTTCCTTGTAAATCTCTAATTGTCCGTTGTGACTTGCTGTGTGATCAATTAAATGAAGAATAATCCAATATAACGTTGGATGTGTTCCATTTTCACGTTTACTTGCTGCAAGAGTATCTAATTCATTTTTTTCGATTATCTCATTTGTTTCTTTAATAACTTTTTTATAAGCTACAAGAATGGTTTCGGCTGTTTCATGTTCTTCAATCATATAGTCAGCATCTGGAATATCATCAGTCCAAGGTCCCCATACTTCTTCACCATTAAAAATATTTTTAATCCAGTAATCGTCTGTATACATAATATGTTTTACAACACCAAACATTGATGTATTTGAATGTCCTAATTTTTTAATTCCGCTCTCATAAGATGTTCCTTCAATTTTGTGAATTACATAATCTCTTGCGTACTTAAAATGATTTAATAAATCAGTTCTCATTTCAGAAGTTGGATTTGGATATTTCGGTGTCTCCATGACTATAGACTAGTTAATTTATTTAAAGGATGTTTTAAATTTATGTTTGTTATTATCCGATTATGCCAAAAAATCCTTTAACCGTAACAGAGTATTTAGAAATAGGATGTGGTCGATGTCCAAAAGGAAGTACTCCGGATTGTAAAGTGCACAATTGGGTTCCGATTATTAAAGAATTAAGATCTACGATACAAAAAACAGATGTTATAGAAGAAATAAAATGGCATGTTCCTTGTTACACACATAAAGGTAAAAATATATTTATTTTGAGTGCGTTTAAAGATTACGTCAGTATTGAATTTATGAAAGGCAAATTATTTAAAGATACTCAAAAAAAGTTAATTCAACGTACAGAAAATTCACAATCAAGTAGATATTTAAAATTTGAAACTATTGAAGAAGCCAAAAAGAGTAAGCAACTATTAATTGATTACATTAAAGAAGCAATTGAAATTGAAGAATCTGGACAAAAAATTGTCTTAAAAAAGTTAGAAGATTATGAGGTCCCATTAGAACTAACTTCGGAATTTAAAAAGGATAAAAAATTTGCTGAAGCATTTGAGAAACTAACTCCTGGTAGAAAAAGAAGCTACTTATTACATTTCAATGGTGCAAAACAAAGTGAAACTAAAGTTAATAGAATCATCAAATCAAAGGAAAATGTTTTTAAAGGCAAAGGTTTTAACGAAAGGTAGTTCTTTCTTGAAAAGTTTATTTGGTGCTTTAAGAAGTATTAAAGGTTATTCTTTGCTTAATGTTTAATAATATTAAAAAATATTTTTCGCTAATACCAAATCAGATTTCACTTGTCTTAATTGCATTGTTCATTGGATTAACCGTCGGTGTATTTGTTATAGCATTAGACAATCTAATTATTTTTTGGGAAGAAATTTCTACAACATTAGAAACTACGTTCTTATTTGTTGTCATTCCTTTTGCTTTATTTCTTTCTAATTTAGTACTTAAACGTTTTCCAGAAGCTAAGGGAGATGGTACTTCTGAAGTCATTGAGTTAGTGAATATTGAAGATGCAAATTTAAAGGGGAGAGTTTCATTAGTTAAAACACTTATCACTTCACTTCTACTAGGTGTTGGAGTTCCAGGAGGTAAAGAAGGTCCGTTAGTTCACATTGGAGGATCTGTTGGTTCTAAAATATCAAAAATATTTAATTTAAATGAAGATGAAAGAAAATCATTTACTGGTGCTGGTGTTAGTGCAGCAATAGGAGCTAGTTTCAATGCACCTTTAGCAGGAATTTTATTTGCAATGGAAGTTATTTTTAAACAATTATCCATTAAACATTTGAGTGTCGTCGTCGTTTCTTCTGTATCAGCAGCAGTTGTTGCAAAAAGTTTTGGTTTTAATGTTGATATTTTATCTGCTCCCGAATATCAATTAGGTCAAGCAGTAGAGTTAATTGGTTACATGCTTTTAGCAGTACTTACTGGTTTACTTGCTGGTTTCTTTATTCAACTAACTTCACAAAGTTCTAAATATTTTAAACAACAAATTGTTAAACCTTATTATTCAATACTTCTAGGAATTGTTTTCGCTGTAAGTATTTATTTTATTCCAGAAAGTTTTGGTACAGGGGAGGAGCTATTAAGCAATCTTATAAATGGCGAAAGTTTAAATTTTACCCTTCTTTCTTTAGTAATACTATTAGTCACTAGATTTTTACTTACTACACTATCCATAGGCTCGAATTTATCTGTTGGTGCAATGATGCCATCTTTATTAATTGGTGCTTTGCTAGGTTCAATAATGTTCAATATCTTCTCAACTACATCAATATTTTCTTCTATAACACCTGGCGCGTTAGCAATAGTTGGTATGGCTTCGTTATTTGCAGGAATATCAAGAGCACCAATGACTTCGATCATTATGGTTTTTGAAATTACTGGAGATTATGGTTTAGTTGTACCACTAATGTTTGGGGCAATTATCTCAACTATTGTCTCAGAGAGAGTAGTGAAATATGGTATGTACGAATGGCCAATATTACAAAAAGGTAAACAATTAAAATCTTTTCAAACTGTAGATGTATTAGATAGCGTAATGGTTAAACAAGTGGCTGCTTACAATATTGATACCTTAAATATTGATATATCAAGTTCAAAAGCTATAACTTCACTTCAAAACCTAAAAATATTAGGTACTGCTGTACTTGATGAAGGTTCATATAAAGGTATGGTCTCTTTACGATCACTTCAATCTGGAGAGCCTTCTTCAACACTTGATGAGTATTTGATAACGATTCCATTTAAAGTGTATGAAGAAGATACTGTTTCTAGTGTTGTCTCCCAAATGGTTAAGTTTGGTTTTGATCGAGTTCCTGTGTTTTCATCGAATGAAAAATTTGTTGCTATATTTTCTAAATCGCATGTGTCTTCAGCCTACTTATTAACTGACACTGAGAAATTGAATTCTACAAAATTAAAAACAACATCGAATAAATTTTTCGAAGTTGTTTTACCTGATAACTCACCTATACAAGACAAACAGTTGGCAAGTATAAAACTACCAAGCCAATCAGTTTTAGTATCGGTTTCTCGAGAAGACGAAGAACTTATAGCTAATGGTTCACTTGTGCTCAAAGCAGGAGATGTATTAACATTTTTTGGTACTACTGAAAGCTATGAAAGAATAAAAAGCATTGCTAGTAAATCAATAAATGATTAATTATTTACTATTCCATACTCCCAGTCAATAATTCCACCAATATCATATACATTTGTATATCCTAAATCGGCTAGAATTTTTGCTGCTTGAGCACTTCTATTACCACTTCGACAATAAACAAATATTTTTGTATCTTTTTCTGGTATGGTATTTTCTATTGTGCTCTCGATTGTGTTTAATGGAATTAACTGAGCACCAAAAATATATCCTGTAGCAAACTCTGATGGTTCTCTTACATCTATTAAGTTAATACTGTTATCATTTAAAAGTTCTTCATAAGCTATTGATTGATCTAATGTTTCATACGAACTACCTGTGCAGCTTATAAAAAAGATTATGAATAAAACAAGTTTTTTCATGTAGTTATATATTAATAATTTTAAGAAAAATTAAATTATTAATTTAGCTGCTTTTTATTTTTTGGTAGAGCACTTGTCTGAAAAACAAGGGGTCGGCAGTTCGATTCTGCCTCTGGCCACAATAAATATAGGCTCTATTGGTCTTCACAAACAAACTATTTAAAACCGAGCACAAAACCGCACACATTGA
>Ga0255757_10001793_pt1 | contig 20588 bp, 19 predicted proteins | sample 071ome_27_FD_179957 | JGI IMG/M metagenome (GOLD analysis project Ga0255757, IMG submission 179957) | Coastal salt marsh microbial communities from the Groves Creek Marsh, Skidaway Island, Georgia - 071409AT metaG (version 2) | ecosystem: Environmental > Aquatic > Marine > Intertidal zone >...
GGTTGAAGGATTAGTGATAGATAGAGGTATAAATTTTGCCCAATTAAAAGGAGTGATTTATTCGTTTCTTGAGTGTTACTTTGAGCGTAAGGTAGAACTTAGATTTCGACCCTCTTACTTTCCTTTTACTGAACCATCAGCCGAAGTCGATATTAAAAGCTCGAAAGGAAAATGGCTAGAAGTATTAGGGTGTGGAATGGTGCATACCAACGTACTAAAGGGTCTTAATATTAATCCAAAAATTTATTCAGGGTACGCCTTTGGTTTAGGCGTAGAACGTCTTGCGATGCTCAAGTATGACATCAGTGACCTCCGTTTGTTTTTTGAAAATGATCTTCGTTTCTTATCGCAGTTTCAATAACCCATGAATATTAATCTAAATTACATAAAGACTGTCTTTGATATTGATTTTGTTCCCAAGAGCGTAAGTAATCAATTAACAGATTTAGGTCTTGAGGTTGAATCTTTTGATAAAAAAGCCAATATTCTTGATATTGCAATAACACCTAACAGAGGTGATTGCTTTTCTCATTTAGGTATTGCTCGTGAGCTATCTATAAATAACAGCAATAGTAAAAATCTTCTAAAAAATATTATTCTTAGTAAAAAGGTTAGATTTAAGAGATCAACTAAAAAGCATATAGGTGTAAATTGTTTTTATTCTGCTGAAATTATATTAAAAACTAATAATTCAGTTAGTAGCGAATACAGTAAAATCAAAAACTTTTTAGTCAGCCTTGGTCATAGATCAATAAATCCGGTTGTGGATATCACTAATTATGTAATGCTCTTGTTAGGACAGCCTATGCATGCATATGATGCTCAAAAAGTAACAGGTGAAATTACCAGTGCCATCAATCAATCTAAAACTGAATTAACTCTTATTGATAATAGAAATTATCTTATAGATAAATCTTTTTTAACCATCAGAGATGATAAGAATATTCTCGGTCTTGCAGGCATAATGGGTGGTAAGTTTTCTGAAGTTTCTAAAAAAACATCAACCATTATTCTTGAATCAGCAAACTTTAATGCATCCTTTATACGAGGAAAAGCACGAATGCTTAACTTGAACTCTGATGCATCTATGAGATTCGAGAGAGAAGTTGATGCCAATATCACTAAACTTGCTTTTTTGCATGCAATTTACCTTCTTGAGAAAATTTGCAGCGCTGAAGTAAATATCGCATATCAATTTGAAATAAAATCACCTCAAACAAAAATAATCTTTAATCCCGAAGATGCAAACAAACAATTGGGAACTAATATAAAAAAAGTAGAAATATTAAAAATATTAAAAAATATTGGAGTGGTATTAAGGAAAAATGGAAAAGTTTATGAAGCACACATTCCCTCATGGCGTAATGATATTAAAATTGAGGCAGATCTGATTGAAGAAATCGCAAGGGTATATGGTTATAACAAAATTGAGATAGATAGTAGCCAACCTTCCAGTAAATTTGTATATACCAATCAAAGTATAGAAAGAACACAAACTATTAGAAGGATATTTATTAATTATGGCTTTAATGAATGCAAGAACCTATCCCTGGTTAGTAATACGCTGGCGAATCAATACTATAAAAACCCAATCCAAATCATCAATCCAATTAATAAAGAATTTGACACATTAAGGCCATCTTTATTATTAAGTCTCATAAAGAATGCTGAATATAATAGTAAAAATGTTTTACGACCCTTAAAATTATTTGAGCAAGGCACAATCTTTAATACTAACAAGAAAAAAACTAATGAATCACATTCATTAGCTACAATCATAGGAATTCAAAAAGATAAATACAGTATTTTTAATCATTCTGAAACCATTTTAAATCAGTTACTTATAAATGTTTTGAAAGTATTTACTTTAAATAATCATACCCTAGAACTTTCCAATCATCCTTTATTTGATAGCGATAATTCGTACTGCATTTATTTAAATAACAAAGAAATTGGCTATATTGGAGTGATTTCTCCTTCGGTACTCAGTGATAAACGAATCAATTTACTAGGTTTTGAGATAAACATTGCTTCATTATTAGGTGTAAATAAACCTTTGAGATACAAATCAATATCCAGATTTCCATCAGTAAGACGCGATATTTCTATACAGTGCGAGCCTGATGTAAGTGTTCACCAGATTTTAAATACCATTGATTCAATGAGAAATACCATTTTGCAGGAACGTTTTATTTTTGATTATTTTGAAGATGCATCAAAAAAAGGTAAAAAAAGCATAGGCTTAGGGTTGATTCTTCAGAGTAAATCAAGCAGTCTATTAGATAATGAGATAGATTTATTTATCTCGAACTTAAAAGAACTATTAAAAAGGTCTAATAATATTGAATACAAGGAATAAATGACTGTTACTAAGACTAAAATTGCAGAAGCATTATTTCATACCATAGGTCTCAATAAACGCGAGGCAAGCGAATTTGTCGACTTATTATTTGATGAAATGAGAGACAAGCTTGCAACGGGGACCCAACTTAAGATATCTGGTTTTGGAAATTTTGACCTAAGAGATAAATCCTCCAGACCTGGACGTAACCCAAAAACTGGTGAGGTAATTCCTGTTAGTGCTAGACGAGTTGTAACATTTAAAGCGGGTCATAAACTTCGTGGTTCTGTTGATGGTTTCGCAAATGACTCAGATAGCTGATCTCCCACAAATACCTGAAAAATTATATTTTACGATAAGTGAGGTTTCTACTTTATGCGATGTAAAGCCACATGTATTAAGGTATTGGGAGCAAGAATTTCCACAATTATCACCTGTTAAAAGAAGGGGAAATAGGCGTTATTACCAAAGAAACGATGTCTTGCTGATCAGAGAAATTCGAAGACTACTTTACAATCAAGGTTTTACTATTGGTGGCGCGGTTCAAAAACTTTCTAGTCCAGAAAATAAATCATCAAATGAACAAAATATCGACTTGGTAAAACAAATACGTCGTGAGCTCGAAGAAGTTTTAAAGTCACTTAGACGTTAAATTTGCATTATAATAGCTTTTTTTAAGCGGGGCGTGGCGCAGCTTGGTAGCGCACTTGCATGGGGTGCAAGGGGTCGCTGGTTCGAATCCAGTCGCCCCGACCATTAAAATTATGAGCAAAAATAGAAAATACTCTTCAATTGTAGTCGATGGTGATAAACAATCACCCAGTCGCTCTATGCTTAGGGCGGTTGGTTTTAATGATGAGGACTTCCAAAAGCCTCAAATTGGTATTGCATCAACTTGGGCAATGGTTACTCCTTGCAATATGCATATTAATAGACTCGCTGAAAATGTAGAGCTCGGTTGTAATTCAAACGGTGGCAAAGGTGTAATTTTTAATACCATTACTGTATCTGACGGTATATCTATGGGTACACCAGGCATGCGTTACTCTCTTGTTTCAAGAGAAGTCATTGCAGATTCTATTGAGACTGTCGTTGCTGGACAAGGATACGACGGACTAGTAGCTATTGGAGGCTGTGATAAAAATATTCCTGCTTGCGTCATGGCAATTGCTCGATTGAATAGGCCGTCAATATTTGTTTATGGTGGAACCATTCAACCAGGTGCTAAGGGTAGAGATATCGTAGCAGTTTTTGAAGCAGTAGGTGCTCTGGCTGCTGGAAAAATTGACCATGATCAATTATTAGAAGTTGAAAAAACATCCATACCTGGTCCTGGATCATGTGCCGGAATGTATACTGCAAACACCATGGCATCTGCAGTTGAGGCTATGGGTCTATCTATTCCTAATAGCTCAGCTCAAGAAGCTGTATCAGCTGATAAAATCGATGATTGTGCCATTGCGGGAAGAGCGGTAGTAGAGCTGGTGAATAATCAGATCCTACCAAGAGATATTATAACCAAAAAGGCTTTAGAAAATGCTATCACAATGATTATTGCATTAGGTGGATCTACAAATGCTGTATTGCATCTTTTAGCAATCGCTCATGAAGCAAAGGTAAAGCTTTCTTTAGAGGACTTTGAAAGGATTGGCAAGAATGTACCTGTTTTGGGGGATTTAAAGCCAAGTGGTAAGTATCTTATGTCAGAATTAATAAGAATTGGTGGTATTCAGCCATTAATGAAAAATTTATTAGATAGAGGCTTACTGCATGGTGATTGCCTTACCGTTACAGGTAAAACGATTGCTGAGAATTTAAGCCTAACCCAATCATACCCAGAGGGACAAGACATTATTCGTGACTTTGATTATCCGATTAAAAAAACTTCGCATTTGGCTATTTTAAAAGGAAACATTGCACCCGATGGTGCTGTTGCAAAAATATCAGGCAAAGAAGGACTTTCATTTGAGGGTAGGGCCATAGTTTTCGAGTCAGAAGAAGATGCTTTAAATGGGATACTTGGTGATGCTGTAATCCCTGGACATGTTATTGTTATTCGTAATGAAGGCCCCAAAGGAGGTCCTGGAATGCGCGAAATGCTCAGTCCAACTGGTGCAATTGTTGGGAAAGGGCTCAGTGATAAGGTGGCATTAATTACCGACGGAAGATTCTCAGGCGGCAGTCATGGTTTTGTTGTAGGTCATGTTTCACCTGAGGCTTACAATGGTGGCCTGATAGGGATTATACAAAATGATGACCCGATAAAAATTGATGCAGAAAATATGACAATTGATTTGCTTCTTGAGCAAAATGAAATAGAAAGACGTTTGCAAGAGTTTCGACCCTACGAAAAGACCAAGGAACAGGGAACGCTTAAAAAATATAGAAAATTAGTATCGACAGCATCACAGGGTGCTGTAACCTCATAAATGCTTGCTCAGCAGAATATCTGGCCAGGAAAAGTTGAAACTGGTTTTCCAGACTCTACCATCATAGTTTTAAAGTTTGGTGGAACAAGCGTTAAAGACAAAGCATCATGGGAAAAAATCAAAGAGATCATCATCTTGAGGCAAAAGGATGGTTTAAAGCCTTTTATTGTTCATTCTGCTATCTCAGGAGTTTCGAATTTGCTCTCAAATATTTCAAAAAATATAGATCATAAATCTGTATTTGAAAAACAAGATCAAATTATTGATATCCATAAAAAACTTTGTGCAGAGCTTGATCTTGATACGAGCATTTTACACAAGGAATTCAGTAGGCTTGAAAATCTCATTAAATCTTGCCACTTAATTAAAACTATTTCTATCGAGCAAGAGGCAATATTGATGGCGAGTGGGGAGCTCATGGCATCAGTCATTGGTGGGGCTTATTTAAATAGCGCTGCCATAAACACAACAATTCTTGATGCGAGAGATCATTTAAGAGCCTTTAATGAATCAAATTCTAAACTTGAAAATTTATTTTTATCAGCACGAGCTGACGATCAATTTGATCAAGCATTAGTAAATAAAATTATGGATAATCAGGGAATTTTTATTACCCAAGGATTTATTGCCTCAAATAGTAATAACGAAACAGTATTATTAGGTAGAGGAGGATCAGATACGTCAGGTGCCTATTTTGCCTCTAAAACTAATGCTCTAAGACTTGAAATTTGGACTGATGTTAGAGGTTTTTTTGATATTGATCCAAAAATTATTCCAAATGCTAATCCAATATTGCATCTTAGTTATGATGAGGCACAAGAGATAGCATCGGCAGGAGGCTCTGTTCTTCACCCCCGAACTATACCGTCCTGTAGAGAGAAAAACATCCCAATTTTTGTACTCTCCAGCAAGGAAAAAGAAATTTATGGCTCGCTAATTGACTCAGCCAAGTCGCATGCAAAGCCTGAAATTATAGCTCTAGCTAAGAAATCAAATATTTCTGTAATATCGATCAATAATCCTACAATGTGGCAAGAGGTAGGTTTTTTATCTCATATATTTGATGTATTTAAAGCATTTGAAATTTCAATAGATTTAATTTCAACTTCAGAGTCAAATATTACTGTTTCTATTGATACTGTAAGTCAATCACTTTTTAATCAAGAGCTTGGCGAAATAGAAACAGCACTTAAGTCTTTTGGGCAGCTTCAAATAATAAATGATTGTTCTTGCATTTCGCTTATAGGCAATCAAGTCAATCATTTAATTAATAAAATTTACCCCTCTTTAGATTTCTTTGAATCTAATAATATCTATCTCTTTACGCATTCGGCATCAGGACTCAACATATCAATAGTAATTGATTCTGAAAATGAATATAAAGTAATAAACAGTATCTATGAGAATATTTTTGAAAAAAATAAATTAATTACACAATTAGCAACAATAAAAGAAACAGACTACGTTTCAAATCAATGGTGGCATATAAAAAAGGATGAACTTATTGAGCATATGAAGCATCATGATTGTCTTTATGTCTATGACAAAGAGACACTAAAAAAATCATTCAATGATCTTAAAAATCTGAATTCATTTGATCATATCTTCTACTCTATGAAAGCTAATTCTAATGACGAGGTCCTTAAAATTTTCTATGAATTAAATGCATCGTTTGAATGTGTTTCAAAAAAAGAAATTGAATTAATCTACACTCTTTTCCCAAGGATTGAGGATCATAGAGTTTTATTTACACCAAATTTTGTTACAAGAAAAGAACTTGTTTGGGCTTTGTCAAAGAAATTTTATGTAACGATTGATAACGAATACATTTTTTCTACATGGCCTGAAGCACTTAAAAATAAAGAAATCTTTTTAAGGATTGATACTGGCTATGGCGAAGGCCATCATGAGCATGTAAAAACAGGTGGTGACTACTCAAAGTTTGGTATCACTGAAGATAAGCTGCCTTTTATTACCGGTGTCTGCAATAAGTACAACATTAATATTATTGGTCTCCATGCTCATTCAGGATCAGGGATTAAAAATCCTGATAATTGGTGCGAATTATTTAAAAAATTACTTAGTATTAAAAAAGTTTTTACGGATGTTCAATTTATTGATATTGGGGGAGGTTTGGCGGTCACCGATGCCATGGATCAGAATCCATTGGATTTAAAATTACTTGATAAGCAATTGAGCAATATCAAATCTAATCACAACATTAAGCTTTTTGCTGAACCTGGCCGTTACCTAGTTGCTAATGCAGGTATACTTTTGGCACGTGTAACTCAACTTAAAGAAAAAGGAAATATAAACTACCTAGGTATAGCTACTGGGATGAATTCACTAATACGTCCTGCCCTTTACGGTGCTTACCACCAAATTGTTAATTTAAGCAAAATTGATCATTCTTCTGATGTTTTATATTCGATTGTAGGTCCAATTTGCGAAACAGGCGATCGAATTGGTAGAGATCGATGGATGCCAAAAGCTGAGGAGGGAGATATTATACTTATAGCAAACGCTGGAGCTTATGGAAAGGTAATGTCCTCTAATTACAATCTAAGAGGATCTGCTGAAGAAGTATTAATTTAAGATTTTCTTCTGTTTTCAAGCTCATCCAAGACTGCATTAAATGAGATACCTTGCTTTTTAAGCAGTAGCAAAAGATGAAACAGCAAGTCTGCAGATTCATAGATCATACCTTGTGGGTCATTTTTTATTGCCTCTATGATTAGTTCGGAGGCCTCTTCACCCACTTTTTGTGCAATTTTCTCCACACCGCCATCTAACATTTTCTTAACATAAGAGCTCTCATTATTAGATATGTTTCTTTCATCGAGTACTTTGTTTATTTCATTGAATATTTCAAAATTTGACATGTTTATCTCCTCACCAAAATGCCATGTGTATCTAAGTAATTTTTTAAATCTGGTATAAATATTTCTTTTTTGTGAAATACAGATGCTGCCAATGCCCCATCTACATTACATTGACTAAAAACCTCAAAAAAATGCCCAGTTTTTCCTGCCCCTCCGGACGCAATCAGTGGGACAGGGCACAATCCACGTGCCAGCTTTAATTGATCAATATCATATCCCTTTTTAGTACCATCAGATTGAATACAATTGAGGACAATTTCACCAGCACCTCTGTTTGTAACCTCCTTTATCCAGTCCATGGTTTTTAGACCAGCTGTACTTGCTTTATCAGGAATGCCTGTATTTTTATAGATTAAATAATCACTATCAATAAGCTTTGAATCTATTCCTATCACAACACATTGACTGCCGAAACGATTCGCTAAGTCACTAATAAGAGAGGGATTGGTAATAGCAGGGGTATTGATTGAAATTTTATCAGCACCATTATTTAGGATTTTATTCGCTATTGATAAGCTTCTTATTCCTCCGGCCACACAAAAGGGTATATTGATCTTTTTTGCAATATCCAAGACCCACTGATATGAGACATCTCTTTCTTCTGGGCTAGCCGTAATATCATAAAACACTAACTCATCAGCCCCTTGCTCTGAGTAAAAATAGGCCAAATCAATAATGTCTCCCATAACAATATGATTTTTAAATTGGATGCCTTTAACAACCTTTCCATCTTTTACGTCAAGGCATGGAATTATTCTTCTTGCAAGTATGGTGCTATCTCCTTAATGTTAATCTCATCCATTAATAAAGCTTTTCCTACGATCACATAGTCAACGCCAATTGAATTCAGTTTTTCAATATCATGAATATTAGATACCCCACCGGATGCATAAATAATACCATCAGGAAATTTTTGCCTAATTTCTTCATAAAAATTAAAATTTGGACCCATCATCATTCCATCTCTACTAATATCCGTAAGAATAAAATTATTAATCCCTTGATGAAATAAAAATTTTAGCAAATCCCAAAACCTATGATCAGAACGCTCGGTCCATCCCTTTGTCATAAATTGAGGCTCTTGGTCAGCATCCAGTTTGAAATCTAATGCAGCAATGACTATGTTCGTGTTTATTGACTCAAGAAATAGTTCAAGATCCTGATAGGATTTGTCGAAAATAGAACCAATGACCAATTTATTAAATAAACTACTGATTTTATTTATAATTTCTATATCTTTAAGGCCACCCCCATATTGTATCGGTGGACCTTTAAATCTAGACAATTCCTCTAAAAAGTTTAAATCCATCGGCTCGCCCTTAGCGGCGAGAAGATTTACTATATGGACCCTAGAGGCATTTAATCGTTTAAACAGATCTAAGTAGTCATAGATTGATTGATCAAAATACTGAACTTGATCAAATTTACCTTGAGAAAGACGTACAATTTTCCTATCTATAAAATCAAGCGCAGGTATTACTTTAATAGCCATTAGAATTTAAAAAAATTTTTTAAGATGGAAGAGCCAATATCTCCTGATTTTTCTGGATGGAATTGAACACCAAAAAAGTTATTAAAATTGACTGAAGAACTGTATTCAAACCCATATGATGTCTCGCTTATCGTATATTTATTTATCGGTACATAATAACTATGAGCAAAAAATACATATGATTTAGTATTAATATTTTGAAATAACTGCGAGTTATTGTCTTTAATCTCTAATTGATTCCAGCCCATGTGAGGAATTGATAAATTAAAATCATTTGGAAATTTCAAGACCGGGCCAGTTATAACACCCAAGCCTGATATGTCATCCTCTTCGAGGTAGTCAAAAAGTATTTGCATTCCAAGACAAATTCCCAAAAGGGGGGTTTTAATATTTTTTATCGTTTCAATTAAATTGCAATTGATTAATTTATTCATAATAGGTTTAGCAGATCCTACACCTGGTAATATGACATGCGTTGCGTTCTTAATATCAGCAGCCTTATCTGATATGACAAAATCTATTTTTAATCTCTCAATTGCGTTAGTAATTGAGGTTAAATTAGCTCCGCCCGTGTCTACTACACATGCTTGCATTAAAGTGACCCTTTAGTGCTAGCTAATTCCTCAGATACAACACTGACTGCATTTCCTAAACATTTACCGAAAGCCTTGAAGATACTCTCAATTTTATGATGCGTATTTTTACCGTCATTTTTTATATGTAGCGTTATTCCAGCTGAATCGCAAAATGATTTAAAAAAATGCTCCACCATCTCAGTAGAAAAATTTCCAATCATGGGTCTGTCAAAGTTTGCATCAAAAACTAAATTTGATCGCCCGCAATAGTCAATAGCTACATACGAGATTGATTCATCCATAGGTAGTAAAAAATCATATCTTTTTATACCAACCTTATTACCAACAAGCTCTTTGATGACCTCTCCTAGCAGGATCGCTGTATCCTCAACCGTATGATGTTCGTCAATATGCAAATCACCCAAAGCATTAATAGACATGGGCAATCCGGAATGTTTTGAAACTTGCTCAAGCATATGATCAAAAAAGGGCAGACCCGTATCAATGATTGCATTTTCACCTACTGCTAAAACATTAATCGTTATGTTAGTCTCTTTTGTTGTTCTGTTTTTTGTAATAAGGGGTCTGGTTAATAGAATTTGATTTGCTATTGATCTCCAATTAGTTTCTTTACCAATCAAATAGCCGGTAACACCAATATTTTTTGCAAATTCAATGTCACTATTACGATCTCCAACTACAAAGCTTGATTGTTTATCAAAGCTAAAGGGAAGGTTTTCAAGAAGACCAATTTTTGGTTTACGGCATGAACAATTTTCTTCAGCATTATGGGGACAGGTTAAAATAGATTTTATAAAAATATCCTGAGCATTGAAGTTATCAATAATAAATTTATTAATATTGTTGTATACATCTAGAGGGTTTTCTTTTTTTCCTAAATTATCCTGATTGCTCACTATGACAAATTCAAAGCCAAAGCGAGAAAGCTTTTGTAAGGACTCAAAAACATAGGGCATAAATAGAACTTCCTCTATTGAATTAATTTGTTCTGATTCAGGCTCCTGAATTAATGTGCCATCACGATCAATAAAAATTATCATACCTTTCTCTCTAGTTGTTTAAGCAAATCAACAAGTTGATCCATCTCATCAGCTTTACCAATAGTTATCCTCAAGCATTGTTTTAGGCTTCTCATATTAGGAAAACCTCTAATTAATAGATCATTATCTTTAAGATAATTAAGTACTATTTCAGCATTCTTAAATCTGCATAAGATAAAATTTCCATCGGAATAATAAATATTAGAAATTAGCTTATTATTTCTTAGTGACACTGTGATTGAATTTTTTTGTAATTTCACCAGGTCAATATATTTTCTACTCTCGGTAATATTTGCATCTTGAAGTGCCAGTATAATTTGTTCCTGTGTCGTGATCGGACAAGAATAGGGTGGAACAACTCTACTGCAATAATTGATGACATCTTCATTGCCAAATATAAATCCTGCTCGTACGCCGGCTAATGCATAAGCTTTTGACATCGTTCTTAAAAGAATAAGATTAGGAATTTCTTTAATATATTGAATCATGGATGGCGAACTACTAAATTCTATATACGCCTCATCAACAACCACAATTCCTTGAGGCATCATTAATTTACATAAATGATTAATATCTGCTATTGATATTGAATTTCCTGTTGGATTATTTGGAGTACAAAGATACAGAACCTTTATATTGCTATTTTCTTTAATACTCTTGCTGACTGCATCTACAGGAAATATGAAAGTTTCTTGACTTTCTACTTGGGGTACATCAATAATATTTACGCCTAATATCTCTGCATAGTATCGATACATATCAAATGTTGGAGTTGAAATGAGTATCGAATCCTTTTGAGGATCGCAAAATGTTCTTGTGATGATATCAACACCTTCACTGCTACCGCGTGTAACTAAGAATTCTTGCCTATCGATTCCAAATATTTTACATATGAGATCCTCAAGGATCTTTGCAATACCAAAATATCGATTAACAGGATTCTTTTCTTGGTCGCGATTTGTATCGGGCGTTCTTGACGACTCGTTTGCATGAAGCCTTAAATGATTACTAGATGGCACGCCTGCTATGTAAGGAGCTAAATTAAGCACCTCTTTTCTAACTATATTTTTAAGATCAAATTTCATCTTTCCCTATCCTTACACTGACCGCGTTAAGGTGAGCATCTAATCCTTCTGCCTTAGTAAGAACGGTGATTGAGCTTTTAAGTTTATTCAAACCCTCTCTGCTAATTTCTTGGTATTGAATTCGTTTCTGAAAATCTAAAACCGATAACCCTGAATAACTATTTGCATAACCGTAAGTCGGTAAAACATGATTTGTACCACTGCAATAGTCGCCAGCAGTTTCAGGTGTAAACGGACCTAAGAATATGGATCCAGCATTTTTTATACCTGATAAAAGCTCCCTAGGCTGATCAACATTTAAAATTAAGTGCTCAGGTGCATAATCATTGATAATTTTATAGATATCCATTTTATTTTTCACAAGAATGCAATATGAATTACCCAGCGCCTGATGAATAATCGTGCTTCTATTAAGTATTTTTACTTGTTCATTGATAGTTTTTTCAATGTTCTCATAGATATATTTTGATGTGGTTATCAATACCGCCTGAGAATCAATTCCATGCTCGCATTGGGAAAGTAGATCTGAGGCAATATATTCTATATCTGAGGATTCATCTGCTAATACCATAACCTCTGAGGGTCCAGCAGGCATGTCAATGGCAGTTAGGGTTTCTGTAAGTGCTAACCGTTTGGCCTGTGTCACATAGGCATTGCCTGGGCCATAGATCTTATCGACTTTGGGGATTTGTTGAGTCCCTAAAGCCATTGCAGCGATAGCTTGGGGCCCCCCAATACCAAACATTCGAATATTTTTATACTTTGAAGCAATGTAATAGATACCGGGATGAATATTTTCAAATGAACTGCATGGAGTAAACAATGCAATATTGGGAATCTTAGCAATCACTGCCGGCACTGTAAGCATTATGGCTGTAGATATCAAAGGTGCGCTTCCGGCAGGTATATACAGTCCAATAGATTGAATAGGGAGAACTAAATTACCACATGTAATGCCGTCTTCAATTTCAACCTCTATGTTTTTAGTCAGTTGTTCTTCATGAAATTTATAGATATTTCTCCATGCATTATCAATGGCATCTTTGATGGAAAAGTCGATAGTTATAGATTTATCTAAAATGAATTCATTTGGAATCTCAAATGTATTCTCAGAAAATTTGTCTAGCTCTTTGGCATAACTTAGCAGTGCCTCATCCTTATTTTTCTTAATGTCATAAAAGATTTTTTGAACTTCATCAGTAATATTTTTTCCAATAACATTTGGTGCTCTTTGTAAGAGTGCAGTTTGAATGTTTGCTGAATTTTCCCAGTTAAAAAACTTCATATTTAGTCTAAAATTTTCTCGATAGGTAGAACCAATATTGATGTTGCACCTTCAGCCTTTAAGTCCTCAAGCGTCTCCCAAAATATTTCTTCAATACACAATGCATGCACAGCAACCTTATCTTCTATATTTGTAAGGGGAATAATTGTTGGAGATTCTGATCCAGGAATTAATGAGACAATTTTTTCTACTTTTGCTTTTGGAGCATGCAACATAATATAGCGTGCGTTGCTCGCCTTAATAACTGCATTAACACGTTCAATAAAAGTGTTCACGAGATCGCTCTTATTTTGGGATATATTTCTATATGCATAGATCTCAGCGGTACTCTGCAATAATGTTTGTGCCTCAATAAGACCATTCGCCCGAAGCGTTGTACCGGTAGAAACCAAATCACAAATAAGATCGCAAGTTCCTAACTTTGGAGCAATCTCAACAGATCCCTTAAATTCAATACAACCTGCATTAATATTATTTTCTTTGAGGAAATTGTTAACAATATTTGGATAAGAAGTAGCAATTTTTTTACCTGAAAAATCCTCTAAGGAGTTTAAATTAGATTTCTCTGGAACTGCAAAAGAAAGCCGGCATGACCCATAGGGGAGTTTATATATTTCATCAATATTTAACCTATTGCCCTTTGCAATGCTTTCTAATTTAAACTCCTCAAAAACATTCTTTCCTACTATTCCGATATCACATGTTCCTTCATTTACCAGAGTAGGGATATCGTCATCGCGAGTAAGCAATACTTCTATAGGGTAATTTGTTCCATAGGCAATTAATTGATCTTTTGAACGATTAAATTTAATTCCGATACTTTTTAAAAGATTGTATGAGTCTTCTGATAGCCTTCCAGATTTCTGTATTGCGACTTTAATTTTATTTTCCATTTTTTTTCCTAATTAAAACCTTTTCGTACCCACCATTTCCATTTATCAAATAACGCGAAACTCTGCCAATGGTTGTAATGGATACACCCGTAAGTTTGTTTATCTCACGATAGCTAAGTCCTTCATTGAGTAATTTAGCAACATCCCAACGGTCAGAAATTGAATCGATTTCATTGGGTGTAAATAAATCAGAAATCAGCAATTCTAATTCTTTAAAACTCAAATCATTAAGCGCACCTGCAATGTTGCTGACCTTGTCTTTTACATTAATTTTTCTTTTTGTTTTCATGTACTAGTGTAGTATTGTGATAGTACAATAGCACAAAGCCAGGAAGATGCAAGTTATATTAAATATTTAATAAAACTTGATCAGTAAATTGACTTGATTTTAGTGGTTTCTGATCGCTTGATCTTGCTATATCGACAGTACGATGGCCCTGAGTGATAGCTTGTGCTACAGCATTTCTAATATCCTCAGCTGCATCAATATATTCAAATGAATAGTCAAGCATCATTGCAACGCTGAGTATAGAAGCAATAGGATTAGCAATATCCTTTCCTACGATATCTGGAGCAGAACCATGAATGGGCTCATAAATGCCATTTTTAGACTCATTTAGCGAAGCAGAGGGCAATAGCCCCATTGATCCTGAAAGTACGGAGGTTTCATCTGAAAGAATATCACCAAACATGTTATCCATTACAAGCACATCAAAATAACTAGGTTTGGTAATTAGGTGCATCGTTGCTGCATCAATGTACATATGCTCTAAATCAAGGTCAGGAAATTCTTGACGAATTAATTGTTCGCAAGTATTTCTCCAAAGTCTAGAGGTATCTAGAACATTGTGTTTATCAACTGATGTAAGTTTTTTTCTTCTGTTATTTGCTAGGTTTGCTGCAAAGCGAATGATTCTCTCGATCTCATCCTTGTTATATTCACAGGTATCATAGGCATAATCATCAATAGTATCTCGCTTACCAAAATAAATGCCTCCAAGTAATTCCCTAACCACTACCAAATCAGTATTAGATACAATTTCATTTTTTATTGGAGATGCGTCAGCCAGCTCAGGGTAAACGATTACAGGTCTAATGTTTGCATACAAACCTAAAGCCTTTCTAATTCCTAATAAGCCTTGCTCTGGTCTATGTTTGACCTCAATATGATCCCATTGGGGGCCTCCTACGGCACCCAGCAGTACTGCATCGGCGTTAACACATGATTCAACAGTTTTATCTGGGAGTGGAGTGCCTACAGAATCGTATGCAATCCCTCCAATTAGGCACTCTTCATATGCAAATGAGTAACCATATTTTGCACTGACTTTTTCAAGTACCCTTACGCCTTGGTGCAGAACATCGGGGCCAATGCCATCACCGGGCATTAATACTATTTTATGTTCACTTGCCATGTTTTGACTCAAAGTCATGAATTAAGTCAATTTCATTTTGCAAAAAACCTAGTTGATCTACACCATTAAGTAAGCAAAATTTTGCAAAAGGTTCAATCTCAAAATGGACCTTATCATAATCCTTAATAGATAGAGTTTGTGCTTCTATATCAATAGCTAGTTCAACACCAGAATTTTCAAGAAGGTATTTATGTAATTCATGATTAACAACGATGGGAATAAATCCATTTTTTAAGGCATTGTTAAAGAATATATCTGCAATCTCAGTGCTTATGACTGCCTTAAAACCAAAATCGACAAGCGCCCATGGCGCATGCTCCCTGGATGAACCACAGCCAAAATTATGGCCGGTAACAAGTATTTGATGTGTTGTTGGATCAATTTGATTAATAATGAAATCCTCGATCAGATTGCCCGCATCATCGTATCGCCAGCTTGAAAAAAGATATTTGCCCAAACCATCCTTTGTGGTGGTTGTTAAAAACTTTGCTGGAATAATTTGATCCGTATCAATATCAGACAAGGGCAGGGAAACAGTTTTTGAATTAATATGAGATATTTTTTCCATAGATCACCTAAATGAATTGTCGAGGATCAGCAACATGACCCATGATCGCAGATGCCGTTGCTGTAATTGGGCTAGCTAATACTGTTCTTGCTTTAGATCCCTGTCTTCCCTCAAAATTTCGATTGCTGGTACTTACTGCCAATCCACCCTCGGGAACAAAATCTCCGTTCATCGCAATACACATCGAACACCCTGGCTCTCTCCACTCCGCACCGGCCTCAATAAAAATTTTATCTAAGCCAATCGCTTCGGCCTTATCCTTTATGGACTGTGAACCAGGAACAACTAGCATTCTTACGGAAGGATTTACTTTTTTTCCTTTTAATAATTTTGCTGATTCTTCTAAGTCTGACAACCTGCCATTTGTGCAACTACCAATAAATACAACATCTACCTTTTCTCCTTGCAGGGAAGCATTGGATTCAAGATGCATATATTTCAATGCCTTCGATGCTGAATCATTTTTGGCTGAGGGGATGGGACTATCAATTGAGACAACCATTCCTGGGTTTGTACCATACGTAACCATAGGCGAGAGGTTAGAAACATCAATGGATAGTTCTCTATCAAATGTTGCATTCTCATCAGAGGGTAGGGACTTCCAGTAATTAATTGCTTCATCCCAGTTTTTACCTTTAGGTGATAGGGGTTTATCGGCAAGATATTCAAAGGTGGTATCGTCAGGGGCAATCACACCTGCTCTTGCACCGGCTTCAATGGTCATGTTACAGACGGTCATACGCTCTTCCATGGATAAGGATCGAATTGCAGATCCTCGATACTCGATTGCATATCCAGTACCTCCATCCACACCGATCTCTCCAATGACTTTCAAGATGATATCTTTTGCTGATGCACCCTTAGGTAATACCCCATCTAAATTAATTGCAAAAGTTTTAGGTTTTCTTTGCAACATACATTGAGTAGCTAGCACATGGCCAACTTCAGTTGTACCAATCCCAAATGCCAACGCACCAAATGCACCATGTGTGCTTGTATGCGAATCTCCGCAAACTATGGTTTTTCCCGGTTGAGTAATACCAAGCTCTGGTCCGATAATATGAACAATTCCTCTGTCAGGACTATCAAATGTTTTTAAATCAATCCCAAAGTCTTTGCAGTTTTGAATAATTTGTTTTAATTGCTTAACTGGAGCTTCATCCGCAATCTGCTCAAGCTCTTGCATTGTTTTAAAAGGTAATGTTGGAATCGAATGATCCATGGTTGCAAGAGTTAAATCTGGGCGTCTTACTTTTAGGTTATTATCTCTTAACATGCTAAATGCTTGTGGTGATGTAACCTCATGAATAAGATGCAGATCAATAAAAATTATTGCTGGCGTTTCATCGGTTTCGGGCTTTACCACATGGGCATCCCATAATTTATCAATTATTGAATTCATTGATTTCTCCGGTATCAATCAATCGGTTCCAGCCAGTTCCAGATATCAGCGGTTTCGCCGTTAAATAATCCAAAAAAGGCAGACTGAATCTTTTCAGTAATAGGTCCTCTTCCTTCCGAACCTACTGCGTAGTTATCTATAGTTTTAACCGGGGTAATTTCAACAGCTGTTCCTGTCAAGAATACTTCGTCAGCTATATAAAGCATCTCTCTTGGGATATTTTGTTGATGAACATTAATTCCTAAATGATCTGCAATCTTTAAAACCGTATCTCTGGTTAAACCATTTAAAATTCCGCTAGAAACAGGCGGAGTATAAATTTCGTTCTCATGGACCACAAAAATATTTTCACCTGCACCCTCGCTTACGTATCCTTCTGTATTTAATGCAAGACCCTCTGAATAGCCCCTTTGTCTTGCTTCCATAGTTATCAAGCTGCTGGATAAGTAATTTCCTCCGGCTTTAGCAAGTGCAGGTATCGTATTTGGTGCGACTCGGTTCCAAGAAGAAATGCATACATCAACACCATTTTTTAAGGCATTATCACCCAAGTAGGTTCCCCATTCCCAAGCAGCAATCGCCGCTTCTGCTGGTTTGTCCATCATTCCTGCAACTCCCATTTCTCCATATCCTTTGAAAAATACAGGTCTAATATAGGCGCCTTTATCTAGATCATTTTTTTTAACGACTTCTATACATGCAGATTTAACTTCTTCAAGAGAGTAGGGCATCGCAATATGATAAATCTTGGCTGAATTAAATAACCGTTTAATGTGATCGGTAAAACGGAATATGACACCACCATCCTTCGTGTCATATACTCTCATGCCTTCAAATACAGAAGACCCATAGTGAAGGGCATGTGTTAGCACATGAACTTTTGCATCTTGCCAGGCAACTAATTTTCCGTTTTGCCAAATATATTTAGTTTCTTTCATATTTAAATTATATTTTGTGGAATTTCTAAACCAATATTCTTTGAGTCCGACTTAAATGACAACATATTTATTACATCTATGTATGCCAATGCTGATGACTCAACGATATCTGTGCTCACTCCATGCCCACGATAGTTTTTGCCATCATAGCTAACAGTTATTATAACCTCACCTTGGGCATCATCTCCTTTAGATACACTTTTAATGTCAAACTTAATAAGTTTTAGTTCAATCTTTGAGAGGGTTGAAAGGCATTTAAAAGTTGCCTCAACAGGGCCATCACCATCACAAGAGGCGCTTAATTCACCGTTTTCATGGTGCATTAATGTTACGTTAGCACTAGCAGGAGTGCCTTTTTTAGTTTTAACTTCTAAATCTAGTAATGACCAAGGCCCATCAGTTGCTTTGTCAGAAGACAAAATAATTGCTTCAATATCTCCATCAGAGATTTCCTTTTTTTTATCTGCAATAATCTTGAACTCTTGAAATGCCGATTCAAGCTTTGCTTCATCAACATTAAAGCCAAGTTCAATGACTCGCTGATTAAATGCATGTCTTCCACTGTGCTTACCGAGCACTAAGTTAGATTTTGAAAGCCCTACATCTTCAGGCTTCATAATTTCATACGTTGCAGAATTCTGAAGCATGCCATGCTGATGTATACCAGCCTCATGAGCGAACGCATTTTCACCCACGATCGCTTTATTTCGAGGAGGATACATACCCGTAATGTTAGAAACAAGTCGACTCGTTGGATAAAGCTTATTAGTCGTCACATTAGTTTTAATACCGTAATGGTTATAACGAGTTTCTAATGCCATCACTACCTCCTCTAAAGAACAATTTCCTGCTCTCTCTCCAATGCCATTAATGGTGCATTCAACTTGTCTGGCTCCAGCAGATACTGCAGAGAGACTGTTAGCAACTGCCATACCTAGGTCATCATGACAATGAACGCTCAAGGTTACTTCAGGGTGATCTTTAATCGTAGTCCTTAAATGAGAAAAAACTTGATAAAACTCTTGTGGGGTTGTGTATCCAACTGTATCAGGAACATTAATAATCGTTGCACCGGCATTGATTGCAGCTAAAACGACTTCTGATAAAAAATCTAATTCAGTTCGTGAGGCATCCTCTGGTGAAAATTCAATTTCATCGCATAATGACCGCGCATATGAGACACCCTCAACTGCTTTAGCAATAATTTCTTCTTTTGCCATTTGAAGCTTAAATTTTCTATGAATTTCACTAGTGGCAACAAATACATGGATTCTTGATTTTTTTGCATGCTTCAAAGCGTTCCATGCCTTATCAATATCACTAATATTGCATCTGGCAAGACTGCAAACTGTTGAGTTCTTAATGGAATCAGCAATTGCGGATACGGATTCAAAATCTCCGGGTGAAGCTGCTGCAAAGCCTGCCTCAATCACATCAACATTTAATGACTCTAGAGCCTTTGCCACCTTGAGCTTTTCATCAATATTCATACTACACCCAGGAGCTTGTTCGCCATCCCTAAGTGTTGTGTCGAATATTTTTACAGTTTCAGCCATGAGCGGAAATTAATTTATTCCTGTAACCAGCTCATTCTAGATCTTAATGCCTTACCCACAACTTCAATCTGACTTTTGAGATCTTCTTCCATCAGATTGTTGTAATTTTGAAGACCGCCTTCATACTCATTCACCCAATTTTTTGCAAAGGTTCCGTTCTCAATATCATTAAGTACTAATTTCATCTTATCGCTGGTGGTTTGATCGACGACTCTTGGTCCTTGGGTTAAATCACCGTATTTAGCCGTTTCACTTACGTATTGATGCATCTTTGCAAGCCCACCTTCATGCAATAAATCAACGATGAGTTTCACCTCATGCATACATTCAAAATATGCAACCTCAGGTTGATAGCCAGCATCAACAAGTGTCTGAAAGCCCCTTACAATTAATTCTGACAAACCACCGCATAGAACGGTTTGCTCTCCGAATAAATCAGTTACCGTCTCTTCCTTAAAAGTGGTTTCCAAAACACCGCCTCTTGTACCACCGATACCATCAGCGTAAGCAAGTGCTCGATCAAAAGCATTTCCGGTATGATCTTGATGAACAGCAATTAGGCAGGGCACACCTCTACCTTCATCGTATTGCCTTCTTACTAAATGGCCCGGACCCTTAGGTGCTATTAAAACGACATCTAAATCTGCTCTTGGCTTAATGCGATCA
>Ga0255757_10001807_pt1 | contig 20515 bp, 17 predicted proteins | sample 071ome_27_FD_179957 | JGI IMG/M metagenome (GOLD analysis project Ga0255757, IMG submission 179957) | Coastal salt marsh microbial communities from the Groves Creek Marsh, Skidaway Island, Georgia - 071409AT metaG (version 2) | ecosystem: Environmental > Aquatic > Marine > Intertidal zone >...
ACTCCGCAACCTGTTGTAATTCATAGAGATGTGTCATGGGATCAGTTCCAAGTAAAGACCTAGAAACTTTTGATAACCCCAATCCAGGGCGCGACTACACCATCCATATCAGGATGCCGGAGTTCACTTGCCTATGCCCGAAAACAGGTCAACCTGACTTCGCAGAACTGTTTCTCGATTACATCCCTGATGAAAAATGCGTCGAGCTTAAAGCGCTTAAGATGTATATCTGGTCCTTCCGCGAAGAAGGCGGCTTCCACGAGGCGATGACAAACAAAATTTTGGCCGATTTAGTTGAAGCGACACAACCGCGCTTTATGCGCTTAACCGCAGACTTCAATGTTCGCGGCGGCGTCTACACCAAAGTGGTTGCTGAGCATCGCAAAGAAGGTTGGGTAGCACCAGCGCCTGTGCATTTGCCTTAACCATTAGGCGCGCTAGCCTTGCGTCTTACTAGGCTAGCCCGCCGAGAACACCCTGCCTTCAGAGTCTCAAGGCTTTATACTTTTGCTATGAAATTGAGCCATCTCTGCTTCCATAACACCTTCTCTCAGGCCACATAACACTTCCTGAGTTGTCCCTACTTAAGACATCTTGTGCGCTGTTTTCCCCACCTCACTTGATTAATCTTGATTAAAATCAAGATGCGATTAAAGGGGGATCGAGCAAACAGTCGTGTTAGTTATTTGGCTCGGTAGCGCCGCCACCATCGCCATGCGTTGTAATGCTCAAATCGACTACCATCTGCATCAAACAACACCATGTCACTCAATGCTTGCTGTGCAAGCCATGTATTAAAGCGTTGCGCTGCAAGCCACCAAGCTTCTGCATCAGACTGCATCTCAGCATCCATCAAATCAGTAAACACCGAGAGTTTATGCTCGGTTTTTTGTGATGCCTTGTGTTGTAGCTGCTGAATCCATAAAGGTGACGCACCGAGCTGTTGAAAACCCACTGGCTTTATCGCTTCAGCCTGACTCACAAAACTCACCCACGGCGAAGATACCGTCACCTTGCCATTGAACTCACGCTGCTGATTTTCAGGCCACTGATGCAACAACATCTGCAATTCATTGAGTAGCTTTTTAAAGCGAAGCGCATCAGCACCCTTTGGCATCATCAGATCAACATTACGCCCTTCCACCTGACGCGCCGGCGAAGTTGTTATATGCCATATCGAATCGCTGATCACATAACACTGTTGATCTTCACCCACACAAAGCTTCAAACCATCCTCTTGCAAAAAATCATTCAGGTAAGCCACTAAGGAGGCCAGTTGCTCATGCGTTAAGGCATCTGCAGGTAACCGAAAGCCTAGCAGGCGATCTTGATCGTGTTTGAGATAGAGCCAATCAAGCAACATCACCTGCTGGTCTGCATTTAATAATGGCAAAGATGACTCTTGCTGATAGCGTAATGCAGCTAATGGCACATCGCCCTGCACTTCAGGCAGGCCAAACAATGACCAAATGATTTGCTCGAAATCGCCAACCTGATCATGACGATCCGTGCGCGTAAGAAAACGATGCAAAGGCTTTAAAAACGACAAAGCGCCAAGATCAGCCACACCTTTGGGCGGTGTCGATAACCTTGGCGCTACCACATAGTGGGTCAAACGATTAGCTCAGCTGTTCAACTCGGATACGGGTAACAGAACCACGAACAGCAGCCAAGCCCTCGATCTTAGCGATAGCCGTATTCATGGCGGCTTCACGCACGTTATGCGTCAACATTACCAATGGCACGTAATCATCTGCATCACCTGGCTCTTTCTGTTGCATCGCATCGATAGAAATACCTGCTTCACTCAAGATGCCTGCGATAGCAGCCAACACGCCAGCCTTATCTTCAACGGTCATGCGCAAGTAATACGCGGTCTCAACATCATCCATGCTGAGCACTGGCGTATCTGACAATTCACCCGGCTGGAAAGCCAAGTGCGGCACACGGTTTGTTGGATCTGTTGTTAGTGCACGCGCCACATCAATCACATCCGCAACCACTGCAGACGCGGTAGGCAAAGAACCAGCACCTGCACCGTAATACAAGGTAGGGCCTACTGCATCGCCATTAACCAATACCGCATTCATAACGCCATTTACGTTAGCGATCAAACGCTTCTCAGGAATCAATGTTGGATGAACACGCAATTCAACACCTGCTTCTGTCTTACGTGTTACACCCAGATGCTTAATGCGATAACCAAATTCTTCAGCATAGGTCACATCTTGTGGCTCAATCTTACTGATACCTTCGGTAAAACATTTTTCAAACTGCAGCGGAATACCAAATGCGAGTGAAGCCAAAATGGTCAGCTTATGCGCTGCATCGATACCTTCAACGTCAAAGGTTGGATCTGCTTCGGCATACCCAAGTTCTTGTGCTTCTTTCAACACATCAGCAAAGTCACGACCCTTTTCTTTCATCTCAGTCAGGATGAAGTTTCCGGTACCGTTGATGATGCCCGCAATCCAGTTAATATGGTTTGCAGATAAGCCTTCACGCAACGCCTTAATAATAGGAATGCCGCCCGCAACAGCCGCTTCAAAGGCAACGGTGACGCCCTGCTTTTGCGCAGCGGTGAAAATCTCATTTCCATGCAGTGCAATCAGCGCTTTGTTTGCAGTGACTACATGCTTACCGTTCTCAATCGCTTTCATCACCAGTTCTTTTGCTGGTGAGTAACCACCGATCAATTCAACAACGATATCGACCTCTGGGTTTGCAACAACATCGAATGCGTCGTTACAAATTTCGACACTTTCCAAGCCCTCAAGCTGCGATGGATCGTAGTCACGCGCTGCCGCATGGCTCACCACAATCTCACGGCCGGCACGACGTGCAATCTCTTGTGCATTACGCACCAGTACATTCAAGGTGCCGCCGCCGACAGTACCCAAACCCAATAAACCAACTTTAACCGGCTTCATTTACTACTCCTGTGGTCCGCGTGCTCAGTCGAGCAAACCATCTTTGCGGAACATATCGCGAATACCACGCACCGCTTGACGCGTACGATGTTCATTCTCGATCAAACCAAAACGCACGTGATCATCGCCATACTCACCAAAGCCAATACCTGGTGCGACAGCAACTTTTGCATCTTTCAATAACTTTTTACAGAACTCTAACGAGCCCATCTCTTTGTATGCGTCGGGAATTTTTGCCCAGACAAACATCGTTGCCTTAGGAATCGCGACATTCCAACCAATGTGGTGCAAGCCTTCACAAAGCACATTACGACGCTGCTCATACATCTTGCGAATATCTTCAACAACATCCTGCGGACCTTCCAATGCTGAGATAGCCGCAATTTGAATTGGCGTGAACATACCATAGTCGAGATAAGACTTAATGCGTCCTAATGCCGCCACCAAGGTCTTGTTACCGACCATAAAGCCGACACGCCAACCTGGCATGTTATAACTCTTCGACATTGAGAAGAACTCAACTGCGATCTCATCAGCACCTTCAACTTGAAGGATAGATGGCGCTTTATAACCATCGAACACGATATCGGCATAGGCCAAATCTTGCACGACCCAAATCTTATGCTCTTTCGCAATCGCAACCACACGCTCGAAGAACTCAAGCTCAACACACTCAGCCGTTGGGTTACCTGGGTAGTTCAACACCAACATCTTAGGCTTAGGCCAGGATTCACGAATCGCCTTCTCAAGTGCTTCAAAGAAATCAACCTCGCCCGTCACCGGTACGTGACGCACGTCAGCACCTGAGATAATGAAACCGTAAGGATGAATCGGATACGCAGGGTTTGGTACCAACACCGAGTCACCCGGCCCCATGCAAGCCAAGGCTAAGTGAGCCAAGCCTTCTTTCGAGCCAATGGTCACAATTGCTTGTGTCTCAGGATCAAGGTCCACCTCGTAGCGCTCTTTGTACCAATTACAAATAGCGCGACGCAGACGAGGAATACCTTTAGACGTCGAGTAACGGTGGGTATCACCACGTTGCGCCGACTCAATCAACTTATCCACGATGTGTTGCGGGGTTGGTTGATCTGGATTTCCCATACCAAAGTCAATGATGTCCTCACCACGTGCTCGCGCCGCGGCCTTCAGCTCGTTTACGATAGCGAAGACATACGGGGGCAGACGCTTAATGCGACTAAAATCGTCCATACTGAGTGACACAGAGACCTCAAACAGATAAAGGGAAAAATAAGCCGGTAAAAGTACTTAGTGAGCCCTCATCTGTCAATGAAATCAAGGCCATTGCTGCCACTTTCCGTTAACATCTTAGCCAATGATGATCACAAGGAGCCAACACCATGAAGATGGTGCTCGATGAAGCTGCCGGACAAAACCTGATAGATGCCTTCGATAGCGAATCGTTAACGGTGCGCGGACGGCGTTTCGACCATGAGAATGGGCTTATCTTGTTTAATACTGGCGCACCGATCGATTGGCCAAGTGAGGAAAAGAGCGTGACCGCCAAAGAGACCCTGGCGGCCGTGGTCAAAAAAGCTCCCGAAGTGGTCATCCTAGCAACCGGTGATAGCTGTCAATTTCCTGAGCCTCGCACCCTTATCCGCTTGATGGATCACCGGATTGGTTACGAGGTCATGGACACCCCATCCGCTTGCCGCACCTTTAATATTCTTCTTGGTGAAGACCGCGCAGCTGCGCTAGTGATTCAGCCTAAACCTTGACACTCGGCAGTCCCCTTCCGAGAATAGAAACATCTTCTAGAGACGAGCAACCAACTTTTGGACGACATACCCCTTAGTGTGCTTTTTAGCGCACTCGTATTCTTACTTTTCTTGTCTGCATTTTTCTCTGGCTCGGAAACCGCACTGATGACGCTCAACCGTTATCGCCTCAAACACCTCGCAGATGAGGGACACACCGGCGCGCAACTCGCTGCCAAGCTGCTTGAGAAACCCGATCGTTTGATCGGCCTGATTCTGCTCGGCAACAACTTCGTCAACATTATGGCTTCATCGCTTGCGACCTTAATTGCACTGCGACTTGGCGGTGATGGTGCAATTGCAATTGCCGCCGGCATCCTTACTTTTGTGGTGCTGATCTTCTCTGAAGTAGCACCTAAGACCTTGGCCGCCATGCACCCAGAAAAGGTCGCATTTCCTGCGGCTTGGGTCTACACCCCACTGCTCAAAGTCATGTTCCCTTTGGTATGGTTAGTAAACCTAATGGCCAACTCGATCCTTAAGCTTCTTGGCATTTACCAAGAGGACAGTGAGGGGCAAGCGCTGAGTCGCGAAGAGCTAAAAACCGTAGTGAATGAAGCGGGCGCCATGATTCCGCATAAACACCAACGCATGTTGTTAAGCATCCTCGATCTTGAAAAAACCTACGTTGAAGACATTATGGTGCCACGCACCCAGCTCGATGGCATCGATATTGACGCATCAATTAGTGAGATTCTCGATCAACTACAACAAAGCCCTTATACCCGCGTGTTGGTATATGAAGGTAGCATCGACCACGTACTTGGCTTTATTCACTCGCGCAATATTCTTAAAGAAGCACTTGATAGTGATGGGCTTACTCACGAAGAACTTCGCGAGCTTGTCCGCGAACCCTACTTCATCCCAAAAGGTACGCCGCTTAATAAGCAACTGATTAACTTCCAACGCAATCGACGTCGTTGGGGCTTGGTCGTCGATGAATACGGTGATGTGCATGGCCTTCTCACCATGGCAGACCTACTCGAAGAAATTGTAGGCGAATTCGCAACTGACCCATCCGATCACATTGCCTCGGTACATCCTCAAGATGATGGCAGCTATCTCGTGGACGGCACGGCATCGCTGCGAGAGCTATCACGCAACATGCATTGGGAGCTCCCCACCGAAGGGCCGAAAACACTGAATGGTCTGATTGTGGAACATTTACAAACACTACCTGAAGCGGGCACTTCACTGATGATCGAAGGCTACCCGATCGACATCATTCAAATTCAAGACAACGTAGTAAAAACAGCGCGCATACGTCCACTTGAGCGCCGAATAGAGAAGCCGAGCGATTAGGTGATCGCGTCGATCGCTTCGCTCAGACGCGTCACTGGAATAATTTCTAAACCATCGATAGGTTTTTTCGGTACGTTACTCTTTGGCGCTATCACACGAGTAAAGCCGTGCTTCAGCGCTTCACGCAAACGGTCCTGACCATTAGGCACTGGACGTATTTCACCCGCTAGCCCCACCTCACCAAATGCAGCTAATTCCATCGGCAAAGGGCGATCGCGGAAGCTTGATAATGCAGCAAGCAAAACGGGTAAATCAGCCGCTGGTTCCGTAACACGAACACCTCCGACTACATTTAAGAACACATCCTGATCGAACATACCAACACCGCCATGACGATGCAGCACCGCAAGCAACATCGATAAACGGTTTTGCTCTAAACCCAATGCCACTCGACGCGGGTTACCCAATGGACTTTGATCCACTAGTGCCTGAACTTCAACCAGCATAGGGCGCGTACCTTCACGCGTTACCAGAATGGCACTACCCGCCACTTGTTGCTCATGTCGGGATAAGAAAATGGCTGAAGGGTTACTGACTTCCTTGAGACCCTTATCCGTCATCGCAAAGACACCCAACTCATTCACCGCACCAAAACGGTTTTTAATAGCGCGAATCAAACGGAACTGTGAGCCGCTTTCGCCTTCAAAATACAACACGGTATCGACCATGTGCTCCAACACACGTGGACCTGCTAACGCGCCTTCTTTAGTTACATGCCCCACTAAGAACAAACTGGTACCGGTTTGTTTAGCAAAACGCACCAAGCGCGCCGCAGATTCACGTACCTGCGCAACCGAACCAGGTGCTGAGTTGAGCTCTTGGGTGTAAAAGGTTTGAATTGAGTCGAGCACAATCACTTTTGGCTTGTGCTGTTGTGCTAACTGAATAATGCGCTCAACGCATGTTTCGGTCAGTAGCTGCACCTTATCGCCTGGTAAGCCTAAACGATGCGCACGCAAGCTAATCTGTTCTGCGGATTCTTCACCGCTGACATATAAGGTCGACATCTTCTCGCTAAGCAATGACATCGCTTGAATCAATAGCGTTGACTTACCAATACCTGGATCACCACCGATCAAGGTCACCGAACCTAGCACCAAGCCACCGCCCAGCACCCGATCAAGCTCGTTCAATGTTGTACTAATTCGCGAAGTCTCTTCAGCGGAGACGTCAGCCAATGCACGAATTGAGGCGGGTGTTTCGCCGGCATAGCCAGCAAAGCGACCTTGTTCAGGCGCTGAAGATGGCACGGTTTCTTCTAACGTATTCCATGCACCACAGTCAGTACACTGCCCTGCCCATTTAGGAAAGGTAGCGCCACACTCGGTACACACATAGGCTGTTTTTGCTGCTTTTGCCATCGTTAAGATTTGTTAATACGCTGAACGCGCTGAGTCACTCCACACATCAAAGTATAGGCAATAGTGTTTGTCCATTTTGCGACAAGATCAATCGGTAAGCCTTCGCCCCACAAGGTCACTTCATCACCGATCAGACCATCAATACCTCGCAGATCAACCGTGATCATATCCATAGAGACGCGACCAATAATAGGGGCTTGCTTACCATTAATGAGTACATAAGCCTCAGCCGGAACTTCGCGTGGATAACCATCGCCATAACCAATACCAACAACGCCCATTGGCATACTCTCATCGGCTTGCCATGTCGCACCATAACCAACACTATCACCGGCATTTAATTGCTTGATTGAAATTAACCGACTGGATAATTGCATCACAGGCTTTAAACCAAGCGATTGAGGACTTTGATTCAGTAGCGGTGATGCGCCATACAACATCAAACCAGGGCGCACCCAATCTACATGCGCATCAGGCCGTGTTAATACCGCAGCCGAATTGGCAATAGACAGCGCCAAATCGCTTGGCCATGCAATTTCATTAAAGGCCGCGAGCTGCACATCAGTTTTACTGTCTTGCGGATCATCGGCGTTCGCTAAGTGCGTCATCGCACCTTTTAGCTTTAGATGCTTATGCTGTTGAACGACCGCCAGCACCTCGGGTACTTGATCCGGATAGAGGCCCAAGCGCGACATGCCGCTATCGACCTTGATCCAACAGCCCAATGGGCCATCTAGCGCATCAAGCCATACTAATTGCTTAGGATGATGAATCGTGACATCTAACTCATGGTGTTGCGCCAACGATAACTGTTCTGAGGAGCACAAACCGTCAAGCACTAGGATCGCTTTGGTAATACCCTCTGAACGCAATGCCAAACCTTCTTCAACACGCGCCACCGCAAAGGCATCAACTTTATCTTGCAATGCGAAGGCAAGTGAGATTTCACCATGACCATACGCCAGCGATTTAATCACTGCCATGATGTTGCTGTTGGGCGCCAACTCTCTGACACGCGAAACGTTGTGTAACAACGCAGCGTGATCAACCGTAGCCCATGCGTTGCTAAGTGGCATGCTGCTTAATAGTCCATCTCTTCGTAGACATCACGCGCGAAATTATCAAAGCGAGTGAACTGACCTTGGAAGGTCAGGTTAACTGTACCGATAGGACCATTACGTTGCTTTGCAATAATGATCTCGGCTTTACCTTTATCCGGTGAATCTTCGTTATAGACTTCATCCCGATAGATAAACACGATCAAGTCAGCATCTTGTTCTATCGCGCCCGATTCACGAAGATCCGACATAACAGGGCGTTTATTCGGACGTTGCTCAAGCGAACGATTAAGCTGCGACAACGCAACCACTGGGGAATTTAATTCTTTAGCTAAGGCTTTTAAGCCACGCGAGATTGCCGAGATCTCGTTAACACGATTATCACCCGCTTCTGGCGCACGCATTAACTGCAAATAGTCGACCATGACCATACCTAACTGGCCATGCTCCTTTTGCAAACGGCGACAACGCGCTCGAATCTCGTTAGGTGTTAGTGCTGCTGAGTCATCAATAAAGATTTTCGCTTGGCTAAGTATATTGACCGCTGAGGTTACACGCGGCCAATCGTCATCTTCTAACTTACCAGAACGAACGGCTTGCTGATTAATACGACCAAGCGATGAAATCATACGCATGGTCAGTGATTCTGCTGGCATCTCCATTGAGAAAATGGCCACCGGCACGCCCGCACCAATCGCAACATTTTCACACATGTTCATCGCAAAGGTGGTCTTACCCATCGATGGGCGACCTGCCACGATAACCAGATCAGCTTTCTGTAAACCTGAAGTGCGACCGTCGAAGTCACTAAAGCCCGAGGAAACACCCGTGAGGGCATCGTCACTGTTAAATAACTCATCAATCTTATCGACCGTTTTAGTTAACAAGGCCTGAATGTCTTGAAAGCCTTGACGACCTTTATCTTTTTGCTCAGCAATCTTGAAGACTTCGGTCTCGGCTTGATCAAGCAAGTCATCCACCGGACGTCCCTCAGGACGGTAGCCGCTATCTGCAATCTTGTTACCGACTTTGATTAACTGGCGCATCACCGATTGCTCACGCACGATTCGCGCATAAGCCGGCACATTCGATGCGGTCGGTGTTTCGTTTGCCAACATGCCAAGATAAGGCATGCCGCCGACATCATTCAGCTCTGCACGACGCTCCAACTCTTCGGCAATCGTCACCACATCCAGGGGTTGATCCGCCTCTGAAAGCGCGCGCATAGCTTTAAAGATTAATTGATGTTCGCGACGATAAAAGTCTTCGCTAGAAATCTTGTCAGAGATCTCATTCCACGCTTCTGAATTGAGCATTAAACCACCCAAAACAGACTGCTCGCCTTGCACAGAATGCGGCGGCACACGAAGCGATTCAAGCGCTTGATCTACCGGCATTGAGACGGTGTTTTCGCTGTAATCTTCGTAAGAGGTGGGAGGGTTTAATTCGTCTGACATCACTGCATTAAAACATAAAAGCCGCTGAGACTGATCAGCAAATCGATCGGTCAAACAGCGGCCACAAAAACACCCCAGCAAGCAGCTTGCTAGGGTGTTCTTTTAGGTAATCAGCGAGGCTGATTACTCAGCAACAACAGTCACTTTTACAGTTGCGTCTACGTCAGTGTGCAAGTGAATCGCGAACTCAAATTCGCCGACTTCACGAATCGCACCTTCAGGCATACGCACTTCAGCTCGCGTTACCTCAACACCTGCTGCTGCAGTGACTGCATCAGCAATGTCGCTAGTACCGACTGAACCGAACAACTTACCCTCGTCACCTGCTTGGTGAGCGATTGTCACACCGTCGATCGCTTCGATAGCTGCCTTACGTGACTCAGCTGCCGCTAGCTTTTCAGCTGCTTGCTTCTCGAGCTCTGCACGACGCGCTTCAAATTCAGCAACGTTTGCGTTGCTTGCAAAAACTGCCTTGCCCTGCGGGATCAAGAAGTTACGAGCGTAACCAGACTTGACGGTAACTTTGTCACCCAATGCACCAACGTTTGCTACTTTTTCTAGAAGAATTACTTCCATCTTTCTAACCCCGATTAAAGGTAATGTGGAGCCGTGTTATCACGAACTCACTGAGCCGAAGGTTGTCCTTCATCCAACTCAATCTTTCGATTGAATCTTTGCTCGAAAATTTAACCATCCGTCTGCAAACCCTGCGGCAGCAATTGCTGTAACGCTGTACGGTAAGCCGACGAACAACACAAAGTACAAGCCGTAAATCCAGCCTCGCTTTGATTCACCTTTTTGATGAACCCAAGCATGAGCCACACTCAAACCTTGCAGCAAAAACAAAGTGGTCCCTACCAGGTACAACTGCCCTAACAGCGTTGGACCTTGGTCACTCAGCAGCGATGGCAACAATGTGATTGGAACCAACCAGAGCCACACTCGACTCACAGCAAACGCACGAAACGCTTGTCCAAACTCATTGCTTTGATTCAGCTTGGCTTGCATCCACAGCGCGATAAACACTGCTACGCTCGACGAGCTCAACCAACTTGCCGCAACACCACCAGGCATCCAACCGGCAATGGCTGTCGCCAATGCTTGCTGATCTGCTTCTGGCACTACCGCTGTATCAAACTGAAGCTTCATGTATTCAGTTATCAAGCCATCCCAATACGCATTGGGATCACCTAACAGTAGATATTGCGCAACAACCAAGCCAATTGCCGCCATGGCAAGAATCTCGATTGTTTTGCTGAGTGATCGACTCTGCCCTAACAGCAAACCCGAACCCCATGCTGGCAACCATAGAACTAAGCCCATGATGGCCATTGCGAGTGGCATGTTAAATATCAAGCCACCCAAACCAGCGATCGCAAACCCTGCTGATAAAACAACTACAAGACCTTCTCTTGCACCATTTCTCAGCGTGGCCAAGACCACCAGCGCTGCACTGATCAACGCCATCGGCGTGATCATCAGAGCCAACATACCCGACACGGTGGTCGCCATGATGGCCTGAGTGCGTCCCTTCATCACCCAAGCGATTAGGGCTTTCATACAACTACTCGGTAAAACCGAACGGATGTCGCTTTAAACGACACCACACTCACCAGCCGATTAATGGCTGTCTGAGTAAGGCAACAACGCCAAGAAGCGCGCACGCTTCACAGCAGTAGCCAACTGACGTTGGTACTTAGCACTGGTGCCAGTAATACGACTAGGAACAATCTTGCCGGTTTCGGTGATGTTCTGGCGCAAGGTGTTTAGATCTTTGTAATCGATCTCGATACCTTCAGACGCGAAACGACAACCTTTACGACGACGGAAAAAACGTGACATCGAACTCTCTCCTTAATTAGCTAGCTGCAGCTTCAGGTGCATCTTTCTTGTCGTCTTCTTTGATCAAAGGCGACGCCTCAGTAACCGCCTCATCGCGACGGATAACCAAGTTACGGATGACCGCATCATTGAAGCGGAACAAGGTTTCAAGTTCAGTTAAAGCTTCACCAGTCGCTTCAACGTTCATCAACACATAGTGTGCTTTGTGAACTTTATTAATTGGGTAAGCCAACTGGCGACGACCCCAATCTTCTAGACGGTGAATTTTACCGCCGGCAGTTTCAATTACCGACTTGTAGCGGTCTACCATTGCTGGCACCTGCTCACTCTGGTCAGGGTGGACCAGGAACACGATTTCGTAATGACGCATTGTAGCTCCTTACGGGTTAAAGCCTCCCACACTGTGTGGTGAAGCAAGGAGTGCCGACCCAGAGGACCGACGAGAGCGCGCGATTCTAGAGAAACGCCTTATAAAATGCAAGCTTAGCGGCGCTGACGAACCGCTTCGTAGAGCGTGACGCCAGTTGCGACCGACACATTCAGACTTTCAACCTGCCCCTGCATGGGTAAACGCACCAATTGGTCGCATTGTTCGGCCGTCAGGCGTCGCATACCCTCACCTTCGGCGCCCATTACCAGCGCTAGTGCACCGGTCAAATCCGCTTGGTAGAGCTCGAGATCGGTCTCACCCGTCGCACCGACCACAAAAATACGAAAATCATCCTGCAGATGTCGCAAAGTCCGCGCCAGATTCGTCACCTGCACAAACGGCACAGTTTCAGCGGCACCACTCGAGACCTTCACTGCCACCGGGGTTAGCCCGACCGATTTATCTTTAGGTGCAATCACCGCATCCACTCCCGCACCATCAGCCGTGCGCAGACAGGCACCTAGGTTATGCGGATCGGTCACGCCATCAAGGACCAATAATAAAGGCGGATGATCGAGGCTATTCAGTAAGTTATCGAGATCATCCTCAGTCTGCGCAGTAGGCGCTTGGGTACTGATCAATACACCCTGATGGTTAGCGCTACCAGCTAGCTTCTCGACAGTTTTCTTATCGCTCGCGGTCAGAGGGATACCGAGCTTTTTCGCATCATCTAAAACAGCATTCAAACGACGGTCTTTGCGTGTCGCGTCGTAAATGATTTCATTAATACGCTCACGACCAAACTTAAGCGCTGAACGCACTGCATGTATACCGGCAACCCATTGTTGCTTATCGCCCATGACTTAATGCGTACCTTTTTTAGTCTTAGCTGCGGCACGCTCTTTCTTACCCGGGCGACCTTTACGCTTTTTACCTTTGCTCGCTTTCTTTTTACTGGTCTTCTTTTCGTCCGACTCAGCACGCGATCCCCATGGGTTTTTACTCGGCTTTTTTGATCCTGGTTGCGAACGTGGTGGGCGATCAATGCGCAGCTGATCCGCTGGCACACCATGAATCATCTCAACTTTCTTTTTAACCGGCGCTTCGCTATTGCCATCGTCTAGCACAAAGTCGATCTTGCGATCTTCCATGTTAACGGCAGCAACTCGCACCCTAATACGATCACCCAAGCGATAAACCTTACCCGAACGCTCCCCGGTTAAACGATGACCAATAGGATCGAAAATAAAGTAATCACGATCAAGCGCAGTGATATGAATCAAGCCGGTGATAAAAATCTCATCTAGCTCGACAAAAAGACCAAAGCTATTCACGCCTGAGATTGTGCCTTGGAAACTTTCGCCCACTTTATCGAGCATGAAGTAACACTTAAGGGCATCAGCCGAATCACGCGATGCATCGTCTGCACGACGCTCACACAGTGAACAGTGCTCACCCATGTGCGCTAAATCTTTATCCGTATAGGCAAACCCTTTTGCCGAACCATTTCGCAGCACATGACGGATCGCACGGTGCACCATCAAGTCTGGGTAGCGACGAATCGGTGAGGTGAAATGCGCATAAGCTTCAAATGCCAAACCAAAGTGCCCAACATTCTCATCGGTATACACCGCTTGCATCATTGAGCGCAGCAGCACGGTTTGAATCACATGGTAATCCGCACGCGTTTTAACTTGTTCAAGCAACTCTGCGTAATCTTTCGCGGTAGGCTCAAGACCACCTTTCAACGACAAACCTAGTTCGCGTAAAAATTGCCCCAAGTCGGAGAGCTTCTCCTCACTTGGGCGCTCATGCACACGGTACAAAGCCGGTATTTTGTTCTTCAGCAAGAAGCGCGCCGCCGCAACGTTAGCCGCCAACATACACTCTTCAATTAATCGGTGCGCATCATGTCGCACCAGAGGCACCACTTCGGCCACCTTGCCATTCTCATCAAATTTAAAACGGGTTTCGGTGGTATCAAAATCAATCGCGCCACGTACAGCTCGTGCTGCATGGAGCACCTTATACAGGCCATGCAGGTCTTCGAGATGCGGTAATACGTGTGCAAATTCTTCTTTAAGCGCCTGATCATTATCAATCAGCATCGCGCCCACTTGATCATAGGTCAGACGAGCATGTGAATTCATGACGCCTTCAAAGAAGCGCGAGCGGAACATTTTGCCCTGCGGATCAAAATACATCTCACAGACCATGCACAAACGATCAACCTTCGGATTGATCGAGCACAGTCCATTAGAGAGCACCTCTGGCAACATCGGCACCACACGATCAGGGAAGTACACCGAGGTGCTGCGCAGATAAGCTTCTTTATCTAACGGCGAATCTTTTTCAACATAGGCTGAAACATCGGCAATCGCGACCAATAAGCGCCAGCCTTTTGTTGTCTTTGCACAAAACACCGCATCATCGAAGTCTCGTGCATCCGCACCATCGATAGTAACCAACGGCACATCACGCAGATCCTCACGACCCTCTTTCGCCTTCTCAGGCACCTCAGCGCTCAAGCCTTCAATTTGCTCGAGTAATTCTTCTGGCCAATCATGAGGAATATCATGGCTACGAATCGCAACCGCGGTTTCCATACCGGGGGCATATTGATCGCCAATAACATCAATCACACTACCAATAGCCTGACGCCACGGTGTTGGATGCTCATCGATTGCCACCTCAACCATCTGACCATTCTTGCCGCCATGCAAACTCTCCGGCGGAATGAGTACTTGCTGGGTAATGCGTTTATTGTCGGGCAACAAGAAAGCAACACCGCGATCAATCTGCAGACGACCGACGAGCTTGTTAAAAGCACGCTCTAATACCTCGATGATTTGCCCCTCTTCGCGACCCCGTCGATCAATGCCAGAGACCTGCACCACCACATGATCACCGTGCCATACACGACGCATCTCACGCGGACCTAAAAACAGGTCATCACCATTTGCATCATCACGCTTCAAAAAGCCAAAGCCATCTGGGTGGCCGATAACACGACCCACGATCATGTCTTTGTTGTTAACTGGACAATAACCACCTCGGCGATTTCGAATGAGCTGACCATCACGCGTCATCGCATTCACACGACGAGAAAGTCCTTCGGTTTGCTCCTCATCAATATCCAAGGTGTACATCAGCTCTTTAAAACTCATGGGACAACCTTGCTCGGCAATCACTTCTAAAATGAACTCTCGACTAGGAACAGGATTTTCATAGGTATCCGCTTCACGTTGCGCTTGCGGGTCATTTAATTCGGTGCGGGACACCTTTTTTTGATTTGCCACTATTAGGCCTTTTACTGAGATTTAAGCCCGCTATTGTAGCGTTGACACACCCAGTTTGTCGCTGTAAGTTACGCGCCCTCAACACCTCCGCCCAGGTGGTGAAATTGGTAGACACGCCAGCTTCAGGTGCTGGTGGCCGCAAGGCCGTGGAGGTTCAAGTCCTCTCCTGGGCACCAGTTTTGATTCCCCTCCTGATATCTCCTGTTAAGCGCTGAAAATTATTTTGCCGTTGACGCAAAATTTTTCTTGCGCAAAAACCAAAAAAGTTGAAAATTCCATCCGCTCGCTTTTTGAGCAGAAACTTTAGGTGATTTACCCGTTAGTGACCCGGCGTCTTGTTTGTCTAGACGTGTCTGAGCGACGAAAGACAAACAATTAGGAGACGAACGTGTTAACGACTATTCGCCCTCGATCAGAAGGAGACTTCTGGTTGGCACAGGCAGGTGGCATTTCGCCTGCAATGCTTTTTAGCCCTACTCGCGTTCGCGAGACTTGGCGCTCTCTTCAAGCCGCATTACCTGGCGTTACTCTTTACTACGCCGTCAAATCCAACCCTTACACTTCTTTATTGACCACCTTGGTTGATGAGGGCGCATGCTTTGATGTTGCTAGCGCCCCCGAGATTCAGGCTTTACTGCCTTTGGGTGTTCCAACTCAACGCATGATTCACACCCACCCGATCAAAACGATCACTGACTTGGAAGCGTCTATCGAATTAGGCGTGACATCCTTTGTCGTCGATAACTTGGATGAGCTTTGGAAGATCGCGCCGTACCGTAACGACATCACGGTTATGTTGCGCTTAGCCTTCGTGGCACCTGATGCACCTGTAGATTTATCTCGTAAATTTGGTGCTCAGCCCGACGATGCAATGAATATTTTGCAGATTGCCCAGCAGATGGGCATCACCATTGACGGCCTTTGCTTCCACGTCGGCTCTCAAGCTCAAAGCGCTAACACACATCGCTTGGCATTATTGAAAACCGTAGAGATTGCACAAGAAGCTGCAGACCTTGGCATTGCCAACATCGAACGTATCGATATGGGTGGTGGCTTCCCAGCCAACTACTCAAACAAGCCTGTCGACTTCGAAGCCTTTTGCGCACCTATCCGTGAAGCAATGGCCTCAGTGCCTTCACACATTCGTTTGATGGCTGAGCCTGGTCGCGGTATTTCAGCACCTAGCATGACATTGGTTGCACGCATCATTGGTCGCTCAAAGCGCCAAGATGACACTTGGTGGTACTACATGGATGACGGTGTGTACGGTGCTCAATCAGGCCGCATCTTCGACCACATCGATTACCCAATGACCATCTTCACCGAAGAAAGTGGCACACCGGGTCGCGCCGTATTTGCAGGTCCAACCTGTGACAGCATCGACCGCTTTGGCGATACCGAATTACTCCCTGAGCTTTCAATTGGTGACGTAATCGTTATCCATGAGATAGGGGCTTACAGTATTGCTACCGCATGTAACTTTAACGGTGTTGCGCCGCCCGTGATTATTGATCTAGAAGACGATAACAATGTGGTTCGCCTATTCGCTTAAGCGCTGAGGAAATCGTTTCCTCCTCTCACTTAGCAAAACAAAAAAGCCCGCTTTCGCGGGCTTTTTCTATTTAAGGCTTAACCGGCAAGGTAATGGTGAACTTAGCCCCCTGCTTCGTATTTTTTGCCTCGATGTTGCCATTGAGATGATCCTCAATGATGATCTTCGAGATATACAAACCTATGCCTGCCACTGCAATCGATAGCTGGCATGAGCAGTGGCCTGATCAATGGCGGCAACTTGCCTATCAAGCCCAACTGGCGATCATTTAAGCTTAAGTAGGGCAAAAAAATACCCGCGCCAATCAGCGCGGGTAAAAGAACCAACTCTTAGGAAAAAGACTGCTCAATCGCCTACTACTTTCACGACCTTCGCGGGAACTATTCAGTTGGTTGACCCTTAGGAGGAATCTTTACTTTACGGATGAGGCGCTCGTCTGAACAATCAGAAACATTAATGTAGGAAATTTCTTATCCCGAAAGCCGGGCAAAAAAATACCCGCAACCGAAGTTGCGGGTTAAATGTCCAACTATACCTATAAAAAACAACTAGTTAGCACTAGAGGGGCTAACTAGCGAGGTAATAGTGTTGCCCTTAGGAGGAAAACCTACTTTATTAGGTAATCCTAATACTTGCAAGAATTTTCTTACGAAATGTCATACCAATGTCACATACAAAAAAGCCGAGCGTTTGCTCGGCTTTTCTTTTATTAATCTTCTTTTTTAAAAGATCAGATTCATCATGGTGAGCATCACTACCAAGAATAAGATAGTCATGATGCCACCCGCCTTCATGAAGTCTGGTACACGATAGCCCGCAGGACCCATGATCAAGGCATTCACTTGGTGCGTCGGGATCAGGAACGAGTTCGACGTCGCAATTGCAACGGTCAATGCATACACCGCAGGGTCAGCACCCACTTGAATGGCGATATTGACTGCAAGCGGTACCAACAACACGGTTGCACCCACATTCGACATCACCAAAGTAAAGAAGGTCGCCAATACAGCAATCGCTGCTTGAATGATCCAAGGGGCTGCGCCACCTGTGGCTGCCACCACCTCTTCAGCAATCCATTTTGCTGTGCCGGTAGTTTCAACCGCCAAACCCAGCGGAATCAAGGAGGCTAACAAGAAAACGGTCTTCCAGCTGACCGCTTGATACGCCTCTTCAATCTTCAGAACGCCTGAAAGCACCATACCGATAGCACCGGTCAACAGTGCAATCGACAAACGGATATCGGTGAACAACACCATGCAGAGCGCGACCGCGAAGAACAAACCTGCCCAACGCACTTTGTTAGGACGCAGTCTCTCTGCACGTGGATATTCTGTGGTCACAACGACGAAGTTCTTATCGTCTTCGATTCGCTCTAAACCAATCCAAGGGGTATGCACCACCAAAGTGTCACCCGCTTGGAAAGCCATATCACGGATATGATCACCCTCTCGCAGAGTCTCTCCATTACGATGCAAACCCACCAACGCCAAGCCGTAGGTTTTACGCATCCAGATATCACGTGCACTCTTACCAATAAGGTTAGAACCTGGCGGAATAACCACTTCTGCGATACCTGCTTTATTCGCTGCTAACGCATCGGCAAAGGTGCGCAATGAGTCACGCTTTTGTAGGTCGTATTTAGCAACGAATGCATCGAGATCACGGGGATCGGCAACGATGCCGAGCACCATTCCAGCAGAGATACCGGTATCACGCGCCAAGGTGCCTGGTCCAATGTTTGATTCACCACCAGAGTACTTATTGGCAATGACACGAATACGCTCAACACCCTCGATCTCATCAAGCTGCTTACCAATTAATGCACTGTTATCGGTAACCACAACCTCAGCAATACCGTAAGCCAAGCCATATACTTCTTGAAAGTAAGCCATTGGATCTGAGCCTTTAGTGCTCGACTCGCTCTTGGTGGTCGGTAAAACAAAACGACCCGCCAAGACGAAATAGATAATGCCGGTCGCAACCAACGCAATACCCACAGGAGTTACTGAGAACAAGCTCCAAGTTTCCATCTGTTGCTCAACTGGCAACGCTTGGTTAGAGGTCAAGATCAAATCGTTCAACAAGATCAATGGACTTGAACCCACCATTGTCACGGTACCGCCCAAGATCGCACAGAAGCCCATTGGCATCAGCAAGCGAGACATCGGTAAACCTGAACGCGCTGAGATACGTGAAACCACAGGCAAGAACAAGGCGGCTGCACCTACGTTCTGCATGAACGATGAAATAAAGCCAACCGTCGCTGAAATGATCGGAATGATGCGCGCTTCTGTTGTACCGCCCACCTTTAGAATAAAGGCTGCCACTTTAGTCATGATGCCGGTCTTATCCAAACCTGCACCAATGATCATGACTGCAATGATCGACATCACCGCATTTGACGAGAAACCGTTAAACAATTTTTGGTTATCAACCAAACCACCACTGAGCCCCATAAAAGGTGCCACTAAGGTCGTTAGACCTAAGATAACCATGACGGTTGCAGCTGCCACATCGACATCAACAACTTCAAATGCAAACAAATAAATCGTGAGTAAAAGAATGCCGGTTACCCATGCAATTTCAACCGTGGGAACCACTTTCGACAAAACAATCGCCATCGCTAAAAAGACGATACCTGCAATGCCTTTCTTCATATCAAATGCAGCCATGAACTACTCTCCGGCGGGTTTTCCGCTACTGCCTAAGTTTTACAACATTATTATTTTTATCGGATTTTGAGCGGCGCATTCTACGCGTGAATGCCTTTTGATTAAAGTTGCGTCAAAATATCGCCTAAAGCAGCAGAAGTAACGCTATGGATCATTCAATTCTCAACGGCATCATCGTCCTTTTGACCCTATCGGTCGTCTCCGTGGCGATGGTCCGTCGACTTAACCTACCGCCCATTCTCGGCTATCTGGCGGTGGGAGGGCTTTTTGGCGAGCACGCGATTGGCTGGATCCCCGCCCATCACGACATTGAATTCCTCGCCGAGCTCGGCGTTGTTTTCTTACTGTTCATGATTGGCCTTGAGGTTTCGATCGGTCATTTGATGTCAATGCGCCGGCTATTGCTTGGTCTGGGTAGCATGCAAGTGCTGCTTTCAACCCTCTCGACCATTGTGCTGGCCATGTGGATTGGCATGAGCTGGCAGGCAGCCTTTGCTGTGGGTGGCGCTTTAGCACTTTCCTCGACAGCTATTGCCGTAAAGCAACTACAGGAACAACTTGAGATTCACTCGCGCCACGGACGCAATGCACTGGGCATCCTACTTTTTCAAGACCTGTCCGTAGTCCCTTTCCTGGTAGCCATCCCCATTCTGGCGAGCGGCAGCGATCAAATGGGTGCCGCTTTAGGTATCGCTTTCATTAAAGCGGTGATCGCTTTCGGCATCATGTTTGCCATTGGCCACTGGTTATTACGCCCCCTACTCAATTGGATTGCGGGTTATTACTCAGCTGAGCTTTTCACCCTAGCGATTCTTTTGCTCGCATTGACCGCAGCATGGTCTACCCAACAAATGGGGCTATCGCTTGCGTTAGGTGCTTTCCTGGCGGGTG
>Ga0255757_10001814_pt1 | contig 20454 bp, 20 predicted proteins | sample 071ome_27_FD_179957 | JGI IMG/M metagenome (GOLD analysis project Ga0255757, IMG submission 179957) | Coastal salt marsh microbial communities from the Groves Creek Marsh, Skidaway Island, Georgia - 071409AT metaG (version 2) | ecosystem: Environmental > Aquatic > Marine > Intertidal zone >...
TGAGGACCTGTTCGCGGGCTGGCTAGCGCGCTTAACGGGTCCAGCCAATGGCCCCGAGGCGTTGCCGGTATTCGGTCGGGTGGCTACGTGGAACTCCGCGGCCCAGGGGATCACGGGAGCGTGGAGTACAGCGAACACGCGTGAGGCTCTGACCGCCGCGTTCAAGCGGAAGGAGGTCTACGCAACGAGCGGTCCACGAATGCAGCTGCGAATGTTCGGAGGCTTCGAGTTCGAAGCGGAGGATGCCAATGCTCGAGACATTGCTGCCGTGGGGTATGGAGGCGGAGTGCCGATGGGAGGGGACCTGGCCCAAGCTCCGAGCGACACGCCAGTGTCCTTGTTGATTCACGCCGTAAAGGATCCCGTGGGCGCTAATCTGGATCGGGTACAGGTGATCAAGGGATGGCTCGATGAGGAGGGTGAGACACACGAACGTATCTACGACGTGGCGTGGGCAGGCCAGCGCACAGCCGTGAACGGAAAGGTACCTCCGATTGGCAGCACAGTTGATGTGGCTCGAGCGACCTATGACAACACGATCGGCAGCGCGGAGCTCTCCACTGTGTGGGTGGACCCTGACTTCGATCCCGACGAGCGCGCCTTCTACTACGTCCGGGTTCTTGAGATCCCGACGCCGCGATACTCGACGTATGACGCCGTCGCCCTCGGGCGGGACCCCGCTGAGTTTACAGGGCAGCCCCCGGCGATTCAGGAGCGGGCGTTCTCGTCACCGATCTGGTACACACCTTGACTAAGCTGGGTCGCAAGCTCGCCTGGCTGCGGTCGTGGCTGCAAGATCCCCTCATCCATTTTCTGGTGATCGGGGGAGTCCTGTTCGCTGCCTACGGACTACTTGTCCCTGACGGGAACGATCCCAGGCGCATCACGGTCAGTCGGGACGCGCTGATCAACTTTGCCCAGTATCGGGCAAATACCTTCCAGTTTGATGTATTAGACCAGGCCTTAGACGAATTGACTGCGGCTGAACGACAGGCTCTCGTCGACGAGTACGTTCGTGAAGAGGCCTTATATCGGGAGGCAATCGCCATGGGGCTGGACCAGGGGGACGATGTCATTCGGCAACGACTTATCCAGAGACTCGAATTTCTGTTCGAGGATAACAATGAACCAGCGGATGTCGGGCGGGACGAATTGATAGAGTTCTACACAGAATACAGCGACGACTATATAGAGCCTGCTATTTATACATTTACTCATGTCTTCTTCAATGCAGAGCGAAGAGGCGATAAGGAAGCTCGTGAGGCAGCAACGCAATTACTAGCGGAGCTCAACGAACAGAGTATTCCATTTAGCGGGTCGCTCGGGTATGGCGATCGCCCTCTGTACTTCCAGAATTATATTGAACGCACCCGGGATTTCATCGCAGCCAACCTGGGGCAGGATCTGATCTCCATGCTGGACCAGGTCGAGCCGTCGACGTCAACGTGGTGCGGCCCGATACAATCCCCTTACGGTTGGCATCTCGTGCTCCTTACCTCGCGGGAGTCAGCCTGGCTGCCCGATCTGGAGGAGATCGAAGACCGGGTACGTGAAGATTATCGGAGAATGCGAAAAGAACAAACGCAGCGACAGCAGCTCGACGAGATCATTAGCGGCTACGAGGTCAATGTGATTGGGCTTGATCCAGAATTCCGCAATGCCGAATCGGTCAAGGAAGAAAACTGAGCATGGCTTTGCGATCAATTACCGCCATGTTGCTGATTATGCTTTCGTTCTCCAATGCTCGAGCTGATGAATATAGTCCAGCCTTTTTGGAACTAGTACAAACAGCGAACGATGAATTCGGGGTGCTGTGGAAGGTGCCTGCCATAGGAGGCCTTCGACCAAATCTCTACTTACGCTTTGCAGCAGATGTTGAAATAGCCACTCCCGTCCGTGGCTCTATGGTCGGTGCTGACTTTATCGAACGTTTCAATATCAGGCGCGACGGTGGGTTAGCGGGTACGGAAATTGTCGTGCAAGGACTCACCGGATTGTCCACCGATGTGCTGGTACGCATTGAGCGCCTCGATGGCAGTACCGAGATTGCGCGGCTTACTGCAACTAAACCAACCTTTGTGGTTCAGGGTTCATTGACCCGAATTGAAGTGGCCAGCACCTATACCCTGTTTGGCATCGAACACATCCTGGAAGGCGTTGATCATCTGCTGTTCGTGGCGTGCTTAATTTTTATTGCCGGCACCGGGCGACGCATTCTCATCACCATTTCAGGCTTCACTTTAGCTCACTCCATAACATTGACCTTGGCGGCGCTGGACCTTGTACGCTTGCCAATTCCACCAATCGAAGCTGCAATCGCGCTGTCCATTGTTTTTCTGGCCAGGGAAATCGCTCTTGAACGCCGCGACACGCTAACGTGGCGATACCCCATTACAGTCTCTGCTTCATTTGGTTTGTTACATGGATTTGGATTTGCCTCGGCGCTCGGTGAAATCGGCCTGCCGCAAACAGAAATTCCTGTCGCCTTGCTCGCATTTAACTTGGGCGTTGAGACCGGCCAACTACTATTCATCTGCGCAATAGTGTGTTGTGTCTGGATAATCTCGAGACTTATTTTACTACTACAGATACCAAGAGAAGGCTACGAAATTAATTCAGTCACTAGCTCAGACGTCAAAGCAAGCCCGCTGATTTGGCTGCAAAGAATTGAAAAACCCATGGCGTACTTTGTTGGTAGTGTAACTATCATCTGGACCATTGAGCGAACTCTGACGTTTGCCAGCTAGTTCTATTGGTCCGATTTCCATATGGTGGCTTCTTCAAAGTCTGCCCATTCTGAGTTAGTGAATCAGATTGCGGCTAAATCGAAATGTACTGCGGACTGAAGCAAGTAAACAGCCAGACTGTGGTGACATGTCCGTGACTTGTCTGCCCGCGCCGAGCCTGAAAAGAGTTACTCTCGGTCAACATAACCGGCGATCGCATTACTGGTGAATTATTAACACAACTCTGAAGGAATTTTCCGATGACAAAAAATATTTTGAAACTTGCTCTATTATCCTTGCTGCTGACCTGTAGCGGAGTATTCGCGGCTGACAATTCCGAGGTTCTGGGTCAATGGGATCTCAGCCTGAATCTTCAGGGGAACGAAGTCCCGGTCAAGCTCACAATAACTGAAGATGGTGATGGACTGGGCGGAACCTGGGCGGGCCCACAAGCTACTAACGCATTGTCTGACGTTAGTTTAGCTGGAGACACCCTGTCATTTTCAATGCAAACGCAGGCGGGATCACTAAAGGTATCATTCGAGCTGGAAGGCGATACGCTTAGCGGTGGCCTATCTACACCGCAAGGAAACTTGCCGATAACTGGCAAAAAGTCTGCTTAAATAAAGCGATGAATCATCGGATGATTAACAATGGCGACATCCCAGTCGGCACCACGGTTTCTAATGGCGTAAACAATTCATCGTTGAGATCAGGTAATCAATAAAATGTCGGATCCGAACGTGTTAAGCAGACCATTACTACAAAGATTCCTTGTAAGAGTTGCCGCTTTTTTCTTACTGCAGCCATTAGCAAATTATTCATTTGGTCAAGGCGGATTTGGCGATGTTGAGCTTTCAATCATCCCTGTGGCCGGCAATGTCTACATGATTCAGCGCCCAGGCGGCGGGGGGAACATCGGCGTTCAGCTTGGTCCCGACGGTGTGCTCTTAGTGGACTCGCTGTTCGCGCCGCTTACGGATAAAGTAGTAGAGGCGGTGAAGCAGGTGACTGACGAAGAAATTCGGTTTCTGGTCAACACCCATATCCATATTGATCATGTGGGCGGCAATGAAAATCTAGCAGAGTTGGGCGTGTTGATCTTCGCCCATGACAACACGCGCCTGCGATTCTTGGAGGAGAAGAGCCACTTCCCGAGAGCCGGTGGCAGTTTCGCCCCGCAACAGCCGGTTGCAGCCAGACCACTAATCACCTTCAACGACACCATGAGTTTCCATCTTAACTCAGAAGAGGTCCGCGCTTTTCTGGTACCTCCTGCTCACACGGATGGGGATGTCTTCGTCTACTTTCCCGAATCTGACGTGCTCCATCTAGGCGATGTGTATCGCACTACCAGCTATCCCATTATCGATGTCTACAACGGCGGCACCCTCAGAGGCACAATCGCGGCGATGGATATGGCTATCGATATAGCTGGCCCTGATACGAAGGTCATACCCGGGCACGGTCTCGAAGTGGTTGGCCGTGAAGAGCTAATAGTATTCCGTGACATGATTCTCGATATTCAGGACAAAGTAATGAGCATGATCCGCGACGGCAAAAAACTGCATGAGGTGATGGCTGCACAACCAACTGCGGCCTATGATGCCGAATGGACCGATGACCCCGGCTGGGGCCCGGAAGATTTTATTCCTGTTGTGTACTATCAACTCGGTGGCGGTGGACGCTTGGCGGATCGCTAAACCCACTCGGCATTTCATTAACAACAGAACATCAGGTAATACTCATGACTGCACTGCACAGATTATTCAGAGGTGCCCTAGTTTGTTTCATCGCACTTTGCTCCCAGGCTTCGCTGGCACAAGATGATGATTTCGTTTTCTATTCCGACTTAGCTCGAGATTGGTATCAGGGCGGCGACTATTTCGAATGGACATCAACTACAGAAGACAACAACGCCAAAAAGGTTAATGTTTTCTACAGAACCTGGGGAGACGAGACCAAGCCTAAACTGGTATTGATCCACGGCTTCCCGAATTCCAGTTTCGACTATTACAAGATGATCCCTTTTCTGGAAGACGAGTACCATATCGCCACGCTGGATTTTCCGGGTTCCGGTTTCTCAGATAAACCGCTTGATGGTTACAACTATATGTTGGCGGAGAATGCAGAGATCGTTGACTATTTCGTCCGCGAAGTAGTTGAGTTCGAAGACTTCGCGCTCTATACCCATGACCGAGGTGTGAGCATCGGCCTGGCGTTTCTCGGTAATTACCTGGACAACCCAAACCCGGGCTATACGGTCAATTATCACTTTCTATCAAACAGTGGCATGTTTCTGCCGCTCGCCAATCTATCGCCCGGTCAATTGAGAATGCTCGATACCGCTACAGCCGACCAAATGCTTGCTTCCCGTGCGACGCAGCCCCGGCGCATCGAAGGAGAGCCGGAATCGCTTGCCTATTCCGATATCTTCGCATTCAACCAGGGTACTGTTTCCTTGATCTATGTTGGTCGCTACCTTTTAGAGCGCCAGGCTAACGAAGTGCGCTGGCTGGAGAACTTGCCGCGTAGCCCGATTCCCGTGGCTTATCTATGGGGGCTGGCCGATAACGTGAATCCAGTTCGAATTGCTCATCATGTCTGGGATACCTATTTAAATGATAGACAGGCGCAAAGTAGTTTCTGGGTCCTGCCAAACGCTGGACATTATCCGCAGCGTGACAACCCCGAAGAAGTAGCGAAGGTCATTCGGCTGGCGCTGACCGGTCAACTACCTGATCTCGAGTCCGAGAATGACTTTATGCGACGCTACGGATCAACTAGAGCCTCCGAGGATGCTGTCTTCGTGGGGCACTCAAAAATAGAGGAATTGGATTTTCCAAGCTCTATCGAATACACCCCATCAGGCTATCGCGAAATAGATTAGCTTAGTTGAGGGGAAGTAAATCAGCTCATAAATAAAAGGGGTTAGAGTAAAAATACAGTAGTTCTAGCAGGTATATTGCCATCGGAGTCGGGTCGGAATGATCCAAACAGCCTTAGGGCTGTTTGTCCCCTACGGGCGCCTTGCAGGCGTCCTTCGCGCTACGCGCTTGTCGAACCACGGTGCTTCTCAACCACCCCTGAACCCCGCGCATAAAAAAACCCCGCTCTGCGAGGTTTTTGTATGCGTGGTGCCCAGGGGCGGAATCGAACCACCGACACGGGGATTTTCAGTCCCCTGCTCTACCAACTGAGCTACCTGGGCGTATTGGGTCAATGCTTCTTGAGAGTACCCGGCCAGGGTCCGAAGCATGCCGCTTTTCGCGAGCCGCGTATTAAATAGTGTCTGGGGCCCTGAGTCAAGCCAGCCGCCGGGTTCAGGGGGATTCGTGCTGCAATCGGCGGGCCCAAGGATTTTGTCGAGATTGGCAGGGATTCGGCCTAGAATTCGACCTGTTCTCGTTTCCTTCCAGGTCGTTCGCCAATGCCCGACTCAGTGACTACTTCAGCGCCCACCCTCATGCTGCATCCGCGGCAGTCCGGCCTGGTGGCCTCCGCCACCCTGGCGATCAACGAACGCCGACAGGCATTGCTTGCAGAAGGGAAGACCGTATTCAATTTTGGCCTGGGCCAGTCCCCGTTTCCGGTGCCCGATCGTGTGGTGCAGTCGCTCAGGGACAATGCCCACCAGAAAGACTATCTGCCGGTACGCGGCCTGTTGTCCCTGCGCCAGGCGGTGTCGGCGTGGTTTGCTCGCCGCTTTGACCTGCATTTCGCTGCCGACAATATACTGGTAGCCCCCGGCTCCAAGGAGCTTCTGTTCCTGATCCAGATGGCGCTGGATTCGGTACTCATTCTCCCGTCTCCCAGTTGGGTTTCCTACCAGCCCCAATCCCGGCTCGCCGGCAACAGGGCAATCTGGGTCGATACTCACGAGGAGGATGACTGGTGTCTCCGGCCCGCTGCCTTGCTTGAAGCCTGCCGTGGCAAGTTGGACGGTAAGACAGGCATCCTTCTGCTCAACTACCCGAATAACCCGGCCGGCACCACGTACCGGGCTGCGCAGCTCCGGGCCCTGGCGGATGCTGCGCAGGAGCTGGGTATCCTGGTACTGAGTGACGAGATCTATGCCGAGGTGGATCACCGGGGTGAGCATGTGTCTATCGCGCGCTTCTACCCGCAAGGCACCGTCGTGACCACCGGGCTCAGTAAGTGGTGCGGGGCAGGGGGCTGGCGCCTGGGCATTGCGGCGTTTCCGGATTCCCTGCAGACCCTGGGAAACACCGTGGCCGCCATGGCCAGTGAAACCTATACCTCTGCCAGTGCGCCTATTCAGCATGCGGCAGTGAGTGCCTTTATTGAGAGTGAAGAGATCGAGCAGTATGTGGCGGATTCGCGCCGCATACTCGCCTTTGTGCAGGGCATAGTGCGAAGCAGGCTGCTGTCCTGTGGTATCTCCGTGCCTGAAGGCACGGGCGGGTTCTATCTGTTCTGTAATTTCGAGAACTATCGGGAGAAGCTGGGGCACAAGGGCATCAGCGACAGCGCCGCGCTGGCCGAGGCCTTGCTGATGGAAAAAGGGTTTGCCTGTTTGCCGGGAACAGCCTTCGGTCGCGCGGCGCAGGAGTTGAGCCTGCGCCTCTCCTACGTGGACTTCGATGGCGACACTGCCTTGCAGCAGGTGTCACTCATTGAGTCAGACCCTGAGGGAGCGGTACACCAGATTTGCCCACGCATCGACCAGGCGATGGGCGCATTGACGGCCTGGCTAGAGGCGCTCTGAGCGGCTCTCAGTCTTCCGGTGGCACATAACCTTCCGCCACGTCATGGGCCTCGTTGCTCATGAATTTTTCCATTTCCTGTTGCAGGTATTCACGGGCCGCGGGATCCACGAGACTGAGCTGCTTTTCGTTGATGAGCATGGTCTGCTGCGCCAGCCATTCCTGCCAGGCCTGCAGGGAAACGGTTTCAAAGATTTCCTGGCCCTTGGCGCCGGGATAGGGAGGCGCGGGGAGTCCAGGCAGTTCCTTACCGTACTTCCTGCAATTCACCATGCGTGTCATCGTGTTTAATCTCCTGCTACTCGGGGAGGCGAGCCAGCAATTTCTTGATCGGTGCAGCCAGGCCAACCTCTATTGAACCGTCGAGAGGGTACCAGATGTAACGCTGGGGTTCAGCAAACTCCCTGTGTCTGCCCCTGATGCGGCTATGCACCGGGATGATGTCCAGGTGGTAGTGACTGAAGGTATGTCGCAGCGGGGGAAGCTCGGTGACGGACTCTGATTCGACTTCAGTGACAGGAAAACCCGAAAGCAGACCAGGCTTGTTCGCCTTCGCCTGGGCAGGATGCAGGACCCAGTCCACTGTCATTTTGGGTTCGGCAAGTGCTTGAGCAGGACCCTGCTCATACTCCGGAAACGAGTACAGCCCACCCCAGATCCCCTGGGCGGGTCGCTTCTCCAGCATCACATCGCCGTCATCATTCTGGATGATGTACATCACGACAGATTTCACTGGCAATGCTTTTTTGGGCTTCTTGCCCGGAATCTCGGCCTGCCGGTCCTCTTTATAGGCTATGCAGCCATCGATGAGGGGGCAGGTACCGCAGTCTGGTCGGGACCGGGTACACAGCATCGCGCCGAGGTCCATCATGGCCTGGGTGTAGTTGGCCACCCGCCGGTCCGGGGTGAGTGCGTCTGCCAGCTGCCATAGTCTGGCCTTGTTGGCGGATTGTTCCGGCCAGCCTTCGATGCCGTGGTAGCGGGTGAGTACCCGCTTGACGTTGCCATCCAGGATGGGGGCACGAATATTCATGGACAGGGCAGCGATGGCGCCAGCGGTGGAACGGCCTATGCCGGGCAAGGATTCCAGGGCGCTCACGTTCGCGGGAAACTCGCCATTGTACTCGGCCACGATGAGGGTCGCCGCCTTATGCAGGTTGCGTGCCCGGGCGTAGTAGCCGAGGCCGGTCCACAGGTGCAAGACCTGATCCAGTTCGGCGCTGGCCAGGGAGTGAACATTGGGGAAGCGCGCCATGAAGCGCCGATAGTAATCGATGACGGTGCCGACCTGGGTTTGCTGCAGCATGATTTCCGAAACCCAGACGCGGTAGGGTGTCGGATCCTGTTGCCAGGGCAGGTCTTTGCGCCCGTGCCGGGCAAACCAGTGCAGGACACTGTCAGCGAAATTGGGAGAACTGGACTTCATTGCGCAGACCCTGGGGGCTGTAATGCTGATTTAATTGAAGATGCTGCGCAGCAAGCCGCGCGCCGAATCCTGCAGTTCAGAAGGTGCCTGGTCGGTGATGACTTCTTCCAGGCGGTTGCGTACAGCATTGGTGCCGATCTGACCAAATATCTCACGCACCCGGGTAAAGTCAGGACGGCAATAGCGATTCACAGGGTCGTCAAATGCGGCGCTGCAGTCTACTGGCCACGGCACATCGTGATACAGGTTATTGATGGGAATAGTCTGGGTGAAAGGTTCGCCGAGTACGGTGAATAGCAGATCATAGTCGAAAGTGCCCGCGTCCAGGTCCAGGCCGCCACCACCGCTAACATCGAAATTGTCCATACGCAGCTTGAGTTCCTGGCCAGTGTCCAGGCCGTCATCGAGTAGCCAGTAGCCGCTCATGGAACTGAAGCTAATGACATCGGGCCACTGCTGTATGGCTTCTCCCGTTGGGCTCAATGCGGCGATGGCAGTAAAGACCTGCTTGATTACACCGATGTCCACCGAGTTTTCGGTTACCCTGAAGGCGGTGTTGCCGGAAATGGAGTCCATGAGGGCCGATGTGGTCAGTCCCCGTGCAGTGTAGTTGGACTCGGCCTGGAGAAAACCGGTCACCGTGCTCAGGCGAGACACGGAAGGCGCCAGTTCTACCAGGTTGAGATCCTGGATTGCGGCGCTGACTTGCAGTTGTGGTGTGGCATTGCGTGCATCGATTCGCAGCGTGCCCTGCACATTGCCTTCAAATAATTCAACCGGTGTGAGCTCGACATCCAGCACGCCGTCTTCAATGTTCGTATACAGACTAATGTTGTCCAGTCGCAGGGTGTTGGCGGTGATGGAGTCGATGGCAATCGATCCCAGCAGGCTGGTTGAGCGTAGCAGCTCTACCGGAATTTCAGTTTGCGGTTGGTACTGTGCTACCTGGTTGAGATCGGGTTCTGCTGCGGGTTCCATTGCAGTGTTCCCGTCGGTCTCTCCCGGGCTGGGAAACAGGGCTGTGAGGTCTATATCGCCGGCGATGACGCTGTAGCTGACGCTGGTGGGCGCCAGCCCGGTGGCGAAGCGCACTTCGGCGTTGGCGTTTATAGAAGCCCCGGCGAAATCCATCGCAAGGCTTGGCACAGACAAGCGCTGTGAATTCCCCTGAACCTCCATTTGCAGGCTCAATTGACGGCCACTATCCAGTGCCAGGTCGAGTTGAGGATTCGGCTCGCGCAGGGCCAGTGATTCCATCAGTCCCAATACATCAAAAGGCGCGGCGGAAAAATTCGCCTGCAGTGTGGGCGATTCATTCAACCCGGCCAGCGTGGCTGAGCCCTCAAGCAACATCGGGGTTACACTCAAGCGAATTGTGTCGAGACTGGCACTACCCGCCGCCAGGTCAGCGCGGATGTCCGCATACAGTGACATGGGCACCGGTGCCGACATGCCATTGTTTTCATAATCGAATTGCAGATCGATAGCGAAGGGCCGGCCCGCGAGATTGGTGTCCGTGGAATCCAGATTCAGATTGTCGACCCGGTAGCGTAGCCCCTGTGACTGGTCCTGAATATCGATGCTGGCATTGGCGATGCGCAAACGCTCGATGGAAAGGCTTTCAAGGGGATAATCATTGGCCCCGTCCCCGCCTGCAGGCTCGGTATTACCGCGGCCATCGATGGTCCAGATGCTGCGGCCATCGGCCTGCACGAAATAGTTGGCGTGAAAGTCTTCGGCGGTAATCTCTTCTACCCGAAACGTACCGCCCAGTATGGACAGCAGATCAATCTGCAACACGGCACGGCGAGCCGAGGCCAATTCCTGGGGAAAGGCCGGATTTCGCGCCCGAATGTCATTCAGGGAAAGGCCCAGCGAGGGGAAGACGCTGAGGGACAGGTCGCCCCCGATGACCAGCTCGTAACCGGTGGCGTCCCTCACGGCCGTCTGGATGGCCTGCTTGTTGCGTTCGGTATTGACCTGGGACAGGGCCAGCAGGAATCCCGCTGTCAGCACTACGAGCAGTGCGATCAGGACTTTGAAGAAATTCTTCATAATAGGTACAGCGGCAAACTCTTGTCGGTGGAAATCGGAAAATCAGGCCGGAATCCGGAGCCTGTAGTCTACCGGAACGGCCCGATTCATGCACGATTGCAGCCTTTTACTCGAGCGGAGGCGGCATTATAATGCGCCTTTTCCTTCAACAGGCAGATCCATGAGCGCGCCAGCTCCGACACCCCGACAGGCCACTGTCGAACGCAACACCAAAGAAACCCAAATCACCATTTCCGTGAATCTCGACGGCAGCGGCAGGCTCGAGGTGGAAACCGGCTTGCCGTTTCTCGACCACATGCTGGACCAGATTGCCCGCCACGGCCTGGTGGATCTGGCCATCAAGGCCCAGGGTGACCTCGAAATCGATGCGCACCACACTGTTGAGGACATCGGGATTACCCTGGGGCAGGCCGTAAACAAGGCCCTGGACAAGACGGGAATTCGTCGCTATGGCCATGCCTATGTACCGCTGGATGAGGCCCTGTCACGGGTAGTCATAGACTTCTCGGGTCGTCCCGGTCTCGAATACCACGTGCAATTCGTAAAGGGCACGGTAGGCAATTTCGACGTGGACCTGTTTCATGAGTTCTTCCAGGGCTTCGTGAACCATGCCATGGTGACCCTGCACATCGATAACATCCGTGGCGCCAATGCCCACCACCAGATAGAAACCATCTTCAAGGCGTTCGGCCGGGCCTTGCGTGTGGCGATGGAAGCCGACCCACGTCAATCCGGAGTGATTCCTTCTACCAAGGGCACACTCTGAGCCATTTCTGAAGTCGAAGTCAGATGAACAAAGTTGCAGTAATCGATTACGGCATGGGCAACCTGCATTCCGTTGCCAAGGCGGTCGAACACGTGGGGTCAGAATTGGGACAGGAGACTGACGTTGTAGTCACTCCCGACCCGGCTCTTATTGCAGCGGCGGATCGTGTTATTTTTCCCGGTGTCGGTGCCATTCGCGACTGCATGGCCGAGATCAATCGCCTCAATGTAGGTGAGATGGTGGCAGATGCCATGAAATCGAAGCCCGTGCTGGCGATCTGCGTCGGCATGCAGGCCCTGATGCAGCACAGCGAGGAAAATGGCGGCGTCGATTGTCTCGGTTTCATGCTGGGTAAAGTGAAGTATTTTGGGGATGGCTTGATGGAAGACGGTCAGCGCCTCAAGGTTCCCCACATGGGCTGGAACCAGGTCAGGCAGACCCAGGACCATCCCCTGTGGCAGGGTGTACCAGACAACAGCCGCTTCTATTTTGTGCACAGTTACTACGTGCAGGCAGAAGACAAGACCAGGGAAACCGGGGTCACCCACTACGGTGTGGACTTCTCGGCAACCCTGGCGAGTGACAATATCTTCGCCACCCAGTTTCATCCGGAAAAAAGCCAGGCGGTAGGACTCGCCTTGTTACGCAACTTCTTACAGTGGGACGGTTCTCGATAACGCCATGCTAGTGATACCCGCAATTGACTTGAAAGATGGGCAGTGTGTACGCCTGCGCCAGGGGCGCATGGAAGACTCCACCGTGTTTTCCGACGATCCCCTGGAACAGGCCGCGCGCTGGGTAGAGAAGGGCGCTCGCCGCCTGCACATCGTGGATCTCAATGGTGCCTTCGCGGGCACGCCGGTGAATGGCGAAATAGTAGCCGCCATCGCCAGGCAGTTCCCCGACCTGCCGATTCAGATCGGTGGCGGCATCCGCAACCTGGAGGCGGCACGTTTCTATATAGACGCCGGTGTCAGCTACCTCATCATCGGTACCCAGGCGGTGAAAGACCCGGAATTCGTGCAGGCGGCCTGTGCAGAGTTTCCAGGCAAGATAATCGTCGGGCTCGATGCCGTCGACGGCAAGGTAGCCACCGAGGGCTGGGCCGATGTCTCGGAACTGGACGTGATAGACGTGGTCAGGCGTTTCACGGGCATGGGTGTGGTCGCCATTGTGTACACCGACATCTCGCGCGACGGCATGATGCAGGGCGTCAATATCGATGCCACGGTCGAACTGGCCGAGCAGTCCAGCATTCCCATCATTGCCTCCGGCGGTATCGCCAAGCTGGCTGACATCGTGGACCTGAAAGCGGCCTGCAAGACCACGACAGGCGCCGGTATCATCGGCGTCATCACCGGCCGGGCGATCTACGACAACAAGCTCGACCTCGCCGAAGCCCAGACCTATTGCGATAGTGGCGATCAGGCTTAACAGGCAGCGCGGGATACTCAGAAATGTCACTGGCTAAACGAATCATTCCCTGCCTGGACTGCGAGAACGGCAGGGTTGTAAAAGGCGTTCAGTTTGTCGACATTCGCGATGCCGGCGATCCCGTCGAGGTTTCCAAGCGCTACTGCGATGCCGGCGCCGATGAGATTACCTTCCTCGATATCACCGCCAGTCACGAAGAGCGCGCTACCACGGTGGATACTGTGCGCGCCATTGCCGGTCAGGTCTTCATCCCTTTAACAGTGGGCGGGGGCATCCGTACCCTGGAAGACATCCGCACCATGCTCAATGCCGGCGCTGACAAGGTCGCCATCAACACGGCAGCCGTGAAAAATCCGGAATTCGTGCGGGAAGCGGCACAACGCTTCGGCTCGCAGTGTATCGTCGTGGCAGTGGATGCCAAGCGCGTGTCGCAAGAGGGCGAAGCGCCGCGCTGGGAAATATTCACGCATGGTGGACGTAACCCTACCGGGCTGGATGCCATCGACTGGATTAAGCGTATGGTGGAATACGGCGCGGGAGAGATACTTCTGACCAGCATGGACAGGGACGGCACCAAGAAAGGATTCGACCTGGCACTTAACAAGGCGGCCAGTCGTGCCGTGCAAGTGCCAATAATCGCTTCAGGCGGTGTGGGTAATCTCGAGCACCTCGCAGAAGGAGTCCTGGAAGGCGAAGCCGACGCCGTGCTTGCAGCCAGCATCTTTCACTTTCAGGAATACTCGATCCAGGAAGCCAAGGACTACATGGCTGCCAAAGGCATCGAAATGCGAATTCTGTAGGGGATTAATTCTGGCGCTGCGCAAAGGAGCCTGAACCACTCCGCTGTGCAGGCTTGAAGACATTGATCCCTTTCAACACATTCAGCGCCTCATTAAGCGGATAGTCTGTTACCAGCACTTCTTCGGCCGAGATCAGGGCCTCTGTCATCTCTTCCTGGCTATCCACCTCTTCTACGCCATTGCCGTTGGCAAGCCTGCCCGGCAGGGCGGCTTCATTGGCCTGGGTGAAAGAGCGCGAGCGCCGGGTAACGAAAGCGTCATCGACGATGATATCCGGTGTAATACCCTGCGCCTGAATCGAGCGGCCGCTGGGGGTGAAGTAGAGGGATGTGGTGAGTTTGATGGCACGGCTCTCATCCAGGGGCAGTACTGTCTGCACTGAACCCTTGCCGAAGCTCTGGGTGCCCATGATGATGGCGCGGCCGTGATCCTGCAGGGCGCCCGCGACGATTTCCGAGGCTGATGCCGACCCGTTATTGATCAGGACCACCAGGGGGATGTCGGGCGCGATAGTGTTCAGGGTCGCAGAAAACTCCATGTCGTTGCCTTCCAACCGACCCTCGGTATAGACGATTCGACCCTGGTCTACAAAACTGTCAACGACTCGCACGGAGGACTGCAGCACGCCGCCGGGATTATTGCGCAGATCCAGCACCATGCCCTTGAGGGTGCCATGCTCCTCGTAGAGCTCGGCGATTTCCTTCTCCAGTTCTTCCCCGGTGTTCACCCGGAACTGGGAGATTCGCAGATAGGCGTAGCCCGGTTCCAGCATCATGCTCCGCACGCTGGCGATGGAGATGACTTCCCGTACGATGGTGAGATCGAAGGGCTCCAACCCAGGGCGTGATATGGTGACAGTGACTTCAGTGCCGGGTTCGCCCCGCATCATGTTGGCAGCTTCTTCCGGCGTCAGTTGGCGCAATGGATGACCATCGATCTGGATGATCAGGTCACCCGCCTCGATGCCTGCCCGATCGGCCGGTGTATCATCGATAGGGCTGATGACCTTGATATAGCCATCTTCCCGGCCGACTTCGATTCCCAGGCCGCCGAATTCGCCGGTGGTGGTTTCCTGCAGCAAGTCATAGTCGCTGCCCGCCAGGTAGGCAGAATGAGGATCCAGTCCGGACAACATACCCCTGATCGCGTGTTCCAGCAGGGTCCTGTCGTCAATTTCTTCCACGTAGGCCATGCGAATGCGATCCAGCGCCTCGGTGAACATGCGCACCTCGTCGATGGGTAAGGGCCGAGCCTGCGCCTGTTCGGTCTGGGCAGAAGCCACGGGGCTCAGGCTGAGTCCAATGCCCAGGCCTATGCCGAGAACGAGGGAAGCGCGTCGAATAGAAGGAAGAATAGTCATATGTAGAACCTGTAGCTCACCGGGGGTGAGCGCCTGTTGCCTGGCATCGCCGACCGGGTCAAGCGACCGGCAATGGGTGTTGCGAGAAGCGGTTGCGATAAATAAGGCCTCAATAGTTCCAGTTTACTCTGGAATTGGCAAATGACATTGACGATTTATACGTCCAGACTCACAAAAACCCGCTGAAATTCAAAGCTTAAGCCAATCGGCAGGATTCTGGGGCTGGCCATTGTGCCTGATCTCGACATAGACACCTGCCTGATTGGATACGCCATTTCCCGAGGTGGCGATCACCGTGCCAGCATCCACCCAGTCACCGGCGGCTACTGCCAGCGCCTCATTGCCTCCATAGAGGCTCATGAAGCCCTCGCCGTGATCGATCACCACCAGCAGCCCGGAGCCCCGCAGCCAATTGGCAAACACGACCTGGCCGGCGTGGATGGCATTGACGACCGTGCCGATTTCACTGCCGATGACGATTCCCTGGCGCCTGAGACTACCGCCGCCATAGCTGTCACCGAAGCGGCTGACCAGTGGGCCGGACAGCGGTGGATCGAGTTCACCGCGCCGTTCAGCGAATGGCGGTACATCATCGAAGGAGCGAATGCCCTCCATGGCCCTGGCAATCTCTTGCAACAGGTTTTCCAGTTCCGCCCTGTCCAGCAGCAATTGTTCGAGTTCTGAATTGCGCGCGCTGATAGTCGATGCCAGGGTGTTCACTGTCGCGCTACGCTCTGCCTGCAGTCGCGCGAGTGCGTTTTGCTCCTGTTCCAGTTCCTGCAGGCGGGACTCGAGTTCATCGAGCGTCGACTCTCGATTGGCCTCTACTGTGGCGAGTTGGTCCAGGGTCTGCTGATACTGTGCGATCTTGCCTAGCTGGTACTCGGATAAGTAGCGTGCGTAGTTCAGCATTCTGCTGCCTTCGCTGAGGTCTTCACCGTTCAATAGCAGCTTCAAAGCCTGGGACTCGCCGCTCATATAGGCGGCACGCAGCAAGACCGCAAGGATTTCCTCCTGCTCGGCTTTCAGGTTTAACAGGGACGCCTGCTCCTGCTGCAGTGCCTCCGATTCGGTGCTCAGAACGGCAACCTGGTCGGCCACTGCCCTGGTTGCCGCAATGGCTGCAGAGTGCGTGATCTCGGCCGCGCGCAGTCGTGCCAACTCCTCCGAATGTTGTTGATTGGCACTGCTCAGCCAGTCCTCGATATCGGCAATCGCCGTCGCGACAGCGTCAAGTTGCGCTTGCGCTTCGCCCTGTTCCAGACTCTCCGCGGCCAGGGTAGCCACGGCAGGGATCAGGCCCAGGATACTGATGCAGACGATGCAGAAAGGTTTCATCTGTGTGACCTGGCACTTTAATAGCTGCTGTAATTGGCCTGCTAGTCTGTCAGGCCCAACAATACTTTTCCAGTCATCTCCGCGGGTACAGGCAGTTTCATCAGGTGGAGCAGCGTGGGAGCGATATCGCACAGACTGCCCTCTCCGACAAAGTGTTCGTCCGAACTGCCCACGTAGACGAGCGGCACGGGGCCATTGGTATGGGAGGTGAGGGGCTGGCCGCTTACTGGGTCCAGCATCTGCTCCACGTTGCCGTGGTCGGCGGTCACCAGCAGTTTGCCATCGATGGCTTCAATGGCTTCGACGATGCGCCCCAGGCACTCGTCCACGACTTCCACAGCCTTAACTGAGGCGTCGAAATCGCCGGTGTGGCCCACCATATCGCCGTTGGCGTAATTACAGATGATGGCGTCGTATGCGCCAGACTTGATGGCCTCGACCAATGCATCTGTCACCTCATAGGCCGACATTTCCGGCTTCAGGTCGTAGGTCTTTACCTTCGGGGACGGAATCAGGGTGCGATCCTCTCCGGGGAAGGGGTCTTCCCGCCCGCCATTGAAGAAGAACGTCACGTGGGCATACTTTTCGGTTTCGGCGATGCGCAGCTGGGTCTTGTCCAGGCTGGCCAGGTACTCACCCAGGACATTGTGCAGTTCCTCTGGTGGATAGGCGCAGCTGGTTTCGATATCAGCGGCGTACTCGGTGAGCATGACAAAGTCGGCCAGTGCCGGGCGCGCACTGCGTTCGAAGCCAGCGAAATCATCGTCGACGAAGGCGCGCGTGATTTCTCTTGCCCGGTCGGCTCGAAAATTCATGAATAACACGACATCACCATCTTTTACCGTGGTGGCAGCTTCATGGTCTCCCTGTATCACCGTGGCCTGCACGAACTCATCGTCCTCGCCCCTGTCATAGGCTGCCTGCAGGGCGCTTGTGACATCGGGATAGCTGAATTCTGCCCTGGCCTCGGTAAGCAGGGAGTAGGCGGCCTGCACCCGATCCCAGCGCTGGTCGCGATCCATGGCATAGAATCGCCCACACAGTGACGCCACTCGGCCACGGCCGGACGCCGACAGATAGTCGGCCGCTCGCTGCAGGGACTTCGCGGCACTGCGTGGCGGCGTATCACGGCCATCCAGGAAGGCGTGCAGGATCACCTGTTTTGCGCCCCGTTCCAGCGCCATTTCGAGGCTGGCCATAATCTGGTCTTCATGGCTGTGAATACCGCCAGGCGACAGCAGGCCGAATACATGGACGGTGGAACCGCTGGACACCGCCTTGTCGATAGCCGAACACAGCACCGGGTTATCGAAGAAGCTGCGGTCTTCGATGGCCTTGTCGATTCGGGTAAGGCTTTGATAGACGACCCGGCCGGCACCGAGATTCATGTGGCCGACCTCGGAATTGCCCATTTGCCCGGCGGGTAGACCGACGGCCCGGCCCGAGGTGTCTACCAGGGTGTGGGCCCGCTCATGCCAGAGCTTGTCCCAGACGGGTGTGTTCGCGGAGTGAATGGCGTTGCTGTCGGTTTCCTCGCGGTAACCCCAGCCGTCCAGGATCAGGAGGAGGGCAGTGTGCTTCTGGCTCATAGAATTCTGAAAGTCTCAATTTTACCGGGATGAACGGGTATTCATCGGCGAGGCGCTATTATCCTGAAAAGACCCCTGCAGTGCGAGTCAGCCGGGCGATTGGGGCGGGAACCCGCCTTCTTTACTGCCAGTGACACGTGTATACTTGCTGCCTTTTTTCGGGGCAGGCAAGGCTGTTGCGTGGCAACCCGATCCATAGCATGGTTAACGTGCTGCACCTGTTTTGTAAGTTAGTAAGTCCCGTTTCGTCATTAAGAGAGCTGCGGTGAGAGGCTATGGCCCAGTTTATTGAATTCATTGGTAATCACCTGGTGTTGTCCAGCATGTGGCTGGTCACAGTAGGCGCCATCATCTATTACCAGCAGCGGACTGGCAGTTCTTCCGTAGGGCCACAACAGGCGGTCATGCTGATCAACCGCAAAGACGGAATCGTGCTGGATGTCAGGGAAAAGAAGGAATTCGACAGTGGTCATATCGTCGATGCCATCAATATTCCCCTGGCCAAGCTCAAGCAACGGCTCCCGGAGTTGAAGAAACACAAGGAAAAACCGGTAATCGTGGTATGCAAACTGGGTCAACATTCCTCGGAAGCTGCCAAGCAGTTGCAGGAGGATGGCTTCAGTGAAGTGTACAGACTCTCAGGTGGGGTCACCGAATGGAAGGCGCAGTCACTGCCCTTGATTCAGCAAGAACAGAAACCGGCCAAACAGAAGGGCGGCAGGAAGAAAGTCAACAACAAGCAGAAAACCGAGCAACAATAGCCCTATTTTTTGCGGTGCCTTGGGCCAGAGTGCCAACGCCAAAGCACCAGGCTACGAATTTAACCACTACTCCAAAATACGCAATCGACAGGAACTAGTATGGCAGACGACAACACCACTCCACAGGATTCCGCAGAAGCCGCCGGCGGCGAGCAGGCGCAGGGCCCTCAATTCGCGCTGCAGCGCGTCTACCTGAAGGATAGCTCTTTCGAGTCTCCTCGTAGCCCGCAGATCTTCCAGGCTCAATGGAACCCGAAAATCAATTTTGACATCAAGACCCGCAATACCAAGTTGCAGGAAGATGTGTATGAAATCGTGCTATCCCTGACCGCCGAAGCGCAACAGGAAGACCAGGTCGCCTTCGTCGTGGAGGTACACCAGGCGGGCATTTGCACGCTGAAGGATTTCGAAGATGCTCACCTTGAGCATATTCTGGCGACCGTACTGCCCAGCATCCTGTTCCCGTATGCGCGGGAAGCGATCGACAACCTGGTCGTAAAAGGCAGCTTCCCCGCCCTGATGCTGTCCCCGATTAATTTCGAAGCGCTGTATGCGCAGAAAAAGCAGCAGGACGCGCAAGCGGCCGCCGCGGGTGAATCGGCAGAGGCCGGCGATTCCGTTCAGTGATCCGCCCTGGCGGCAAATCCCATTTGCCGCCATGCTTCATAGGTGATGACCGCCGCCGCATTGGACAGGTTCAGGCTGCGGCTGTCGGGCACCATCGGAATCCTTAGCAGCCGCTCTGGCCCCAATTCGTCCCGAATAGCTTGTGGCAAGCCCCGGGTTTCTGGCCCAAATACCAGGAAATCTCCGGGATTGAAGGTAAATTCGTGGTAAGACACCGATCCCCGGGTGCTGATCCCCACGATTCGCCCGTCGGCGGCCACTGCCTTAAAGGCTGACCAGTCCTGGTGAACGTGAATGCCAGCAAATTCGTGGTAATCCAGGCCGGCCCTGCGCATTCGTTTGTCATCGAGGCGAAATCCGAAGGGTTTTATGAGGTGGAGCTGTGACCCCGTATTTGCAGCTAAACGGATGATATTACCCGTATTTGGGGGTATTTCAGGCTGAAAAAGCACGATATTGATCAAAATTTAGGCATCTCGGACTATTGGCAAATAAACGCTGTTCATATTTCTCTTCCCGGATTCCCTGGGTAAATTGAGGGTACAAAAAATCCCTTTCATTTTTGATTTCTTCCCAGCTTCAACCCAAGCTCCTGTGACCCGGTATTCAGTTCTCGGGACCCGCTTTCATACTTTCCCTAGTTTATCCCGATGCTTGCCACTATTTGTTTTAGTATTTAATGGCTTAAACGATAGTCCTTAAGGACTTTTCCTAAGTTTCGTGCGCGCCTGCGCGCGAGACTCAGATGCAGTCCCCTCGAAGAAAATGATTTTCTCGAGCTAGAGGTCGACGCAGTCAACGGCCGCCACTGATGGATCAGAAACGTACGATTAGTCACCGGTAAA
>Ga0255757_10001826_pt1 | contig 20409 bp, 18 predicted proteins | sample 071ome_27_FD_179957 | JGI IMG/M metagenome (GOLD analysis project Ga0255757, IMG submission 179957) | Coastal salt marsh microbial communities from the Groves Creek Marsh, Skidaway Island, Georgia - 071409AT metaG (version 2) | ecosystem: Environmental > Aquatic > Marine > Intertidal zone >...
CACGGCCACCTGCGGTTTAGCGTACCAACAGGTCCTGAGGGTGCCAGTCTTTCAGCCTTACCTGCAACTATTGTTGCTATCCGAGTGTGCAGGGTGCCCCGATGACAAACAACATACCCTCACAGATTTACGCAGATATAGAAGGAAGATCCATTCGAATGGCAGTTGAAATTTGGGACACTATTTGGTGAATCACTTAGAAGAAATCAAATCTGGCTTTTATACCCAATATCTGCGTTCATCTGTGACATCTGCGGATTCCCAATTGAATGATTACGGCTAAGGTGGTGTAAGAAGTTTTAGGTGACGTCCTCCTGCGATGCGATAGATGTTGAAATCCTTTTTGTCGAAGGTGAGAACCGGTATCCGTGGCTGTATTTCTGCCATACATACTAGGCAGGCATCCGCATAATCCATTGGGAGATCACGATATTTTTGAGAAAATTCCAACAGTCTTTTTGACGCATTCTGTGAATCAAATTTAGAAGTAATCAAACCTTCAACAATCAATCTTAGAATGGAAGTGGGACCGCCTAAAAAATGCGATGCTTCTGTTAACACTGCATCGCAAGTAATCAATGGCCTCTCAAACGATCTGATTTGCTTCCTCGCCCAAATCTGGTCCGCAGCATTACCTCGAGACAAGGCTGCTACCAGAGGGCCGGCATCTATTAAGCACTGCATGGATTTGGCCTATTTAGACCCCATAATTCGGCGAATATCCTCATTCCGGGGGGAGGTGATTTGATTTGAGTCGACGGCGCCAAAATGTGTTTCCCAAGCATCGGTTGCTTCTCCTTCGGCTCGCTTTAGGGCCGCTTTTCGTACAAATTCCGCCAGAGATTCACCTGCTCTGTTTGCAGCTTCTTGAAGCTGTTGCTTGTCCAATTTTGGTAACCGGACACTTAGTGTCTCGCTCATGTGAAAAATGTAATACACATCAACTGAGGTCTGCAAGCATGGAAACCCAATGGGTGTCAGTACGTCAGTTTTGTGCTTTGTGGTGATTATTGAGGGCGTTTTTTTTGCAATAAGTGCAGGATAATGAGGCAAGTACCATAGTAATGACAGGGGCGAATGTGCTGGTGTAGCCGTAGTAAACATACATATTCCCGATTCCTTTGGGTTCAAATGCTTTAGTAGCGAAAAGCGGTGCCGTGATCACCGCAGTCCAAATTGGCGCTGTGGACTGCGTGTGACTTGGCACCGCTTTGGATCTGGTCCGCATTCTCGTGAGGTTTGCTTTCTGCTTCAATGTTACTTTCATCCCCGTCGTTTTGATCGGGGTGTACACATTTTTTGTTGACTGACTGCATTAACTGTCATACTGACACATGACAGTAGATAAATCCCCTTGATCGATGTTCATCGAAATCCATTTTCAATCCGGAAAGCCCACTTATCTGCAGATCGTGGATCAGGTGAAGACCGCGGTGGCTTCGGGGCGCTTGAGGGAGGGGGATGCGTTGCTGGGGATCCGACCTTTGGCGGAGCGGTTGCGGATCAATCGCAATACGGTGGCCAAAGCTTACACGGAACTCGAACGTCAGGGGGTGGTCGCCACACAAGCGGGCAAGGGGTGCTTCATTGCTGAAAGCGCTTCCCCGTTCAACAACGAGGTGCGGGAGAGAATGCTGCTGGAGGCCATCGATGCCGCCATTGTGGAGGCGCACCATCTTCAGGTTACGGACGAGGCTTTTCTCGATGCCGTTCAGAAACGACTTCAACTTTACGCAAAGAAGAAACAGGAAACAAACGCAACGGATGACGTCGAATCCCGGGAGGCGAAGCGATAAGGATCCGTTCAATCCATTCAACCATTCCATCACATGAGCACACCTGTCATACAAATCAAACAATTGGTCCGAACTTTCAATACCACCGATGCCGTGAACGGTCTCGATCTCACCGTTCAACCCGGAAGATGTTATGGGTTGTTTGGACGCAACGGGGCGGGGAAGACCACAACGATCAAGTGTCTGTTGGATCTCCTGAAACCGACTGGCGGTAAGGTGGAGTTGTTCGGGATGAATCCCGCCAAGCACGAAGTGGCGACTCGATCGCGGTTGGCGTATGTGCCGGATCAATTGGGGTTCTACCCGTGGATGAGCGCGCTGGATCACTTTCAACACCTGGCATCGTTCCGCAAACTTTGGAACCTCCAACTCCAAACGGATTTGCTGGATCAGTTTCATCTGGATCCCAATCAAAACATCAACTCGATGTCCAAAGGCCAGAAGATGCAGGTGGCATTGATCGGTGCCTTGTGTCCGGAACCGGAGTTGTTGATCCTGGACGAGCCGACGTCCGGACTCGATCCCTTGATCCGGCGCGAATTCATCCGGACGGTCATCGGGGCCTATCAGGATGCTGATCCGGAAAACCGCACCGTCTTTGTGTCGACGCACTTGATTACTGAATTCGAGGGATTGATCGACGAATTCACCATCATGGATCAGGGACGCGGACTGGTCACCATGCAGACCGATGAAGCCCGTGCCCAATACAAACGCGTGGTGGCGGTCTTTCGTGAAACGCAGGAAGCGCCGGATTTACCCGGCATCATGGACTGTCAAATCGAAGGACGCGAAATGGAACTCTGGGTGGAAGGAGGTGAAACCCACATCCGCAACTGGGCCGAACAACTCGGATGCGAATCCCTCGAAACCCACGCCATGACCCTGGAGGAAATCTTCCTCACCATCGTCAAACAAAAGGAGAAACAACATGCTGCAACCGCTCATTAAAAAAGAACTCCGCCTTGCTGCAGGCCCGTTGTGGTTGGTGGTGATCTGTTCGATCATCCTTTTGGGGATGGCATGGGAAAGTGGGCAAGGTGTTTGGAATCCGGTGATCACCTGGTTGGGCTTTGGTGGGATTTGCGCTTACCTCATCACCAGTCAGTTTGGTTCAGAAATCTCATTGAACTGTCTGGAGTGGGGGATCAGTCAGCCTTGGTCCCGTGCTCAATACTGGAAGCAAAAATCACGCATCGCTTTTGGAATTTATGGAGTGGTTGTCCTGGCGTTGATTGGTGTGACTCGAACGGTGTCAAAAGGGCGAAACTGAATTTGCCGCCTGAAAGCGGTTTTCTGCGACGGAAATCACCTGTGTGACTCGGTTCTTTTCAATGGTTTCAAAATGATTAAAATGCTCTGAAACAGAGAATTTACCTGGTTTTTGTGCGATTAAAGTTGACTCTGGCGCACTGACTCCGAAAAATTTTCATGCCAAGAGCACTATTAAATGATAATAAGATATTTACAGCCTTCTTCAAGCCTTTATTTGATGCCTTGAACCAAGCTGTTCACACACGTCAATGTAATGAATTACCTGATAAGCATTGGCTTGAATTAGGAGTCACCCGCATTCTTATGGAATCAGTCAGTGGCCGAGGGTTTCTTCAACAGTACGGCCCTCACTTTCAGAGTGATGTTTCGGTCGGCCTTTATTTCGAGTCTCTCAAAAGTAACCGACGCCTCCTTCTTGCAAATGAATTAAACGATCATATTTGCGCTCAAGCTGCCAAAGAACTTAATGATCCTCTTCAGGATTTTGAGGAGCTAAAAAAGTATGACATCTATGCCGCCGATGGCCATTGGCATGGTGCTTCGGCTCATGAAGTACGCAAGAATGAAAAGAAATGGGCTCCCGGTTACTTCTACGCCCTGAATCTGAGATCCCATGCAATCAAGTTGCTTGATACAGCCGATGAGGTTCATCGTAAGCATGAGCATGACATGCGAGCCCTCAAAAGGATGGGCATCGAAACACTCAGGCAGGGTGCCAAGACGGGGCGCAAAGTTCTCTATGTGTATGACTCTGCGTCCATCGATTTCGATGAGTGGGATTGGTGGAAATCACGAGGTGGAATTTACTTTGTTTCCCGCATGAAAGATGGAACTGCCTATGAATGTCTGGATGAACTGGAAATCGATCATGAAAATGGTCTCAATCACGGAATCACCTCCGATGAAAAAATCATAGTCAATAACCAGAGCATTCTTCGACGCATCGTGTGTGTCGATCCGCAAACTGGAAAGGACCACATTTTGATCACCAATCAATTGACGATTTCGCCTGGTTTGTTAGCACAACTTTACCGAATGCGTTGGGATATTGAGAAGGTATTCGATGAGTTTAAAAATACACTCAATGAGAAAAAAGCATGGGCCGGATCAATACGGGCCAAGAAGATTCAAGCCAACTTTCTTTGCCTGGCACATAACCTCTGTCTTTTGATGGAACATGATTTGGAAAAGGATTACGGAGTGAGCAACGAAGCAGAGATTGGTCGACGTAAAAAACGCTTTGAAGCAATGAAAAAGGCTGCCAAAGAAGCCGGGAGAAAATGGTCAACGGTGTATGAATGCGTCCAGCGATACTCCAAGCGAAGCGTTAAATTCATCCGGTGTTTGAGGGCATATTTCCTTTTGGAAAAGCCCCTGATTGACATGGCGGCTCATCTCATCCGTTTATATGCGAAGTTGTGATTGGCTTTTTTGACACCGTTCTGTGACTCTGTGGTTGCATCGCGGAGATTTTGCACGCGGCAGCATTTCGTTGGAAGAGTTCGGATTCGTGCTGGGGGTGATGAGCTGGGCTTGTTTGGGGCCGGGCATTTTTCTCGTTCTCAAATACAGAAACATGGTGGCTTCCATGTGGCTGGCTTGTTTATTGCCAATTGGTTTGGCCCTTTTGATTGCGTATCCATTCAAAATCAACGGAGTATCCGACAGCGTCACAGCAATGGCGGTCGGAATCGCTGAATGTCTTTATGGTGCACTGGGCTTGTGGTTGGCCTGGCGCACGTTTTTGAAGTGGGAAGCAAGCGGGTGCGGATCGATGGAACTCACACTCCCTAAACGTCGGATTAAGGCACAACAAAAAAATAGAAATGCCACCTACTATTATAGCCCAATCAAGGCGAGTATAAATCGTGAATTCAGACTCCAAAAGACCAACATGATGTTGGCAATGGCTTGTGTGCTTTGTGGAGTCACCCTCTTGGTGGTCCAAAAGGTATTTCCGTTGGGAGATTGGTTTGGGAAGGAACTGGATGCTGCGCTGAATATGTTACCTCAGTTCTTTTAGTGGATCATTTGCTTGATACCTTGCACCATGGCTTGTGTGACCATTGCTGAAAGCCGTCGAATGGATGTGCATGTTTGTGAATTAGTCTCATCTTCGAGCCGCCGAATGCAAGTGTTTATCAAAGTGGTGATGGCCCTGGTCTTGGGATGGTTGTGTGCCGTTGTCCTTCCTTTGCCCATTCTATGGCTTTCTAAAGAAAATCCGGACAGGCTTGCTCAGTTCATCATTTTATCTTCAATGATCACTCTAATTTTTTCTGCTGTCGGGTTCTATGCGTCCTCCATGTTTTCTGGTTTTCTGAAAGCTTTCAGTGCTTCGGTGATCTTTGTTTCGATTCTTTCTGGAATGTGGTTTTCAGGGCTTAGAATGGGTATGATGTACAAGGGATGGCTGTCCTTTTGGTTGCCTTTCCTCATCATGATGGTTTTCTTGATTAGGAAAACGTACGTCAACTTTTGCATGCCGATTCCGCGAGGTAATACAGTAAGATGGAACTTGCTGCAAAGTCTATGCATGATTGGTTTTGTCCTGTCCATCGGATGGTTCATTGAAGATCGATTTTGGGAACGTTGGACATTGGTCGAACCCAAAAAGGAAGACTCCATTTTGAAACCGGGTGTCCAACCGTCCCTTCATCTTTACTACAGTCAATATGATATTGCTTTGTCACCGGATGGCACCCTTTGGCGCTTGGGGGACAATACGGATGGTACCATCCGGCGTAGATCAAGGCCATTTTTACAGAACAAGAGAATTCCAGTCACCCCCCCGGAAGGCTATTGGATAAGCCTGGTGACAAGTGGTGGGCACCGGTTTGTTTTAGATTCCGAACATCGCCTTTGGTATTGGGTGATTGATGACGAATACCACTGGGTTCGTTCACAAGCTCCGTTTCCGGCGCTGGTTGAAATTGGGGCTGGTCGAGAATGGGTTCAGATTGCTGGTAGTATCCGGGGATATTCACGCGTAGTGGCTGTCGCGGCAGATGGAACACTTTGGTCGGGGGGGGAGAGCACAAGAAAAGAAACGGCCTTGGCGGAACTGCCCGAAATGGTTCAGGTAGACACTGTATTACCTCGCATGCGCCTTGTTGATGGTAGCTATATCAAGTCCGATCCTCCTACTGATTCTCGTTCAGATTGGGTTGATTGTCTTGTGCAGGGACTGACAAATTTTGCGCTGAACTCCAATGGTGATTTGTATGCTTGGGGAAAATTCGATGGCATTTCTTCATGGGGGCGAATTCCAATGGTTTCTGAAAACCGAATCACACAGGTTTTTTCCGGTGATGCAAAGTTTGTCGATATCACCGGCAGTGAAGACAGTGCGATCCTTTTGAGCACCGAAGATGGGTCGCAATGGATTGCTGCAAAATCGGTGGGAGCACCTGAGAAACATTTGAGGGGGGGGCATTTAAATAACGCCCCCACTCTTTATCAGATTGCCCCCACAATTCCCGTCCGAGAAGTAACCGAAACGTTTTATAGAGCTCCGGGACGGAGGACATTTCTTAAAGAAGACGGAACTTTATGGGAGGGAGGACCGTTCTCATCATCGGCAAAACCCAATCCCTCCGTAACGAACACCTTTAAAGGTGGCACTATTTCATTGGGTGGTAGCCCTATTGGTCAACGTGATGATTGGGTTGCCAAGACACAATGTATGGGTATGACAGCCGATGGTAAAATATGGAATTGGGACAATTATGTGTGGACTCGAAATCGTTCCTTGTTCGACACCATGTTGCCTCCCCGTTTTCGTCACAAGGTTGTGGCGGATCTGGATCCGTGATGGATGTTAAAGGGATTGGAGGAAATCCATCAGCAAGTTGAGTTCCTCGGGTGTCAGGTCTTGCTTCAGCATGTGTTTGTGTTGGGTGAAAACGGACTTTAGATCTTTGGCTCTGCCGTCGTGGAGGAAATGGATTCGTTGTGAGACACCCAGCAGGGATGGGGGATTAAAGGCCACTGTGCCGACTTCATCCTTAATGCCTACATCGTAGACGTCTTCATCGGTATAGGTTGGGGGAAGGTGGCATTCGTCGCATCGGAGTCGTTCGAATAATTCCATTCCTTTCGATGTTCTGGCGACAGATAGATTGGGCTTGAGTGGTGGTGCGGGGGAAAGGGTTTCCATGTAAACGCGCAATGCGGTGGCTTTTTCGTCCGATGGTATTTCCCGCATGGTGGTTTGAATGGACCGATGCACCTGCCGGGTAAGATCACCCCGTTTGCCCAACCAACTCCAGGGGGACGTGTCGGCCACCCCCAATAGTGACAGCACCTTTTTCGGCGCTCCAAATCCTCCGTCGGCTTCGTTGTCGTTCAGCATTCCGTTGGCGTGACCGTCCGTATGGCAGCTGTGGCAGCTATACCATCCGTGAAAGGATTGATGCGCGTCGAAGAACAAGCGTTCTCCTTTGGCCAGTTCAGATAGCTCTTTCAATCGACCCAGTCGAATCGTGGAAACCAGCTGCGGGGATGGATCGAGTCTGAGCACGGAAATGGAGTCCGACAAGGTGTTCGCGATGAAGGCTCGCCGGTTTTCCCGATCATAGGCCATGGAAGTCGGGCGCCGGCCCACTCCGAGTCGATGCACCTCAGTGGTGTCGGGATGCAGCACCGCCACTTCGCCCACTCCCGCCAGGGCCACCAGTAATTCGTTTTGATCCGTCCACAACAGCGCTTCCGGATCTCCGGCCGCATTCCCGGGGCGTTCCAGCTGTCCTTTGGGTTGGATCGGGTCCGTGCTGATGTAGTGATGGGGCAAATCGTTTACGGAAAATCCATTGACGTTGTTTTCCATGAGGAATCCCCACTGGATGTCACCGCGCAGTGTGGTGGCATTGGGATGCAGTGTTTGATGGGCCATCCAGAGGGCCCCTCCATCCGGTGACAGTGCCAGGTCACGGATATTGTGGATGGAACGGTTCACCGTTTCCCGGATGCGCCCTGTGACCGGATCCAGAATGGACATGCCACCGCCAAAAGCGGCTGTGATTACCCAGGAATCAGGTGATGGAATAAGCGCCTGATTTCCGGGCGCAAAGGGAAGGTCGATGCTTTGTTTGATCTGGTAGGACAGGCCTTCTTGAGTTGTATCCACACTTGTTCGTTCAAGCATGGTCGCCTGATGGTTCCAACGGTGGAGGACATACAGGTGTTTGCCATCCGTTGAGCTGACGATGTTTTCGGCGTATGAAGGAATCTCGATGGATTCAATCTTCAGGGACTGTTCCTGCCGCTTTGTATCGAACAAGAATATCCTTCCAGGCGAGGATTGGAGGGCGGCCAGGTGAGATGTTCCGGGGATTTGCTTGAGATCGCTTACTTGGGATTCGACCTGAAAGGCCCGTTCCCAGGCTTTTGAATCAACGTTGATCCGGATGACGCTTCGATCGTTTTGAGCAGCCGTCCAGAGAGTTTGCGTTTCCTCCAACCAGACCAGGGCAATGGGTTGCTTCAGTTCGGACATTGCGCCGGAGCAAAGCGTTTGAATGCTCCATAACAGGACGCCCATTGCCAGGCCGGTTGGACGGATTGGATTCATTGAATGGATTCCTCGGGATCGAGGTTGACGTCACGGATCGGAGTCAGCTTCAGCACGGCATCGGGGCCGTTGGTCACCACGTAGATGGCTCCGTCCGGAGCGCTGTTCACATCGCGAACGCGTCCTGCATTCTTGAGCAGGATTTCCTGATGCATGACCCGGTCGCCATGGATGTCCAACAGACGCACCTCCTCGAACTTCAGGGCGCCCACCAGCAGTTTGTTGTTCCATTTCGGGAAGAGGGAGTCTTTGACGAAATGAATGCCGCAAACGGCGATGGATGGTTTCCAGTACAGCGCCGGAGCGGCCATGCCTTCACGCGTGCGGAAGTCGGAGACGATGCCGCCATCGTAATTGCGTCCGTAGGTGATCGATGGCCAGCCATAATTGATCCCGCCCCGAATGAAATTGAGTTCGTCGCCACCCATGGGGCCGTGTTCGGCTTCCCAAACCTGACCCGTTACGGGATGCACCGCGAGGCCTTGGGGGTTGCGGTTCCCGAATGTGAAAATGGATGGGATGGCGTCGTCGCGTCCGACGAACGGATTGTCGTTCGGAATGGAACCGTCCTTGTGGATGCGGTGGATTTTTCCATTGGGACGGGTGATGTCCTGGGCCTGCTGGGAGTTGCCCCGGTCCCCGATGGAGAAGTAGAGGTATCCATTGGGATCAAACACGATCCGGCTGCCATAGTGGTGCCGTGTGCTCAGGTAAAGATCGTGAGGCGCTTCGAAAATGACCTCCTGATCCACCCATTGATGATCCTCCAAACGTCCGCGCACGATGCGCGTCATGGCGGGTTTGCGATTGCCTTCGCCATCTTTCAGCAGATGACTGTAGGAAAGGTAGATCCATCCGGTGTTCGCGTAGTCGGGATCCACGGAGACATCAAGCAGTCCCCCTTGTCCTTCGTGCACGACTTCAGGGATGCCGGCGATGGGAGTGGGATGCAGTTGACCGCTGGAAATCAGACGGACTTTGCCCGGTCTTTCGGTGACCAGGGCGCGGTGTTCGTCGAGGAAATCGATGGCCCAGGGGATATCCAGACCTTCCGCGACCTTTTCCACCTTCACCTCGTAATCCAGGGTGAAGAGCTTTTCGGGAGCGGGTGGTTTTTTGGCGCCGGACGTTTTTTCGGATTCGAAGACAAAATCCAGCACCCTGTTGATGGCGTCGTCGGACAGGGCTTCCTCGAACGCGGGCATGGCAAAATCGGAGATGCCGTATTTGACATTTCTAAAAATGTGACTGCGACCGGAACCGAACTGCCACACAGCATCCACCAGACTCTGGGCCTGGCCTCCTTGCAATTGTGCGCCGTGGCATTGTGCGCAAGCCGTGGCGTAGAGTTCGGCTCCTGAGGGTTGTTGTTGGGCGAACGTGGTCAATATGGATGCGCCATACAGAACAGAGAGTGTGAGGATTTTCCGGAGTAGCTTTTGGTTCATAAGTTATAAAGTGATCTTTGGGTGCAAGGTATATTGGGAAGTAGAACTCGGTTACGTTTGGATTTGCGGGACCTTTTTTATTAACCACAGAGGACACTGAGAGCACAGAGTAGAAAAAGAAAAGAAAGGATTTATCTCGGTGCTCTCTGTGTCCTCTGTGGTTAATTATTTCATTGTTTCCAGATCAATACCCTCCACCTCCCAGCTTGGTTTGCTTCTTCTTTCGGGTGGGTTTGGGGCCGTTTTTCTTTTCTTCGCGCAGGCGTTGCTTGTAAGTGTCCAGCATGACCTTGGTGGCGGTGGCTCCGACGCGTCGCACGCCGAGGTCTCGGCAATGAATCAATCCATCCAGATCCCGCACACCGCCTGCCGCTTTGACTTCGACTTTAGGGGAACAGGTTTTGCGCATGAGTTTGAGATCTTTTTCCGTGGCCCCTTCGTAGCCGTATCTTCCGTCTTTTCCTTTGACGAACCCGTATCCGGAGGAGGTTTTCACGTAATCCACCTTGGCGCTTTCGCAGAGTTCGCAGAGTTTGCGTTTGATGCGGTCGTTGGGCATGAAATCATTTTCAAAGATCACTTTGACAATCGCGCCCTGTTTGTGTGCGGCGCGCACAACGGCCCGCACGTCCTTCTTCACGTAATCCCAATCACCGGACAAGGCCTTGCCGATGTTGATGACCATGTCGATCTCGGTGGCGCCGTCCTTGCAAGCTTGTTCGGTTTCGAACACTTTGACAGCCGTGGTGTTGCCTCCCTGCGGGAAACCCACCACCGCTCCCACGGCCACGTCTGTTCCTTTGAGAAGTTTTGCGGCCATTTTGACGGCGTAGGGTTTGATGCAGACCGACGCCACTTTGTAGCGCGCCGCCAGTTTACATTCTTTCTCCAGCTCCTTGTCCGTCATGGTCGGGTGCAGGAGGGAATGATCAATCATTCCTGCGAGTTCTTCGTAGGTGTATTTCATGTGTTCAATGTCTTTGGGAAAATCCCCTTGTTCAGGGCATGAATTGTTTCAGGTATCGGTAACTCTGAGCCAATGCCGCTTTGCGAGCGGTCACGCTGCCCTCGTATGCGCGGTCTTCCACTTCCACGCAGACCGCGCCCTTATACCCTGCATCCCCCAGAACGGAAAAGAATTTTCCCCAATCGACTTCACCGAGTCCTGGCAGTTTGGGGGCATGGTAGGAGAGGGGCGTTGCCATGATGCCGACATCGTCCAGACGTTCGCGGTCCACCCGGACATCCTTGGCGTGGACGTGCACGAACCGGTCCACGAATTCCCGGATGGGTTTGAGGTAGTCCATGTGCTGCCAGATCATGTGGGAGGGATCGTAGTTCAAACCAAAGTTCTTGGATGGGATGACGTCAAACATGCGTCGCCACATGGCGGGTGAATGGGCGAGGTTTTTTCCGGACGGCCATTCGTCATCGGTGAAATACATGGGGCAGTTTTCGATGCCGATTTTGACTCCATTGTCTTCCGCCAGTTTGATGAGCCCCGGCCAGATTTTTCGAAAGGCCTTGAAATTGGTTTCATCACTCGCGCTTGGTTCGGCCCCGACGAAGGTGTTGACCACGTCCACTCCGAGCTTAGGGGCAGCCTTGATGAGTTTTTTCAAGTGTGACAGGGCTGGGCGCGCGTGGCTGGTGTCTTTGCTGAGCAGGTTTGGATAGTACCCGAAACCTGAAATCGAGAGGCCTTTGGATTGCAGGCTGCCGACGATGTCCTGCGCCTGGGATTTGTTCAGTTGGGTGATGTCGATGTGCGTGATTCCCGCGTAACGGCGTTCGGCTTTGCCGGGAGGCCAGCACATGATCTCCAGGCATTGATAGCCGATTTCCGAGGCGGTGTCTGCGACCGAGGATAGTGACTGGTCGGGTAAGATGGCGGTGACGAATCCGAGTTGCATCATGGTGCTTGTTGCTTGTTTTTTTATCCGCATCACCGCAGTCGCGGGATCTTCGAGATTGGGCAGATTAACGCAGATTTTTTTGATTGAGTGGTTGTGAGTTAGTCGAGGTTTTTGAATGGGTATTTTTCCGAGGGTACGCGGGCTTCGGTCATGAGTTTTTCCATTTCGGATAGGATGGACGGGTATTTGGATGCGAGGTCGGTGCTTTCCGATGGATCGGCTGCCAGATCGTAAAGTTCGGTCTTGATGCCGCTTCGAATGATGTTTTGCCGGACGGCTTTCCAGTTGCCCATGCGCAGGGCTTGTTGTCCTCCGTAGGCCGGAAATTCCCAGTAGAGATAGGCGTGGGATTTCTGATTCTGCTTTCCAAGTAGCGTGGGAGCCAGATTGATGCCGTCCACTCCTTGTGGAAGGGCTTCCTTGTTGCCCGTCATGTTGAGGATGGTGGGCATGAGATCCCAGAAAGCGGCGGGTTCTTCGGTTGTTTGTCCCGCTGGGATCCTGCCCGGCCAACTGGCCACCATGGGCACGCGGATGCCGCCTTCGTATACGCTGCCCTTGAGGCCTTTGAAAACGCCTGCGGACTCGAAGAAATCCGAGTCGCTGCCTCCAAGCCGATCGTAGGTGGGACCGTTGTCCGAGGTGAAGATGACCAGGGTGTCTTCTTCCAATCCAAGCGCGCGGAGTTTGTTCATGATCAATCCGACCCCGTAGTCCAGGTAGGTCACCATGGCCGCGTATCCGGCGCGTGGTTTGGGATGCTTCAGGTAGCCGCGATGTTCGTATTCCTCTTCCTCAATATCGTCCGTGTACCAATCCACGGCCCATTGTGGCACCTGGATGGACAAGTGCGGGATGGTGAAGGGCATGAACAGAAAGAAGGGATCATCCTGATGTGCATCAATGAAGCCCACGGCTTCTTCGATGAATCGATCCTGGGAGAAAGTCTCCCCGTAGAGTGTGCGGTCGTTGCCGGGCAGGATTTCCTTTTTGCCGTTTCGCCATAGGAATTTAGGATAGTGATTGTGGGCGTGCACCTGGCAGTTGAATCCGTAGAACAGGTCGAATCCCTGTTTGTTGGGATCTCCGGTCGTGCCAAAATGACCGAGCCCCCATTTGCCCATGGCTCCGGTGGCGTAGCCTTGCGACTTGAGCGCTTCGGCCAGAGTGACTTCTTCGGGGGGGATGGGGTATTGTCCGGGGAATTCCCATTGGTATTTTTCTTTGATGTCGTCCAGTCCTTTGGGATTGCGATTGTCCCGCACGTAGGCATGACCGCTGTGCTTGCCGGTCAACAACATGCCACGGGAAGGAGCGCATACCGGCGATGCCGAGTAGAAGTGAGTCATGCGCATGCCTCCGGCGGCAAGCGCGTCGATGTTGGGGGTTTTGATGTATTTCTGCCCGTAACATCCAAGTTCCTGATAACCTAAATCATCCGCCAGGAAGACAATGACATTGGGTTTGCGCGTGGCTGCCTGAGATTGGAGGGCGATCACACACGCACAAAAAACTACGGCGAACACACAGCTCCGCCGCCAAATGGACAACAAGGATTGCATGCGCGAACCTTAAGCCGCCGTCGCGAAGCGGACAATCAAAAAGAAGGAATGCGTGTTTGATCTCGCACGAAGGCACTAAGACACAAAGGTCCTTTTGCTGGAGGAATCATGCCGTTCTCTCCTTAGTGCCTTCGTGCGAGATCAAACTCTAATTGTTTATCTGTCGTGTGATTTCCAGGGCGAGGTCGAGGGCTTGTTTGGCGGAGGCGCCGCTGACGGCGGGTTCGCTTTTGGCCCGGACGCATTCGATGAAGTGGCGGAGTTCGAGTTTGAGGGGTTCTTCTTTGTTGATGGGGACGGGTTCGCGCACGATTTTCTTGCCTGCAAATTCGCTGACCACTTTGAAGTCCTTTTTCTTGGAAGCCAGCAGTTGGGTCCAGAAACTGGAGGGCGTCTCACCCTCGCTTGCCACCCGGTAGATGAACCCCTCCTGTGCCCGGTAATCGAGGGAGACATAGCTGGCGTTTTCCCCGCCACTGAACACGCGGATTTTTCTCATGCGATCCGGGCTGATGCGGCTGACGGTCAGGTTGGCCACGCAACCGTTTTCGAATTTCAATCGTGCATTGGCGATGTCTTCCGAGTTGCTGAGCACGGTGACACCTGCCGCGTCCACTTGAACGACGGGTGATTTGACAAATGCCAACACCACGTCCAGATCATGGATCATGAGGTCGAGTACCACGCCGACGTCTGTGCTGCGGGCAGGGTAGGGGGAAAGGCGATGTGTTTCGATGAATTTGGGCTCTTTGGCGGATTCATTGAGGTAGGCGAAAACCGGATTGAATCGTTCGACGTGGCCGATTTGCAACACACTGTTTTTTTCCTGCGAAAGTTGAACCAGTTGGGCGGCTTGCTCGGTGTTGTCGGTCATGGGTTTCTCGACAAGCAGGTGTTTGCCTTCCCTGAGCAGTGTACTGGCAATGTCGAAATGGGTCGTGGTCGGTGTCACGATGCTGAAAGCCTGCGCCTGACGGGTGGCTTCTTCCATGGATGGGAGTGTGGGAAGGCGGTGTTGGCCGGCCACTTCTCGTGCGGCGGATTCATTCTTGTCAAACACGCCCACACAATCCACCAGCCCCTCCCTGTGCATGTCCGCATAAAGCCTTGCGTGATGTCTGCCGAGAGCGCCTGTTCCGATCACTGCCACTTTGATCTTTTGATCCATCGCGGTGAGACTAGGCCACAAGTCCAATGATGGCGAAACAAAAACGAGACCTGTCCACGGCTCGCGTTGACTCAAATTAAATGACACTGGAGGGTCGGGTTCCACCCCGAACCCATACTTCTTCCTTATAATAATCTTGAGCAAGGGAGATGGAACGCGGGGAGACTGTAGGTCGCCGAATGCTTGTAGCGTTTCCATTGCAGCTTTAAAAGGGTTCCTGAGCACTGAGGTTTAAAGTGGGAGTAAGTCCCGCGTGCGGGATTACCCCTCCCGGAGGTTTGTGGGCTGTTATTATATTGCTCTTGCCTTGTGTATGGCTGCTTGAAATGATTCATGGAGTTTAAGCCGCATCCGTGATTAGATTTAGGATTGATATGTTGACACTTTCGATGAAAACAGTGGTTTGTAGCTGGATGATTTTTCTTTCGGTTCTGCAGACTGCGGGCGATCAGTCGGCGACTGCCGCAGCGCAATCGCAACTCGCCATCAGCCGGGGAGATGTGCCTGCTTGGTGGAATCCTGCTTTGCCGGAGGAAATTCGCCAGCAGGTTCAAGCCAAAGCTGAAGAGTTGACGGGGAAGCTGTCTCTTGAAACCTCCAAGGTATCCGGTGTGGTTTCCGTGATTGAAGAACATTACGCACGTGTGTGGGCGTGGCATCAGGCGGTGGATGCCAAACTCGACGCCGCCTGGGCCGATTGGGATGTGGCGCGCAGCAATCGTGACGGGAAGGCCAAGGATGAACTACGCGCTCTGGCGATCATGACCGAGCGTATTGATCCCATCTACGCCGAATTCACACCGCAAATTCTGGGATTCTTGAAGAAACTTAGAAAGGTGATCGGTGACGACAAAACGACCGCCTTGTTGGATGCGATCACGCGCTCTCCGGGAGCAGAACGCACCTTCAATGCCTACGTCGATATGATTCCGGAAATGACCGATGAGCAGAAATCAATCCTTTGGGGCCGGATGACGCAGGCGCGCCGAGATTCCCTGGCCGCTTGGTCGAACAAGAGGATCATCAAGATTTTCAAGAAATACAAAGTGCGCAATGAATTCTCCATTGACTACTTTGGTTATAACTATCGTCAACGCTATGAAGCCTGGGCGAAGTCTCTGAAATCCAATCGATGATGCATGTGAAAGAATTCTCCGGAATGTCGAAACATCTGATGACTTTCTTGTGCTGGTGCGTTTTATGGTCGACACCGGAGCTCTCAGCACAGACACCCTTACGTGTCGATATCAATGCCAACGGTCGTTCTGACATGCGCACTGAAGGTTGGCAAAACTGGTTCCCTTCAAGTGACGAAACCTTGTCGCAACGTTTCGGTGACATCAAGGTGACCTTGAAACCGGGTGATCCTGAGAAGCCTGTTCAACTTTTTGGTAACAAAGCCTGGGTGGTGGACGGGGTGACATTGGGGGCTGATGGAGCAAGGGTGAGCGGAGCCGGTCGGGCGATCATGGAAATTGTTCTGGAGGGGTTGTCTGCCGGTGAACATCGCTTTGTCGGATACCATCATTTCCCGGGAAGCCAGACGGCGGTGTGTCTGGTTCATGCAGAGGGAAACAGTTCGTTCACGACTCAGGTTTCACAAAGGGCGATGCACAACGATGAAGTGGCACAATCCTATGTGGCATTTGTTGCCAAAGAGGGAACACCGGTCGTTCTGCGGCTTGAACCAGTAGACAGTGATTCCGTTGTTTTGAATGCTTTTGCACTGGATGTATCAAATCCCCACAAGAAAGCTCTTATGCCAACCCCTCGCGACCTGGAACGTCATGCGAATGGTGATGACGGTAAAGTTCTGTTGTCATGGAAAGCTGCCGACGGTGTGGTGCGTCATCAAGTGTACGTGGTCAGTGATCGCGATCCGCAAATTGCCGAATCAAAACTCAAAGAAGTTTCGCCTCATGAACAAGTAACCGGAAATGAGTTCGCGTTGGAGGTTTCCAGGGATTCCTTGTTGCATTATGCCTGGCGCGTGGATTCTGTCGATGAAGATGGAAAGGTGACGGAGGGGGATGTCTGGCGGTTTCGTGTGCGGCACCTTGCATTTCCGGGGGCGGAAGGATATGGGCGGTTTGCCATTGGCGGGCGAGGGGGGCGTGTGTTGCATGTGACCCATCTGGATGATTCGGGACCTGGCTCTTTGCGGGCTGCTGTGGAGGCAAGTGGTCCACGTACCGTGGTGTTTGATGTTTCCGGACTTATTACGCTTGAATCGAAACTCATTTTCCGAAGTGAAAACGAGTTCCTGACGATTGCCGGGCAAACCGCGCCGGGCAAGGGGATTTGTATTCGCAATTACACTTTTGGCGGGCTGGGTGCGAGAGATGTGGTGGTTCGCTATGTCAGGCTGCGACTGGGAGATCTGGCCGGAGAGACCATGGATGGCATGGGGCTGGCGTCTTGTGATCATTCGATTGTCGACCATTGCTCCATCTCCTGGACGATTGATGAGGCGTTCAGTTCGCGTGGAGCCAAGAACATCACTTTTCAAAGGAGTTTGATTTCCGAAGCGCTCAACGTTGCTGGACACAGGAAGTATAAAGAAGGAACCGCTCATGGATACGCCGGGTCGATCGGTGGTGATATCGGAAGTTTTCATCACAGCCTCCTGGCTCACAATGCCGGGCGTAATTGGTCGCTGGCCGGGAGTATTGATCAGGCCAATCGTCATGCCGGACGTCTCGATATCCGGAACATGGTCGTTTATAACTGGCATCACCGCACAACGGACGGAGGGGCGCGTGAAGTGCAGTTCGTCAACAATTACTACAAACCCGGGCCCGCTTCCAAAGTGTTGACTTACCTGAACCCGCATTTTGAGAATCCCGCCTTTGGGCCTCAACAATACTATGTCGAGGGCAATGTCATGGAAGGAGTGTCCGGCCCCGAAGGGCCGGCAGGCCCGTTTGCCGGAATGCGGGCAAAGGGCAGGCAGGATGCTCCGGTCACGGTGATGGAACCCTTTTTCGAGCCATACATTCGGACGCATACTGCTGAAACGGCTTATGAAAACGTGTTGAATGATGTGGGGTGTAATGTTCCCATGCTGGATGATCACGACACACGTGTGATTGCCGAGACACGGTCTGGAACGGTGTCCTACAGAGGAAGTCGTTCCAGTCTGGCAGGATTGCCTGATTCACAAGCGGATGTTGGGGGGTGGGAGGTTTACCCGGAAATGCATCGTCCCGCTGATTGGGATACGGATCGAGATGGCTTGCCGGATGCATGGGAGGTGGAGCGTGGCTTGGACCCAGGTTCCGCTGAGGACGCTGCATCGGATCCGGATGGTGACGGATACACTTGCCTGGAGGATTATCTGAACGATCTGGTTCGTTCAACTGAATGAAAAGGAACGATTGCAGGCGTCAGGGATTGATTTCTTCTCTGGCCAAAGTGCGTGTTCTCTTTAAGACGGTTTCCTTATTTTTCCAGAAATTGGCGGTTTGATTTCTTATGTGCTGTCGATCGATGCTTCGCTTAAAACGGACGGTGAGAAATTCTCTTTTGGAAGCCAAGGTTAAAAATCTTTTCAGGAGAGATTTGATCAAAGTGTTTTCGTCAACAGGTGAGTGGGATTCGTTTGCACGCAGGAGCACGTGGAGGCATTTGTTGGGCATGGTTTTTACTAATAACGCGCCGATGATGCTGTCCTGGTGTTTGATGACAGTGGATAGTTGTGGATTGAAGGTCGATGGGACCATCATGGTTTCGTTTGGGAAATCCCATTGAACCGTCGACGGGGTAGTCGAGGAGTGAGGTGTCTGGAGCAGTTCCATGATCTGAGGCCAATCTTCCTCCACAAAGGCTCGCGTAATGATCCCGGAACAGAGGAAGGTGCCCGGTGCAGGGCGATTCCGTTGTTGCTTCCAATGGCAGAGTGGTATTTCCAGTGTTTCCTCTTCATGAACGATTCGGAAACCGTTTCTTCGGATGAGGTGGTCTTCAAGCGAGTCCTGTTCGACGTTTGCTGTCAGACGGGTCAATCTCATCTGTTTTGCTTTCTGCATGAGTGTGATGAAAAGGCTGGTCTCCTGGCGGTGATGTGCCACGAGGGGATTCACCGAAACCGAGATGTCTCCTTCCCGGTTGCCTTTGGGTGTCAAACACCCGAGACCGACGATGCGCTCAGGATGTGAAGCGGTTAGTGTCCAGAAGGAAGAGTCTCCTTTCTTGTTTCGCATGGATGCAGTGATCCATCTTTCCAGCCGTGCTTGTTCGTCCTGCCAAGGTTGGCGTATGGACAGCCAGCTGTATGGACAAAATGGATCTCTTCCGGAATTTGGGGTGGCAGGCTGTGGGACTTTGGTGGAATGTTTGGATGCATCGGGCAAAGTAGGTATCAGGGGGACTGGGAGAGGGATACTTGGGGATGCTGCCATGGGGCGGGATGCTGACGGGAGTTCCCTGAGCACCATGGGGGGCGTGTCGTCGCGCAGTTGTATGCGTTCCCGGATCCAAAATCGTTTCCGGAAGTCGGATTCCATTCTTATCTGATTCAATTTTTTGTCATGCTTCAGATGATCCATGGAGGGGCTGATTGACTCCAGAGGAGGAAGGGCTTCCATCAGATTCAAGGATGGCTGATCCTGGGGTGGTGAGGGCGTTTTTGTTTCTGTGAAGATTTCAATGTTCAGTTGGTGGGTAAAGAGCTCCGCCAACCTGGTAGCAGCCGTGTCGTATCGCTGGGTTTTAAGTAAACCGGCAACGATTCCGAACTCCTTCGCCGCGGTGTCCGTTTCTTCTATAGCTTGTTGACATCGTTCAAAAGCCTGGTCGAAGCGCAAGGACTGTATGGCGGCCATCACCTGAATCGCCCATTTCAAGATAGGGTGGAGGCTGGGGCCGTTGATCATATTCAAATGCTCTCTACCGGATTGCCACTCACGTGTCTCAAGACTCAGCCAACACAATTGCAAACTTGTTTTGGTGCATGACGGGCCTGCGTCTTCCAGTGTTGTGGCGGTGGATCTGGATTCATGGATCAGCCCCAGGCGCGCCTGGACCAGTGAAAGAAGAAAACTTGTATCCGAACATTCGGGGTAGTGAAAGTAGGCCGCCTCCAACCATGGTAGCGCGGATTCCCATTTTTGTTCCCTGTACAGAGTTAAGCCGGTCTGTTGAATGTCTTCCCACTGAAAAGGCAAGCCTTCACCGTAGATAGGATGCGTTGGAGGCCCGCTGCATCTTTCATACGGTTTTGTCCCTTCAATAGTTGAAGATCTAGAATTGAATTCCTTCTCATGTTTCATGGACATGACGGTTGGATTCATTTGGAAACGCATACAGTGGATTTCTTTTACCTGAAGTAGGTGTTCCCTAAAACAAAGCGGATCGTGCCTGATGAATTGATCGATGAGGGCCAAGTCTGGCAAAAACAGATCCAATCATGCAAGCATTATTTGGATATAAAAAATAATTATTAAAATCCGACATTAAAGATGAAAATGCGACATCAATAACGAAAACCCGACAATCGTTATGAAAACCCGACACCGGTGCAAAAATTGAAGAAAAAGCGTTTGCACCACACTAGAAGCGGGTACATATTGGCCGAAATCTTTCGCTATTTTTCGTCGTATGACTCCTTTTATATTCCGTCGGTGGGTGAATCTCTTTCGAAGTATTCTATGTTTTTGTATCATTGTCATCTT
>Ga0255757_10001827_pt1 | contig 20400 bp, 14 predicted proteins | sample 071ome_27_FD_179957 | JGI IMG/M metagenome (GOLD analysis project Ga0255757, IMG submission 179957) | Coastal salt marsh microbial communities from the Groves Creek Marsh, Skidaway Island, Georgia - 071409AT metaG (version 2) | ecosystem: Environmental > Aquatic > Marine > Intertidal zone >...
CACCGAAGGCGGGCTTTTTCAGCGTGATCTCGGCATCCCCACACTTGTCTGCGGCCCCGGATCAATGGAACAGGGGCACAAACCCGATGAATACGTTTCGACGGGTCAGCTCAATGCCTGTGATGACATGCTCCGGCGTCTCATCTCACGACTTCAGGAAGGGATCTGAGCCCCTGCCCCTATGGAATTATTCGTCACCCGGAACCCCATAGCTTGGGGCCGCCGACGGGTTGAGCGCGCGGGTCACATAATCATGCATCTGGGGTTTGTAGACGGCCCAGCCTTCAGCAATGGCGGCGATCGGGCAGTCTTCGCTCCAGTCGCAACGGATTTCCGCCAGGGGCCAGGACTGGCGATCCACGATTAAAAGCCCGGCGGAATGAACCGGACCTTCCTCACCTCCGGCCGCGAGTGCCGCTTTCATCGCCGCTATCAGCCGGTCACCAAGATGCCCGTCTTGCTGGTGGAATGCCTCCAGCATAGCCTGAGGAACTCCGGCATCAGAAAGAATATTCCCCGCCGCCGCTGCATTCTCGGACTGGGCTTCTGCATGGGTGCCAAGGGTATTGCTACCGGAATGAATCGACGTATTCCCATGCTGATCCACAGCAAGAAGCTGGCGGTATTCGGTGTGATCAGCGGTGCTGATCACCTTGCGTATGGCCTCATCCGCCGTAAGCCCGTCTGCCATGGCATCAAGCGTCCTTGAGCCGAGAGATGGATCGGTCACATTCTGGCTTGAAACGGCGCCAACACCAGCCCTGGCATGGGCGCAACGTGCCGCCACAGCCGGGGATGAAGACGATACAGCCATGCCGAAAAGCCCGGTTTCAGCGCATCTGGCAACAATCGAAAAGGTCATGGCCTACCCCTCCTGGTCCGGGATAACAGCGGTGCCCTCAATTTCCACCAGCCATTCCGGCCGTGCCAGTGCATCCACCACCACACCGGTGGAAACCGGATGCACGCCTTTGATATACTGGCCCATGGTCTGGTAAACATCTTCGCGGTAGCGAATATCGGTCAGATAGACAACGATCCGCGCCAGATGTTCCATCCGGCCTCCCGCCTCTTCTATCAGTTGCTGGATATTCTGCATCACCTTGTGTGTTTGCGAGACAAGATCCAGCTGATCAATATTTGTTGAATCGTCCAGATTCTGCGCCACCTGTCCGCGGAGATAGATGGTGGTTCCCCTTGCCACAACTGCCTGGGCAAGATCGTTATCCAGTTTCTGTTCCGGATAGGTTACTTTTGTATTGAATGGTCGGATACGTTTATGCGCCATGACATCCCCCTCGCAATTTTTGTAAATCTTAGCGACAGGTATCTCCTAATCCAAGCATTGATTGGTTAGATATTTCCTAATCAAGGTTATGGAATTCCTTTCTTAATCCCGACCAGGGAAAAGACAATAATGGGCGTGGTTGCCACAAAGAAATTCGGCCATAAACGGGAGGAGCGACAATGATCCGTACAGGTGAGCAGTATAAAGACAGCATCCGCGGAACCCGCGAAATTTACATGAATGGGGAACGTGTAAAAGACGTCACCACGCACCCGATGTTCAAGCCGATTGTCGATGTCCGGGCACGTATTTACGATATGCAGCACGAAGCCGGCACCCGTGAGATCATGACCGTTGAACAGGATGGTGATATCAATGCCATCGGCAATGCGCTTCCTTATACGCAGGAAGACTGGTGGGCAAAACGGCGCGCTTCCGATGCCGTGATGGAAGATGTCGGTGGAATTGTCACCCGGGTCGGAGACGAAACCGTGGGCGAGATGTGGTCACTTTACGACGGCCAGGATGTGCTGAATGAAGTCGACCCCCAGTTTTCAAAAAACATCGAACGCCACATCCACCGTGTGCTCCATGAAGACCCGTTCCATGTTTCCGCAAATACCGACCCGAAAGGTGACCGGTCAAAAGCGCCGCAGGATCAGGATCCGGATATGCTGCTCCATGCGGTCAAGGAAACCGATGAGGGTATTATCGTGCGCGGGGCCAAATACGAAACCGCCGCCGCCTACGCCAATCAGGCTTTCACCAAACCAACCATAGCCAACTGGGGTGATGCGGCACTGTCCGATTATGCCGTCGGGTTTATCTGTGATCTCAATTCCCCTAATCTGAAATTCATCTGCCGTGGCGGATTTGCCGGCGCATCAGGCCAGTGCCCACGGGCCAACCAGCTGGACTATCCGCTTGCCAACAAGTTTGACGAAGTCGACACGATGGTGATTTTTGACAATGTGCTGATCCCCTGGGAAAACGTATTGTTTTATCGCCACACCAAGGCCGCGGCATTCATCCGCGCCACCCTTCACCGCTATTCGGCTTTCGCTTTTGTTCAGCGCACCCTTAAACTGGCGGACATGATGATCGGCGCCGCCCTGTTCAATGCCCGCCAGACAGGTCTTGAAAATCAGCCCGCTGTTCAGGAAAAACTCGCCAGGCTGGCAATCTGGAGAGAAAACATCAACGCGCATCTCACCGCAGCGATTACCCTTGGTGAACGCTCACCCGCGGGATTGATGATGCCAAATCAGTCTCTTCTCTATACCGGTCGCTGTGCTGCGCTCAACCAGCTCAACGAGATGATGCATATCGCCCGTGAACTCTGCGGCGGACAGATATGCGTCACCCCCAATATCGCAACCTTCACCTCGCCTGAAACAGCTCCGTGGATGGAAAAATTCTACACCATCAACGATCAGTGGGGCGCCGAAGACCGGCGCAAACTCCTGGCCTATGCGCGGGACCTTTTGAATTCGGATTACGCCGGCCATCGGCTGACCTTCCAGCTGTTCGCACAATCCGCACCCTTTGCCCAGATGGGCGCGGTATGGCGGAATTTTGACTGGGAGGCGACGCTTGACTTTGTCCAGAAAAGCGCCGGGCTTTCCGATCGTGTTCGTCCTGCCCCGCAGGATCCCGGAGGCGACCCTGCCATCCGCCAATGGTATGACAGCCAGAATCGTGAAGCCGCTGAGTAATTCTGTTTTTCCTAATCCGATCAGCTGCTGATTAGTCTTGCCTTAATCACCTGATGTCTGGCAGGCTAGTATCGGCAGGTGGAAATGAAGTTACGCTACACGTTCCGGCAACTTGAATATTTCATCGCGGCAGGTGAAGCGGGGAGCATCATCGAAGCCGCCCAGTCCATAAACATTTCTTCGGCGTCGATTTCAGCGGCGATCAGCCAGCTCGAAGCTGAGCTTGGGGTGACCTTATTTATCCGCCAACATGCCCAGGGGCTTTCGCTGACCACCGGCGGCCAGCGCATCTTTAATGAAGCCAAACGTATCCTGGATCAGGCCCATGAGCTGACCGATCTGGCCGGCGACATCAGCAGCACACCCCGCGGGGTGATTTCACTTGGCTGTCTTGTGACGCTGGCCCCGGTGGTCAGCGCCAGCATCCGGCGCAGTTTTGAGGCCATATATCCCGACGCGAAAGTCAGTGTTAAAACCGCCCACCAGGCTGATCTGCTGACGATGCTCGGGCGCGCTGAAATTGATCTTGCGATCACCTACAACCTTGATCTTCCTGCAGATATATCCTTCACCGGCATGGTCGAACTTCCTCCTCATGTTATCGTTTCAACGTCCCACCCTTTGGCGGGGAAAAAGTCCGTCAGCCTCACGGCACTGGCGGAAGAACCCATGGTGCTTCTTGATCTGCCGCTCAGCCGTGAATATTTTCTCAGTATGTTTCATGAGCAGGGCTTGCGGCCCAAGATAGCCGAACGAAGCCCTGACCTTGCCGTTATGCGCAGTCTTGTTGCCAACGGTTTCGGCTATGGGTTGATGAATATCCACACCTCGACGTCGCTTGCCCCTGACGGAGAAAAGCTGGCCTTTCTTGAACTTGAGGCAAGCCCTCACCCGCCACGCCCCATGGTCATGGGAACCGCACGCAAGAAAGACAGTATTCCGCCCCGTATCGTTGAAGCATTTTCCGACCATCTTAAAGAACGCATCGAGCAGAATAGCCTCCCCGGACTGAAACAGACCAGACCGGAGAAATAAAGCGAACTAGGCTCTTATCCGGGGCGTTGAATTGATCAGTGTCCTGGTATATTCCGCCTCCGGGTCGGAGAACAACGCACTGGCACTCTTCTCTTCAATCATACGGCCATTCTTCAGCACGCCGACGTGATGTGCCATCACCCGGACCACCGCCATATCATGCGAAATAAAGAGATAGGTAAGCCCCAGATCCTTCTGCAATTGCTTGAGAAGGTTGAGCACTTGCGCCTGAACCGACACATCCAGAGCCGATGTCGGCTCGTCGCAGACAATGAACGCAGGATTGGACGCCAGCGCCCGGGCTATGGATATACGCTGCCGCTGGCCACCGGAAAATTCATGGGGATATTTGCCGGCATCGCTGGCCGATAGCCCGACCTGCTCCAGGAGGGCACGCACGCGCCGTTGTTGATCCGCCTCGCCATCGATGAGACGAAAGGCCCGGATGGGCTCCGCCAGAATATCACCCACCCGCCAGCGGGGATTGAGAGAGGAGTAGGGTGACTGAAAAACCATCTGAAGTTTCTGACGCACCGCGTGGTGGGCGGCCAAACTTACCGCCGTATCATTGAGATTATGACCATCGACGGAAATATGCCCCTGATCCGGGCGGAGCAACCCGACCACCATGCGTGCGATGGTCGATTTTCCCGAACCGCTCTCTCCCACTAAGGCATAAGTCTGCCCACGGGGAATGGCAAAACTGACATCATCAACCGCCACCAGTTGGCGTTGACCTTCACCGGTCAGTTTGCGGACAAGCCAGGGCGGCGAAAGATCAAAGACCTTGGTCAGCCCTGCGCAGATCAGCCATGGATCAGCCATGATCATCCTCCGCGAAAAGGTGGCAGGCAACGCCGTCTTGAAAAGCTGGATTTTCTTCGCCACATCGGGCGGTTGCAACCGGACAGCGCGGATGAAAACGGCACCCCGGGGGCAGTGCATCCAGCGAGGGCATTGATCCCGGGATCTGAGACAAAACCGTATCCGCGTCAACACTTTCAAGCACGGGCGTCGAAGCTATCAGCCCTTTGGTGTAGGGATGCCGCGGCTTGCGCATCACCTCAACCGTGGGGCCGATTTCAACCAGACGCCCCGCATAGAGTACCGCAACACGATCCGTTGTTTCAGCAATCACCCCCATATCATGAGTGATCAGAATTACGGAAGCACCGCGCCGACGGCAGATATCCCTTAACAGATCAAGGACCTGGGCCTGCACCGAAACATCGAGGGCGGTGGTGGGTTCATCGGCGATAATCAGATCAGGTTCCGCCGCAAGTGCAAGAGCAATGACTATACGTTGCCGCATCCCGCCCGAAAATTCATGGGGATAGGCATCAAACCTGTCTGCGGCAATTCCGACCTCCTGAAATCCGGCAAGCGCACGTTGACGCGCTTCATTCGGGGTGACATTGAGATGAAAAAGGATGGTTTCAGTAAGCTGATCCCCGACCCGCCGCAAGGGATTGAGACTGGTCAGAGGATCCTGAAATATCATCCCGATCTGCCTGCCCCTGAGCGCAGCACCATGATCCGCAACCGGTTTGCCTTTAAGCCGGATGATCCCGCTTTCAATATACCCGGGCGGCTCGATCAGTCCCATGACAGCAGCCCCGGTGATTGATTTGCCGGCACCGGATTCCCCGACAAAGCCAAGAATTTCACCCCGTTCCAGAGTAAAGGAAATATCATCAAGTGCCGTCAGAACATTCCGGCGTGTCGGAAAGACAACCCGCAATCCTTCGATTTCAAGAAGCGGCGCCGTCATTTGAGCCTCGGGTTCAATGTGTCTTTCAGCCAGTCTCCGAGCAGATTGACCGAAAGCGCCAATGCCAGCAAGGTCAGGGCCGGAAACAGAAGGATCCACCATTCACCTGAAAACAGATAATCCTGGCCGATGCGGATGAGCGTGCCCAGACTGGGTTCCGTTGGCGGGGCTCCCACCCCAAGGAAAGACAAAGTTGCTTCAGCGATTATCGACAAGGCCAGGGTAATTGTGGCAATCACAAGAACCGGCCCGAGCACATTGGGAAGAATATGCCGGCGCATGATCTGGATACGGCTGAGCCCGATCAGCCGGGCAGCCTGAACATATTCCTTTTCCTTTTCGACCAGTGTGGTCGCCCGAACTGTCCGTGCGAAAGGCACCCATTCCGAAAGGCCGATCGCCAGAATGAGAACAAGTATCGCCATCTCATCCCTCAGATCCGGGGGAATTATCCCGCGCAACACACCAAAGATCAGCATCGCAATCAGAATGGAAGGAAAGGTCATCTGAATATCGGCACAGCGCATGATAAGATTGTCGACCCAGCCGCCGATATACCCCGCCAGCAGACCGAGCGTAACCCCCATCCCCATGGCCAGCATCACGGACATGATCCCGACAAAAAGAGACACCCGAAGACCATAGATAATCGCTGAAAGCAGATCACGTCCCTGGTCATCGGTGCCAAGGATAAATGTCTCGCCGGTGAATGCATTTGGCTCCATCGGCGGGGTGAAACCATTCATCAGGTTGAGCGATGCCGGATCAAAAGGGTTGCTCGGAGCAACCAGCGGCGCCAGCACTGCTGTCAGCGCCAGCACCAGCACCACAACAGATGCAACGATGGTGACAGGCGCGTGCCGGTAATCAAAGATGAAATCACTTTCCTGAAACCGTTGCCAGCGTGTTTTCGGCGCGGCGCTCTTCATGATCCATTTCCTTTGAGGTGATCATCCTTGATCCGTGGATCAATGGCGAGATAAAGCAGATCAACGGCAAAATTGATGATCACAAACAAGGTTCCCACCAACAGCAGATAGGCCGACATCACCGGTATATCGACAAAGTATACGGCGTTGATAAACATAAGCCCGACCCCGGGCCACTGAAACACCGTTTCAGTAATAATGGCAAAAGCCACGATGGAACCGAGCTGAAGCCCGGCGACGGTGGTGACCGGCACCAGCGTATTGCGAAGCGCATGACGAAACAGCACCATCCGTTCGGTAAGCCCACGCGCCCGGGCAAATTTAATGAAATCCTGGCGCAGGACTTCAAGCATTTCCGAGCGCACCAGTCGCATGATCAGCGTCATCTGGTAAAGGCCGAGAGTAACCGCAGGCAGAAGGATCGATTTGAGCCCCGATGCCGTAAGCAGGCCGGTTTCCCAGCTGCCAATCATCACGGTTTTGCCGCGGCCGAAAGAGGGAAGCCAGCCAAGCTCGACCGCAAACAGCCAGATCAGCAGCACGCCGATCAGAAAAGTGGGGAGCGACACCCCGATCAGCGAGACCGTCATCACCAGATTGGCAAGAAAACCGTCCCGACGTATCGCGGTGTAGATGCCAAGCAGGATGCCGAAGGTGAGAGCAAACATCGCCGAGACAAAAGCAAGTTCAAGAGTTGCCGGCAGACGTTCCGCAATCAGCCCGGATACCGGTTCAGCGGTACGGTAGGAAATGCCGAAATCGCCCCGCACAGCATTCCAGATAAAGCGCACATACTGGACAGCGACAGGATCATCAAGTCCCATCCGTTCGATCAGCTCCCTGCGATCTTCAACCGTGGCTTCCTGGCCGAGGATATTATCCACCGGATCGCCAACAAAGCGGAAGATGCTGAACGACACCAGCGCCACCAGCAAGAGCACAAGCCCGGCCTGATACAGTCGTCGGAGGAGGATGGCAAGCATGAACGGAAACCAGCGGAAAGGCTGAGGCGGAAATCCGCCTCAGCCGCCAATTTTATTTAAAGCTCAGATACTTGAAATGAGGCTGGTCTTCCGGCTGGACATCAAAGTTGATCCCGTCCTTCATCCCCCAGTTCAGCACCTGGTTGTGAATCGGCAGATAAATCTGGTCAGCCTGAACCTGCGCCCAGATTTCCGCGATGGTCGCATCACGCTTTGCCAGATCCGTTTCGGATTCAAGGCTGACGATCTTCGCGTTCACCGCCGCATTGCTGTAGCCGGTGTTGTTCCATGAGCCGCGTTTATCGGTTGTCTCATGAACAAGGAAGTTGAAGATGTAGTGCGAGTCAAACGTCGGCACACCCCATCCGAGCATGTAGAACTCGGTGGTCTTGTTCTTGATCAGCGGGAAGTGCTGGGCCTTTGGCTTGGCATCAAGGTTAACCTTGATCCCGATCTGACCAAGCATGCCAACCGCCGCCAGACAGATTGCCTCATCGTTGATGTAGCGATCGTTCGGGCAGTTGAGGGTGATGGAAAATCCGTCGCCATATCCGGCTTCCGCCATCAGCGCCTTGGCCTTGGCGATATCATTGGCGGGTATCTGATCAAGTTCAGGGGTCCAGCCATTGACAAAAGGAGGCATGATAACATTGGTGGGCGAAGACTGATCCCGCATCACGACTTTCTTGATCGCATCACGGTTGATCGCGATATTCATCGCCTGCCGCACCCGGAGATCGGCAAAGGGGTTCTTGCCATCAACATTATCGGTCTTGAGATCATCAAGGCCACTGTTCATGCCGAAGAAAATCACCCGGTTCTGGGCAGCGGTGACAACCTTGAGGCCGGATTGCCCCCGGACACGATCAAGATCCTGCACCGGCACGTCCTGAATGAAATCCACCTCTCCGGAAAGAAGGGCGGCCACACGGGTCGCGGCGGATTGAACAGGCGTGTAGATAATCTCGCTGACTTCAAGCGGAAACTGCCCCTTGCCCCAGTAATCCGGGTTGGCCTTCAGCACGGTCTTCTGGTCCGGGGTCCGGCTGACAAGCATATAGGCCCCGGTGCCGTTGGTGTTTTGCGATGCAAAAGTCGTCTCACCCCCGGCGACGTCCTGCGGTGCGCTGGCGCCGTTGTTTTCGGTCCAGCCGCTGTCCATCATGAAAAGATTGGTCAGGTTGTTGATCAGCAGCGGGTTAGGCCCGTTGGTTTCCATATCGATGGTATGGTCATCGACCTTGCGGACTTCCTTGACGCTGGTCAGCAGCTCTTTCATGGCCGAAGTCGGCATCATGGCACGGTTGAAACTGTAGACCGCATCATCCGCGGTAAAGGCAGACCCGTCGTGGAACGTCACGCCCTTGCGCAGTGTAAACCGCCAGACATTCGGGTTATCCGGCAGGGCTTTCCAGGATGTGGCCAGCGCCGGTGTGATCTGCCCGGCCATATCCCGGTGCAGAAGCGGCTCATAAATCTGGTGAGCCAGTGTGTGGGTCGGCCCTTCGTTCTGGGCGTGGGGATCCAGTGTCAGCGAGTCACCTGATCTGGCCCAGCGCAATGTTTCCGCATGGGCGGAGGATAAAGCCATGCAGGTTACGGCAAGCGCGGCTAATCCTGTTTTCATGATACTCATGGGTATCTCCTCTCCAAAGTTTATAAAAATTCTTATTTGCAATCTTTTCGCGTTCCTGCCGGATAAGCAAGTGATTTATCCGGTTTCCCCTGCCGATGAACACACTTTACCTCCTCCGCCGGACGGCGTAGGCTCAATCTGCCCCGTTATTTGCCCTTCTGCAGGGTTTTGTTTGGAAAACATGGCCGATCCGAAACCAGAACATTCCGCCAGTTCACACCCTTCCTTTGATGAGGATGAGCTTTTTCTCGATCAGATCAGGGATTCCTTCTGCTTTTTCTTTGCCGCGACGGTGACATTGATGGAGGTCGTGAAATATCTCCAATCCTCACGCGATACACCACGTAAGAACCAATCACGATCAAAGGCCTGAACACCCGCCCAATACCCGAAGGAGGGAAGCCTCTTTCACTCAAACCGGCGGGTGCAGGTCACGTTGCATGTAGACAACATCAAGCCAGCGATCAAATTTGAACCCGATCTTTCCGGCGGTGCCGATATGCTCAAATCCCATGGATTGATGGAGACGGATGGAGGCGATATTGCCGCTGTCACCTATCACCGCCATCATCTGCCTGAAACCGGCCTCCCGGCAGTGGCTGATCAGCGACGTGAGCAGTGCCCTGCCTGTCCCCTGCCGTTGTGCATCAACATCCACATAGATGGAATTTTCCGCCGTGAAACGATAGGCGGAGCGGCGATTATACAGCCCCGCATAGGCGTATCCCCTGATATGTCCCTGATCATCGGCAGAGACAAAAACAGGCATGCCGTCCCCGGCCAGAAGATCAAAGCGCCGCGCCATTTCGTCTTCGGACGGAGGCGCCTCTTCAAAAGAGGCGGTGCCGTTCAGCACATGCCATGCATAGATGGCGGTAATGGCGGCAAGGTCATCGCGCTGGTAAAACCGTATCATCAGGAGCCTTCTGTATCTTTCACCCGGAAAATCTGCCTTCAGGCTAGCGATACCCTGCCCCGTGCTCAAGCATAAAGCGCCCCCGCCTTCCAGGCCAAATGGGAAACAGCCCCGAGGCCCTGGCCTCGGGGCATCTCCCTCCCCCGGGTGGAGAATATCAAACCGGAAAGCCCGGCCCCGTCAGACCACGTCAATCGTGATCACCTCGTAATCCTGAAAAAGGAGCGGTTCTACCTGGCTATTGAAATTGATGACGTGCCCTCGATCACCGATCTCGTTGCCCGCCGCATCGGTGGCGTATCGCACTTCCACCAGTTTGTGAAGTTGAGGCCCGTAAACTCCTGCATGCGCACGGCCTCCATCTGCAATAGTATCGTGTATCTCCTCAAGTGTCGCCATCCTATCTTTGCTACTTTTCGATAAGAGCGACAATTTACTTAGACTGCTCCTATAAAATAAGGATACAAATGGTGGTTCTGCCGTATTGGTCGTCTTTGGAATAAAATCTATATCCATATCCTCAGGCGCAAGTTCATTCCCATCCAGATTTGCCCCGTCCTTTCGGGCGAGGATCAGCCCATGCAGGAAGACATATGGCTGGTCGGTAATCTCCGCGACTTCCTCGTCCGTGCTCGGACGGTCATCCTTGCTGTTGCTGGCCAGCACCACGATCTTGTAACTGTCTCCGCTGGCATAGGCGCTGATCTGCCCTGTTTTGGCGGTCACTTGCCCGGTGGTGGCGTTGATTTCAAACTTGTTGTTATCCTCAAGCCCCGCCGCCAGCGAATAGGTGATCGAATCTCCGTCCAGATCGGTGGCGGAAACCGTCCCGATGGCGGAACTGACACTGGTCCCGGCGGCAACGCTGAAGGACTGGGCGGCTATTTCCGGGGAGGTGAATTCTGCTTCATCGAGAAGATTGATCACAAAATCTTCGGTGGCGACGCTGGTGCTGTCAGGATTGACCGCGGCGATAGGCTCCGATGCGGTGATACGTACCGTCAGCGTATCGCCAGCCTCAAAATTACCGGAATCCGAGCCCTTGTAATAGAGCGTATATTCGGTATAGGTCTGGGGATCAGCGCCGATATATCTTGTCTTGGTTAAGGCCTCGATCTCAAAATCCGCGTTATCCTCCGCGAAATTGCCCTGCGCGTCCCGTGCCAGCACAAATTTCGTATGCCCGGCTTCATGCCCGATCAGACCAAGCTTGATCCGGGTTGAACTGCCATCGGAATTTTCCTTCAAAAACCCGTTGCCATTATCGCGCAGGAAACCGGAGGGGATCTCCGTCCCGTCATCCGTGAACAGTATGGTCCCAAGGGAAGAGAAGGTTATATCCTTCATCAGGGTCGGCTCCATCACCGCATTCGGATCTGTTGCGATCACCTTGAGATCATAGCTGTTCTTGATGTTGTCCGCGCCGCCGGTATAGACAAGGATCAGCTCGCCATCGTCGTCACCTTTTTTAACTTTGAAATGGTCTTCGTCTGCCCCTTCGAGATTAATATCATCCGGGCTGTAGGCATCCACCGCTGACCTGATCAGCGTACCCGGATTGTCCGGGTCATCGATCACCGCGGTCAGGCCATCCTGATCACGGATCACCAGCCGCGCCGCCTCCGCTTCACTCCCGATATTCACATCCCGCGCGAATGAAGGCAGTGTCCTGATTTCGATATCATAGGGCCCTTCGTCCACATCCGTGACGCGCACCATGACGCTGATATGTTCCGGGGTTTCCAGCTCCGTGATCGTCCTGGTGGGATCATTCGGGTCCGGCCGCGTGATCTCCTTGCCCGCGCGGACAACAAGGTTGTGCGTGTGCTGTCCTTCATGATCAAGGATGGAAACAAACTCCCCCGCTGAAGACCTTTCCGGCTTGAGGTAAATCATCCCTGTATCGGCGTCTATCCGGAACGCCCCGCCATCCAGATCACCATCCACATTGACCAGCTCATAGGTGATAGTATCGTTATCCGCGTCGCTCGCCCGGACCTGATAGACCGGCGTGTCCGTAGCCGTCCGTGCTATCGTCCCCTCGGCGATATCCACCACGGCGTAACTGTCGAGCGTATAGGAATGGGTGCCAATATCCGAGGCATCAAGCGTCGGGTCATTCTCCACCTGTTTTGCCGTGATCTCATACGTCGTCACCGCATCGTTCAGACGGTCAAAACCTGTCTTGTCCGCGTTGATCTGGATCAGCCTGTAATCCCCGATATCCGCTGAAGTCGTAAAGGTCGTCAGATCATCCGAGGTGTCCTCGGTGTTCATGGTGTGCGTTTCTTTCAGGTCCGCCCTGACCTGCTCAACGCTCCAGTTTCCATCCCTGTCCTGATAGAGATAGAAAATATCATGGGCGTCATATTCATCCGCCAGCAAGGTCAGCCCGCGATAGGCCACCACCTGACCATTGAGCGGCTCACGCGGGCCCGGAGTCTCCCCGCCAAAGGGATCCGAAAGGTCCGTTTCATCACGCCGCCCGGTAAAGAGATCATCATGGTCCTGAAACACCCCGTTGATCGCAACATCGCGATACACTTCAAAAGCACCATCAGCGATGGTGAGCGTGCCATCCGAAGCAAAACTTATCGCCCCTGAAAGGAGGTATTCAATATATTCCTGTGTTCGTGTTTCAGCATTTGTCACGCTGTCTGTTTCCGTTGTGTCATTGATGACAAAATACGACCACGTATCCTCCGGCCCGCTCCCGTCGGCAAGCTGGATGAGATTGGCCCCCGCCACCTCAAATGCCGGGGCATTATCGTTCACATTGGCAAGGTGGATCACAAAATCTTCCATAACCTCATTGGCGTTGTTCGAATCTTTTGAGATGATCGATACCGTCAGCGTATCGCCTGCCTCAAAATCACCGGAATCCGAGCCGATGTAATAGAGTTTGCCGCCCGTTATCTCAAAATCAGCGTTGTCGTTCCCTGACCCTGTAAAATCAAAGACCGTGTTGCCATTTTCATGGCTCAGCGTCCCGATCTCAATCTTTGTCGTTGAGCCGTCCGCATTCTCCTCAAGAAGCCCGTCGCCCGACGCCAGCAGATCACCGGAATAGAGCGTCTCACTCCCTGACGTAATTTTAAGCCCCGTGGTTAACAGATTGAATTCCTTAGAAAACGGGACAGTCCCGATGGGTGCGTTCGCATCCGTCGCCGTCAGCGTAACACTGTAATTACTCTGCGTGGCCGGAGTGACGCCGATATAATGCAGTTCCAGCTCACCTGTTCCGGCATTCGTACGGATTTCAAAATTGGTTGTATCGGAAGGGGTGATGTCGCTGGCCGCATAGCTGTCCCCTTCCGGGTCTGTCACCGTCACCGTACCTATCAGCCCGCCGGCTGACAACAGGATGCTCCGGCTCAGGCTGATATCTGTCGCCGCTTCATCCACATCCGTCACCGTCACACTCGCTATAGCCGAGGAGGCCGCACCCCCGCCAACCGGGGGCACCGCTTCCACCATCAGATCAAAGCGCGTTGTCGCGCCTTCGAAATCTTCACCTGACCCCACATAGGAGACAACCCCGCTTGTTGCATCGAGACGGAAATCACCTGATTCCTGCGTGCCATTGGCAAACCGGTAACTCAGCGGGCGGTCGCTCACGTCCTGATCGGTGGCGGAAACCGTCCCGACTGTTACCGCTGTCGTTGATCCATCGGCGTTCTCCGCCAGCGTGAACGCATAGGACGGGAGAGCACCAACGGGAGGGGGCGGAGTGTCAAAAACAGGCAGATCATCCACATTGGCAAGGTGGATGATGTAACTTTCCGTGATCGGGTTGCTGTCACTGGCATTATTCGAGATGATCTCAACCGTCAGCGTCTCCCCCGCCTCAAAATTACCCGACGCCGAGCCCGTGTAATAGAGTTTGCCGCCCGTTATCTCAAACTGATCGTTGTTGTTCCCTGATCCCGCCGTGGCCAGTTTAAATTTCACCTGACTTGTGAGCTCATGGCTCAGCACCCCGATCTCGATCTTCGTTGTTGAGCCGTCCGCGTTCTCATCAAGAAGACCGTCGCCTGAGCCGTCCACATACCCCGTCCCCTGGCCTGCGACCTTCACTCCCCCGACCTGAATCGTGAACGCCTCGCTATGGGTCAGCGTGCCATCATCAGGGTCGCTCGCCGTCAGCATGATGTCATAACTGGTCTCTGCCGGTGTTCCTGAGGCAAAGCTCAGCACCGCCTCCCCGTTCACATCCGAGACGGTGAAGAGGGCACCATCCGTGCCGCCGACACTGATCTGCGCCGCTGTGTAAGCCCCGCCGCCATTGTCGCCCGCATCCGGATCCGTCACCGTCACCACGCCGACACGTCCGCCTGTTGGCAACAACACCACCCGGTCAAGCGATATCCCCGTCGGCGCCTCATCGACGTCCGTCACCGTGATCGTGATGGTGGCTGGTGCTGAGACATCCTCCCCGTCCCAAGCACGATATTCCACCTCAACCATGCCGATATAATCGATATCAGGTGTCACCACGAGATCACCGATCGCGTCAACGTCAACAAACGCATAGGAACTTTTCAGATCAGACAGAGTGATGTTTTCGGCAGTCCTCGCCCCCAGCGCTGATGATATCAGAGTTTCTAAATCGGTATCAAAACCGGTGCCGGCGGCAAGCGAAGACAGCGCCTCACCCGCGCTACCGGTACCAATACTGGCATTGGCGAGCCCCTTGACCTTGACAAAAATACCCTTGACCCCTTCTTCGGCCCCGATATTCCCCCCGGGATCAGCAAACCCAAGGGCCGTTTCAATACGCGCAACATCAATGTTGCCGTTATCGTCCATGAGAACACTGTCAAGCCGGAAGAACGTATCTTCATCTATCCGGTATTCCCCGCCCACCGCAATCGGCGTGCCGTTATTGATATCCACTGCCTTGTCCTGACGGGCTTCGACAGCAGTCCTGAGATTGCTGAAACTAGCCGGGTTTTCAAAATATGACGTCAGCACTGTCTCCAACTGTTTGGCATCAAGCTCCGCTGTTGCGCCAGCAACCCCAAGTGACGGGTTTGCCTTCAGCTCCGTAAGGGCTATCGACGCAAGGCTGATCTGCTGGCTGACATAATCGCTGATCGCTTCAGCGGTAGCACCCTCCTGAGGCGGTTGAATATCCCCCCCACCTTGCGGAAGCCTGTAATTGGACGAATCTGTCACATCCGCGACCGTAACCACCCCCGCACCGAAAATGGCATCAAGCACGCCCTGCGGGTTTTCAGCCTCCGCCAGAAGATCCGTCAGCGGTGTTGCGATTACCGACGCATCACTGCCCGAAGATGGCATCGCCCTGAACTGCCCGGTCAGCACTGTCCCCGTTTCGAGATCAACCGCCCCCGTCACATCCGCGATGATGGAATACCCCTCAAGATATCTGGAGGGAAGTTGGGCATAACCGTTTTCATCCGTGATAGCGACCGGTTCATCCTCGTCACGAACACCATTTCCGTTAAGATCAACAAAGACATTTGCACCGGCGATCGGACCGTCCCCGACAAAGGCAGGAAGATCATTCGTGTCCTCGTTGTTATTATAGGTACATGACGCCAGCACCACACCGCCGATTGTCCAGACCATCACGCCGGCATATCCGCCCCGGATCTTTGGTTTGTCAATTTTCTTTGTTTGACGTGCGATAGTGGTGATGAGAGGGCGTTTCAGTTCGTTTGGCATGGCATGACATCCTGTTGTCTTTTGAGATTCCTTATCGAAAATCACCCAGCAGACATCACGCAACACACAACAAAATCTCACCCCAGGAAACGGAAACGAAAAACCACATAACAGCAACACCGCTGAAACGATTTTCAGGACCAATCTACATCAGATGAGTAAATTTTTAGTTAATTAAACTTAATTTTTCAAAAAACACTTGGTTGGGCGAATTTGATGCAGTGAAAAGTTAAAGTTGCGCAAAAGAAAAACCCCCCGGGGGAAAATCCCGGGGGGTTTATATCTGGCAGGAGTGGAGGGACTCGAACCCCCAGCCCCCGGTTTTGGAGACCGGTGCTCTACCAATTGAGCTACACTCCTAAACGCACCTACTTAACGATGCTTGAGACGACGCCGGCGCCGACGGTGCGGCCGCCTTCACGGATCGCAAAGCGCAGGCCTTCGTCCATCGCGATCGGGGCAATCAGCTCAACCGTCATCGCGATGTTATCCCCGGGCATCACCATTTCCGTCCCTTCCGGAAGCGTCACCGAGCCGGTCACGTCCGTTGTCCGGAAGTAAAACTGCGGACGGTAGTTCGAGAAGAACGGCGTGTGACGTCCACCTTCATCCTTCGTCAGGATATACGCTTCCGCCTTGAACTCCGTATGCGGCGTGATCGATCCGGGCGCCGCAAGAACCTGACCACGCTCCACTTCCTCACGCTTCGTGCCACGAAGCAGAACGCCTACGTTATCGCCCGCTTCACCCTGATCCAGAAGCTTGCGGAACATCTCAACTCCGGTGCAGGTCGTCTTCTCTGTGGCCTTGATACCGACAATCTCGATCTCTTCGCCAACCTTGACCATCCCGCGCTCAATCCGGCCTGTCACCACCGTGCCACGGCCCGAAATCGAGAACACATCCTCAATCGGCATCAGGAACGGCTGATCCTTCGGACGATCCGGCTGCGGAATGTAATCATCAACCGCCGCCATCAGCTCCCCGATCGCCTTCTTGCCGATCTCTTCATTCGTGTCTTCCAGCGCCGCCAGCGCCGAACCCTTCACGATCGGAATATCATCGCCGGGGAAGTCATAACTCGACAACAGCTCACGGATCTCAAGCTCAACAAGCTCCAACAACTCCTCATCGTCAACCTGATCCGTCTTGTTCATGAACACAACAAGCGCCGGAACACCAACCTGACGCGCCAGAAGAATGTGCTCACGTGTCTGGGGCATCGGTCCATCCGCTGCTGAAACAACAAGGATCGCTCCGTCCATCTGTGCCGCACCGGTGATCATGTTCTTCACGTAATCCGCGTGACCAGGACAGTCAACATGCGCGTAGTGACGGTTCTCCGTCTCATACTCAACATGCGCCGTCGAGATCGTGATACCACGGGCACGCTCCTCTGGCGCCTTGTCTATCTGATCATACGCCTGAAACTCCGCTCCGCCAGCTTCCGCCATTACCTTCGTAATCGCCGCCGTCAGCGTCGTCTTCCCATGGTCTACGTGGCCTATCGTGCCGATGTTCACATGCGGCTTGCTTCGATCAAACTTTTCCTTAGACATATCAGCCTCCTAAATGTCTTACTGCCTTAGGCCATCTTGCTGCGGACTTCATCCGCAACGGCCTGAGGAACCTGTTCATAATGGTCAAATTGCATAGTGTATTGCGCACGCCCCTGTGACATGGACCGAAGCGTGTTCACATAGCCAAACATATTGGCAAGCGGCACCATGGCACTGATCACACGGGCATTACCGCGCTGATCCATACCGCCAACGTTACCACGACGTGAATTGAGGTCACCGATGATGTCACCCATGTATTCTTCAGGTGTGATGATCTCAACTTTCATCACCGGCTCAAGCAGACGTGGTGCTGCCTTCTGCATGGCTTCACGGAATGCGGCACGTGCGGCGATTTCAAAGGCCAGCACGGATGAGTCAACATCGTGGCTGGCACCATCGATCAGCTCAACCCCGAAATCAATAACCGGGAAGCCTGCGATCACCCCTGTATCCTTAGCTGAAACAAGACCCTTTTCAACGCCAGGTACATATTCACGTGGAACAGAACCACCGACAACCTTGTTTTCAAAGGAATAGCCTTCTTCAATCGGCTTGAAGATCAGCTTAACGCGGGCAAACTGGCCAGAACCGCCAGACTGCTTTTTATGCGTGTAATCAACTTCAACTTCTTTGGTGATTGTTTCACGATACGCGACCTGAGGCGCACCAATATTAGCCTCAACCTTGAATTCACGCTTCAGACGATCAATCAGGATATCAAGGTGGAGTTCACCCATACCTTTCATGATGGTCTGGCCGGATTCGTTGTCGGTGCTGACCTGGAATGACGGATCTTCTGCCGCCAGACGGGCGAGACCCTGAGACATCTTTTCCTGGTCGTTCTTTGAGTTAGGCTCAACCGCAATCTCAATGACCGGATCGGGGAAGGTCATTGTTTCCAGAACCACGGGCTGAGACACATCACAAAGAGTATCCCCGGTGGTGGTTTCTTTCATCCCGGCAAGCGCAACAATATCACCGGCAAAGGCTTCTTCAATTTCTTCTCGGTTATTCGAATGCATCATCATCATCCGGCCAATACGCTCTTTCTTGCCTTTGGTCGAATTGAGAATGCTGTCGCCCTTTTTCATCACACCTGAATAGATGCGGACGAATGTAAGGGATCCGACGAACGGATCGTTCATGATCTTGAAGGCAAGGCCGGAAAGTGGCTGGCCATCATCTGCCATACGCTCGATATTACGTGTTTCCGTTTCATCACCCGGCTTGAAGCCTTTGTATGCGGGCACGTCAAGCGGGCCGGGGAGGAAGTCAATCACCGCGTTCAGCATCGGCTGTACGCCTTTGTTCTTGAACGCAGAGCCACACAGCACCGGAACAAAGGTCATATTCAGTGTTCCCTTGCGGATAAGCTCCCGCAGAGACTGGGGATCCGGCTCTTCACCTTCAAAAAACTTTTCCATCCACGCATCGTCCTGCTCAACGGCAAGCTCGATCATGGCGGCGCGCATTTCTTCCGCTTTGTCTTTCAACTCAGGGCGAATTTCGTTGAGAGTCCATGACGCGCCAAGATCTTCACCAGCCCAGACCCATTCTTTCATGGTGATCAGGTCAACGAGGCCGGCAAATTCACTTTCAGAGCCGATCGGCATGTGAACCGGCAACGGGGTAGCCCCGGTACGGTCCTTGATCATGTGAACGCAATTAAAGAAATCAGCGCCGATTTTGTCCATCTTGTTGACGAAAACAACACGTGGAACTTCATAGCGATCAGCCTGACGCCAGACAGTTTCGGTCTGCGGCTCAACACCGGCATTGGCATCAAGCACACAAACAGCGCCGTCAAGAACTGCAAGTGAACGTTCGACTTCAATCGTGAAATCAACGTGGCCCGGTGTGTCGATGATGTTGAAACGGAATTTGGCGTCATCCGGGTTGGCTCCGTATGGTCCGTCCGGGCTTTCACCGTCTTCGGTACGGAACCACATGCAGGTTGTCGCAGCAGACGTAATAGTAATGCCGCGCTCCTGTTCTTGTTCCATCCAGTCCATGGTGGCGTTGCCATCGTGAACTTCACCGATTTTGTGGGATTTCCCGGTATAATAAAGAATGCGCTCGGTTGTGGTGGTCTTCCCCGCATCAATATGGGCCATAATGCCGAAGTTGCGGTAGCGCTCAAGTGAATACTCTCTAGCCATGACGTCTTTTCCTGTGCGTATGGGTTACCAGCGATAATGGGAAAATGCGCGGTTTGCTTCCGCCATTTTGTGGGTGTCTTCGCGCTTTTTGACGGCAGAACCCCGATTGTTCGCCGCATCCAGAAGTTCTGCGCTGAGGCGATCCGTCATGGTGTTTTCACCGCGCTTGCGGGAGGCATCAATCAACCAGCGGATAGCAAGGGCCTGGGCGCGGGACGGACGGACTTCAACCGGAACCTGATACGTAGCACCACCAACACGGCGTGAGCGAACCTCAATGTTCGGGCGCACATTTTCAAGCGCATCATGAAACACTTTGATCGGCTCGTTGCCTGAACGTTCCTTAACCTTGTCAAAGGCACCATAGACAATTTTTTCAGCAACAGAACGCTTGCCATCATACATGAGGCAGGACATGAATTTGGAAACGACAGTGTCTCCGAATTTCGGGTCCGGTAATGCGGGGCGTTTAACAGCACTGTGACGACGTGACATGGCTCTACCTCTTTATTTGGGCCGTTTGGCGCCATATTTGGACCGCCGTTGACGACGATCAGCAACACCCTGAGTATCCAGCGTACCGCGAATAATATGATACCGGACACCCGGAAGGTCTTTCACACGACCACCACGTATCAGAACAACTGAGTGTTCCTGAAGGTTATGGCCTTCACCTGGAATATAGCTTGTAACTTCGAAACCATTGGTCAGTCGC
>Ga0255757_10001842_pt1 | contig 20313 bp, 20 predicted proteins | sample 071ome_27_FD_179957 | JGI IMG/M metagenome (GOLD analysis project Ga0255757, IMG submission 179957) | Coastal salt marsh microbial communities from the Groves Creek Marsh, Skidaway Island, Georgia - 071409AT metaG (version 2) | ecosystem: Environmental > Aquatic > Marine > Intertidal zone >...
GGTTATAATTTGCCTGCGGATAGGTGAATTATGACTTATATCTGGATGATGCACGAAAGGGTTTATATAAGAACTCTTTATTAAAACTAGAAAAAGACTTTGAGCGTAAGCGAAAAAGTAGATGTCGTAGACATCTTAAAAGGTATATCCAAATTGCTCACAGTAAGGCATAAACAATTCTGTTAACATTTCTGGATCTGTATAATAACGCTGATAAGGATATTTCTGTTTACGTGATTCAGTTTTATATCTTGGCAATTCTGTAAATTCTTTACCAAACTTTAAACTTAGCCTGGCTGAATCTTCGTTGATAGTTTCATAACGAATAACATCATCAACTATACATTGACCATCTATGGACCACACATTGTAATCTGGTTCAACCCATCTTTCGTTTCTTCCTAGCCAATATTCAAACTGCTGTTTAATTTCTTCTAAGGATAAGTCTGGGTTATTTTTTAATTTCCATCTAAGCAAACTATCTTTAAACCAAAACATTGACACAGCTCTATCCCAGGGATTTCTAACCACACAAAACTTAAAATAACTAGACCAAATCTCATCGCCTAATTCTTGTTTAAGTTCTTTGGCTGTCATATGATTGTAAACATTGTATGCTTGAACATCAGGATCTATGTTAGGTTCAATGTGTGTTAGATCATTACGTCCACTGCATATACCATATTTGCTTTGTCTCCCAACTAAATCGTGTTGGCCTGATGATTCGTTAGGTGGTAAACAAAATTGATCAAAGTATGCTTCTACGGATGTACCTGCTGTCTTGCGTGTTTTGAGATAGATAAATTTGTGTGTGTGACTAACTAGCATAGTAATATTTATAGCCATAAAAAAAGGACCATCTTTCCTCCATGATCCTTTTTAGTTAGTTTTACTCTAGATTCAGAATGTTACTTCTTTTCCCAGATTGTATATAAAACCCATACTGCGATTAAACCAGCTAAGCCTTCGTTGCCTAGTGATTTAACGATGCCAGTTACAGAACCAATTACATCTGTTCCTGGAAGAAATGGTACTGTGTTACCGCCAAATAAAATTTCTAAAGCGATGAACATTGCCATCAAAGTCACTGCTAAATGAGCGATTTCGTTAGCCCACTTCTTTACGTTTTCTAATACTTTCATAAGTATTACCTCCTAAAAAGTGATCAAGCATTACTGCTTAACCAATTACCACATTGTTACTGCTGTGGTACATACTACTTTTTTACGTAGTATTAATTTATTTAGACTCTTAACAGTGTATAATCTACACAGTTATTAAAAATATACCAATTGGCATATATACGGTCTAAATTATATTGGGTTATTACTTCAGCCCTAACAACAATATAGCATAATTTGATTTTTATGTCAAGAACTTTCTTAAAAGAAAGGCATTTTGGTTTTTTTGGTTGTATCTAGGTTGTCTTTGATTATCTCAGAAATAATTTCACGTTCCTGCATACTCAAGTACATGGACTCTGTGTAACTTAGGCCCCCTCGCATGTACCAAGAAAGTTTTAAACTATCTTGCTTGATACCTCGAATCTCTTTATCCATACTATCAACTAGTTCTTCAATTTCGTCAGAACTAGCGGTCAGGAGCCTCATCCGAAAAAATTTGATAAATCCAACGTAAATGGTTGTTCAAATGTTTTTTCGCATTTTTTACAGCTGATGGTTAAAGGTTTCATTTCACCTTTGGCTCTTACTTTGGTTAAATGATCTCTTATTTGTGCGTACAAAGTTCTATCAATGTTACTCATAAACTCTGCAATATGATCTCTATTATCAATAAAAATGCCATCTGACTTAATAGCCTCAATACTTTCGGTTATTGTTGATAAAGTCATTTTTGTAATTTCTGCTAAAGCATCACTCATTGCTTTGAGTTTATCTTCGTCTGTGACATTTTCGGCATTTGTTGTTAACTGAATACGTTTTTGTTGTTCAAATTGTTTTTGTGCTGATTGACTAATCTGATGATAGTTAAGCGGTCTAAAATAAACTTCTAAATCATCAATATCTAACTTGTCATCAAAATTAGGTATTCCGTACTGATCAATAACTTGTCTAAGATCTAGTCCGTAATTGTCTGTTTCTAAACAGTGCGGACAAGTAACTTCAAGATCCATATCGTGACCATAACTGGCAATACGAATTGCTGTAAACAACATGTCAATATCAACTTGTGGTACTACCCAAGGATCTTTAATGTTAGGAACACAACTTTGAAATAATTGTGCTACTGCTGATCCATTAAACAAAGCGTCCGGTGTTCTTGTAATAATTTCATCCATTGCAGTCATTGGATAGATTGGTATTTCTCCGTTTGCCGGAATATCAATACTGCCCGGAGGATAATGCTTTCCGTTACTAGGCAATTTAACATAAATTGCTGGTTGCCTAAAGTATTTGTTCAACGGATTTGTTGTATTTTCAGCCATGGTTTTTTTCCGATAAATATGTTATATAACACACATATTTATATACGTATAAAACCAGGTAAAAATTAATGGGCGACGACGCAGAACAGTTACAGCGAGAGTTAGAATCTCTCAGAAATGAATTTGCCAAAACAGGCAAAGTTACCGCTGACATGAATAAACGCATGGAAGGTCTAAGCGGTGGCATGATGAAATTTGGTAAAGAACACTTAGGCAATCTAGGGCAAGGTGTTAAAAGTTTCTCTACACAGATGTTAGCAGGATCAAAAAGTTTTGATGCACTGATACCTGTGATTGATGCCTTAGGCGGTGCTATGGTAGGTTTAGCCAAAAGTGTACCACTTGTTGGTGGCGGCCTAGGCAAACTTGCTCAAGTTGCGGTTGATAGTTCAAAATTTTTAGTTACAGAATTAAGTAAACAAGCAGGCGTTTTCCAATCAGTAAGTAGATCTGGTGTGCTAGGTGCAGGCGGTATGCAACAGTTTGCCAATCAAGCATTTAGTTCTCGTTTAAGTCTAGAACAGTTTGGTAAAGTTGTAGTTGATAACGGAAAAATGTTAGCGGCTATGCGTGGTAGTGCTATGTCAGGTACCAAAGCATTTGCTGATATGACTTCTACATTGTCTGGAGATCAATTTGATTTTACACGTCAACTAGGTTACGGTGCTGAAGAAATAGCAGACATCACAGCTGGCTACATGTCACAACAAACATTGTTGGGTATGACGCAACGTCAATCAACAGAAAGCCTAACTCAATCAACAGCAGGATACATGAAAGAGTTAGACATGTTATCAAGAGTAACAGGTGATAACAGAAAAGCCTTACAAGAACGTCAAGCGGCAATGTTAGCAGAAACAAGATTTAATGCTAAGATTCAAGAATTATTAGCTCAAGGTAAAGTAAAAGAAGCCAGAGAACTACAGAACTTTGTATCAGCCGTTGATGCGTTTGCTCCTGCTATTGCTACTGGTGCTAGAGATATTGCTACTGCTGGTACTGGTACTATTGCTGAAGGTCAACAATTAATGATCAGAAGTGGTGGTAGTATTCAACAAATTTTAAAACAAATTGAAAATGGTTCTCTAAGCTCTACTACTGCGTTAAATCAATTAACTAATCAAGTTGGACAAACTAATCAGCAATATATATCAAGCGCCAAAGTACTTGGTGATGCTAACATGGTTACTGCTAACGGTGCAGAATATGCCAGACTAGGCAACAGAGCTATGCAAGAAGAAGCCGCATTAAGAAAACAACAAGCTGATCAAATGAAAGGCACAGACCCATTACAAGCAAGTATGGCAAGATCACTTAAAAACATGGAAGACTTTACCATGAACCTGAATAAAATGATTTTAGAGTTTATGCCAATGACTGCTAAAATTGTAGAAGGCTTAACTGGTACACTTGAAACAATGATGGAAACTGCTAAAAAAGGCTTTGATGAGTTACTTGGTAAAGGCGGAGATGAAAGACCAGTCAAACACAGATCAACAATTGATAAAATATTTGGCTTAGGATTATCCGATAACGAAGCCGAAGCAGATAAACAAGTTGCTGATGAACAATTAGATAATAGAATTAAACGTGCTGTTGAAAATGCTCGTCAGAAAAAAGCCGCAAAAGAGTTGACATTTATGGAGCAGTTTAACTCAGAAAAGATGGACGCAGTAAAATTAACTCCGGAAGAAAAAGCCAAAATTGTTGAGGACGAGAAGAAATCGTTTAAGGAATCTTGGGTAGTTAGCAGTAGTCTTCAAAAAAATGCTAGTTATGATAAATTTACACCAGACAAGTATGCTTTTGGTGGCATAGCCAACTATCCAGAAACTGGTAAACTTGCTATGTTACACGGTACAGAAGCAATTATTCCATTACCAGACGGTAAAACAGTGCCGGTATCAATTAATGTTAATTCATTGGCTGAAGCATTAACAACAACTCCAACAGCAGGGCCAGTTAGATCTACCTTAGGTACTACATCGTCAAGTCCAATATCATCGGCATTGATGTCAATGTTAGGTATTAAAACAGAAACTGCACCAGCAACCACAGCAACAACAACAGCCAGTGGTGATACAGATCTAATGTCCTCACAAAATGCTAAACTTGATGAACTAATTAGATTAACCAGTAAACACATTAGTGTTAGCGAACAAACACGTGCCCATTTATCATAATTTGGCTAAATTTCCATTGACACATTGACTTTTATTTGCTAAAGTTTAGAATAGCGATAAATACTATCCATATACAAAAGGTTAATTATGGCAAGTTGGAAAAAATACTTTAAAGTAGCAAATCAAACTGATGGATCAATAAGTCCAATTAGTGGTGTTAATAGACCGCAGGCCGGCAACGCCAACGATTTTGCATTTAGAAACTATCAATCAAGTTTACCAGAAGTCTATTCAGGACATCCAAATCGTGTTGAACGTTATAATCAATACGAAGCAATGGATATGGATTCAGAGATCAATGCCTGTTTAGATATTATTGCAGAATTCTCAACACAGGTAAATGACCAAAACGGCACATCATTTGAAATAGACTTTACAGAAAAACCAACAGACCACGAAGTTGATATTATTAAAAAACAACTACAACAGTGGACCAAACTTAACCAATTTGATCAAAGAATTTTTAAACTATTTAGAAACGTAATCAAATACGGTGACCAAGTATTTGTACGTGATCCAGAAACATTTGAATTGTACTGGGTTGATATGTCAAAAGTATCAAGAGTTATTGTTAACGAAGCAGAAGGCAAGAAACCTGAGCAGTATGTTATTCGTGACATTAATCCAAACTTTGAAAATTTATCAGTAGCAGTTAAAACTGCACAAGACGCAGTTAACAGTCCTCCAACACAAGGCGGATATACTGCACCTAATCAGTATTCAGCACCTAACGCTATGTCATCAGGTGGACAAGGACGTTTTGGTCAAGCAATGAATGAAAGTGCTTTAGAAGCACAACACGTGGTTCATTTAAGTTTAAGTGAAGGTTTAGACTATAAATGGCCTTTTGGACAGTCAGTGTTAGAAAACGTTTATAAGGTTTTTAAACAAAAAGAACTGTTAGAAGATGCTATATTGATATACCGTGTGCAACGTGCACCAGAGCGTAGAATCTTCAAAATTGACGTAGGTAACATGCCAAGTCACATGGCAATGGCCTTTGTTGAACGTATTAAAAACGAAATACATCAACGTCGTATTCCAACACAGCAAGGTGGCGGACAATCAGTGGTAGATGCTACTTACAATCCGTTATCAATTAACGAAGACTACTTCTTCCCTTTAACAGCAGACGGCAGAGGTTCTAGTGTTGAAACATTACCAGGTGGACAAAACCTTGGTGAAATTGATGACTTAAAATACTTTAACAATAAATTATCACGTGGCCTAAGAGTTCCAAGTTCATATTTGCCTACTGGTCCAGATGAATCAGCACAGGCACTAAGTGATGGCCGTGTTGGTACAGCACTTATTCAAGAATACAGATTTAATCAATACTGTATGCGACTACAGAATCAAATTATCAATAAACTAGATGACGAATTTAAAATGTTCTTACGCTTTAGAGGCTTTAACATTGACTCATCACTGTTTAACTTAAAATTTAATCCACCACAAAACTTTGCTAGTTACAGACAAGCAGAGTTAGATGCTCAACGTGTTAACGTGTTTACAGCCATGGAAGGTATGCCTTATATTAGTAAACGTTTTGCTATGCAACGTTTCTTAGGCTTAACTGAAGAAGAGCTACGTCAAAACGAAGAGTTATGGGCTGAAGAGTCAGACAATATAGAAGCAACACCTACTACAGGCAGTGATCTTAGATCTGTAGGTATTAGTCCAGGTGACATTGACTCAGACCTAACAGCAGGTGCAGATATTGAAGCAGACTTAGAAGCACCAGCAGACTTAGGTGGCGATGAAATTCCTGGAGTAGATACGACTCCAGAAGTATAAATACTACTATGATACTTAACGAACTTTACGATAAACAACCTGGATACCAAGACGAAAACGAAGACCAAAGCAAGGCTCGTATTGGTGATCTACGTAAAACAAAACTGACGTTAAAGCAGTTAAACAAGTTACGTATTATGAATGACGTAAGAACTTACGAGCAAACAGTAAAAGCAAAACGTGTGCAAAGGCAGTACGGAGCACCAGCAGAAGCACCTCAATTATAGAAATATTCAAAAAAAGGCTCAAAAAGGCGCCTTTTTCGCTTAAAAAACACCAATATTAAGAAAAAGAGTGTAAATACATTCACAAAGCCATATATGGAGAAAAAAAACATGGAAAATAAATTTGAACAGTTAATTGAGTATATCATTAACGACGAAGAAGACAAAGCTAAAGAGCTTTTCCATGATGTAGTGGTTGAAAAGTCACGTGACATCTACGAAGAGTTAATGGCAGAAGAAGAAGCAACAGAAGAAGTTGCTGAATCAACAGACGAAGAAGTTGAAGAGTCTATTGAAACTGAAGAAGAAGTAGCAGGCGACGAAGCTGATGATTTAATCGCAGACATCGAAGCTGACGAAGAAGGTGTTACAGAAGACGAAGTTGACTATGACGAAGACGGCGAAACTGACGAACATGAAGAAGATCATGAAGAATTAGAAGACCGTGTTGTTGATTTAGAAGACAAACTAGACGAATTAATGGCTGAGTTTGAAGAATTAATGACAGACGGCGATGCTGAAGAAGCACCAGAAGCTGAAGAAGGCGAACCAGAAGAAATGGAAATGGAAGTTCCAATGGAATCTGAAGAAACAACAGAAGAAGTTGTTGAAGACGCTGAAGAAGAAGTAGCAGAAGAAAAAGAAGAAGCTCTTGAAGAAGGTGCTGATCTTAAACCAGCTACTAAGCCAGAAACAAAAGAAGGTGCAGACCAAACTAAATCACCAGTAGCGGCTAATGCCGGTGCTAAAGGTGCTGAAGCTAAACCAGCGGCATCTAAAGGTGAAGAAAAAGGTCGTCCAGCACCAGCGGCTCAAGACCAAGGCGGTACTACTGAGCCTGACCTTAAAAAAGTTTAATTTAAACTTTTAATAGAGGATACCTTATATGTCAAACATATATTTGAAAGAACATCTTAACCATTCAATGGCCAACATGATTGTTGAGTCATCAAATGATGGTAAAGATCTATACATGAAAGGTATCTGCATCCAGGGTGGTGTAAAAAACGCTAACGAACGTGTATATCCAGTCAATGAGATCGAAAATGCAGTTAAGACACTTAACGAGCAGGTCACAGGCGGATATAGCGTTTTAGGCGAAGTTGATCATCCAGACGATTTAAAAATCAACCTTGACCGTGTATCACACATGATTGAAAACATGTGGATGGATGGTCCAAACGGATGTGGTAAATTAAAGATTCTACCTACACCAATGGGACAACTAGTTAAAACTATGTTAGAAAGTGGTGTTAAGTTAGGAGTTTCGAGTCGCGGTAGCGGAAACGTTAACGAGGACTCAGGACAAGTCAGTGATTTTGAAATTATCACTGTTGACATCGTGTCACAACCAAGTGCTCCGAATGCTTATCCTACAGCAATTTATGAAGGTCTTATGAATATGAGACACGGTCATAATGTTTTAGAGATGGCAAGAGAGGCTAGTGGTGACGCCAAAGTACAACGATATTTGAAGAGTGAAGTATTAAGACTCATCAAAGATCTTAAGGCTTAATTAGGAGATTGGCATGCTAGATGTACTAAAACCATTATTAGATAGCGATCTCGTTAATGAAGAAACTCGTGCAGAAATTTCTGAAGCATGGGAATCTAAATTAGAAGAGACTCGTGAGTCTGTTCGTGCTGAACTTCGTGAGGAGTTCGCTCAAAAGTATGAGCATGATAAACAAACAATGGTTGAAGCAATCGATCGCATGGTAACTGAAAGTCTTGAAACTGAAATGGCTGAAATGAAGGAAGAAAAAGCCAAATTAGCAGAAGATCGTGTTAACCAAGTTAACAAAATGAAAGAATCAGCAGAAAAATTTAATAACTTTATGGTTACTAAATTAGCTGAAGAAATCAAAGATCTTCGTTCAGACAGAAAGGTACAAACTGAGACAATTGAAAAATTAGAACAGTTTGTGGTTAAAGCGTTAGCTGAAGAAATTAAAGAATTTGCACAAGATAAACAGGACGTTGTTGAGACTAAAGTTAAACTTGTTGCAGAAGCTCGTGCAAAATTAGAAGAATTAAAAACTAAATTTGTTACTGAATCAGCAGACAAAATGACTAACGCTGTTGCCAAGCATTTGAAAGCAGAACTTTCGCAATTACATGAAGATATCAAAGTTGCTCGTGAGAACACCTTTGGTAGAAAAATCTTCGAAGCATTTGCTAGTGAATTTGGTGCAACTCATTTAAATGAGAACGCAGAAATTCGTAAACTAGTTGACGCTATCGCAGAAAAAGATCAACAAATTGCAGAAGCAACCGATAAACTCAACGAAACTACCAAGTTGGTTGAGTCAAAAGATCAAGAGATTGTAACTATTAAAGATTCTAATGAGCGTCAAGCAAAATTAGATGAGCTACTTTCACCATTAAATGATGAAAAAGCAGAAGTTATGATCAATTTATTAGAAGGTGTACAAACTAAGAAATTAGAAAGCGCCTTTAACAAGTATCTCCCAGCGGTGCTTAACGAGAATGTAGTGAAGTCTAAAAAAGCGACACTTACAGAATCTGTTAAGGAAGTAACTGGGGATAAAGACAAGCAAGTTGAAGTTCAAGAAAACAAGGATGACGATGGTAACATCATCAACCTTCGTAAACTTGCTGGTATTTAAGTAAGACATTAGGAGAAAGATATGTCACAAGAACTACTTGAAAGCCGTTGGGGTGAGACAAAAGACGCTTTATTAGAGGGTCTTCAAGGCAACAAACGCAACTCAATGGGTGTTATTTTAGAAAACACAAAAAACTACTTAGCTGAAGCGGCTACATCAGGCGCAACAGCAGGTGGTAACGTAGCAACACTAAACCGTGTAATTCTTCCAGTTATTCGTCGAGTTATGCCAACAGTTATTGCTAACGAAATCGTTGGTGTACAACCAATGACAGGCCCAGTAGGCCAAATTCATACATTACGTGTACGTTATGCTGAATCTTTAACAGCTACTAACGCAGGCGACAACACAACAGCAGGTGACGAAGCATTATCACCATTCCAAATCTCAACAGCATACGCTGGTGACGGAACTGCTGGTAAAGCTGACTCAACAGCAGGTAAAGAAGGTACAGGCGGTCGTAAGATTTCAGTACAAATTCTTAAACAAGCAGTTGAAGCAAAAACACGTAAATTACAAGCACGTTGGACATTTGAAGCGGCTCAAGACGCTCAATCACAACACGGTATTGACGTAGAAGCAGAAGTAATGGCGGCATTAGCACAAGAAATTACTGCTGAGATCGACCAAGAAGTTTTAGCTTCATTACGTTCATTAGCGGCTACAGAGTTTACATACAACCAAGCAACTGTATCAGGTACAGCTACATTCGTTGGTGACGAACACGCGGCTTTAGCGGTTCTAATCAACAGAACAGCTAACTTGGTTGCACAACGCACAAGACGTGGTGCTGGTAACTGGGCTGTTGTTTCACCAGCGGCATTAACAGTTTTACAATCAGCTACTACTTCAGCGTTTGCACGTTCAACTGAAGGTACATTTGAAGCACCAACAAACACTAAATTCGTTGGTACATTAAACTCAGCAATGAAAGTTTATGTTGACTCATATGCTTCAGACACAACTCCAGTTTTAGTTGGTTATAAAGGTTCATCAGAAGCTGATGCGGCGGCATTCTATTGCCCATATATCCCATTAATGTCATCTGGCGTTGTATTGGATCCATCAACATTTGAACCAGTAGTATCATTCATGACACGTTATGGTTATGTTGAGCTTACAAACAGTGCGTCATCTTTTGGTAACGCGGCTGACTACGTAGGCGAAATTGCTGTTTCTAACTTATCATTCAGCTAAGATTAGAACAGTAGTTTTATACTACTTTAGTAAAACATTAAAAGAGGACTTTTCGGAGTCCTCTTTTTTTTGACCTTAGTTTCTAAACAATAAGTAATTGCATGTCGCAGTTAGATTTTAAATTATATTCATCACCTTTTGATTCAGCATGGGAACAAGAATTGTTCTATGCTAAGTATCCACCTAACAAAACATACGAGTGGATAGATACAGATACACCTGAGAATTCAATTAATCATGATGATATAACTTATACATTTAATGAACATGGATTTAGATCTGATAGTTTCCGTCAGCGTAGTGACTTTAACATACTAGTATCAGGATGTAGTCTAACGGTGGGTGTAGGTGTTAAGTATGAGAACACTTGGCCACAACAGCTTAAAACGCATTTTAACCAGCCTACAACAGTTTGGAACCTAGCACAGAGTAGTACGAGCCCAGACTATGTTGTACGTTCAATATACAAGACTGTAGACGTGTTAAAACCAAACTTAATAGCAGTATGTTGGCCTGCAGAGTCTAGATTTGAATTGCCTAAAAACAAACACTCAATAACAGACTACCAATTAGACACAGCAGAATATCCTAAACTGTTTGAAAATCCTAATTGGGCATATCACAATCTACAAAAAAATATAATATTCTTAAAACAATTTTGTCTAGTTAGAAATATTCCGTTAGTACATGCTCCAGGAGAGTATACAGACTTTGGTATAAATCCTGACACTACAGCAAGAGACGGAAGTCATCCAGGTAACTCGTGGCACAAAGAATACGCAGAGCTTGTTTTTAAACACTATCAAGATAAATACTAGTGCTAATTACACGGGGTAGTTAGTTTATGCTGTTTAACCATATCAGCGTAGTGGATAGAACCCACATCGGACTTCTATAAGGAGAAATATAAAATGGGAAGACCTATTGACAAATACTTTTTAGGTGCAACTGGTGGAGCTCCGGCTACTATTCCAGTTCGTGCAGATATTAGCGGTACAGACTTTGAAGGTTACATTGTTAACCAAAAAGGTTCTAACAAATTTACAGTTTCAAATGACGCAGGTACAGTTTCAGGCGTTGCTTATCTTGTAGATAAAGTAACAGGACACGACGCAGGTGAATGTTCTATTGTTGGCCAAGTTGACGGTGGCGATAACGTTACTATTCAAAAAATTACTGCACACAAAGCAGTTGGATTCAATGGCACTGTTTATTCATGGGCTGTTGCAGACGACTCTTCAGAGTCTTTAATCAGACTTACACCTTTAGCATAATTTTAAATTATATTAAGGTCAAAATCCCTTGTGTTAAATACGATACAAGGGATTTTTTATGACTTATGGATTTGCATTAGGCAACGGACAAAGCAGACAAGGACTAGACGTACAACGCTTACGCAGTTACGGTCCAGTAGCAGGTTGCAATAGAATATACCAAGAAGAAGAAGTAGACATACTAGTTTCTACTGACAGACAAATGGCCGCTGAAATTGAAGATTCAGGTTATGGAAGAACACACGAGTTTTGGACACGCAGACCAAGACCAGACACTGGTGCTAGATTATTAGAAAGACCTGAATATGGGTATTCTTCTGGACCAGCCGCGGTTGCTAAATTATGTCAGCGTGGTTGTACTAAAGTATTTTTACTAGGTTTTGACCTAGGGTCACCAACAGAACTTGTTAATAACATATACGCAGGCACTGCTTGGTATAAAACACCAGATCAAGAAGCAACATACTACGGTAACTGGGTAAAACAACTACAACAAATTAGTGATCATTGGAGTAATAATTTATTTTATAGAGTGGTAGGCAAAGAAAGTACACCATTTAATTTTGAAAGAACGAACATTATTGAAATTGATATGAGCAGTTTTAAAACGGAGATAAATAGTTTATAATTAGGAAGAAACTATGAGTGCAAACAAAAGAATATCAGGTGATTATAACATTGAGTCTATAGGTGGTAATATTGGTATCACGTCAGACACTGTTACAATTACAGGTAACTTAACAGTTACAGGTACACAAACAACAGTTAATTCAACTGATACAGCTATCAACGATAGAGTTATTATACTCAATGATGGTGAGTCAGGTGCAGGTGTTACAGGTACTTTATCTGGTATTGAAATTGACAGAGGTAGCTCTACTAATGCTAGACTAGTCTATGACGAATCATCAGACACATGGAAGTTAGATAACGGTTCAGGTTCTTTAGTTGCTATTGCTACATCAGCATCAGGTAACGTTGGTTTGTATAACGTTGTAGAAGATACTACACCAGAATTAGGTGGTGCATTAGATGTTAATGGACAAAGTATTGTATCATCTAGCAACGGTAATATTGTACTAGCACCAAACGGCACAGGTGAATTACAAGTTGACGGTACAGCAGTTAGGTTACAAAATGAAAGTGCTCCTAGTGCAGAAACAGGATATAACAAATTATATGCCGCAACACCATCAAGTGGTGGCTCAGGGTTATTTGTTACTAATGACACAGTAAGCGACGAATTAGTAAGTAAATCAAAAGCCATTGTGTATGGCATTATATTTTAGGAAATAAAAAATGGCTATAGAAACAAATTTAGTTGGAAATACAGCAACCACAGTTTATACATCAAGTGGCGATTCAGCAGTAACATACATTTCACTAACAAACTATACAGGTTCAGCAGTAAGCGTAGATCTACACGTTGTACCTGATGGTGACTCAGTTGGTAATGTAAATCTTGTCGCTAAAACGTTGGTTATTGATGCAACTGATACATTTTATCTTTACAGCTCAGGCGAAAAATTATTAATGGGTAATGCTGATACTATTGTTGCTACTGCTAACACAGCCGCTTCAATAAACGCTGTTGTTTCATACACAGGTATCTAATGGCTCATTTTTTAAAAATTTCTTCAACTCTTGGAGGAGGCATAGCTCAAGCAGTTGCTATTCCTTCAGGTAATTCTAATAATCGCCCAGGAAATCCTAAAGTTGGCGATTTTAGATTTAATACAGACAATTTCAAACTTGAGTACTTTAATGGCACACAATTTGTTACTTCAGCACAAGTTGGTGAGGTAACTCTTACAGTAGATAGTTTTACTGGTGATGGTTCAACCGTTTTATTCACTCTAAGTGCAGAACAATCAGGTGTAAATCAAGTTATGGTGTTTATTGGTGGTGTACACCAAGATCCTGCAACTGCTTATACCATATCTGCAGACGAAATTACATTCACAAGTGCTCCTCCAAACGGCGAAGCAATCAATGTTATCTTAGATTTAGGTAGCACAAACGCTAGTTAAATAAAAAGATAAATAAACACATAAACAACATTTGTTGTGGACAAACCGAGGTATACCTGCGATTGAACAAGGTAATCCGTGAAACACGGAGGATAAGGAGACAGTAATGGCTATTGGCCGCATATCTGGACGAATGCTCAAGGACAACCTTGACCGTGACGACAGTTTAACATTTAATACAAACACACTAGCAATTGACTATGCCAACAGCCAAGTTGGTATTGGTACGGCTACACCTAACTCCTTACTTCAAGTAGATGGCAATACAACACTTGCCAACATTTCAATTTCAAACACAACAATTTCATCAACAGTAGGTAACACTAATATTGTATTATCGCCAGATGGCACAGGTATTGTTAGTGTATCAAATAAAGTTATTGGTAATGTTAGTGATCCAGTAAACGCACAAGATGCCGCCACAAAAGCCTACGTTGATTCAGTTACTGGTGCAGTTAACACAACAGGTAACGTAAGTGTATTAGGTAACCCAACAGATGGCAATATCACAGATGGTGCATACATTAACTGGTCAACATCAACATATATTACAGATGCCATTGATGACTTAAATGAAGTTATTGAAAATGTACGCAACAGTACATTTGTTAAAGATGTAGACTTTACAGCAGATAACACAGCAGGTGGTGCTGGCTTAGTAGTTACACTTACAATAACAGCTACAGGTAACGCAAATCGCTACACAATTGATTGGGGTGACGGTGATACTACAACAGCAACAACAGATTCAACTCCAACTCATACATATTCATCTAATTCTGGATCACCATATTCAGTTGAAGTAACTGCGTTTAACAACTCTGGATCAGGTGCCGGTTCAACTGCTACAAAAACTAAAACAAATTATATTTCAATTTACACAGCAGATCCAGTTGTATCATTTACAGCCTATGACGCAGTATCAGGTGGTAGCGTTGTAACACAATGGGACGATGGCGACACAGTTTACTTTGACAACACCACAACAAACATTGGTGGTGCTACAATACAATTTACATGGGATTGGGGTGATGGCTCAAGTGATGATGTTATTACAGATGATACTGCGGCAGGTGGTACAGCAGGTGCTAGAATTGCACACACATTTACAGCATCAACAGAAACAGATGTACAGCGTACAGTACAATTAACATTAGATAGTCACTCAACAGCATTACCAAGTGCTATTCCAACAAGCGATTCAGACACATTTGAAGTTTATGATGATCATACACCAACAGTTACACTAGATGACGACTCTGGTGTTAACGAAGAATCATCATCAGGACACGTTGTAACATTTACCAACGGTACAGAAACAACAGTTGGTAGTTATTCAACATACGGTATACAATATCAATATCAATGGGGTGATGGTACATCATCAACAACAGTTAATGCAGGCTCAGGATCAGCAGGTGATCACGGACAAACAATTAATCATACATTTACATTAAGTTCAAGTGATCAGGCAAATGGCACAGCAAGAGATTATACAGGTAACCTAAGAGTAATTAGTAACCACTCAAGCTCACCGTTTATTACATCAGACTTTACAGTACACGTTGAACCAGACGTCCGTGCCATTGTAGCAGGTACAGCAGTAACAACTTCTGATAGATCAGGTGATAACATTTATGACTTGTATGATGGAACAGACTATGATGGTAACAATCGTGCTTTAGCAAGGGTTACTAACTCAACACAGAACGGCGATAGTTATGTCTACAACTGGAACGATTCATCATCAAATGATTCAGTTACTGAAGATGGGTCATCAGCAGGTTCTATTGCGGCCACAATTGATCACGACTTTAGTGGAGAGTCAACAGGTAATTATAATTTATCATTTACAGCAAGTGGTACACCAGACATAACAGCACAGACAGATTCAGATACAGGTATAACGTTCCAATTAAACGCAGTACCAAGTGCACCTAGCAACTTATCAACATTTAGTATTACCTTAGCAGATAGTTATCAAGGCACAAGTCCTAAACTAACCGCAGGGTTTACAGACAACTCCGGTGCTAACGAACTATCAGCAGGTGACGCATTAACATCATCAACAGCAAGACGTTATACATCAGGAACTATTGACACCAGTGTTGTTAACAATGCTTACAATGGTTTATCAGGTAACTTGTCAGCAGTGATCAATGGTACAGCAGATGGCACTAAAGCATTTACAACAGCATTAAATGAAAACGGAACATTTACAAGTTTAGTTGTATCTAACCAAGCAGACGCACACGATACTATTAGTTCATCAACATATCCAACAGGCTTCTATCAAACATTTGATGCTAAGATTACAAAAGCTCTAACAGGATATTCAGTTGGTGCTAACGATGCTAGACTAGAACATGACGAGACAGGCAACACAAACTATGTAAACATTGTCTATGATGATGTTACAGCAACTCCAACAATTACATCAGCAGGTACACTGGTAGAAGGTACTGGCGGAACTAAGAGATACATTTCAGGTATTCCGTACTACAACAGTGGTAGTCCAACTGTTGAACTAACAGGTGTTACTGTCAGTGACCTAACAGGACAAGCATATTCAGATGTATCAAATGTTGTTGAAGTAGATGAAGGAACAAATCAAGAAGGTACAAGTTCAGCAGGTACTACAAACAAAGACTTTGGTTATGCTAACATAGATGGAGCAGTAACAATGCTGTCAGGTGGAATACCATTAGCAGACATAGGTGTAGCGTCAGACTATACACTAGGTAACCTAGCAGTTAACATTACATCAAGTTCAGTAAGAACAGTAGACAGAGTTAAAGTTAGAGCAAGAAACTGTAATGGTGTTGGTAGTTACGTAGAAAACGCAACAAACATTAATGTACACACAGCAAGTCAATCAGGCATTAGTGAAATTGCTATTGCTGTTAGTGACTCATTGGGTAATGGCGATTATACCAATGACGGTGTTAGAATATTTGACTTTAATGCTGACACAACGGACACACCAAGTTATACAAGTTCAACTAACTTCTATACAAATAGTCCATACACTGAATCAAGTGATCCAGGTGTTGAAGGAACTAAAGAAGCAACTGTTAGATTAGGTGTCCTTAAACATGACACAACAGATTATTCAACAGGTTACTTACCAGTAGGTCCAGATAGAAGCAGTGACACTGGTACACAATACTTTACTTTTGCTTTCCAAAGAAAAGTTGTTGCTAACTTTGATATTAACATTACATCATCAGGTATTGCCGGTTTATGGATAGCGGCGCCAGGTACTAGTATTGATAGTGCTTCGGGATTAAATGGTTGGCTAGATGCGTCAGCTCAATATGCTGGTGCTGGTGTTCCAGGATCAAACACAGGTTCAGGTGGTAATGGGTCAAACGGTTGTGCTTCAACAGGTGCTGATGTTATAGGTACAAGTACAAGTTTATCAGGCGGTTATACAATGACACTAGGTAGTGAAAACATGTCAAACGCACAGGACAACGTTGTTCTAGTACGTATTGCGTTAACTAGTGGTCAGAGTGTTACTGCGTTAAGTGTAGGAGTGGCAAGCTAATGGCTATTTCAGATACACAAAAGACCGATTACCTATTTAAGAAACTTGGTTTTGGTATTACCAAAACTGATACTAACTCAAACAAAGCGGCCGCTAACGAATCAATTGCTTCACCATTATTATTACGTGGTGATAAAGTCTGGCAACAAGCATCAAGTATTCCTGGTACAAAACCTAGTTCAACAACAGGTGTAACCACAGTTTACACAGGTGGCACCACTGTAGAATGTACAGCAGATATTACTGCGTCAACTAACCGTACATGGAAAACAGGATTAACAGATTGGATACCACCTGAGTTTGGTTCTACCTATCTTGTTAATGTTTATGTACATGATTCAAGTGATGCTGGTAATGCTGAATCAATTTCAAACAAAGTGTTTATCACAGGTTCGGGTAATGATGACGAGTGGTTCTTTGATTATCAATCAGGTGTGTTACATTTTATTGGCGATAACTTACCTAACGGTGTAGACTTTACAGGCAAGTCAGTTTATGTAGCAGGTGCTAGATATACAGGTGCATTTGGTGTAGGCTCAGCTAGTGGTGATGATGCTCAGTTAGGTAACTTAACAATTAGTAATGTTACTATTACTTCAACTACAGCCGCTGATGATATTATATTAGACGCCGAAGATGGTGTTGTTGTAATAGCAGGTACATCAGGATTTGAAGTTCCTGTAGGTAATACAGCACAAAGACCAACACCGGTCAATGAAGGTACTGTACGTTGGAATTCAGAAAACAGTACACTAGAAGTTTATAATGGCTCAGCCTGGTCAGATGTAGGCAAAGCCACAGTTGTAGCAGACGCATTTAATGGTGACGATTCAACAACCGCATTTACTATAACAGCAGACGCAACCGATGATAATATTTTAGTAATGCTAAACGGTGTTACACAATTACCTACTACAGATTATTCTGTAACAGGTAACGTTATTACATTCTCAGAAGCACCACACACAGGTGACAAAGTTGATGTTAGACTATTACAAACAACAAACAGTGGCGGTGCATATGGTGATGCTAATGTTGCTGTATACACTGGAAACATCACAGCAAAAGTAAATGGATACGAAATTGGATATAGAGACATTCCACAGGTAGCAAGTGGTAATGTCACATTGGCATTAACAGACTCGGGCAAACATTATTATTCAACAACATCAGCAACAGAAACAATTACTATTCCACTTAACTCAAGTGTAGCATTTGAAACAGGCACTGCTATTATGATTGTTAATAAAGGATCAGGTAATGTAGCAATAGCCAGAACATCAGGTGTAGATATGTACCTAGCAGGTAATTCAACATCATCTAATCGTACTGTAACAAGTTACGGGATGGCAACTCTAATTAAAACAGGCACAGACGAGTGGTTTGTTAGCGGCTCAGGGGTAGTATAATGTCTGGCATTATGCTAGGAACATTTACTGGCAAAGTGTATCATCCTGTAATAGACGGACTAGTACTACAATATTCAATGTCAGACTATTCTGGATCAGGAACTAGTCTCCCAGACTCAAGCGGTAATTCAAGAACAGGAACACTAAGCGGAAGTCCTACATACGGAACCACTTACTTTACACTAGATGGCGTTAATGATTATTTTATAACGCCTGACTTAAAAACTCCTTTAAGTTCTGAAACACACTCCACAGAATGTTGGTTATATCCTACCAGTAATGGGGTAGTTACTAGTTATCTAGGACAAGCGTCAATTAATACAGCATATCATCACTCAGCAATAGAGATAGTGTCAGGTAATCTAGAGTTTGGTCTATGGAACGCAGGATTACAATCAACAGGCGCTACCAGTGCTATATCAAACAATGCTTGGCATCAAGTAGTATTGACATATGACGGCACAACCTGCCGTGGTTATCTAGATGGGAGCCTAGCAGGATCTGTCACAGTGAGTTGGGACAGTCCATATGACGGAGGAGTATCAGAAGCTACAGCTTTTCATATTGCCTACGGTGCTACAGACGCTACAGACCAAGGTGACGGCACATACTACAATGGCAGAATGGGACTACAACGTATCTACAATCGAGCGTTATCAGCAGAAGAAATAGTCAACAATTTTAATGCTACAAGACTGTATTATACATCATAAACTACGCATATTATAATAATAGCATTAGATAAATTTCTCCAGGTATTAGTGTAAATACCAGTACAGAAAACTAAAGAAATCTCCCATAAACATTAGTTTTTATTCCCCCTGGCAAGACCCCAAAATTTCCCAGAACCCGATAAATACATGCAAAGATAGAGAATTAACTCTTTCTTTTACTTCGAAGAAAAAGAAGATGTAACATCTTCTCTAAACGAAGATGTACATTCAAGAGATTAACAACTCTTAATACATTTTATAGGAAAAACGAAAATGGCCGTAACAAGAATTAAAAGTAATCAGATCACTGATTTAGCTGTTACCAATGCCAAGATTGCCAACTATGCTATTCAGGGCGGTAAGTTAGCCAACTCGCTAACATATGGTTCTGACTTGACAGTTTCAGGTAACTTGACAGTGTCTGGTACAACTACAACAGTCGATTCGGTTACAACGACAATTGACGATCCAATTCTACTCCTTGCATCTACTCAAACAGGTGCGGCGTCAGTAGATATTGGTATCTTAGGCGAACGTGGTGATGATACCAACGTATTCATGGGTTATGATGAATCAGCAGATGAATTCGTAATGGCATTAACATCAACTTCAGATTCAAATTCTGCTGTTACTGTTACAGACTATGTTACAACACACGTAGGTGGGTTAACTGTAGACGACAACGCAACTGTTGGTGGCACTATGACAGCAACAGGTAACGTAACTGGTGGTAACTTATTAACTGCTAACGTTACAGTAGCTGACGCAGATATCACAGCAACTGGTACAGTTACAGGTGGTAACTTGGTTTCTAGTGCATTAACAGCAGGTCGCATTACATACGCAACTGGTAGTGGTCA
>Ga0255757_10001846_pt1 | contig 20291 bp, 21 predicted proteins | sample 071ome_27_FD_179957 | JGI IMG/M metagenome (GOLD analysis project Ga0255757, IMG submission 179957) | Coastal salt marsh microbial communities from the Groves Creek Marsh, Skidaway Island, Georgia - 071409AT metaG (version 2) | ecosystem: Environmental > Aquatic > Marine > Intertidal zone >...
AATGGGGCCGACCGAGCTAGAGGGCTTTGAGCAACTTTCCGCGAAGCTTATCGCAGGTCCGACCTAGCGCTGTAATCCATACTTTTGCCACAGCAACGTACTTGGGCCTGTCAATACTTCAACCAGTTTGCAGGATTGCATGTTCGTTCCAAGTAGCCGTATGCAGAAGGTCATTCAGCAAGAACTGCTGGTAAATCACGATTGCCAGCAGAGCAACCAAGAGCACGTTGTTCTTAATGAAATCGGTCATCTGAAAACTCCTTACCACCACTTTCTCGCGGCCGGGCAGCATCTTCCAAAATCAAGCCAGGCCGGTGCTCCGGAGAAAGTGCTCCTCGCTTACTATCGCTGGCGACCCTTTCTCCTCCCTCAGCTCCATTGCTCTTTCAATTTTTCTTCCGTAGGACTCTTGCATCCAGGCGTCTGACACGTACGTTCCGATAATCAAGTAATTTGACTTCTTTGTGACGGTGTCGACGACCTTACCGCCCAGCGACTCTATTTTTTTCTTTATCTCTGTACGAGAAAGTCTTGAAAACCCGAACATCCCTGTCAAACAAAAGATGGAACCAGAGATAACGATTTCAGGCGGGGGACTGCAAATCGGAAGAGTACTGCTCTTCGCCACCTCGCCGAGTGACTGCTCTCCCCCCGTAAGGCTTTGAAGTGTTCTTTGAAGCTCCTGGGCTTCTTCATGGTCGAGCCGCCCATCGCTCAAGAAGAGCTTTACCTTCTCAGCAACAGATGCAAGAACCGAGTCCGCGCCGAGACCGGGCATTTTTTCCACGATGGCCTTTAAGGCTTCAGCCTCCTGCTGATTTATCTTCCCGTCAGCAATTAGGCCTTGGCAGAAGCCGAGAAACGTTGTCTTTGCGCGATCGCCAACCGCACCTCTACCGCCATCAGTTATCGCATTGAGAGCTCTAAGCACATCCTGCGATTCGTATTCGTCTAACACACCGTCTTTCAGGTGTACTGATAACTTGTCAAGCAAAGCGGCAAGCATTGGGTTAGCGGTTACAGCTTCGGCGTGCGCCAGCCAAGCTTGAAGGCTCTCGGCCTCTTTCTGATTGAGTTCGTTATCGGCGATGAGCCCGTTACAGAAGCCTATAAGATGGTCTTCCTGCCGACCTAAAACCCTTCCCTTGGTTACTCGCGCTATTTTATCTCTAGTGCTTTTATCCATTTCCAGACCACCTCATGGCAGGCTACGCGAAACACTGTTAATTCACCCGAAAGTAACCGATTGGGCAGGAGTTCTGGTACGTGTAGACCTGATTGGACATATCGCCGGTTCGCTTGCAGCTCACGACTGTACTGTTGTTCTGACGCTGCGCCGGCTTATAGGGCTGCGTATCAATCGTCCCAAGGTCCGTGTCCCAGCTGCTGATGGCTCTTTGGCTGCCCTTCTGTAGGGCTTCGCCAATCGCTTACTCGGGGCCTCGTAACATCTCCCAAAACCATGCTTTCCCCACCTTGTAGTTTTCAGGGAGCGCGAGCGCGAACCTAAAAATCTCGTCAATGTCGTATTTGATTTCACCGCTGCAGGTGCCCACCCATTTTCCTTCGTCCGTGCTTTTTTCAGATGTGAGAGGGACTTCCTGATAATCTCCGTTAGCATCCTCTTGTGGGGGCTGCCACATCACCTTTGTAGGGAAAGCTTCTTTTAGGGCGGCGACAACTACGCTGCCTCCCTCCATAGTCCTTAGCGAAGGATTGTCTTCTAGCCACTTCTTTACTATGTCCACAGCCTGACCAACAGTCCCCGCTTCCGGCCAGCAATAAAACATGCTGTTAACCGCGAAGGAGCCGTCAATTACCCCAATTACGTATTGCTGACATGCCGTATAACGCGCATCACCCGTCTGACTCTGGCAATTGGTATGAAGCCGATTCCCGTCGGTAAAGTAGGGATTTGCGGAAGCTGCGCTAGCAGCGACCAAAGCTGCAAGAATCACGAGTAGTTTCTTGATGGGGCTCATCGGGGTCACCTAAGTTTGAACTTCTCGTAACCGTACCGATTAAATTGCGAGGGTTCAAAAACTGCTTTTTGCAAGCGGGAGCGGCACCCCCGTGTCCGCATCGGCCCAAACAGGCCCTCCCCGGGGGGTGCGTTGGGGGGCGCCCTGCTTGGAGCTCTTGAGACCTAAGCGGCGAACCCTCAAGTTTCGCGCGAGGAGCCTTCCAGGGCTCAGCGCGTCCAATCAGCAAGCTCAAAAGTGTTCTTGCAAGAACATTTTCAGAGTTTGGGGCGTTGCCATCAGCAAAGACAAAACCACACCCGCGGGTGTTCTTTCAGAGTTCAGCACAGGAAAAGTTTAATACTCAAAAGCGCCTCCTTGAAAGTAACGCTGCCACCTCCGCGACCGCATCGGCCCAAATAGCCCCGCCCCGGTCGTGCTATCGGGGTGCCCCCTACGGGGTCTTTGCGGAAGACTCTGTGTAACTGGGCCGCCACCGAAGCACCAGAACGGACGAGGGCTTAAGCAATTCGGCTTAAACCCTCTTGCTTTCAAGGTTTTATGTGTGACGCTACGGATGCCAGCTTACACAGAAAAAGATATGGCGGAGCGGACGGGATCATGACTCTACCGAAAATTATCCTCTATGAATCCGGGCACACACGGTCGGCTCGCTGCCGCTGGCTCCTCCAAGAACTGAACCTGCCCTTCTATTCGAAAACGAGAGGCGATTTAGCGCAGGATTCGATCCGAATTGGGGATTTGCCTCTTAGTAAGTTGCCGGTCGCCGTGATCGACGGAATGGTCATCTTTGAATCGTCGGCTATCTGCACCTATCTAGCGGATCGGACCGAGGGGCATAGCTTAGGGCACGCACCCGGGAGCTGGGCACGGGGCCAGCACGAGCAGTGGGTTTCCTTCACCTTGACGCAAATGGAAGCTTTCCTTTGGAACAATGCGCTCAACACTTTCGTACTCCCGATACAGGACCGGCTGCCCCAGGGTTTTGCCCAGAATCAGGCGCTTTTTAAGCAATCAGCCCAGGTTCTAGAGGCTGCCTTAGGGTCCCGGAAATTTCTGGTCGAGGATCGCTTTTCTGTCACGGATATTATTGTTGGTTGGACCGTAAATTGGGGCGCTCGGCAAGGACTGTTGGATCAGGCGCCAAGGCTGCTTGCCTATCTCGAGCGCCTACGGGCCCGGCCCGCCTGTGTACTCGCCCCCTTTGAGCAAGGGTAAGATCACCTAGCGCGTTTATTGGCACTGGAAGGCCTTCCCATGGAAAAGACCAGTACGATACGTGGCATTAGTTCACTCGCAGCTCGAATCAGACAAAGCGTTAACAGCGAAAATCTTCAACCATAGTTAACCAGGGCATCAACGCTTCTTCAAAAGTTGCTTTTCGCAAACGCCCCCGCACCCTGGCGCACGCATCGCCGCCAACAAGTTTTTAAAACTGCTTTTTGCAAGCGGGGGCGGTACCCTGCGTTGGGGGGTCGCACAACAGGCCCTCCCCGGTGTCGGTTAGGGGGGGCCCCTGCGGAGCGGACTGAGCACCGCGTGAGGCGCTGTCGCTCGCTGAGCTTGAGAACAAACTTGAGAACATTTGAGGTGTTTAACCTGCTTCTCTGCCGCTACGCTTGGCAAAAACCCCTGTTTTAAAAGGGGTTTGGAGCAGGCCAAATAGTATAATGGTGCGGCTGAGAGGACTCGAACCTCCACGGGTCTCCCCACTGGAACCTAAATCCAGCGCGTCTACCAGTTCCGCCACAGCCGCAGCGCGGCGCAATGTAACAGAAACTTAGGAGATTGCCATGCTGTCCCTGCACCACTGCCCAGAAGCGCGCTCCATGCGCGCCCTCTGGATCCTCGAGGAAATGGGGCTTCCCTTTGAGCTTCACGAGCTGGACTTCAGCATGGCGTCGCTGCGGGATCCGGCCTTCCTCGCCGTCTCCCCCCTGGGCCGGGTGCCCTGCCTGGTGGATGGGGACACCCGGGTCTTCGAATCCGGCGCCATCATTCAATATCTGGGGGAGCACTACGACAGCGAGGCCAACCCTTGCGGCCGGCTCCATCGGGCCCCCGGGGACCGGGAGCGCACGGACTGGCTAATCTGGCTGCACTACGCCGAAACCATGGCCGTGCACGGCGCGTCTCTCGTGCAGCAGCGGGTTTTCGTCGGCAAGGAGAACCGCTCCCCGGTGGTGCAAAAGCTCGAAAGCAAGCGCCTGATCAAATCCCTCGAGGTGGTGGATTCGGCCGTGGCGCAGCACCCCTACCTCCTACCCTCGGGCTTTAGCGCCGTGGACATTGCCGTGGGCTATAGCGTGCACCTGGCCACCAGCTTTGTGGACTTCACCCACCTAACCCACGTCAGCCGCTACTATGAAACCCTGCGGGCCCGCCCCGCATTCCAACGATCCCTGGGCAGCCGCAAGGGCCAAGCCCCCAGCCAAGGAAACCGCACTCATGACTGACCAAACCCTGTTTATTCCCCATTTCGCGGCCGCCACCACCGGCGCCATCGTGATATTAAACGTCATCCTGATGATCCTCGTGGGTCGGCAGCGGGGCGCCACGAAGACCAACCTCGGCGAAGGGGATCCAAGCGGGCCCCTCTACCGGGCCATTCGCAGCCACGGCAACCTGGCGGAGAACGCCGGGCTCGTGCTTGTGGCCCTCGCACTCCTGGAGCTGCTCACGGGCCCCACGGCCTACGTGCAGGGGCTCTGCGGCCTGTTCCTGGTGGCGCGCCTGGCACACCCTGTGGGGCTCAGCGGGAGCATCATGCCCCTTCGCGCGCTCGGCGCCCTGGGGACGGTAGTCGTTAGCGTGGGCGTGGCCGTTCTCCTCCTCCAAGCCACCCTCTTCGCCTAGGAGGCGCCCATGGCTGAGCTACCAACCCTAAGCCGCTTCACCCTAACCGTCGACGCTGGCGTTGCCGAGCTTACCCTTGCCGTTCCGGAAGAGCTCAACCGCATGCCGCCGGCCTTCTGGGAGGAGCTTCCGGCGGCCCTGGACGCGCTTGAAGCCCGGGGTGATGTGCGCGTGCTCATTATCGCCTCCACGGGGAAGCACTTCACCGCAGGCATGGACATCTCCGCCTTCGATGGCAGCGGCGCAACCCCCACGGATCGGGGCCACGCCGGAGAGCGAAGCCGGCGACACCTGCTGAAGCTTCAGGACGTCTTTAGCCGCCTGGAGCGCGCTCGTTTTCCCGTTATTGCCGCCACCCAAGGCGGCTGCGTGGGCGGCGGGGTGGACCTCATTGCCGCCTGCGATCTGCGCTACTCCCGCGCCGACGCCTTTTTTGTCATTCAGGAGATCAACATCGGCCTCGCCGCCGATGTGGGCACGCTGCAGCGCCTGCCGAAGCTGATTCCCGCCGGCCTCATGCGCGAACTGGCCTACACCGGGCGGCGAATGTTCGCGGAGGAAGCCAAGGCCTCGGGGCTGGTGAATGCGGTCTTTGAGGACCAGGAGACGCTCCTTGCCGAAGTGCGGAGGGTCGCTCGCAGCATCGCGGAGAAATCGCCCCTGGCGATCCACAGCAGCAAGGAGATCATGAATTACGCCCGGGACCACACCCTCGAGGACGCCCTGCGCTACCAAGCGGTATGGATGGGCGCTCTCACCCAGGGCGGGGAGCTGGCCGAGGCCTTCCGAGCTCAAAAAGCAGGGGAAGCCCCGGCCTTCAAGGATCTGCCGCCCCTGGAAGCGCAGGGAAAATGAGAATCATTTCTGTCTAGCTTTTGTCATGGACAGGACGCAAGGACTCCCTTAGCATGGCGCCCACATTCACCAAGGAGTAGGACAGCATGGCTCAAGAATTCTCCCGTCGACGCTTTCTGAAAGGCGCCATGGTTGGTGCTGCGCTCATCCCGCTTGTGAACCTGGATACGCGCCGCGCCTTCGCTGCGGACAAGGTACCCGAGAGCGATCCTATGGCGCAGGCCCTGAAGTACGTGGAAGCCTCCCCCGAGGAAGGCAAAATGTGCGGCAACTGCGCCCTCTACCAGAAGGCGACGGAAGCCGATGGCTACGCGGCCTGCGGCATCTTCCAGAATCGCCTCGTCAAAGGTACGGGGTGGTGCACGGCCTGGGTGAAGGGCGCCTAAGGCTTCTGCCCTTTGCTTCGAGAAAACGCGGCGCAAGCCGCGTTTTTTTTGCCTGGAATAACTGCCCGCCTACCCCGGACGCGCAGGCACGCGCAGCCAGGGCCGAAGCCAAACGGACTGAAGGAACGGATCAAGCCAGCGATACAGGCGCCCACTCAAGAAAACCGCTCGGTTGCGCTCTAAAGCGGAAAGCCCCTCGCGCACCACGACGTCGGCGTCATACCAAAGAAACTTCGGCAGCTTGGCCTTCATGGCCGCCAGCTCACCCTCGGCGTGAAACTCCGTGTGCGTAAAGCCAGGACAGAGGGCCGTGACGTGCACGCCCCGATGGCGAAGATCAAGATGGAGCGCCTCGGAAAGGGCGATGACATAGGCCTTCGAAGGCCCATAGTGCCCGTCGCCGGCGCGGCCAATGCGCCCGGCCACGGAGGCCACGTTCAGGATACGACCCCAACTCCGGTCGGCCATGGCCGGAGCAAAGGCGTGGCAGAGCTGGGTGACGGACAGCATCATCAGCTCTAGATAGCGAAGCTGCTCGCTTAGGGGCGCCGGACCGAGCAGCGCTGGCCCCCCCGCCCCCGCATTGTTCACCAGCAAATCCACCGGACCAAGGGCCTGCACTTGCTCCACGAGCGCCGAGACCTCGTCCCGAAGGGAGAGATCGGCGGTGAAGCCGTGCACCACCGTGCCCGAGGCTCGAAGGGGCGCCGCAATCCCTTCAAGCGCCTCAGCCCTCCGCGCCACCAGCACGAGCTCCGCCCCGGCGGTCGCGAGCTGGCGCGCGAACTCCGCCCCCAGCCCCGCGGAGGCGCCGGTGATGAGCGCCCGGCGGCCGGCGTAGGGCTGGGAGGACGCCATGAGACTAGGCGTTGGGCGCCGCCTGCGCGCCCCGAAGCAGCTTGCCGCGAAGGGCGTTCTGCTGGGTCAGCACCGCCTCCCCATCCCGGAAGGCCACGGCCCCCCGCTTGATTGTGGCGCGGTACCCCTCGGCGCGCTGGATAAAGCGCTTACCCCCGGCGGGCAGGTCGTAGACGATCTCCGGCGCGTGAAGCGCCATGTGATCAAAGTCGATGACGTTCACATCCCCCAGGTAACCCGGCTTTAGCACGCCGCGATCAAGAAGGCCCACCTGCTGGGCCGTTTTTTGCGTTAGCCCATGCACCAGCCAGGGCAGGGAGAAGCCCTCCCCCCGGGTGCGATCCCGACCCCAGTGAAGCAAGGTCGAGGTAGGAAAGCTGGCGTCGCAGAGGGTGCCGCAGTGGGCCCCCGCATCGGACAGGCCAAAGAGCGTATGGGGATGGCTCATCATGGTCCGGACGTCCTCTAGATCGCCGCCGGTGTAGTTCATGATGGGGAAATAGAGCAACTGCTTGCCGTCCTTCTGCACCAGCAGATCCAGCAAATAGCTTTCCGGAGAGACCCCCGCCGCCGACGCCAGGGCAGCCACGGAGGCTTCCGGCGGCGGCTCGTAATTCGGCATTTCCGCCATGGGGAACATCTTATGGTAGGCGGTCATGAGGAAGTGCACGAGGATATTCTGAGGATCCCAGGCGTGCTTTTCCGCGAGAAGCTTTTCCCGGAAGGCCGGATCGCGCAGGGCCCGCACCTTCTCTTCCAGGGGCGCCTGACGCAGAGGCTTGTAGGCCTCGTGGAGAATGAAGGGGTTGAGGGTGGCCGTGAGCCCCATCACCACCCCCGTGGGCCGGGGCGGCACCTGGCCCCGCATATTCACGCCTTCCGCCTGGGCCCGGGAGATCTCCGCAAGCACCCGGGTCCAGATCTCCGGGTGCCGGTCATCCTGCTCTATGGTGAGGGAAAGGGGCCGCCCCGCGGCCTCGGCCATGCCGCGAATGAGGGCGAATTCCGATTCAAAGTCCCAGAAATCGGCGATGAGCTGGAGCACACCGCGATTCGTTTCGCGCAGGGCGCCGGCAATGCCCCAAAGCTCGTCTGCTTCGGCCTTAAAGCTCGGGGTATGGTTCCCGCCCCGATCCCGGTGCTTTTCCGTCCGGGAGGTGGAGAAGCCGAGGGCACCCGCAAGGAGCCCTTCCTTGACCAGGGCCCGCATCTTCGCCACGTCCTCGGCGGTCGCCGCCTCAAGGCGTGCGGCACGATCGCCCATGACGTAGCCCCGGAGCGCGCCATGGGGAATCTGCAGCCCCACGTCGATGGCGAGGGGAGACCGGTCCACGGCGTCGAGATATTCCGGGAAGCTCTCCCAGCGCCACTGGATGCCCTCGACCAGCGCGGTCCCAGGGATATCCTCCACGCCTTCCATCAGCTGAATCAGCCATTCATGGCGCTCCGGGGCGCAGGGGGCGAAGCCCACGCCGCAGTTTCCCATGACCACCGTGGTCACCCCGTGGCCCGTGGAGGGGCTAAGGAAGGGATCCCAGGTTACCTGGCCATCGAAGTGCGTGTGGATATCCACAAAGCCCGGCGTAACCAGGTGACCCCGGGCATCGATTTCCTCGCGCCCAGCCCCCAGCTTCGGACCCACGGCGGCCACAAGGCCATCCTGTAGCGCAACGTCCATTTCCTGGGCCGGGGCCCCGGTGCCATCGATCACCGTGCCGCCGCGAATGACACAATCAAACATCTCGCTTCTCCTCCCTAGGGCATGGCCCAAGACTGCCCGCCCCCCTCCCCCGAGACAAGCCTTCCCTGCCGTCGCGTCCCCGGAAGGGGCACGCTATGATCCAGCCTTTATTCACCACTGGGAGAAGGGCTGACCATGGAAATTCAAGGCAGCAACGCGATCATGGTGGGCGGTGCCTCGGGCATGTGCCTCGCCACGGCGGAAAAATTCGTTGAGCGAGGAGGCAAGGTCGCCATCCTCGACCTAGAGAAGTCTGATGGCGCAGCCGTCGCCGAGCGCCTTGGGGGCCACTTCTTCCCCTGCAACGTCATGGACTACGCTGCCATGGAAGCGGTCATCGGCGAAGCCGTGGCGGCCCTCGGCAGCGTCCAGTTCTGCGTTAACACCGCCGGCGGCGGCGTAGCCAAGCGCACCATCGCGAAGGACGGCAGCATGCATCCCCTGGAAGATTTCCAGCGGATCATCGACCTAAACCTCATTGCCTCCTTCAACGTGAATCGCGTCGTCGCCAGCCACATGGCAAAGAACGAGCCCAACGAAGTGGGTGAGCGCGGCGTCATGATCAACACCGCCTCCATCGCCGCCTTCGAAGGGCAAATCGGCCAGGTGGCCTACACGGCAGCCAAGGCGGGCATCGCTGGCATGACCCTCACCATGGCCCGGGATCTCGGCACCATCGGCGTGCGGGTAATGACCATTGCGCCGAGCCTCTTCGCCACCGGCCTCACCGCCGGCATTCCCTCGGAAGCAGAGCTGCAGCTCACCAAGGACGCGGCCTTCCCGAAGCGCATGGGCCGGCCTCACGAGTTTGCGACCATGGCCATCGCCATCTATGAAAGTCCCATGATGAACGGCTCCACGCTCCGCGTGGACGGCGGCCAGCGCTTCGCGCCCCGCTAAACCCTCAGACTGCCCAGGAGGCAACCTATGCTCGGCTACGTAACCATCGGTACGGCAGATATGGCCAAGGCCACGGCCTTCTACGATGCGCTGCTCGCAGAAATTGGCGCGAAGCAGGTCTTCGGCCAGGACCGCATTAAGTTCTACGGTACGGGCCCCGGCGCCCCCATGCTTGCGGTCTGCCTGCCCTATGATCAGGGTGCCCAAACCCCGGGGAACGGCGTCATGGTCGCCATTCCTGCCCCCGGTCCCGAAGCCATTAAAAAGCTCTATGACAAGGCCATGGCCCTCGGGGCTACGGACGAAGGGGCTCCGGGAGAGCGGATTCCGGGCATGTTCTACGGTGCCTACGTTCGTGACCTCGACGGGAATAAGCTCTGCTTCTATGAAATGAAGCTCGGCTAGTCCCCTCACCGCGCCCTGGGCCCATGGCCCGGGGCACGGCTTTCCCCGCTGCCTCTTCTCCAATCTCCCCCTTCCCGGGGAACCTCGCGCCCCCTCTCCAGTCGAAAAAGGGACACCCACAGGATCCAGCCCTTGGGGTAGGCTGTGCCTTTACCACTGGGGAGAGGAAAAACCATGGAGCACTTTTCGAACCGCTTGGCGGTGATTACCGGCGCCGGCACCGGCATGGGCCGGGAACTCGCCCTGGCCCTCGCTAAGGAAGGCGCCCACCTGGCCCTTTGCGACTTGGCCAGTGACACCCTTGAGGCAACGGCCACCGCAGCCCGGGCCCTGAGCCCCGGACTTACCATTAGCACCTTCCTCTGCGATGTCTCCGACGAAGGGCAGATGCAGGCATTCCAGCGCCACGTCGCCGACGCCCACGGCACCGAGGCGATCCACCTCCTATTCAACAATGCAGGGATCGGAGGCGGCGGCACCATCACGGACCCTGCCAGCCGACCGGCCTGGGACAAGACCTTTTCCGTATGCTGGAACGGCGTCCTCCATGGCGTTCGCTGCTTCATGCCCATGCTCCTCGCCGCCGAGGACGCCCACATCATCAACACCGCCAGCATCAACGGCTTCTGGGCCTCTATCGGTCCGCACACCCCACACACGGCCTACAGCGCCGCTAAGTTTGCGGTAAAGGGCTTCACGGAAGCCCTCATCACCGATCTTCGGCTCAACGCCCCCCACGTGAAATGCAGCGTGGTGATGCCTGGGCACATCGGGACGCAGATCGTGGCGAACTCCATGAAGGTGCTCCAGCAAGATCCCGCTGGGTTGGATGAAGAAGCCATCGCCGCCGCTCGCACGCAGATGGTGGAAGCGGGACTTCCCGTGGCCAACCTGCCCGACGACGATATCCGGGGCCTCCTTCGGGCCCGAGCCGCGGAGTTCGAAAGCTCCGCGCCCACCAGCGCTGCCGCCGCCGCAGACATCATTTTGCAAGGGGTCCGGGAGAACCGCTGGCGGATTCTCGTGGGCGAGGATGCGCACGCCATCGATCGCCTCGTGCGGGCCAATCCCGAGGGCGCCTACGAGCCTGCCCTGGTGGAAGAAATGTACGCCCTGGGGCACTTCAAGGGCCTGGTGCGCAGCGTGGAGTCCAGCTAGGCCCCATGCGCCACCTCAACTACCTCCACCTGCGACATTTTCACGCCATTGCGCAGGCGGGGTCCGTGGTAGAGGCCGCCCGTGGCCTCTACCTGACGCCCCAAACCCTCAGTGCCCAGCTTCGCCAGCTGGAGGAGGACGTGGGTGGCCTACTTTTCGAGCGCATCGGCCGAGGCCTTCAGCTCACCCCCCTGGGGCAAACGGTGCTGCGCTACTGCAACGAGATCTTTTCCCTTGGCGCGGAGCTGGCCCAGGTGGTGCGCAGCGAGGACCACAGCCAGCCCCTGGCCTTTCGCGTGGGCCTAGGGCAGGACATCGCGAAGGTGCTTGCCCAGCGGCTTCTGGCCCCAGCCCTCACCCTTTCCCGCCCCGTGCGCTTGCTGGTGCGCCAGGAACCTATCGACGCCCTGGCAGAAGCCTTGAGTAAACACGAGCTGGATCTGGTGCTCTCCGACGCGCCCCTGGGAAGCACGGCCTGGGGGCGCCTCGAAAGCCAGCCCCTTGGCGAAGGCAGCATCACCTTCTATGCAGCCAAGGCCCAGGGGCCCCAGGCCCCAGAAGCCTGCCTCGGCCACTGGCCCCTGCTTTTGCCCACGGAGGAAGCCCCCCTACGGCGCAGCCTGGAGCAGTGGTTTCACGAACACGGCATTCATCCGCTCATCGCCGGAGAATTCAACGACAGCGCGCTGCTGAAAAGCTTCGCCATGGCCGGCCTCGGGGCCTTCCCCGCCCCCACCGCCATCGCCGAAGATCTGGAAGCCATGTATGGCGTGAAGCCCCTGTGTGAACTCCCCGCCCTGCGCCAGTTTGTGTACGCGAACTACGCGCCCCGCCGTTCGGACCACGCCGCCGTACAGGCCCTTCTAAAGGGGTAACCTTGCCCGCCTCATTTCTTCGTTTTTATCGATCCTTTATTAAATTAAAACCTGCTTTTTTCGATTGACCGACTTCGGCACTATGCTTTTCAACTTGAGTCCCTCGGCGCGATCTGACCCATCGCGCCCCCCGGGGCACCCTCAGGTCTTGCCTGGGGGTGCCCTCCCTCTTTAAAAGTCCGGGTTTCCCCTAGCTTCGGCGGCCCTTGTCCTTTAACCGCGCCTGTGTCAGCTTATCTGGACACTTCTTGCGGACGCTGGGCCATGACAGAAGCGGCACGGCTAATCGAAAAACCCACCGCGGGCCGGCTACGCCTGATCGCCACGGATGCCCCCCCCCACCGAGATCTTTGTACCGACTGCGGCGTATCACGCATGGCGAATCCCAAGGCCTGCGCCAGCGCCTGCCAGTTCATTACGCCGGACTATCCCAAGCTGGAACGGCAAGCCCATGGCAGGGTACGGGAAGGGGTGGGCGACGAGGCCTTCTTTGGGGTGACTCAGGCTAGCCACCGGGCGCGCTACACGGGCTCTGCGCCCGGCGCCCAATGGACCGGACTCACCACGGCCCTCGCCGAGCGGGCTCTGCGGGCCGGCCTCGTCGATGCGGTGGTCACGGTCGCCGCGGACCCTCAGGACCGCTGGGCGCCGGAGGCCACCATCGTCACCGAACCCGCCGCGCTCGCAGCCACCCGGGGCATGCGCATGGGCTATGCCCCGGTGGTGGCCGCCGTGGAGCACGCCCGAGACCTCGGCTATAAGCGCCTAGCCGTCATTGCCCTGCCCTGCCAAAGCTATGCCCTTCGATCCCTTGAACCGAGCCTCGGCCTTGAGGCCCTCCACCTCATTGGCACGCCCTGCTCGGACAACACAAGCACGGAACATTTTCACCGCTTCCTTGCCGCCCTCGACCCTCAGCCGGAACGCATTCGCTACCTAGAGTTCTGTCCCGACTACCACGTCGAGCTGCGCTATGAAGGGGGGCCCGTGCGCCGCATCCCCTTCCTTCAGCTGCCCCTGCAGAACCTCGGGGATGACTTCTTCCCTCTCACTTGCCAGAGCTGTGTGGACTACACGAACAGCCTCGCCGACATCACCGTGGGGTATATGGCCGGTACGGGGGAGCAGTGGGTGGTGGTGCGCAATGCGCGAGGGGCGGCCCTGCTGGCCGGCCTGGGGGAGAAGGTCGCCCTAAGCCCCCTGGAAAGCCGGGGGCAGCGCCGGGGACCGGTGCAGGGCTTTCTCGAGAATACTCGGCGAGCAGCAGGGGGCTTACCGCTCCGGCGCATGCCAGCGTTCCTCCGCCCCCTCATGGGCTGGCTCATGCCCCGGGTGGGTCCCCGGGGCCTCGAGTTCGCCCGGGCCCGGCTGGAAATGAAGGCTATCGAAGCGGTACTGCATCTGCGGCGGGCCCGCCCTGCGCGGCTCCGTCACATGCTACCGCGACACCTCTGGGCCCTGGTGAAGCCCTACGGCTTGAGCCCCACGGGGGAGGAAGCGAAGGAGACCTAACTGAAGTGCCCTGCCTCACCCTCAGCCCAGGCCTTAATCAGGTGATGGGCAATGGCCATGGGGCCCGGCACCTTGAGCTGGGGATTACGCTCCGCTAACGCCTCAAGCACCTCGTCCCGAGACACCCAGCGCACGTCGTGCATCTCTTCCGCGTCGATGGTGATGGCTTCGCTCAGGGCTTCGCCATGGCAGCCGATCATGAGTGATGAGGGGAAAGGCCAGGGCTGAGAGCTGTGATAGGTCACGCGCCCCACGCTCACCCCCGCCTCTTCCCGGATCTCCCGGCGCACCGCCTCCTCGATCGTTTCCCCCTGATCAATGAAGCCCGCCAGGGCGGAAAACATACCAATGCGCACCAGGGGCCCGTGGCTCTGCCCCAACAGACAGTGATCACCCCGGCTGACCAGCATGATGGCCACGGGGTCCGTGCGGGGAAAGTGATCCGTGCCGCAGGTGTCACAATGGCGCTGATGTCCGCCCTTCTGCATCACCGTCTGCCCGCCACAGGCGCTGCAGAAGCGATGGGAGCGATGCCAGCCGACCTGAGCCCGGGCCTGCGCAAGGATGCCCGTATCGGCCTGGGGAAGGCTCATGGCGGCGCCCCGGGACTCCTGGAAGGCCAGCCCTTCCGGCAGCGCGAGCTCGTGATGGGGATCAGCGACCTCGGAAATATCGAGGGTAAAGCAGGGCCGATCCTTGTGGTCGAGGCCTAGGAAGATCGGTGGCTGCTCCACCCCAAGGCGCTCGATGGTCGCCGTATCCAGCCAGCCCAGGGTCGCCGGACCGAGCCCCGCGTCCACCAGCACGTTGAGCTGCCAAAGGGGCAGGTAGCGCGCCTCCGTGCTGTGGGCGGCCGCGGCCAGCCAAGCGGGATCGCGGCGCCGAACGTCAGCGCGGTCGAGAGGGTTTCCTGCAAAAGTATGGTCAACAGCCACCGGGGTCTCCTTTTTCTAAGCCCTATTTGCTTAGTTTTTCTAGGTTAAAGCACTTTTCCTTACGATTCAGGCAGCCAGCACGGCCCACAGCCAGGCCCCCGCCAGCAGCCCAAGGGGGATCGGGGCGAGGCCCCAGCGCGCCGCAGGCCCCGCCGGGGCCGGGCGAAAGGGGTTCCCGAGGGTCAGCAGCACGCCCGCGGCAAACCCCCATAAATGAGCGCCCACATCGACCCGCTCTTCGCCCCCACCGAGGCCAAAGAGCAAGAGCCACGCCAGGCCCGCGCCTAGGGGGGCGGTCCAGCGCAGGGCTTCAAGCAGCCCCTGGAGACGGAGGGGCGCCCCCTGCTGCAGACGGCCTACCCCGAAGACCCCAAAGGCGGCAAAGAGCGCCGTGGAGGCCCCCAGGGAGCGAAAGCCGTCTCCCGCAAGCATGAGGTTCGCGCCGTTGGCGAGGCCCGCCGCCAGCACTACGAGCGTCCACGCGTAGGCGCTACCCAGCCAAGGACCCAGGGTGCAAGCCATGAGCACGGCCATGAGAGAGTTACCGAGGAGATGAGGCACGTCGCCATGAAGGAGCAGCGGCGTAAGGACTCGCCAAAGGTCTCCGTCCCGCAGAGCCGCGGCGTCGCCGACGCCCCAATCGGTGACCGCCAGGGGCGCAAGGCCCAAGCCCGCCAGCCCCGGGAGCAGCCAAAGGAGGGCCAGCACCAGCAGCGCTGCGCCCCAACCCCGATCCCCCTGGGGCTTGGGCAGACCCTTGGGCACCGGGAGCCCCTCCCCGAGCACCCCCTGCACCTCCCGCTGCGCCACCACCGCAAGCCCCGGGGGCACCACCACGCGCCAGCCGTGCTCATCCCGAGCAATGCCATAGGCAATGCCCTGCGCTTCCAGGGCCAGCCGCACCACCTGGAGCTGATCGATGCGCCCCCCCTGGGCCACGCTGACCCAGGACTCTTCAAGGCTTTGCGCCCCGGCCTCCGGCCAAGCGCCGGCGCTGCCGTGCCCCCCTGCGGCGGGGCGGCGATGAGGATGGTGACTCGCCACTGGCGCCGAACTCCGTCGTCCTTGAAGGGCCCCACGAGCTCCCCCGTGACCCAGCCGCCGTAGTAGCTCCCGGGCTGGGGCGCCACCCATTCCTCTCCCAAGCGACAGCGAAGGGGCGGCTGGGCATAGAAGGCCACCCATCCCGCGAGCGCCCCGTAGGGTGCTGCGGCCTCGGGATAGGACCAAGCCAGGGCCCCGGCCTCGGGGCGAGCCTTAAGGGTGAAATAGCGCGCCGGTCCCTTCCATTCACAAAAGCTCTGCTGCGACGCAGGATTAAGGTGTTCCCAGGCGACCGCGTCCTCAGGAAAGTAATAGGCGGGGGGGCTTGCGGTTTCGCAGAGCGCAAGCAGGGCCGCGCTGCGGGCGAGGCATAAATCGTCCAGGAACACCGCCCCTTCCCTCGCCTCGGGAAGGAGGGCGGGAGGCCTTGGAAAATCCCACACGGAGCGCTGCCCGGGCCCCGGGGTCTGGGCAAAGGGGGGGCGCTGCCGTCCATCATAGGCCCAGCCCCCGGCGCCCATGGTGCTTAACCCTCTGCCAGGAACAGCTTTTGGATGCTGGAGAAGTCGAGGCGTCCAGCGTCCTGCTCAGCACTAGAAGCCTGCTGTTTATGCAGGGTGTAGAGGGATCGGGCTAGGCTGCCCAGGGGCGCGCTCTGCCCCAGCTTCGCCGCAGCATCGAGGGCGAGGCCAAGATCCTTCAGCATGAGATCGACCAGAAAGCCCCCCTCATAGCCCCGAGAAGCCGGCACCCCTTCCATCACCCCGGGGTAAGGATTGTAGACGTTGAGCGCCCAGTTGCCCCCGGAGGATTGCTTCATGATGTTCGACAGCACCGCAGGGTCCAGCCCCTCCCGCACGCCCAGGGCCAGAGCCTCCGCGGTCCCACTCATGAGCACGGCGAGGAGCATGTTATTGCACATCTTGGCGACCTGGCCGGCCCCCGCCGCCCCGGCGTGAAAGATGTTTTTTCCCATGGCTTCCAGCACCGGGCGTGCACGATCCAACGCGGCGCCATCGCCCCCCACCATAAAGGTTAGCGTGCCCGCCTCCGCGCCACCGACGCCCCCGGACACGGGGGCGTCGAGCATGGCAAGGCCTCGCTGCGCCGCGGCGGCGGCAAGGCTCCGGGCGGTCTCGGCGGCAATGGTGGAACAGTCGAGGAGCAGGGTCCCCGTCGGGAGCTGATCCAGCAGGCAGGCCTGATCCTCGCTGGCTAGGTACACAGCTTCCACATGGGCCCCGGCGGGGAGCATGGTGATCACCACTTCGGCACCCTCCACCGCCACCCGGCTACTGCCGGCCACCCGGGCGCCGGCCTCGGCCATGCCTGCCAGCGCAGCCTCATTCAAATCAAAGACCGCCACCCCGTGCCCCGCCGCGAGGAGGTTGCGCGCCATGGGCCCGCCCATGTTTCCAAGACCGATAAAGGCAATCTGTGCCATAGCAAGGCGTCCTAAACAGAGAGATCAGCGAGGGGGTTTTGCGGCCAGGGGCCTTCGAAGTGCGCCAGCACCACCTCCCGGGGAAGGGCATCATGGCTGGACACGGTCCAAGCCGGCTGGCGATCCTTATCAATCAAGAGCGCTCGCACGCCCTCGGGAAAATCCGGGCGTCGCGCGCAGTTGGCGCCAATCGCCAGCTCGAGCTGGAAGCGCTCGGCGAGATTGAGCGCCGGCGCCCGGTGGAGCTGCTCCACGACGATGCCCGCCGTCACGGGACACCCTGCTTCGAAGGTGGCGACGGCGTCGCTGAGGGCCTCCGTGGCACCCGCAAGGCTGCGCAGCCCGGCGACGGTGGCCGCGAAGTCGCCCTGGGCCGCTCCCAGCGCCCCATCAATGCGCACCTGCTCATCGAAGATGGGCGTCGGCGCCTCGGCCTCCGGGAGAGACGCCAGCGCGCCTTCGAGAGCCGTTGTCGCCTCCCCGTCGTTCCCCTGGGGCAAGGCCAGCTCCCGAAGGGCCGCTTCTAGCGCCGGGCCCGCATCATCGGCGATGAGGTGCGTACCCAGACCCAGGGCCCGGGCATCGCCCCCGCGGAAGTGCGTTCCCGTTAGACCTAGAAAAAGGCCGAGGGACCCGGGCATGGCAGACAACAGCGTGGTGCCACCGGCATCGGGGAAGAGCCCGATGGTGATCTCGGGCATGGCCACCCGGCTCTTCGGCGTGACCACGCGAAAGCGAGAGGCCGCCAGAAGGCCCAGGCCACCGCCCATCACTACGCCGTGGCCAAAGCACAACACGGGCTTGGGAAAGGTGTGGAGGTGAAAGTCCAAGCGGTATTCGCGCTCGAAGAAGTCCTCGGCGTAGCTATCGACCCGGCGCCGGGCTTCCTGATTCGCCTTGCAGCTGCGATAGAGGGCCTGAATATCGCCCCCGGCGCAGAAGGCCCGATCTCCAGCGCCCCGGAGGTAGACCATGGCCACGGCAGGATCGTTGCGCCACTGGGCCAGGGCCACAGCAAGGGCATCGACCATGGTCAGATCGAGGGAATTTAAGGTAGCCGGCACGTTCAGCGTGGCCACGGCAATATGCCCGGGGCCAGCGCTGGGCCAGAGCTCAAAATCGATGCCCGGGGCATCAGTCATGGGACTCTCCTTGGACGATTGGGCCTTCCAGAAATTGGGCGTCCGGGACCGCGAGCAGGGCCTCCGCCTCGTGCAGCTGGGCCTGCACGGGCAGGGCTCGCAGGTGATGCAGTAGGGCCGCGCGCAGCACCCGCACCGGCGTGTCCGGACGCTCTGCATAGACCGGGCTGCCGCAGCGGCGACAGAACACCCGATCCTTTCCCGGAGACGACTCGTAGCGAGCCAGGAGCGCCTCCCCGGCCAGCAACACAAAGTCCTCCCGGGGGACGGGGGCACTCAGATTAAAGGCCGCCCCCTGAGCCTGCTGGCAGGTGCGGCAATGGCAAAGGAACGCCGCCTCTGGCGGAGCGCGGAGGGCATAGCGCACACCCCCGCAGAGGCACCGCCCGGCTTCCCGCAGGGCCTCGCTCATGCGTTACGCCACTGGGGCGGACGCTTCTCCAGGAAGGCGTTGACGCCCTCGCGCTGATCTTCCGTGGAGAACAGATCCACAAAGGCTTCTCGCTCGTGAGCGTAGCTCTCCGCCAGGGGCCCCTTGCGCGCGCGCATGATGAGGCCCTTGCACGCGGAAACGGCTACGGGGCTTTGCTTCCCGACGTTCCCCGCCCAGGCCTGGGCCGTGGCCAGGGCCTCCCCCTTCTCCACCACGGCCTCCACCAGCCCGATGCGCGCGGCCGTTTCCGCATCAACGCGCTCGCCGCAGAGAATCATGCGCTTCGCCCAGCCCTCACCCACCATCCAAGAGAGATTTTGAGTGCCGCCGCCGCAGGGCAGCAGGCCCACGGTGGCCTCGGGCAACGCCATCTGCGCGTGGCGCTCGGCGATGCGCAGATCACAGGCCAGGGCGCACTCCAGGCCACCGCCCATGGCGTAGCCGTTGATGGCGGCAATGGACACGCCCCGATAGGACGCGAGGGCTTCAAAGGCGCGGCCAAAGTGCTGCGCCATGGACCGCGCCCGGGCCTTATCGCCATCGGCAAACACCTTCAGATCCGCCCCCGCGGAAAAGAACTTTTCCCCGACGCCAGTCACGATGAGCGCGTAGATGTCCCGGTTGCTGTTTAGCTGCCCCATGATGGCTTCGAGGCCCGAGAGGCTTTCCTCGTCCCACACGTTGGCCGCCGGGTTGTCGATGGTAAGAATCGCCGTAGCGCCCTCGACGGTGAGCTTGAGCTTAGACGTTGGGCTCGCGAGCATACTGTTCCCTCCCCAGAGCGTGAGTTAATGCAGGAGCGCCGCAGCGCCTTCCATTTGCATGCGCCGGGCGATAATCACCCGCATGATTTCGTTCGTTCCTTCCAGAATCTGATGCACCCGCACGTCCCGGAGATGGCGCTCCAGGGGATATTCCCGGATATAGCCATAGCCGCCGTGAAGCTGAAGGGCCTTGTTGCACACCTCGAAGGCGCGATCCGTGGCGAAGCGCTTCGCCATGGCGCAGTAGAGCGTAGCCTCGGGGTGCCCCGCATCCAGTCGGGCTGCGGCCAGGCGCACCATCTGCCGCGCGGCCAAAAGCTCCGTCGCCATGTCTGCGAGTTCAAACTGGGTATGCTGAAAGGCGCCGATGGGCTGGCCAAACTGCTGCCGTTCCCCTACGTAGGCAAGGGTGTGCTCCAGCGCCGCCTGGGCCGTCCCCACGGCGGTGGTGGCGATGTTGATGCGCCCGCCGTCGAGGCCCTTCATGGCAATCTTGAAGCCCTCCCCCTCCGCGCCGAGGCGGTAGGTGGCGGGAACGAAGGCGTCCTCGAAGGTGATGGCGCGGGTGGGCTGGCTGTTCCAGCCCATTTTCTCTTCCTTCCGCCCGAAGCTGATGCCGGGGGTATTAGCGGGCACCACGAAGCTCGAGACGCCCTTGGCACCGGGCTGAGGGCCGTTCTCATCGGCCACCCGGGCCATCACCACCAGCACATCCGTATCACCAGCGCCGGAGATGAACATCTTTTGGCCATTCAGCCGGTAGCCGTCGCCCTCCCGGGTGGCGGTGGTGCGCAGGGACGCCGCGTCGGACCCGGCCCCGGGCTCGGTCAGGCAGTAGGACGCCAGGGTTTTCGCTTCCGCCAAATCGGGGCAGAAGGTGGCCTTCGTTTCCTCGTTCCCAAAGCTTGCGATCATCCACAGGGCCATGTTGTGAATGGTCATGAAGGCCGCCGTGGAGGTGCAGCCCTCGGCCAGCGCCTCAAAGATCAGGGCCGAATCGA
>Ga0255757_10001849_pt1 | contig 20273 bp, 17 predicted proteins | sample 071ome_27_FD_179957 | JGI IMG/M metagenome (GOLD analysis project Ga0255757, IMG submission 179957) | Coastal salt marsh microbial communities from the Groves Creek Marsh, Skidaway Island, Georgia - 071409AT metaG (version 2) | ecosystem: Environmental > Aquatic > Marine > Intertidal zone >...
GAGCGTCAAGAAAGTAGAGAGTCGTTCGGTTGCCCTTCTCGTTTCGTTTCGTTTCGTTTCGAGGAAAAAAAGCAAAAAACCCTAAATACAAAAGGTGTTTGAAGAAAATAGAAGAAAACAACACAACGGAGAGCGGAGCCGCGCTTCTTCATTCGTACCACTCGTAAACCACGGCGCGCGCGACGAATTGTGTATTGATGTGCGCGCGAACACTCGCATCTTCTCTCACGTCGACGAGCGGTAAATTTGTATCTCCTTGTTCATCTTTGAGAACTCGCGTTTCGCATCACTTGCAAAATCGACGGAGGAGATTTGCGACGCGTGCGATGAGCAAATACACACCGGGCGACGCGTTGACGAACGTGACGGTGGTCGTCACCGGTTCAAACCGTGGGATTGGTTTACAGTTGGCGAAAGAATTGCTCGAAAACGATAACGTGGTGGTTACCACGGCGCGTGACGTCGGTAAAGCGAAAGAGTTGTTGGATTTGCAAAGCAAATACGGAGAAGACAAGGTACGCGTAACCGAGTTGGACGTCGGTTCGGAAGCGAGCGTAAAAGAGTGGGCGAGTAATTTGGCTAAGGACAAAATCAAGGTTGACGTTTTAATTAACAATGCGGGTATAATCGGTACTGAGCCAGGCTATAAAAAATGGACGTGGGATCTCGTCGATCAGAACGAGATGATGGAAGTCTTTCGAGTGAATTCAGTCGGTCCGCTCATCGTATCGCAACAGCTGCTGAAACACAACGTCTTAAATCGCCCGGCGTTGATTGCAAACGTCACCTCGAAAGTAGGATCAGTGGATGATAACGGGTCCGGGAAGGGCTACGCATACAGAGCGTCCAAGGCGGCTTTAAACATCATCAACAAGTCCATGTCCATCGACTTGAAAGAAGAGTTCGATTGCACGTGCATGTTGCTCCATCCCGGATGGGTCCAAACCGATATGACCGAGAAGAGAGGTTTGATCGAAACGCCAGAGTGTGCTAAAGGGTTGATTAAAGCGTTAGAGGGTAAGTACGGTCCACTGAACGGGTGCTGGTACGATTACAAAGGCGACGAGATTCCTTGGTAATTCATTCTTCCTATTCTCGGCTCGAGGCGTAGCGCATTAGCATCGCGTTAACACAAACATGAACACAAAAAAATATATCCAAATAAAAACCATCGATTCGTCATCTGCGCGCAAGTAGCGTTCGAAAGCATCCTTCAAATGGTCGTTTCGCGTCGTCGCGGTAAAAGTCGAAAAAAAATGTTCCGAATGTTAATTTTGATTCTTTTGACCTTTGTGCTTCTTCTTTGCTGCTTAAATCTCTCCCCTTTTTTTGGCGTGTGGCTCTGTGGAGACGAAGGAACTTTTTTGAGTCAGAATAAATTTTTGTTCCCGCTGATGCGAAAGAACAAAAACGCACTTCTTTCTCGCACTCGCGCGCGAGACACGTAAACTTTGCGTTCGAAAGTAAAAGGAAGAATACTTCTCCCGCGCGAATTTGTCGTCGCGTCGAGGATAGAAAATTCGCGAAAGTGGGGACAGAGAGAGAACGAACTCGTTTTTTTTTGTAAAAAATTTATCTTTTGTGAAAGGAAAGAGAGTCGTGTGTGTGGTGGTGAGAATACGTGGCCATGAGCGACCGAGTGAAAATAACTCCGACGCAGTCGCACGAAGATCTCGTCGCGCAGATGCTCCTTAGACAGTCGCCGTCGGTTGGGAACATGCTGAACCCAAACTCGATCGCGAAGACGCCGAGTCAGGCGGAGTTTGAGCAGTTTTTTCAAGCGCACGCGGCGGCACAAGCGCAAGCGATGATGGCGAACAACAACAACAACAACAACAAAACGACGCCAGGAGGAGGAGGAGGGTCGACCAGCAACAACAACAACGTAGGCGGGATGACGCAGAGCGGATCCGGTCTGGATTTTACGAACATGAGCCCGACGGAGATTATGAATAATAACAACGCGAGCGCAGGCAACGGGTCCGCGGAACAGCCGCCGAAAGGGATCCCGAAAGTTGCCTCTTTGGATATGTTGAGGACGATGTTTTTCCAATCCGGGATGGCCAACGGAGGGACCACGGGCGTTCCTGGCATGACGCCAGGGAACATGCTCGGGTTGATGCAAAATCCATACGGAGGAAGCAACCCGAATTTAGCGAATTTGGGGCAACAGTTCATGCAAAACGTGGCGAACACGACGACAGGATTCACTCCACCTGGTGTACCGACGACGACCAGGACCGGCAAGCCGGGAAGACCGCGAGGTTCGACTAAGAACGGCAACGCGTCTACGACGGCTGCGTTGAAAGGAAATGGCGTGCAAAAACAAAACTCAAAGAAAGGCTCGATGAAATCAAACGACGGCTTAGAAGCGTTAGCGATGGCAACTGCGGCTTCGGATGCGAAGAATAGTAAGAAAGGCGCAGACGCCGCGAGCAACAAAAGGTCGGCACCGGGCGCGACGACTTTGGGAGGCAAAGAAACAAGTACAAAACCAGGGGACGATAGCAACAACAAAAAGAGTAAAACTAGCAGAGACAACGATACCGCGTCCGATGAAGATAACACCGCCGAACACGTGAAGAAAAACAAGCACGTGCAATTGGGCGAAAACGAAGATGAGGACGATCCAGAGATGGCGGAAATCCGTCGCCAAAGACGCATGCTATCAAACAGAGAGTCCGCTCGTCGTTCGCGCAGACGTAAATTAGATCACGTGGCGCAGTTAGAAGGCCAAATCGCATCTTTACAACGAGAACAAGCGCTGTTACTCGAAAGGTATCGTCAAAGTGAAGAAGCCAGAGAGCACGTGTTTCGCGAAAACTCCGTACTGAAGAAAGAGTTGGCGAAGAAAGGCGTGGACGTCAACGCGATGCTCATGACGAATATGCGCCAAAGTGCGAGCGCAGAGAACTTAACCAACATGGCCGGTAATAATGCCGCTGCGATTGCCGCCGCTGTAGCCTCCGGGGCGAACACGTACATGCCGAAACAGAATTCCGGTAGCATCAGCAACTTGGCCATGTCCGTCGGACCGAGTAACGTGAATCTAGCCGATGTGAGTGAAGGTATGCTTCGCATACCATCCATGCCGAGAATATCATCCGTCGGTGATTTAGTTAAACGAACGATATCGTCTGAAGCGCTGGCGAATTTCGAGCAACAGCAAGCTGCCATCGCAGCGCAGATGGCATCCGGCGCCGCCGGGCTCATGGCTGGCGGCGCCCAGCAAAACGGAGCGAGCAAAGACGGCGCGAGTCCTCGCGGCTTCGTGCCTTTCCGACCGACATCGAGTTACCAAAACTTACTCGAAGCTGCGAAGCTTGCGGAGAGTGCAGAAAAGGAGAAGAAAAACAACGCCAAGAAGGGCGCCGCCGCCGCCGCTTCGAAGAAGTTGGCGAAAGAGGAAGGTAAATAAAACAGCTTTTCACTCGTATTAGTTTTAATGATATATTTGACGGAACCTCTTCCCACTCACTCTCTGTTGCATCTCCCGAAAAGGAGAAAGAGAAGGAGAGAAAGAGAGACGAATGTATTTTGTGTACAATAACAAATGTTTACACGTGGTGTGTTTAATTAAACTTATTGAAATAAATAATCACTTCATTTTCTCGTTTTCGTTTTCGGGTGTTGCGTTCGATGTCGATCGACGATCGACGACGCGCGGAAGATGTGTGTGAGAGACTAAAACAAAATTATCTCGTCTTTCTGACTCTCGAGCTTCGTCTTCTCCCGTCGCTCTTAAAAGCCAAATACGACAAACTTATCATTTGCAACGCGATGATGACCACGAAACCGGTCATATCTCCGCCCGCTGCTTTCATTCCAGCATTGTTAGCGACCAAAAAATATAACGTCGGAGCGACCGTCCATAATAACATTTTCATCATTTTCTGGTCGTTTTCGCGCACGGCAATAACTTTCAACACGGAAAGAAACACGTGATTAATGCCCCATAAGCCCCAAAACATCGCTCGCGCCTCTGTTTTTTAGAAAGTTGGAGAAGAGAAAAAAGGTGCGATGAGTCAGAATTGAATTGGAACGCAAACAATTTGCTTTTTTTTTTCTTTACCTTTGCCGCTCGGATTCATCAGTTGCAACATCTTCCCATCGTCCATGCCTGGAAGCGGCGTCGTCGGAAAGATGACGTCTCTCCCCGCGGGAATGATGATAAACGCGGAGGAGAACAGAGCGATGTTTTTCATTAAACTGTCCATCTTTTTATTATTATTATTATGTGTGTATGTGTTTGTTGTTATGAGGTGTTTTTCGACTGCAAATTCTCAAACTCAAATTGGAGCTTTTTGAAAGATATTTTTGTCCCTTTTTTTGATGGTCTGTCGGTGTCAAATCTCCACTTTTCTCTTTCTCTACTACGGGTGTTGTTGTTTGGGGAAAAATAATGGCGACGACGACATCATCAACGTCATCGTCTCGCTTCTGTTCTCCCGCGCGCGTCGTTTCGCGTCGTCGTCTTCCTTCGCGCGTCGTATGTCGTCGTCGTCGTTTCCGTCGTTTGTTATCAGCGGCGGCGAGCGGAGACGACGACGATAACACGAACAACAACAACAACAACAACAACAACAACAACAACAACAACAAAAGCGAGTTGAGCTCGTTGGACAAGTTGCTTTTGGGGAAATCGAACGAGACGACGACGACGACGACGACGACGACGACGGCGACAACTTCGAACGATACCTCGAAGAAACCGCCGGTGTTTAGAGAAATAACCGTGAAATTGGACGAGGAGACGGCGGCTAATTTGTCCGTCCGAGTGCAATCGGCTTCCTCGCGCGTCGTCCAAAACACGCAATATCCTCCCTTAGGTATCGTTCTAGAGCCAACTCGAGAAGGGGTGAAAATAACCGAAGTGACGGACGCGTCGTCTCCTTTTAAAGAAAACGACATCGTGAGAGCGGTTTCCGGGATGATACCGACGATGAAGTACGGTCAGGGGAACTTGTTGTTGGGAGGTAACGGTCGGCCGGGCTTTAATCGGGTGATGTGTACGGTGCGCTCCGCGTTGGAGATAAAAGAAGAAGAAGAAGAAGAAGAAATAGAAGAAAACGAAGAGAGGCTATTACAGTCCATAGATATGGAGTTCGAGACGTGTTTGAAAGCAATTCAAAGTAACGGAAAAGCAGGCGATTATGAAGTAGTTTTAGTCGTCGAGAGACGCGCTTCGGCGGAGTAGAGTAGTAGTCAAGGGTGTAGTAAAATAACAAATTAGAAACCAACCATGCTCGCTAAACGCAGTTCGTTAATGTTCGCTTCGTCCATGCCGTTGCCACCATATTTCGGTCGCATGTTTCGAAACTTGGCCAATTTTTCCCAAAAATCGCTCTTACCCACGCCAGCGACCGCAGCATCGAACACGTCGCGGTCGTCCACCAACGCCAACAACATGCGAGTCGATCCAAACGCTTCGGAGTTGAGTTCGAACTTTTCCTTTTCCGCGGCGTCTAATGCCGCGACGTCTTTTTCTAAAGAGCGCATGATATCTTCTATTAAATCTGGCGAGCAGCGTAAACCAAGCATTCGCAGCGCGATGGCTAATCTCAGACCTGGACTATCTACGGAGGAAACATCTTTACATTCCAACAATTCTGGCACTTTTGCTTCGACCTCGCTCGCGCCAAACACATCTTTATAACATTTCTTGATACCTTCGAAATGATCCGCGCCGACCACAGCAACCACGGAATCATTGCTCTCACCGCCCGCATCTGCCACGCACTTGCGAATGCTCGAAGTCATGATTTGATCTCGTTCGTTGATGATGTACTTCTGAAACGCGTCGTCCTCGGTTATGATCGAATCGCACTCCTGTCTCAATTTATCATTTTCTGGCAACAACAATCTGTAATTTCGCTCCGATTGTTTACTAAACGCCTCGTCCAACGCCTCTAACGTCGGTTCAGTGACTAATCTCCCGTACGTGCTTCTTTTTGGTCTGTCTGCAAACACAATCTTCGCGTCCACGTACATCGCCGCCGCGTACACCAGCGGTTCCGCCGGCAACTGTTCCCGCATGGACAACCAAAAATCTCCAACCAAAGCATCTTTATCCACTTCCGATTTCATCTCTCCGGCTAACCGAGTCACAAAAGTCAACGCCTCGTCCAACTGCGGGTCTATCATCATCTGTTGCACGCCTTGCTCGAACGTGACCACGTTGCCGTGCTGGTCGCCGTGTTGCGCGCTGACGGCGGTTTCGCACACCACGAATTTCGGTTTAGCTCTCATGATGAATTCTGCGGCTTCGTACTCCTTCGCGGTGTGCGTGATGCCGAATAAGGAAACTTTATCGTCCAGACGTTCGCCGGTTTGGAACGTTTGTTGTTGTTGTTGTTGCTCGTCGGCAGAAGCGGCGGTGGTGGGGACGCGGTGGTGTCGATGACGATGATGATGATGATGTTGACGACGATGGAATCCGCTTTTCGACGACGAGAAAGGTCTCAAAGTGTTCTTCTTCGCGAACGCGTTTTGTTGGGTGGAAGACGACGCGGACGTCGTCGCGAGGTGTTGCGGAAACGCGCGAGCGCTCGTCTGCTGCGTTTGGTAACAGAACATGGTTTTTATTGTCTCGATTGCGATGCGTCTGCGCGCGTGTTTACGTGTGACGCGATTTTCATTTTATCCACAAAAAAAGCACACGCGTGGCAAAGAAGAACACGCAACGGCGCGCGAGAAGAACGACGCGAGAGCGCTCGAGCGAAACAGAAAGAATACGTCGCGTTGCACAATCTTAAAAAAAACGAATACTTTTCCAAGTGCGCTATGCGTACATTTGAATTCAAATAATCACATGTCTTTCTTCCCGGTTCTCTCTCGATGTTCGGCGTACCACACGGGAACCTTCACGTGGCTCGTCGTCGTGAACGTCTTCCCGGCTTCGCCGCCCATCATGTCCGAACCTTTCGGCACTTGATTTCCTTTCGTCGTCGTCCCGGCTTTCTTCGCGTTCTCTAAGTCTCGTTTCAACTGTCGCTCTTTTTCTTCTCTCTTCGCTTTGTTCTCCTCGCGTCTCGCCTTCGACTTTTTGTTCGACTGCCGCTTGTTTCGAGGCAAATTGTTGTTGGAACCTCCTCCACCTTGTTTCTTTTTCCCGGGCGGCGCGTTGTTCACGTTAAACGCTTTGTTGTTATTCTTATTCTTCTTTTTCCCGCTATCATTCTTCTTTCTGTTCACGATCCACGCGCCGACGGCGACGACGAGCGCGACGACGACGAGCGCGCCGTTCTCGTTGCCCTCGCTTCGATTCTTCGTCTTCTTTCGCCTTTGCGCGACGACCGTTCTGGTATTTGCCATGGCTTCTCCCCTTCTCTTTTTTTTTATGTGTAAAAATAGTATAACTCCCGCGGTGGTAGTTTTGAGCGAAAACGAAGAGAGCGATTCTTGGTCTCGATGACGACGACGTCGATGTGTTCGTGTGTGTGTGTGTATCCCGTCCGCTCTCGGGAGGATAAAAGTGATGCGGAGGAATTTGGAAATTTCCATCATCAAAAATTCCAATTTTCTCCGTTTTTTGTGCGATATTTTTTACAAAAGTGCGCGCGCACAACACACACTTACACGCACACACACATAAACACCCGCGAAGGAGGAGAGCGCGTGATAAAAACATGGTGAAGAGAGGTTTTAAAGCGGTCGCTCTGAACGACTCCTTCGACGAACCCCCACGGAGGAATCGAGAAGAAGAAGAAGAAAATGATGACACTAACAACGATTCGGAGGCAACCACGACCCCGTCGTCAACGGCCACGAACAACAACAACAACAACAACAACAACAACAACAACAACGACGAGTTCGTGACGCCGATGACGACGTTTCACTCGACGAAAACCAACACTAACAGCGGCGCCGTGAATAATACCAATGCGACATTTATTGGTGCCGGATCGAACGAGAAGATCGTCAGCAGCAACGAGTCGTCGCCGAATAGCGCGACTCGGCAGTCGATGGAATCGAGAGATACGATTTCGGAGTTGCCGCAAACGCCAAAGAGAGACTTGTATTTTGAAGGCGGGGAAGACTTTCGCCACCAACACAACCGGTCGATCAGCGCGACGTCGATGGATGGGTTAATCTCCAGATTAGACGAGGAGAGCGGGAGTGGGGTTGGAGAGACGACGAGCGTTCGATTCAACGAGTTTTCAGACGCGTTCGGCGGACGACTCGGGGCGAGAGAGAGAGAGGCGGCGACGACGAACAACGCGTTCGTTCGAGCGTGTTCGAAAGCGCTGGATATTCCGTGGTGTTTCGGGGAAACGAGGAGAACGAGGAAGAACGTGGTAGCGACTGTGGTTGTTTTGCTGTTGATTTTGTTCGCCGCGATTCCTCTGAGGCACTGGAAACACATGTCTCGATAGTAGAAAGCTTGTAGCACGATGTAAAGTACTGTAGTGAAAATTTAGAAATATACAGACTTTTGTACAACACTGTTCGCGTCTCTCTCTCGCGCGCGCTGCACGCGCGGCTGACTAAAACAATTCCTCTATTCTGCGCTTAAAAGTTTCTGCCGAAATCTGGCCCCATATCCGGTGGCCCGATGTAATCAATCCTCGGTCCCATCCCTGGATGCAACGGCTGTCTCGGAAACGACGGTGGTCCTCTGCCGCTAAACGACGGATCCTCTCGGTATCCTCTGACGAGTTCGTTCTCTCGTCGTTCGCGCTCTCGTCGTTCCCACTCCTTGCACTTCAAGCACTCCTTCTCTTTCGGCTCCGCGTGGTCGAATATCTTCTCTTTCAACATTAATTCGAAGATACCTTCCCCGAATTTTTTACTCTTTTCGTCCGCTAGGAAGCTCTCGATCGTCGCGCCCTCCTCCGGGGGGCAGGCGACCAAAAGCGTCTTTATCTCGTCGTCTTCTTCTTCTTCTTCCTCCTCCTTGTCGTCGTCGTCGTTCGCACCACCCTCCGCTTCAAACGTAAACGTAAAATTCACGCTGTTTCGCCCGACGTCGGTCGAGTGCACGCGCAAAATGTTCCTCTCGGTTCGCGAGCTCGGTTTTCGATCGTCGAATCGGTACGTCGTCGTCGCTTCGTCGTCGTCGTCGTCGTTTCCACTTTCGCGAAGAGAACGACGACAACGGTCCCACCCGCTGGCGAGCACGAACGCGCGGACGAAAAGTCTCGCCAGCGTCCGCTTCGAAACAACGACCGCGTCGTCGTTCTTCGACTTCTTTCCCTCTCGAAGAAGAATAAAACGGATTTCCGAGCGCACCAGCGCGAACACCGCCGCTCGCGTCGGCACGGGACAGTCTTTCATTTTGACGACGGCGACGTTTCCGCCGCGTGGGGGTGATGCGCGCGCGCGTTTTTGCGAGCGTTGTTTGAAGAAAGAAAGAAAAGATCGAGAGAAAAAAAAAAGTTCCAATTCGCATGTAAAATCACAAACGCATACGTACATCGCGCGCGCTCTCCTCCTTCGTCGAAAACCCGTCTCGAATTTTCGTTGGCGCGCGAGAGTACCACATTTCACGACGTGAGTTTGAAATATAATGGTACATCCTTTCTTATCGGTTCTTATTAATATAACACGTGTTGTGAGCTAAATTCTGTCGTTTTGGTCTCTCTCTCTTCTCTCTAACTTTGGGTCTCTCTCTCTCTCTCTCTTCTCTCTCGTTATTATTTCCTAAACCCCATCAATCTCCCCGCGCTACTCTCCATGGCCAAAAACACCCCACACATCCCCCCACAAATCATCGCGGTCACCGCGGTCGGTTTCTTCAAGCACACCGCGCTCGTCGTTGTCTTCGCCCCGGCCCACATTCCGAAAGGGTAAGACACCGCCGGGAAGGCGATCACGGTCGCCCAATCGTACGCGTTGAAGTTGGAGATGACTTTGGAGAAGGACGGGTGACTGTCCGCCACGGGGTGCGAGGGTTGGTCCGTTATTACGCCCATTTTCTCTTACTACGCGCCCGCGCAAAAAGTCTGAAGACTGACTGACTGCAAGTCTGATGAATGAGGTCTCTCTCGTTTTCCCCTTTTTGATTGATTTTTTCGTTTTGGGCGGAAAAAAATTTCTCATCTCTCTCTTCTCTCTTCAAATTCAAAAACGCTCTCTACGTGCTGCTTTATTGCTTTGTTTTATTAAAAGAAAGTGTTTGTTTTATTAAAAAGATGCCTCAAGGTATGGGCGCGGACGCGTCGTCGCCACCACGATTCGTGGACGAGTTGGACGAGCGCATGAAGAAAGCCGGGGAAGTCTCCGGGAGCGGGAGACGGGCAAAATATTGGCCTTTTTCTTCGTTTTCTTCGGGAACGACGACGAGGGAGAAGCAAAAAAAACAACATCGCGAAGAAACTGCGAAGAGGGAAGAGGAAGAGAAGAGTTTAAAAACGACGACGACGATTACCGAGAAGGAAACGGAGGAAGACGAAGACGAGGAGACGAAGACGATGACGATCGTGCAGAGAGCGACGTCGGATACGACGAAAATGCTCATCTCTGGTGGCGTCGCCGGCGCGTTTAGTAAATCGTGCACGGCACCTTTAGCTCGGTTAACCATTTTAAGACAGTTGCAAGGCACGAACGCGGTTCCGGGATGGTCGAATAGCGTCGTCGCGCAGAAAGATTTAGGAATCGTGAAGAGTTTGCGTCACATCGTGAATACGGAAGGCGTTCGTGCGCTGTGGAAAGGGAACGGAGTGACGATTGCGCACAGATTGCCGTATTCGGCGATTAACTTTTACACGTACGAGAACACGCTGGACTTTCTCGAAAACGAAGTCGAGGGAAGATGGGATGTGAAAGAGTATCAGGCGTGGGAAGTGACGAAGAGGCTCGCGGCCGGGGCGTTTGCTGGATGCTTTTCGTGCACTTTAACGTATCCTCTGGATTTAGTGAGAACGAGGTTAGCCGCGCAAGTGACGCCGACGGTTAGGACGAGCGGAGCGGCAACTACGACGACGACGATGAACGGACAACAGCAACAGCCACATTATAAAGGAATATTAAGGAGCATGCGAACGATTGTTAGCGAAGAAGGCGCGAGAGGTTTATATCGCGGCTTACCGCCGACGTTAGTCGGCGTTGGGCCGAACTTGGCGATAAACTTCGCCGCGTACGAAACGTTGCGAAACTATTTCGGCAACAACACCGGCGAGTTTGGAAAAGAGAATCCGATGTTTATCAGTTTGGCGTGCGGGTCAGCCTCTGCTGTTGTTTCGGCGTCGGCAACGTTCCCATTAGATTTAGTTCGTAGACGCATGCAAATGCGCGATGCAACGAAAGGAGACACTTTCTTAGCCGTCTTCAAAAGAGTCATACGGAAAGAAGGCTTTGTCGGTTTGTATCGCGGCATCTACCCGGAGTTTGCGAAAGTTGTTCCGGGCGTTTCAATCACATACACGACGTACGAGTTGTTAAAACGTTTAGCAGGAGTAGATACAGGTAGAATGTAGAACGTAGAACGATAGAATGTTTAGCATGTAGAGTTGCTTAATTTTTGATAATGATACGCATTATTTAACATTTAGATAAAGTTATGTCTGTGTTGTCTCTTCAGTTTTGTTTTGTTTATCTGTGTGTGTGTGTCTCTCTCTCTCTCTCTCTCTCTCTCTCTTTCTCGTTCGGTTGACAAAATATTTCCTCAGGTGCACAGCATTAAGTTATAATACGGCGGTTCTGGAGCAAAGCGACGAATAATCTCGTAGATCACGTCTTTAGGAATATCACTCAAAGTTGTTGTACGAGCAACACCTCGCGGAGAGTGCTGCTCGCTCGTTTCGTTTTGTTCTTCTGTTTCGTCTTCTTGTTTTGCGTGCGCGAACGTCCAAACGCGCAAAGTTTCCCTTATGGCTGATTGGAACGCCATACACGAATGGTAACATTCCAGAGTCACGTTCGCTTTGGGTGTCCAATCTGTAATCGTTCTCGGATACGTTATTGAAAACACCCTCGCAGTTTCTGCTCTTCCTTGAGACGAAGGCGCCATGTCCCCATCATCCTCTCCGGATTCTTCGTCCGACGAGTCCACAGTTTCGGGCGGAGGATAAAACAGCGGACTATCGTTAATCACCAACCTAACCGGTATTTTTCTCTCATCTCTCCCTCCTCCGTGACCAACGTCATTGCCGCCGTCGCCTTCCTCCTCGTCGTTCCCATCCGAACGTTCCTCTTCTCCCGTATCCTCACCGTTTCCTCTCGAAACCCACGACGTCTTGAACGTCCACGGGTGCGTCAAGTACGTCTGCTGTCTGTGTCTCTGCCCGGGTTTTAACAGCTTATACGGCTGATGATTGCCGTCGTAATCGATCCACATCATTCGAACGTTCTCGTGTGTTCTTGATTTTACGAAGAAGAAGAAGTGTCATCGAAAGGTGAGCTTTGAGAGAGAGAGAGAATATCGCGAAAAGACAAGAGAGAGAAAAAAACGCCCACATCACGCACACACAAACAACGCGAAGAAAAAACGCACGCACCCGTTCTCGAACCACACGTGGCAGCTTCGCTCCGACCGCCCGGACCGGACGGTCGTTCTCAAGTCTTCCTCTCCGATTAAAAGCAGCGGATCGATTCGGTGCGGGAACAACCACTTCGTCTCGTCCGCGCTCAGAGAGAAAAGAAGTTCTTCTTCGTTGTTTTCTTCTTCACCGCTTTGCAAACGACGTCCGCGACGTCCGCGACGACGACGACGAGAAGACGTCGTCGACTTTGTCTTCTCGAGCAAAACTTGCAGCGGACGCAACAAGAAGGAGAGAACGACGAGGAGAGCAGACGCGACGACGCGCATTTGAGACGAGCTTTGGTTCGCGCGCGTTTCAAAGCAGCGCGCGGTGTGAAAATTTTTGGCGAACGCGTGCGAGTATTTTTTTGTTTTTGGCATCGATGATGATGTGTCTTGTCAACAAATGCGCGCGCGATTTCGATTTCGCTTTATATTAACACTCGCATCATCATCGCAACTGTGACTATCTACTCTCTCTATTTACACATATACCTACGCATCTAAAATCTTTCTCTAATGTTTCTCGTCTATTATCAAGCTAGCAATTTTCTCCAGTGCGACCGCGCGGACCAGGTATGATTTAACTCCCCCTCACTTCGTTGATACTCCTCCTCCGTTAACACGACACCGGCGGTCCAATCGACCATTTCTGGGGCTGTCGGATGAGACGCTCGATATTCCGCCGAATACGCACCTTTCATGTTGACGTGAACGTGGATGGGATCGTGCTGGTACTTTAGCCAGCAGTCTTGATACTTGAACTCTCCGGCAGCGGGCGCGAAACACCCGTGTTCTTTCGGACAGTACACCCACACGTTGCACGGATAGTAATTCGGCGGTTTTGGCACGTAATCTTTGCACGACTGACAGCACGCTCCGGCGTCGGGTTGTTTATTCTGGCCGCCCCAAACGTTCGCGTACCCGTCGTAGTCCGTGTGTTCGCTCGTAAAACACGACTCGTGTTTCTTCAACTCGTTTCTTTTCACATTCCTCTCCAAATCGTGCGCGAACAACCATTTGATCTGCGGACCGCAACAGTTTTCGTTTCCGATCGTTCTCAGCACTTTCTCCGCTTTCTCCCTCGGAAAACCGGCTTGGATGAGCCCTTGAACGTTCTTCTCTTCCGGATCGTACGTCTTCTCCACTACCGGCGTTAATCCCGAGTTGCTGTTTAACGAAACGCCACCCAACGCGTGCACTCTTCTCGCGCCGAAAACATCATCATCCAGAAAAGTCGCGACGACTGAGAAGAAGAAGAAAACGAAGAGCGACGAACGCGTCATCTTCGCGTTCGCGTCGCTCGTTCCTTTCTCCTTCTTTGTGCCGCTTCCGCTCGCTCGCTCGTTTGCCGTGAAGTTGTCGTCGAATGTCAAAAACAAAACAGTTTAGGGTTTTGTGTGATACCCTAAATTGGGCCGCGTGTCGCCAAGAGCCACAGGACACAACATCTCTTCACTCAGATACGTCCGCGCGTCGTTTGATAGAGACAGAGCGATACCAGAGAGCACAGAAATACACAAAACGATCGATCATTGAGTACGGTATTCCTCTACTCGTTTTGTGTGAACACTTCTCGTGCGCGGTGTAGAGAGAGAGAGAGAAGATGTCTTCTAAATACGGCGCCAGTGCCTCGGACAATCAACAACAAAACGAGCGAGATCCTTCCAAGTCGACGTCGTCTTCGAGCGAAGATGTGAGCGCAGAAAAAGAGAAAAACCACAACAACAAGAAGCGGGATTTATGGAACCTCCCGGGTGGTCCGGTCGACCCGGGTTTTTTCGCGAAATACAACGACTGGGTCCGGAGGAAACCTTTGGAAGCGATGGCGGGTTCTTTACTCGTGATTGTCTTGTTGGGCGTGTTCGAGTCGGTGCGAGACGATTGGCAGATATTACCGTACTACGGCGAGGCGGTGATGTTAGAGACGGTGTTGAGTTTAGATAACATCGTGGTGTTTCACCAAATCTTTGAGAGTTTAAAAGTACCGAATTCGAGACGACCGAGTATTTTATTGATGGGGGTGCCGATTATGATTGGCGTGCGCTTGTCGCTGTTTTTGGTGTTGAGAGGGATGTTGTCCAAGTTTTGGCCGGCGTTTATCGTTATTGGTTTGTATTTAGCGTACCAAGGGTACCAGACGATGATCGAAGACGACGACGACGACGACGACGATGACGACGAATATGAAGGTGAAGTAGACGAACAAGCGCAAGGAGTGACCGCGGTTGTGAGAAGAATGTGTCACTCGGCAGGGTGGGTTACGAAGAAGTATCACGGAAGCGCCCTCTGGGTCATTGGCGGAGATGAATTGATCGAGGAAAAAAATGAAGGGGTTATTTCTTCTACGAGAAAGTGTATGGTGACACCCGCGATGGTTTGTCTCATCGTCATCGAGTTGTGTGATATCATCTTTTGCATCGACGGCGTGGCGACGATTTACGAGTTGGACCATTATGAACTGCGAGCAGCGATCATGGGGGATATTACTGCGGCATTATTTGTGAGAACGTGCTATCCAGTCGTCGGAAACGCGGTGAACTTATTTCCAGACGTGAAGTATGCCGTCGGCTTGACTTTGATTTTCGTCGGTGTAGATATGATATTGGACGCGTTTGATATCGATTTGCCGGCGTGGGCTTTGGGCACATTGATGCCGATCTTGTTCATCATCGGGATCGCGAGCTCATTGATTAGAGGTGGGGGTACGTCGAAGGATTTGACTAAAATCCTAGGAGACGATTGCAATGATACGAATAGCAGCGTCGTCGACAGCGACGACAAGGAGAAAGGACGCGAAGTTAAATAACATAGATTGAATAAATAAGGGCTTAAAAAAAGAGAGAGAAGGGCGAGAGCCAAAGTTTTCGACGCGCGGGCGTTTTGTGTAATTCTACTAGTTACTAATGCATATGATACTATTAAAACTATATTTCTTTTTTAAACGCGTTTATGCGTTTCCCGTCTGTGGCGTCGTCGCCGCCCAGTCTCGTAAATATCGTCTCTCGTACCTCTCCACTTTCCGTTCTAAATTGTTTTTAAGCGAGAGCACCTCGGCGGATGCCTTTGTCAATTCGCGAAACGTCTCGGTCACTCTTCTCGCGTGCACGGGTATCATTTTCGGCGGTTTCCTTTTTCTCTTCTCTGCGCTTTCGTCTTCATCATCATCATCACCACCCACTCCTGCTGCCGCTGCTGCCGCTGCCGCGACGACTTCGTTCGCGACTGCTTCCCACCCCAAACGCCCCATCGCATACCTCGCCGAAGCGATCGACATCATCGCCTCTCGCGTCTTCTCTTGGTACTCGCACCTTTCTCTCGAGTACGCGCTCACTAAATCAAATATCTCCGCGAACGCGCGCTCCTGGAGTCGTTCTTCTTCGTCGTCGTCTTTTTCTTCTTCCTTCATTTCTCTGTTTTCTCTCTCTTTCTCCTCCCGCCCACTACTTCTCGCGATTGAGTGAGACCTTTGCGTGTAACTAACTGTACGTAAACACAAAAAGAACATTTAGGGTTTAGAAACAAAAGCAAACTCCGTGTGAAAAAAAGCAAAAAAAGACAAAAAAAAACAAGTGGCTCTCCGAGCGAACTTCGACACAAATTAACAAACGAGAGAGAGAGTCGTATATTATAAAACTTATCACTCTTTCCACCTCTCGTTTTGCGCGACGTTTTGGAGAGAGAAAGAATCGGATCTTCTCCCTCCCTCACTCTCGCTCTCGTACCTCTCTCTCCTCGTTTGAGATCTGATCTGATCGCGCGATTCCGATCTTTTTGCGAGTAAACGAGAGGCTTGTTTTTTTGTGTGTTTCTTCTCGATTTAGATGTTACGCGGTCGACCCCATAAAAATATCAATCATCGCAAGAAAGAATAATAAATAACAACAACGACAACGACAACGACAACAAAATGGCGAACAACGTCGACTTCATCTGAGAAAGAAGCGATACGGAGACAGCGCGAGAGAGAGGAAATTAAAAATATGGGGTGCACCTCGTCGAAACACCAACAACACCCGGAGATGATGTACCTTCCAGAAGAAAAAACCATCACCCCAACCACCGCGGATTCGACGTTTTTAGCTGTCGAAGGAGGAAGAGGAGCTTCTGAAAAAGAGGTTGTTGTTTTAGACGCGCGCGGGAAGGAGATGGAAAGGAATGCAACATTTAGCACCACCACCACTAACGACAACAACAACAAGAAGACAAACGCGAAAGCATATTTGAACGAACCGATGACGAACGAAGGGAACGGTGTTTTAACGCTCTCTACTGCGGATCAGATCTTACGGGAGGAGTACGAGAGACGCTCGAGGAACAACGCGTCTTCGTCTTCTCGCAAGAACAACCGCGGCGCAGGGGGGGCAGTGGATGGTGCCACGCAAGTACGGCAGCAAGGTGAACAACAGCATAGGACAAAGAAGAAGAGAGATGCGTCGACGTCGCGCGCGAGCAGCACGTCGCCGGCGCCTTCGTCGTCTCATAACTCGCAGAAGCAGTCTGGTGGTAGTATGCCGCAGTATTTAGGCGTGCCGCCGCCGAAATCGCTGAGCGTTTTTCGAAAAGAGAAAGGTGTAGACGAGACCTGTTTGGACCGCGTGAATAGTATTTCTTCGTCCATTACGAAGATAGGGGACCCGGAATTGAACAGTGAGATTGATCGGTACATCATGGTGACGCTTTTAGAGAGAGAACGAGACGTAGTGAGAGGGAAGGCGGACATTTTGAGGGCGACGAGCGGGAAGATATCGAGCGCGTTGGAAAAGGAGAGGAAGAGCTTGAAGAGTAAGAATGGGAAAGAGAACAAGAAAGAGAAAACGCTTCCGACAACAACGATAGCGACCAACAGTTCGGATCCGTCTTCTTTGCAAGACTCTCTGAGCAATGTGTTTGGTGCTCTCTTTTCCGGCGTCGCACCAGTCGCGGGCGACGAACAACAAAAACGCAATCTTCTCGAGCGTTCCGGCAGTAGCGACGCGACAACAACTATGCACATGAATAACGACACGTCGGTACAAGATTTATGCGGTGAGCTCCTAAAAAATGAGCGTTTCACGCACATACACGCGGCTTCAGGCGCGGTGCTTGATTCGCGGTTTATAAACGGGCGCAGAGACGCGCCCGGGGATTGGGTCGAAGTCGCCCCACCGTCGCCAGAGTCTAGGAAAAGCAGAAAATCTTCCTCGAAGAATAAGAATAAGAATAAGAATAACAGAAACAGCGGAGCAGCAACAGCAACAGCAGCAGCAACAGCAAAGAATACTAATAGTAGAGGACACCCTTCATCAAGTCATAATATTACGAGAAGTGAAAGCAGCAAACCGAAAGCTCCTGCCAAAGTGGACGATACGGAGTTTTTCAGTCCGATCGATACCCCGAAGAAGCAAGAAATGAAGAAGTCGTCGTCAAATAGTTTTGGCAACATCGCGAACGTTACCTCGAACATCGGAGCGGACAAAATGAACGCCATGTCGCGATCTTCTTCTCGTTCTCGACTGTCAAACTCTGCCAGTGCAAGAGACAAGATGCTCAACTCGAGCGGCGCTTCCAGATCAGGAGGAGGAGCAACGGACAATAATAGTGTAAATAACAACAACACTTCGAATGGATCGCTTTCGATGGGATGTGAGAATGGCGAGAAGGAGATTAGAACATCTCCGGATTCAAATCTTCCCCCGTCAAGCCCGAGAGAAATTATTGAAAGTGTACCGGAGTGAGTGAGGTTAAATATTCTTTTCAGCATCGCGATAGATGTACATGTAATATACCATCAAACGATAATTGCCTGCATTGCAATAAGTAACACATTTTAATCAAATATACACGCGTTCGATAGCGACAATAATGCCACGATGATCCGATAATGGTACGTTGTTATCGTCCCGAAGGGTGCGAACGACGCGTGCTTTAGTTTTCCTTCTTCTAGTCTCTCCTTTTTCTCCGACGTTTAGTTCACCGCTAATTTCGAAAATATAGTCCAGCCTTTTCTTCTTTGTATTTTCTTTGACGACATATCTCTTTTTTTTAAGGGAATACGTGCACTCGGGAAATGTCTGTAAAGACTCCTCGTCCCCAACCGGAAGCGTATCGCGAAACGTGCTTGTATTGCCTCCGAGTATTTCCATTATTTTCTCATACTCTGCGCTCCCCGCATCGCAATTCAAGTCACCGCATACCACCGCCGCATCGACTTTCGACGACCCAAGGAATCTTTTCGAGCGCATCGATTTCTCAACAAACGTTTTCATCTCCTGCGCTTGCGCCTGTCTCGTGTCTCTCGACTTTCGCCAGAAGTCAGACTGGAAGTGCGTGTTGAACACGCACACGGTCGTGTCCTTATCCGGATCGCTCAACGCCACCCCAAGCACGCCTTTGTCAAAAAATATTCTCTCGCCACCCGAGGACGTTTTAAACCCGTGAAATACGCTATGTTTCACCGGAAGTTTGCTCAAAATCACACACCCGCTCTTACTTTTTCCTTCCGTTACATGTGGGAAGTAGGTGGTCAATTTTCTGATCAAAAGCGCGGTGCTCTCGCGATCGAAGCATTCTTGTAACGCGATCGCATCGATCAATTCTGCGATCGATGCCAAACGATTCGCTAAGCAAGCCGCGCGAACATTCAGATACGCGGGAGGTCCGCCTTGGCCTTTACACACGCCGCGAAGGAGTTGGCAGTTTAGAGAAAAGAAAACGTACGAAGTATCTGTTTCCTCCGTGTCTCTTTCCTCCGCGTCTCTTTCCTCCGAACAGAAATGGGCCACTTCTTCTATGAATTCGCACTGCTGCGAACACTCGCCGCAATCGGTTTCGTCTATCAATTCGTCCGCATTCGCGCAACACGAGGAGAAGAGGCACATGTTTCGACGTAAGTTCGTGGTATTTTTTCGAGATATAGAAAATACAAAGAACGAGTTCGAGGCGAAAAAAAGGCGCTGCGAAGCACGTGGATTAACTCTTTACGATGTGTTATTTTGGTTTATTACAAGCTACGGTTTGAAAAACGCCTCTCTCGTCGTCGTCGCCGTCGTCGTCGTCGACGACGACTTCGATAAAGAAGCGGTACATTCTATATATGTTTTTTTTCGTTCTGTGCGCTGGTCGGTTGCGGAGTCTCTCGTATATGCTCCCTCTCGCAACCTCGTCTTTCTTCTCTCCATTCTCCTCTTCTCATCTCCGCTGTTCTCTCTCTGTCTCTCTGTCTCTCTGTCCCTCTTTCTGTGTTTTCTTCTAATCTAATGATAAAATATTTCTTTTGCGATAGTGTTCACAAATTTAGAAGACACCGAGGGAGATGGCCTTGTCGATCGGCATGGTGGCGCCGATACCCATCCAGATGGCGTAGAAGGTACCGATCAAGAAGACCGTGGTCGCGACCGGTCTTCTGAACGGGTTTTGGAACTTGTTGATGGATTCCAAAAACGGAACGGTGATCAAACCAACCGGGACGGCAGCCATGGACAAAACGCCCAACAATTTGTTCGGGATGACTCTCAACGCGTTGAAAGTCGGGAAAAAGTACCACTCCGGCAAGATTTCCAACGGCGTGGCGAACGGATCCGCCGGCTCACCCAACTGAGTCGGTTCCATAACCGCCAAGGAGATGGACAACGCGATGGTACCCAAGATGACGACCGGGAAAATGTACAACAAATCGTTCGGCCACGCCGGTTCACCGTAGTAGTTGTGACCCATACCCTTCGCGAGCTTGGCTCTCAACACCGGGTCGGACAAGTCCGGCTTCTTGGTGACGGAGTTGGAGATGACCAAGGAGCGAGACTTGGTGGATTTGATGCTGCGATGATGATGA
>Ga0255757_10001861_pt1 | contig 20215 bp, 14 predicted proteins | sample 071ome_27_FD_179957 | JGI IMG/M metagenome (GOLD analysis project Ga0255757, IMG submission 179957) | Coastal salt marsh microbial communities from the Groves Creek Marsh, Skidaway Island, Georgia - 071409AT metaG (version 2) | ecosystem: Environmental > Aquatic > Marine > Intertidal zone >...
ACATTGGTCCAAAGCAGGCCGCTGGACGAAGCACAAGCTATTTGGCAAGCGCGTTCGGACCGCCTACCAATTTGCCAGTGCCATTCATCCCGTGAGTGAGCACTTAAAGGCCGAACTGCAAACCGCCATGCCCGCCATTGGGGCCAGCAAGTTTCACGTGATTCCCAATGCGGTAAACCTGGAGCGGTTTCCGCACGTAGCGCGAACACTTCCTCCAAAATCGGCAAAAATCACCCTGCTGGGAGTTGCCTCCCTCATTCCCGCCAATGCACGCATTAAACGCGTCGACCTGGTGTTGGAGGCGCTTGCCGATCTAAAACGCCAGCACCCGGAGGTGGACTGGACCTACCGCCACGTGGGCGAAGGAGGAAGATTGAAGCGCTTGCAAGACTTGGCTCTAGGGTTGGGTATCGCCGACAGCGTGACCTGGTTAGGTGCTATGGGAGCAGAGGACTTGTATAAAGAATATGCGTCTGCCGATCTTTTTATCCAACCGAGCAAGACGGAGACCTTTGGCATTGTGGTTCTGGAGGCCCTGCACAGTGGACTGCCTTTGGTGGTGAGTGATATTCCCGCCTTTGAGCACTGGGTGACGGAAGATCGCGGAGTGCGCGTGGAACTCAGCACCAAGGGTATCGCTGCGGGGATCCTGGAACTCTGGGAGCGCGGTATGCAGGTGGCGCGCCTAGATGTGGAGGCAAAAAAATACGCCCCCACTTCCGTAGGGGCGCAGTTGGTCGAGAGCTACCAAAAATTAGTTGGCGCGCGTCCAGGTCGTTGAGCGACCAATGAAACGCATGCCTAAGAGGTAGCCTTTAAAGTAGAGCGTTCCGTCTTTTTGGAGGTAGGCGTAGCAATCGTAGGTATTGCCTGATTTGGTGTCGTAAATCGTGCCGCCTGCCCATTCCTTGTCATCCGCGTCGTACTTCAATCCGGTGAGGATGGTCGTGCCTTGGATCACGCGGCTGCGCAACTTGGGATCGGGGTTTTCATTGTCTTTTTTGGGAGACGTGCCGTCGGGGTTGGTGTTGTTTTTCACGTACACCACGCGGCCGCGGTACTCGTTGCCGACTTTGTAGACTTCTACTTTGCCGTCCTTTTCTTCGTTCCACCAAACGCCGAGGATACCGTCAGCGCTCTGGGCCATCAAGTTGCCTCCTAACAGGAGTGCAATCGCGAGAATGATCTTTTTCATAGTGTTTTGCTTGTCTAATTTTCGTTCAGGTGGGTGGAAGATACGCGGTTTTTTGCTTCCGCCATACTTGCATTGAGTTCAAATCCAATCAAAAGTCCCATGGCGTTCACGTAGATCCAGAGCTGGATGATGAGCAGGGTTCCAATCGACCCATAAAACTGGTTGTAGGTGGAAAAGTAGGTCACATAGAGGCCAAAGAGGGTAGAGGAGGCTGCCACCAAAAGCGTGGCTAGGATGGCTCCTGGACTTACGAAGCGCCAAGGTGCAGAGCGCATAGGCCCAAAGTAAAAGAGCATGGAAATAGCCAAGAGGATGATGGTGAGGACGATGAAATTTCGGGCCCAAATCAGTAAGGTCGCCAATGGAATGCCCAGAATTTCGTCCTGAACGTAGTGGGAGAGGAAGGATTGCGACACCAAAATCAAGGAAATGCCGAGCAGCAAGAGGAGGGAAAGCGCTACTGTCAAAGCGAGTGCCGCGATGTACTGCGACCAAAAGCCTCGAACATTCAACTTGTGAATGGTCAATCCAAAGTTGCCGATCAACGAAAGGGTACCGTTGGTGGAGAAAATGAGGGTGGCCACAATGGTGACACTCAAGAGGTCCCCGCGCTTGATGGTCAGGATGTCGTTGATGGTGGTGTAGGCGGCGTCAAAGGAATTCGGGGGGAGAAATTCTTTGAGCAGTTCAAAAAGCTGGTCCTGAAAGCCCTCCAAGGGTATGAAAGGAATGAGGGTGAAGAGGAAGATAACACCCGGGAAGAGCGCCAAAAAGAAGGAAAAACTGATGGCGGACGCCCGGCTGGGTACGGCACCTTCGATCATGCCGCGCCAAAAAAACGTGGCCACGTCGTAGAGGCTCAAGCCTTCAAAAAGCGGGAGCTTGATGCGTTTGGCTTGCTGTGCGGCTTTTGCTTGAAGATTTCGTCCTTCGTGTTTCACCTTTGCAAGGTAAGTTTAAGCCATGGAAATCGTTCTGCTCGTCGTCGGGGATACCCAAGAAGCCTATGTCAAAGAAGGGCTGGCGCATTTTATGCCGCGGATACAGCGCTATGGCAAGTTTTCCATTCAAGCGGTTAACCACCGGGACAAGCAACTAGAGGCCTTGAAGCCTGGGGATCTGCTGGTGCTCCTGGACGAACGCGGCAAAACCTACACGAGCAATGGCTTTGCCAAGCAGTTCCAAAAGTGGATGAACCAAGGGCCCAAACGCCTAGTATTCGCCGTAGGGGACGCCTATGGGTTTTCTGATGCCTTTCGGGCGCAAGCACAGGGCGAGTTGGCGCTGGGGGCGATGACCTTTCCGCACGATTTAATTCGGCTTCTTTTTGCCGAACAACTCTACCGGGCCTGGACCATTTTAAACAACGAACCCTACCACCACCGCTGACCCTCAGAGGGGCCATCTTTCCGTACTTTTGAAGCATGGCCGTCACCCTAGATACCTTGCAGCGCGAATGGAAGCAGAAGCGCTTTCGGCCCCTGTATGTGTTTGGCGGTGATGAGACCTTCTTCATGGACCGCGCCATGGAGGTCCTCAGCCAAGAAACCCTCGAGGAGCACGAGCGCGATTTCAACCTGACGGTGCTCTATGGGCGGGATACCGATGCCGGTACCGTTATGTCTGAGGCGAAGCGCTTCCCCATGATGGCAGAGCGTACCGTAGTCTTGGTAAAAGAAGCCCAGAATCTCAAGGATCTTGAAGCGCTTTCCGCCTACGTCGAGCATCCGCAGCCCAGCACCGTACTTGCCATTGCGCTGAGCGGCAAGAAGTTGGACAAGCGCAAAGCCTTGTACAAAGCCCTGCAAAAGCACGATGGAGTGTATTTGGAGTTCCCGAAACTCTACGACAACCAAGTGCCCAGTTGGGTGGAGCAGCAAGCGCAGTCCATGGGGCTAAAAATCAGTGGCAAAGCCGCAGCCCTACTCGCGGAATACATTGGCGCTGACCTATCGCGCATCTACCACGAGCTGGAGAAAATGGTCGCGGTCGTGGGGCCAGGCGGCGAAATCACCGCCCAAACTGTGGAAGAACGCACCGGCATCAGCCGCGAGTTCAACACGTTTGAGTTGATCAAGGCCTTAGCGGCCAAGGACGTGGCGCAAGCCTACCGCATCGCCAAATCCATGGGGCAGAATCCCAAGAACAACCCTTTAGTTGTAACCCTGTCCTTGCTCTACGGCAATTTCTCCAAGGCCCTGGTCTACGGAGCGCTGCCCGACAAGAACCCGCGCACGGCCTGTTCCGCCTTAAAAATCTCCGAATTTGCGCTGCGCGACGTGGCCCGAATGGCCCAAAACTATCCCCCTGCCAAACTCCTGCGCATCGTGGGGTATCTTCGCGAGGCCGATCGCCAAGCCAAAGGCATGGGCGCCCCGCACCTAACTGAATCTGACATCTTGCATGAGCTCCTTTTCAAAATTCTGTACTAGTTTTTTCACGCTTTTACTTCTTTCGGCTGGTTATCAGGTAGTTGCTCAGGCAACATTGCCCGGTGGCTTGCGCGGCAACGTTCAAGAATACGGTTCTCAGATGCCCTTGGAGTATGCCTTGGTGATCGTGAATGCGGATGCGAAAGCAGGGTTGGCCCAGGCGCTTTCGGCCTACACCAATTCGGACGGATACTTCCAGATTAATGGCATCCCCGCAGGCACCTACGAGGTGACGGTTAAAATGGCGGGCTTCAAGGATATCACGCGCAGTATCAGTGTCAAGGCGGGCCGAATCGGTTTTGAGCGCTTTCTGCTGGAAGAATCTACGGTCGTCCTGGAAGACGTGGTCATCGACGTCAAGCGTCAGGAACAGCAAACCAAGGTGGCTACTGCCGTGGTCCAATTAAGCCCCAAATCCATCACCACCTTCTCCATTGGCGGAGAGCCTGATTTGATGCGGGCCCTTCAGGTTTTGCCCGGTGTCATCACCACGGGCGACCAGGGCGGTCAGCTCTACATCCGAGGCGGTGCCCCCATTCAAAACCTCGTCAAGCTCGATGGGATGATTCTCTACAATCCCTTCCACAGCATTGGATTTTTCTCGGTGTTTGACACGGATATTCTTCAAAAAGCTGACGTCTACACGGCCGGCTTCGGCGCCAAGTACGGCGGACGCAATTCGTCCGTGATGGACATTCGCACCCGCTCCGGAAACCGTCAACGTATCGCTGGTAAGGTTAGTGCTTCCACCTACATGACCAAGGCCTTGCTCGAACTGCCCATTGGACAGCGCGGAAAAGACGGCCTGGCCCCCAGCTCCTTGTTGGTGTCTGCAAAGACGTCCTACCTCGACGCCATTGCGCCAATCGTCTATCCCTACGTGGCGACCGAATACGGCGGCTTGCCCTTCCAGTTCACCGACGTCTACGGCAAGTACACCGTGGAATCTGCGGGAGGCAACAAGGCCAACCTCTTTGGATTCAACTTCTCCGACGCGGTTCGTTTTGCGGGCGACAAGGCCATTCAGTGGAATGCGACCGGTTACGGCGGTGATTTCTTGGTGGTGCCTGCCTCATCCGGTACGATTATCGAAGGACATTTGGCCCAAAGCCAGTACTTCATCCATTCAACGGAGTTGGAGAACCGACCGCGCGAAAGCCAAATCGACGGTTTCAACGGCGGTTTGGACTTCACGTACCTGCTGCGCAAGTACGATGAGTTTAAATACGGTTTGGAATTCGTGGGCTACCACACCAAGTACCAGTACACGAATTCGGTGGGCCGAACGCTTGACCAAGAGCAAAACACAACGGAACTCGGCGGCTACCTGGATTACAAGCGCCAAGAAGGCCGCTGGCTCATTCAGCCCGGACTGCGTTTGCACAATTACGGTTCGCTGGCGGTGGTGCGCGTGGAGCCGCGATTGGGCTTGAAGTACAATGCGACGGAATACCTGCGCTTTAAATTCTCTGCGGGTCGCTACTCGCAAAACCTTGTGGCCGCTAACAGCGACCGGGATGTGGTCAACCTCTTTTACGGCTTCCTGAGCGGAGCAGACGACCTCCCCAGTGAGTTCAATGGCAAGCCTTTGAGCACCAAGCTGCAGACGGCGGATCACCTGGTCTTTGGGGGCGAATGGAACGTGGTGGGTCGCTGGACTTTGGAATTGGAGGGCTATGTCAAGCGCTTCAATCAAATTACCAACGTCAACCGCTACAAGATTTACGACGACATTCCCGTCTATGAATCCCAGCCCGAACGCCTCCGCAAAGACTTCATGGTGGAAACCGGTTTTGCGCGCGGTATCGACGCCTTGCTGACCTACGAAGACAAGCATTGGTACTTCTGGGGGGTCTACTCCTTGGGTAAAGTGACGCGTTTTGATGGTGTGACGACCTACGCGCCCCAATTTGACCGTCGCCACAACGTCAACCTTTTGGTGGCGTACAAGGGCGAGAAGGATTGGGAGATCAACCTCCGATGGAACTTCGGATCGGGCTTCCCCTTCACACCGATCAAGGGCTACTACGAGCTTCAACCCTTCACCGATCCGCAAGGACAGCCCTTTATCGACTACCCCTACACCACGGCGAATGGACAGATGGGCATCCTCTACGGCGATTTGAACAGCCAGCGCTTGCCGGATTACCACCGTTTGGACTTTACCGCCAAGAAGGCCTGGGAAATCTCCAAAACGCAGAAATTGGAAATGGCGTTGGCGGCCACCAACCTCTACAACCGCGCCAATATTTTCTACTACGACACGCCCCGTGCTAAACGTGTAAATCAATTGCCGTTTATGCCGACTTTGATGTTGAGCTACGCGTTTTAAAACCCTAACTTTGCCGGAACCCACACGTTCATGGCATCCAATACCAAATACATCTTCGTTACCGGCGGGGTCACCTCTTCCTTGGGGAAGGGCATCGTGGCATCTTCGCTCGCCAATCTCTTGCAAGCACGGGGTTTTTCCGTGACCATTCAGAAGTTCGATCCCTACATCAATATTGATCCGGGAACGCTGAATCCGTACGAGCACGGCGAGTGCTACGTCACGGACGATGGCGCGGAAACGGATTTGGATTTGGGCCACTACGAGCGCTTCCTCAACCGTCCTACTTCGCAAGCCAACAACGTCACCACTGGCCGGATCTACCAGCACGTGATTGACAAAGAGCGTCGCGGGGATTACCTCGGAAAGACGGTGCAGGTCATCCCACACATTACCGATGAAATCAAGCGCCGTATGCAGCTCTTGGGCGAAAGTGGCGACTACGAAATTGTCATCACGGAAATCGGAGGCACGGTGGGCGACATTGAGGCGCTTCCCTACATCGAATCCGTTCGCCAGCTCCGTTGGGAGCTTGGCAAGAACTGCGTGAGCATACACTTGACCTTGGTGCCCTTTTTGAGCGCTACAGGGGAGTTGAAGACCAAGCCCACGCAGCACTCTGTTAAAGTGCTTCAGGAAAGTGGCGTTCAGCCGGACATCTTGGTCTGCCGTTCAGAGCATGCCTTGGGCGATGACATAAAGCGCAAATTGGCGCTGTTCTGCAATGTGACTCCCGATGCCGTCATCGAATCCCTAGATGCCAAAACCATCTACGAAGTGCCCCAACTCTTGCTGGCGCAGAACATGGATGGTGTGGTGCTGGAGAAATTGGGCTTGCCCACCACGGGTAGCCCCGACATGGCGCGCTGGAGCGACTTTTTGGATCGTCTTCAGAGCCCCGGTTCTACGGTGGAAATTGGCCTGATTGGCAAATACGTGGAGCTGAAGGACTCCTACAAATCCATCTCTGAAGCCCTCATCCATGCCGGCGCCGAAAACCGCAGCAAAGTGGAAGTGCGCTGGATTCACTCCGAAGACTTAACCCCCGCCAAAGCAAAAGCGGCCTTGGAGGGCCTGCACGGAGTGCTGGTTGCCCCAGGGTTTGGCGCACGCGGCTTTGAAGGAAAAATTGAAGCGGTGCGCATCGCCCGCGAGGAGGGCATTCCCTTCTTGGGTATTTGCTTTGGCATGCAGGCATCCGTCATTGAATATGCGCGCAACGTGCTGAAGCTTTCGGACGCCAATTCTAGCGAAGTCAATCCCAAAACCCCGCATGCAGTCATTGACCTCATGGAGGAGCAGAAGAAAGTAACGGATATGGGCGGCACCATGCGTTTGGGCGCTTGCGATTGTGCGTTGAAAGAGGGCACGATTAGCCGCAACCTATACGGCCGCTCCACTATTTCAGAGCGTCACCGCCACCGTTTTGAATTTAATAATGCCTACCAGGCGGATTTGGAAGCTGCCGGTATGGTGGCCGCTGGAACCAACCCCGAAACGGGCTTAGTTGAAATTGTGGAAATCCCCAGCCATCCATGGTTTGTGGGCGTCCAATTCCACCCCGAATACAAATCCACGGTGGCCAACCCCCACCCCTTGTTCGTAGCCTTCGTAGCTGCGGCCATGACCCACAAGAATTCCTGATATGTTGGAAGAAAAATCGATTGATCGCAATCAAATCATTGGCTTCGTACTGATCGCAGCCATTTTGTTCGGTATGAGCTTTTGGGCCTCCGAACTGCAGCCAGACGCCCCCGAGCAAGAAGCTGCTGCTGCCGTAGTAGAAGAAACGCCGGAGGCACAGCCCATCTCTGATGCGGTTCCCGCAGAGGTGATGGTCGTCGACAGCACGGCACCCGCCCCTGAAACCTTTGTCCTGGAGAACGACGTAGTGAAGTACACCTTCACGACTGCTGGAGCTCAGCTTCAGCAAGTCCAACTCAAGGACTACAAGCGCTACAACGGCGAAGACCTCTACCTCGTCAACGGCCGACAGTCTATGGCGGGCGCACACGAAGGCGTATTCACTGGACTCAAGAGTATGGGCACCAGCGGAAGCCAAAGCCTCACCATGACCTCGGGTGCCACCACGTGGACCTACACGTTGGGGGAAGGCTACGGCTTGACCTGGGCCCTAGACGTAGAGGGGGCGGCCAATGTGACCCTGGACTGGAAGCAGGATGGCATTCGGAACGAGAAGAGCTTGAAGAACGAAGCACAGAACACCTCCACCTACTTCTGGGATGCGGCAGATGAATCCGATGATTACCTGAGCGACGGCCGCGACGACGAAGAAACTGTCAGCAACATAGGCTGGGTAGCGCACAAGCAGCAGTACTTCGCCAGCATTTTTTATACGGAGACGCCGTTCACGACCGCACATTTGGTGACGAAGACGCCCGAAGTGAGCGATACAGGCCACACCCGCTTGTTCCGTTCTGAGCTCACCTTGGCGGGCAGCAACGGCGGGGTACATGCCACAGGCTTGTGGTACCACGGTCCTAACCAATACAACACCTTAAAGGCGTACGATCAGCATTTTGACGAGATCATCCCCTTCGGCTGGGGCATCTTTGGCTGGATTTCAAAAGGAGCGGTCATCCCTATGTTCAACTTCTTTGACGACTTTGGCTGGAACTACGGTTTCATCATTTTCTTGATGGCCCTGATTATCAAGCTCGTTTTGAGCCCCTTGACCTTCTCTTCGTACAAGAGCATGGCCAAGATGCGTGTCCTCAAGCCAGAGCTCGACGAAATCAACGATCGCCACAAAGACGGCGATGCGGTGAAGAAGCAGCAAGAAGTCATGGCCCTCTACCAAAAGGCGGGTGTGAACCCCTTGGGAGGCTGTATTCCTCAGTTGCTTCAATTCCCCATCCTCATCGCTATGTTTCGCTTCTTCCCGGCGAGCATCGAACTGCGCCAGCAGTCCTTCCTGTGGGCGGACGATTTGTCGGCCTACGATTCCGTCTTTGAATTTGGCCAGTGGTTCAGCATTCCGTTCTACGGCGATCACGTGAGCCTGTTCACCATCCTCATGGCCATCTCGACCTATTTGTACACCAAGTTCAACAACTCCATGACGCCGCAGTCGGGTAACAGCATGATGCAGCAGCAAATGCTCATCATTCAGTACCTGATGCCGGTGATGCTTTTGGTGTGGTTCAACAACTACGCATCGGGTCTGTCCTTCTACTACTTCGTGAGCAACATTTTGATCTTTGGCCAGCAATGGGCGATCCGAAAGTTCTTCATCGACGAGGAAGCCATCCACGCTCAGCTCATGGCGAACAAAGCGAGTGGCAAGACCTCCAAGTTTCAAAAGCGCATGAACGACATGATGGAAGCCCAAAAAGAAGCGGGCAACCGCCGCATGCGCCGCATGGACAAATAATGCAACCGGAGCACCCAGAACTCGTCTTCCGAGCCTGGGAAGCCGGCGACGGTAAATACCTCCATACCCTCAACGCAGATCCCCGCGTCCTTCAATGGACCGGGGATTTGCCGTTTAAGGACGTGGCGGAAGCAGAGGCCTTTGTGCAGAGCTACCGCCACTTTGAACAGCATGGCTTTGGCCGCTGGTGGGTCTTTCGCCGGAGCCACGGCGAATGCCTGGGGTGGTGCGGCCTCCGAAAGGGGTCCCATGGCATCGACTTCGGACTTCGGTGGTACCACCGCTATTGGAACCAAGGCTATGGAACTCGAGCCGGCAAGGCTGTTCTCGCATGGGCGGATGCACAGCAGCTCGGCGGGCTGTATGCGCAGCACCATCCCGAAAATCACCATTCCCAGCGTCTTCTGCGTTCGTTGGGATTTAGGCCCTGTGCCGCCTACCTAGGCAGCGACCCAGGCTGGTTAACCTACTACAGGCCCGCGTCTCCCGGAGCACTCCCGCGAGGCCGCAGGTAGGCAAAAAAAACGCCCCGCATCTGCGGGGCGTTGTCTTTTAGAGGCAGGAGCTTCTTAGCCCTCGTAGCCGTTGACGAAGAGTACGCCAGCAGTTCCGTCAAAGCGCTCTGACCAGATGATGGTCACCACTTCATACTCTACACCAGGAACGGAGGGGAGTACTTTGGGAAGCTTGATCTGTATAGGCGTGTACTTGGAGCCGAAGATGTCGCCTTTGAAGTACGAGCGACCCAAGGGGTTAACGGTATCCAAGGTCACACCCCACTCAAAGTCGGTCACTCCTGAAACAACGGGGATGTGATCGTGGGTGTAAATGTCTCCAGCCTTTTTACCGACCGTATCTACGGCCCAGGTAGAAGGCGTTACGCCAGAACCCGTCGTAACGATGGGCACAGAAGACACTTGGTTGAGGTTGACGGGCATGCCGTTCACCGTGTACTCACGTGCTTCAATGCCTGTGGCCAACAAGTAGCTCTGCACGAAGTAGGACGTGTTCTTGCTGTCTTCGAAGAATTGAACCTTGACGTCTACGATCACCGTATCACCCGTAGCATTCTCGTGGTGTACGTGCGCTACACCTACGACAGGTGTTCCGCTCAAGGCAGCGGCCGTGGGGCCTGCAATGCTTTGACCCGCATCCGCATTATTTACATAAAAGTTGGGTACGCCACTCGTGGGGAAGGCATTGTTCAACAAGGTTTGAACTGGCGTCTCCAACAAATCGCCGGTGTGCGAGGCAAAACCAATTACGCGAATGTTGCTGTCGCCCTCTACGTTGTAGCGGCGCTGTTCTTTCAACATCAAAGCGGCACCGTTGGGGCAGTACTGACACCAGGTACCTGTGGTCTCGATCAAGAAAGCCTTCTGGTCTTCCGTCACCACCAAATCGTCCGTGATGTACTTCTCAGGAGTGGGCTCAGGCTCGGGCTTGGTGCAGCTGGCAGCCACCAAAGCGAGGATAGAAAGCGATAAAAACTTTTTCATGTGAATTTTCGTGTAGGATTCAAAGCCTAAATGTACGACACTCCCCCCTACCTGTGTACACAGATGCGCACGGGAAGGTGGTCGGATGCGCCTCCGTAGTAGGTTCCTGCGTAAAAGGTGGGTTTAAGAGAGAGTTGGCCTGCGGTATTCTCACTCAGTCCAAACGAAAACACCTTGTAATTCCCTTGCCATGAGGAAGATGAATGCCTCCAGACGCTGTCCAAGTGGCTCCATTTTTTCCCGAATGCATAGGTGCCCCAGGGCCCCATTTGCGGTAGGTGTCCATAGCCCAAAGCCTCCATCCAGCCGACCAACGGCCCCCGCGGATCGCTGTTCATATCGCCCAAAATGAAGTCCGAGGGCCCCTCCCGGGCAAAGCTCGCCAGAGAGGTCTGCCGGTAGGCCGGATTGGATCGCCGCCTTGAGGGCAGGTGCCACCAACTCAAGACCAAGGTGTCCAAGGGCGCTTCACGCCGCACGAACGTGGTCATAACGGCCGATCGCGAACGTTCCACGGCTTCGTTCGCAATCTGTCTCGCTGAGAGGAGTTCCCACCGCTCCGAATGGTAAAGCACCACGATGTCAATTCCCCGCGCATCAGGCCCTTCCTCGTAGTACTGCCAGAGCGGCCATTCCCAAGGAAGTCGCCGCATCAAGGCGTCCATGACCGCCGGCGATTCCACTTCGCAAAGCCCAATAAAATCGGGAACGTCGCCCCCCGCTGCGGCACGCAAACCCTTTGCCAGGGCCGTCACCTTCCGGTAAAAGCGGTAGGAGCTCCACGCCTTGGTCCCTCCGGGGGTGAATTCTTCGTCGTAGGTCAGGGGGTCGTCGACCGTATCAAAGGCATTTTCGACATTCCACCAAAGAATACGAACCGAATCTACCTCCTGCCCACAAAGCGAACTCCCCAGAAATAGGCCTAGCCAAACAAGGACGCAACTTCGGTACAGCATGGGCGCAAGATGGCCCGCCCTTTATGCCCAGTCGTCCACGCACCGGTACAAACGGCTAGCGTCCGGCAGAACGCGCGCCCAAGCAGGAGCCTCAGCGAATTCGGAACAAGCAGGCGTCGCCGTAGGAAAGGAAGCGGTAGTCCTTTTGGAGGGCTTCGGCGTAAAGGTCCTTCCAAACAGGGCCAATGCCCGCAGCGACGAGCAAGAGCAAGGTGCTCTGAGGTTGGTGAAAATTGGTCATCAAAAGATCGACCATCCGAAAGCGGTAAGGGGGCGCAATTAAAATTTGGGTTTGACCTTGGTAGCCTTTCATGCCACGGCTGCGCAGGTACTGGCCCAAGGCCTCCAAGGCCTCCGCGCGGCTGCATGCGGGCAATTCAGCATCGTATGCGGCCCATTGGGGGAGGAGGGAAGGCAATTCCCAGCCCGCCCGCGCCATGCGCCCGAGCAAGAACACGCTCTCCAGCGTGCGGGCCGCCGTCGTGCCCACGGCCCAGATGGGCCGGCCGTCCTGCAACGCCTCGACGGTCTCCAGCGAGACGTGAATTTCTTCGGCATGCATGGGGTGTTCGCCCATCTGGTCCGACGAAACCGGCTGAAAGGTCCCGGCCCCCACGTGCAGCTTCACCCGCTGCAGGTCCCAACCTAAGTCAACCACTTCGTCCAAACGCTCGGACGTCCAGTGCAATCCAGCAGTTGGGGCCGCAACTGAGCCTTCCGCTCGGGCAAAGACCGTTTGGTAGCGCTCGGCATCGGCCGCTTCGGCCGCGCGCTGCATGTAGGGGGGGAGGGGGAGGTTTCCACGCTCCTCTAGGATTTCTGACCATGTAGCGCCCGTACTCCAGGAAAAGCGCACGACGGACACATCGCCTTCGACGCTGAGGCGTTCGGCCTGGAGCCCGTTTAGTTCTAGCACGCGATCGGCCTTCCATTTCTTGGAAAAGCGCACTTTGCAGCGTGCTACAAGTTCGCCCGTCGCGGCCATGGCCTCTTCGACCGAACCGGCCGCTGGACTGAGGTAAAACAGCTCAAACGGCTGGCCCTCGCCCCGAGGGAAAAACAATCGGGCTTGCACAACCCGCGTTTCGTTCAAAACCAGATGCCCCCCACCTTCAAACCCCAAGGCTTCCAAGGCGGCTGCAATGTCCCGAACCTGGAGGTGCTTCGGAGCAGCCCCCTGGCCATACACCAGCAATTTGGCGGCGTCCCGAGGCTCGACGGCAAACTGCGCAATGCGCGCATCCGGCAAGTCGTAGGTAAAATCGGCAATCTGCAGCCCGCGGGGATCCATGGCCGCAAAGATAGCCGAGGCTTTGGCCTACCTTCGTGCCTATGCCTAAAGTCGTGTTAGCGGTTATCAACGATTTGCATTCGGACCAGCGCGTGCACCGCAGCTGTAGGGTCTGGCAGGAGATGGGCTATGAGGTCGTGCTCGTGGGCCGAACCTACCCAAATCCCGCCCCGCTGACGCGCCCCTACCGCACCGAACGCTTCACCTGCCGCTTCCACAAAGGGCCCCTGTTCTACCTCGAATACCAATGGCGTTTGTGGGACGTCTTGCGTCGGGAAAAACCGGACGTCTACCTGGCCAACGACCTCGACACCCTCTGGCCCAACGCCTACTGGGCGCGCCGCCGTGGGAAAGCCCTGGTCTACGACAGCCACGAGTACTTTTTAGGTGCCCCGGAGCTGGAATCGCGCCCCTTCATTCAAGGCCTTTGGCGCTGGGTGGAAAAACGCTGCTTCCCCCGCATTACGGCAGGAATCACAGTCAATACCAGCATTGCACAGGCCTATTATGCCGAATATGGGCAGTCGCTCCAAGTAGTCCGAAATGTGCCCCTCCTCCCCGAGGAAGGCCTGCCCTTCCCGCCGACCGGAGACGGCCAGCAGGAAGCCCGCCGATTGGAGGCTTGCCGCGAACTCAAGCTCCCCATTGACCGCCCCATTTGGATTCTTCAAGGCGCAGGCATCAACATCGACCGAGGGGCGGAAGAACTCCTTGAAGCGGTAGGCCAAGACTCTAAGGCCTTGCTGCTCATCGTCGGTTCCGGCGACGCCTTGCCCCACCTCCAGCGCACTGCAGATGCACAGGGCTGGACAGACACCCAGGTCCGCTTCATCGGTCGTGTGCCGCGCGAGGCACTGCGCCGCTACACCCAAGCCGCCCACCTGGGGTTTTCCCTGGACAAACCCAAAAGCCAGAACTACCGCTGGAGCCTGCCCAATAAACTCTTTGACTACTTCCAAGCGGGCATCCCTGTCATCGCCAGCGATCTGGTCGAAGTCGCCGCGCACCTCGGCGCTGCAGGACGCGTCATCCCAGAAACGACGCCTGAAGCCATCTTGAGCGCCGCGAACGCGCTCCTCCAACCCGAAGCCTACCGCCGCGCCGTTCAAGCCGCCCAGCAGGCGGCCCACCGCTACCACTGGGACCACGAAAAAGAGACGTGGAAGCAGCTGATTCGCCGGCTGAAGGGAGAAAATACCGTGCACATCTGGTCCATGGACCGCCTAGAACCGCCGCCCTACGGCGGCACCCTAGAAGTGGCAGGGCAAGTGGAAAACCTTGTGCACTCCGGCTACCAGGTGGTGGTACATGCCACTACCAAGGCGGGCCTAGCACATGCCCAGGCGCTTAGACTGAGCGAGCACCCGGACGTGCAGTTCAAGACCTACCGCCGCCGCCCGTGGGCCATCCTTTCCTGGAACCGCCCCTACGTCGTGGGGAGTCGTAGCACGCGCCTGCTTCGAGCGGCCTTGGTCACCGCAAAAGGGAAGCACGTGGTGCAGGGAACACACCTCACCGGACTCGATTTTCCGTCGGAAGCTATTCTTCGATGGCACAACCCGGAGGCCCAGTACTACCAGAGTTTGGCGACCTATTCGACCGGGCTCAAGCGGGTGTATTTGCGCTGGGAGGCGGCAAAGCTGCTGCGTTGGGAGCGCGCCCTGGCGAAGCGCTGGGCAGGTCCCGTGTGGACCTTGACAGCCGGGGACGCCCTGGCCTGGAAGGCGATGGGAGGAACTGCCGCCACCGTCGTTCCCCCGCAGAAGCGATTCCATGGGACCCCACCTGAACAGCCCGCTGCCCAAATAAGCCTCCTGGTTCCCGGGAAATTTTCGGTCGTGGAGAACGAGCGTGCTGCCCGCTGGACCGCCAATCTCCCGGTAGCCGTCACCTGGGCAGGGCATGATTTTTCGGAGGAGCTGCGCCAGCTAGCAAGAAACACCGGCGTACAGATCCTCGACCGGCCCGACGATGCTCGAATGGCTCGGGCTTTCCAGGATGCGTCGATGGTCCTGGTCCACGCGGAACACAGCTTGGGCCTCAAGCTTAAACTCATTCAAGCGCTGTACCAGGCGCGTTGGATTGTGGCACACGGAGCCGCGGTACAAGGATTTGATTGGACGCCGGAAATGGGCATTTTCACCTACGACAGCCCGGAAAGTCTGGCAGAGGCTGTGGAAGCCGCGGCAAAAAGCCCATGGGATGCCCAGCGCGCGGAGGCAGTCAAAGCGGCCCGCCATCCTTGGACGGAACCGAGCTCCCTAGCGAAACTTCTGGATTAAAGCGTGCGCTGCACCGTGCTGCTGATGCTGCCATTGGCGCATTTCCACGTTTGGTGCGGGAATTTGAGCAGCAAGGCATAGTCGTGCGTAGCCATGAGGATGGTGCGACCGGATGCCGAAATTTCTTCCATCAAGTGCATAATTTCCTCGGAGGTGTGCGGATCCAAGTTCCCGGTGGGCTCATCTGCGAGGATGAGTGGGGGGTTGTTCAAGAGCGCCCGCGCAATGGCGACGCGCTGTTGTTCCCCGCCGGACAGACGGAAAGGCATTTTGTGCTCTTTGGTGGCCATGCCCACGCGCTTGAGCACCTGTTGGATGCGGTCCGCATTTTCCGATTTGTTGTGCTGGCCGGTTGCTTGAAGGACAAAGTCGAGGTTGTCAAAGACGCTTCGGTCCATCAGCAATTGAAAATCTTGGAAGACGATTCCCAAGTTTCGGCGCAAAAAAGGAATATCCGAATCCTTTAACGCGCGCAAATCGTAGCCCACTAACTGTCCTTCGCCCACCGTCAAGGGCAGGTCGGCGTACAAAGTTTTCAGCAAAGAGGACTTTCCGGAACCGGTCGCGCCGATCAAATACACGAAGTCGCCTTGCTGCATTTCAAGGTTTATCTGGTTCAAAATCAGATGGTCACCTTGATAAATGTCCGCATTTTTGAGGGATAGGATGGGGTTTGAAGAGGACATAGGCATGGTTTATGCCACAAATTAACAGGATTTTCGTGGTCCGGACTACCTTTATGCTACTGACAATGATGCGAAGATTACTTCTACTAGCGTTCTTGGTCGGGGCCGCAGCGGCTCATGGCCAGGCTCCCTTCTCCCACGCCACCCCCCAATCCATCTACGCGGATAGCCGAGGTTTGTTTGACCGAGCGCTCTATGCTCCTGCCGCGGAAGGCTTCGGGGAGGTCCTCCAATCCGTGGATGTACAAACCGATTTAGCCGAGCAGGCCGCTTTCTTTAAAGCTATCTGCGCGGTACGATTGCTCAACCGCGATGCGGGCGACCAGGTGCTGGCTTTCCTAGATGCCTACCCCAGTACGGCCCGCCGCAAGGAAGCGGTTTTGGAGATGGCTGAATATTCCTTTAACCGCCGGCGCTACAACGATGCGCGCGACTGGCTGCGCCGTTTGGACGGTCTCTATCTGCCCAAGGCGGAACGTGCCGAAGTGCAATTCAAGCTCGGCTATTCGCATTTCCTGCTGGAGGAGTACGATTTGGCCCGTCCGCAACTGGCCGCGGCCAAAGCCACCAAGTACCCCATTGCGGCTTCGGCCCAGTACTACTACGGCCACATCGCGTACTTGGACACCAACGATGTGACGGCTATGGAAAATTTGGAGCCCTTGCAGAACCATGAAGAGTTCGGCATGGTCGTTCCGTACTACTTGGCCCAAATCTATGCGCGTCAAGGTTTGGACGACAAGCTGTTGAAGTTGGGTGAAACCTTGCTCAAGAACGCCACCGCCAAGCGCACCCCAGAAATTGCCAAACTGATTGGCCAAAGCCTCTACAAGAAAAAGCGCTATCCCGAAGCGTTGCCCTACTTGGCGATGCACCGCGATTTGGGCGGAAAAATGACCGCCGACGACTACTACCAGCTCGGGGTGGTCAATGCGCAGACCGGGCATTACAAAGAAGCGATTCAGGCCTTGAACAAGATTTCCAACAACGCGGGTCAGGTGTCTGAATTTGGGCTGTACCTCTTGGCCGACTGCTATGTGAAAGAGGGCCAATTGGAGGAAGCACTCAATGCCTTCAAAGCGGTGAGTGAACTGGCCAAAGATCCGGTCATTCTCGAAGAATCCGCCTTCCAAGCGGCTAAACTGACCTACAAGAGTTCGAGCCCCTTTGGCGATGCCATTGACATGTTTAAGCGTTTCCTGAGCGACTTCCCGCAAACAGAGCACCGCCGCGAAGCCAATGAATACCTGGCCAACCTCTACATCACGTCCAAAGACTACGGACGCGCCATGGAGGCGATCGTCCAAACGGGCATGGGCACGATGGCCATGCGCGAAGCCTACCAGCGTGTGGCCTATTTCCGGGCCGTAGAATTTTTCCAAGTGAGCGACTGGAGTGGCGCACAAGAATACTTCAACAAGTCCTTGGGCTATCCGCAGAATTTGACCTTTGTGGCCTTGAGCCATTTCTGGTTGGGCGAATTGGCCTACCGAAAGGGCGATGCCCAGGAAGCGCTCGCTCAATTTGAGTCCTTCTTAAAGACCCCCGGTAGCTACACCTTGACCGAACGCCCCACCGCCCTCTACAACAAGGCCTATTGCTTGTACAAGTTGGACCGCTTGGAAGATGCTTCGGCAGCCTTCCGGGTCTACCTCCAGGATGCCAAGGGCAAGGACCGCAAGATTGAAGACGCCACCTTGCGTTTAGCGGATCTCTACTTCTTGCTCGGGAAGCACGCCTTGGCACAGGAGTACTATGAAAAATCGGTCCGATTAGACGCCAACGGCCGCTATGCCGGCTACGCCGAATACCAAAAAGCGCTGTGTATGGGCTTGTTGGGCAAAGACCCCCAAAAGATGGCCACCTTGCGCTCCCTTGCGGCGGCCAACACGGAAAACGACGCGTACGGCGGCAAGTATTCGGACGAAGCCCAGTACGAATTGGCGCAAACGCAGCTCCGCCGTGGCGAAAACAGCGACGCTGAAGCCTCCTTCAAGGCTTACATGCGCCGCGTGCCTAACTCGGAAAAAGCGCGCCGAGCCGCATTGAACATCGCCATTGCCCAGCGCAACGACCAGCGTTTGGATGCGGCCATCGCCTCTTTCCAGGACATCGTGAAAAAATACCCTGGAACGCCCGAGGCACGCGAAGCCATCACAACGGCCCGAAGCGTCTACGACGAGGCCAACCGCATTGACGACTACTTGACCTGGGTGCAGGGCATCGATTTTGCCCAAATCCGCGCCAGCGAATTGGACAGCGTTGCCTACATGTCGGCCTACGACAAGTATGCCTCCAGCAAGTTTGACGAAGCGATGGCGGGCTTTGACCGCTACATGAAGCGCTTCCCTGACGGATTCTTTACAGTGAAGGCCAACCACTACGCGGGCGAATCTGCACGTCGTTTGAACAAAGCGGACGAGGCCTTGGGCTACTTCCGCAAGGTCACGCAAGCGCCTGTGGGCGAGCACCACATCAATGCTTGGACGTGGATTTTGCGCATTAGTTCAGCCCGAAAGAACGCCGACGAAATGCTCATCGCGGCGGAATCAGTCCTCGCTTTGAGCGACGACCCCAGCCTGCTTCGCGAGGCCAATGTGGCCATGATGCGCGGCCACCAAGCCTTGAAGCACCTGGAAGTCGCTTACGGCTATTCCGAGGTGGTGGCGGCCGACGAGCGCAATAGCCCAGAAGTTCGAACCGAAGCCAAAGCCAACGTGGCTCGCAACGCGATGACCCTAGCCATGGGCAGCCGCATGCGGAAAGCGGACTTCCTTGCTTCGTGGGGCGATGCTGGATTGGAGGAGAGTCAAAAAGACTGGGTCACAAAGTCGCTCCATGCCTATGCGGGATTGAAAAAGAACGGTCCGGCTGTCCTGCAAGCGGAAGCGTCCTACTACCAGGCTTTGGTTTTGTACTTGGATGGATCGCATTCGGCCTCCAACGAAGAAATCTTCTGGCTGATTGACAATTTGCCCGGTCAAGGAGAATGGCGCTTCAAAGCCCTTCTGATTTTAGCGCACAACTACGACGCTTTGGACGACAAATTCCAAGCGAACTACACCTTGGACTTCATTATCGCCGAAAACTTCATCGCTGAAACGGTGGAGCAAGCGAAAGCTTTCCAAGCCCTTTTGAATACCCCCGCCGAAGACGCCAGCGGCCCTGAGGTGGACACCATTATTGAAACGCCATCGCTCCCATGAAACGCATTCTCTTCTCTCTTCTGACTTTGACGGCGGCAAGCGTGTGGGCGCAGCCGGTGATGAACGGCATTGAAATTTCGGTCACGGAAAAGTACAAGGCCCAAGTAGCCGAAGGCATCAAAATCACGGGACAGCCCAACGTGATGGACACCACCGTGGAGAAACTGCCGGTGGCCATAAGCGTGCGAAACCGCACCTGGGTGCCTGAACCGCGTATGGAAGCGATCCCGCCATTGAAAATCAGCCGCACCAAGCTGGAGCGCTTGCCCGCCAATACGGTGCACATGGCGCTCGGCAACTACGCGACCGCAGATGTGGGATTTGCCCTGGGGAATGCACGTTCGGACCTACAGCGTTGGGGCGTGCAAGGCCATCATTTTTCCACGCAGGGAGGCTTTAAAGCGAAGGATGCCACGGGTAATCCTCTGAATGTCTACAACCGTACCACCTGGATGGAAAACAGCCTTTCCGGGCAGTATGCGCGCATTATTGGCCGCGGTCGTTTGAGCACCGAAGCATCGGCCGACTGGAACCGCTACGCGTTTTACGGTATGCCTTTGACAGCGAGCAATGCGGCAGATACAGCCGCTTCAGCCCCCGGGCGCTGGACGCAGGACTATCAAATAGGTCTGTCCTACATCCAAAGCCGAATCCGTCGGAAGCAGGTCTTCCACGGGGCCGAACTCAACGGCCACCACTGGATCGACCAAGGAGGTCGTCAAGTGGAAAGTGGTCTCGCGGGAGGCATCGACTGGCGTTTGCCCGTCCAAGATGTCTTCTTGGAGTTGCCCATACGGGGTTCGTGGAACCATCTGATGCAAACTGCGAATACGGACAGCCTCGGGCTGCCTGTGGGTCCTGTGGACTATTGGTCGGCGCAGTTTTCTCCAGCTGTATCGGACAGTGTGGGGTCCATCTACTTCCGCGTCGGCTTAAATGCCA